>Ga0209025_1002477_pt1 | contig 19409 bp, 15 predicted proteins | sample AraplaMF_Col_mLB_FD_184256 | JGI IMG/M metagenome (GOLD analysis project Ga0209025, IMG submission 184256) | Arabidopsis root microbial communities from the University of North Carolina, USA - plate scrape MF_Col_mLB (SPAdes) (version 2) | ecosystem: Host-associated > Plants > Roots > Endosphere... | reverse complement strand
CAATCGTTTTTGAAAGACCTTCTACAGTTAATAAGTCATTTCCTACTTCACGCTCTGGTGTGAAGCCAACGAATGGATAACGGCGTGATGATGGTTTAATATCATCTAATGTAATTTTATCTAATAACTTTTTACGAGAAGTCGCTTGCTTCGCTTTAGACGCGTTTGAACTAAAGCGTGCGATGAAGTTTTGTAGCTCTTTTACTTTCTCTTCTTTTTTCTTATTTGCATCTTGTGTTAGTTTCAATGCTAACTGGCTTGATTCATACCAGAAGTCATAGTTACCAACATATAATTGAATTTTACCGAAATCAAGATCCGCCATGTGCGTACATACTTTATTTAAGAAGTGACGGTCATGGGATACAACGATAACTGTATTTTCAAAGTTCATTAAGAAGTTCTCTAACCATTGAATTGCTTTTAAGTCTAAATGGTTGGTAGGCTCATCAAGTAATAAAATGTCAGGTTGACCAAATAAAGCTTGGGCAAGTAATACTTTTACTTTCTCTGCCCCTGTTAACTCAGACATCTTTTTATCATGAAGGTCTTCTCCAATGCCTAGTCCTTTTAAAAGGATAGCCGCTTCAGATTCAGCTTCCCAACCGTTTAGCTCAGCAAACTCACCTTCAAGTTCTGCCGCGCGCATACCGTCTTCATCACTGAAATCTTCTTTCATGTAAATTGCATTTTTTTCTTGCATTACTTTATAAAGACGTGTGTGACCCATTATTACTGTTTCTAATACAGGAAACTCTTCATATTCGAAGTGGTTCTGTTTTAACACTGCTAAACGCTCACCAGGCGTAATATTTACATCGCCTGTTGATGGGTCAATTTCTCCAGATAAAATCTTTAGAAATGTTGATTTACCAGCACCGTTTGCTCCGATTAAACCGTAGCAGTTACCTGGTGTGAATTTTATGTTAACATCTTCAAATAATTTTCTGTCCGCAAAGCGCAATCCTACGTTACTAACTGTAATCATGTGGTTCCTCCAATTTTAATACTTTTATATATATATCTCACTAACTATAACATATTTAGCCATCTAAAGGTATATCTAATCATCTTTCTATTTCAGCAACCGCAATTTTCTATTCAAAACCAAAAATGAAATCACTTAAAAGAAATCATAAATAAACGGCTTATGTAATGGAATCAAATGTTCTAACTCTTTCACTTCTTCCTCAGTTCCTGAAACAGAGCCAATTTCGTATAACTCTAGCGGACGTTTATATCCGAATAACATTGCTGATAAATCATTTATATTTAAATGAATTCCTCCACTGTTCCATTTTTCTGTTTCTTCTTTACTAATAATTACTACTTCTTTACTTTGTAATTTAACCGTCACATTATTCCATGGGGCAAATGAATCTGAAATATGCAAAATCACTTCGTTTTGTTGATTACTCCAAACAAATGAATATTGATTTAAAAACTGCTCCACGTCTACAATTCGAACCATAAAATAAGGAGTAATTTCAGCCTTAATTCGAGGCTCTTGTAGAGTATAAAGTAATGGCTCTGTTTCACTTAGTATCATCTTAAGTTCTCTTATCATAGAATCATGTTGGCAAATAAAATTCCAAAGTCCCCTTCTAGCTTCATTATTTAGCGGTACAAATTCTTCTACTGTCATTTTTGAATCATTTATTTTGTACAGTATGTAACCAGTAGCTTCATTTTCTTCATTGTAATAGACTGCTGCCGCCTTGTCATGATAAACTGCTTGCCCCCACCAATCTGTACTTCTAACTAGCATACCAGCGAATCGCCTCGCAAATTGCTCATATACTGCTTCTATTTCTTTTGGATGTGAATCTTTATTAAAACGTCTCACATTCCCTTTCACATGCTTTTGCATCACTAAATCACTCTTCGTCATTGAACATACGAAACGATTGGCAAATAGTTCCCATCCAAACTTTCTGTAAAATGAAACTGCGAATGGATGTAACATTGATACACTAAATCCGTCTTGTTTCATTTTTTGCAGTACATGTTTCAATAGTTCTTTTACATATCCACTACGTCTATACTCTGGGTATGTTGCCACCCCTGCAATTCCACCCATTTTAAATACCTCATCACCAATATTTATTTCTAACGGAAGAAGATGCAGTTTTGCTGCGAGTTGATCTCCTTCTAATATCCCAAACAATTGATGGTGCTTTTTCATTAATGTTAGACGCTTTTCAATCTGATCTTCTGGTACTTTATATTGGAAAGCATATTCGGATAATGTAATTGCTTCTCTATATTGTTGCCCTGCTAATTCAACTACTTTCATGACTTTTCTCCTCCTATTCCCTTAATACATTCGTACTCATGCGGATAAAATCCTATGCAAAAATGAGAAAGGGCGATGAAATATACATCGCCCTTTCTAAAATCGTTATATATATTGGTGTAACAAAAAACATCTTCCACATAAAGTGAAACTTTAATCAGTGGGGTTTTCTTCATCCCCCACTGATTATTAGCCCTCACCAATCGGGCTTTTACGGGCAGTTTATCTCCCACCTAACTTCTTAAAGGAAAGCGGAAGCGGCTCGCACAGAATCGCAGGACGCCCAAACACCCGAACAGAGAGGCGCTTTTTGCCTCGTCCAAGGGGGCGAAATGGCCGAAGATTCTAGCCGCTAGAGCTGGACAATACTTTCGCTGAATTTTGAGGTAGGAGTGTTACTGCTCGTTAATATGAGATAAAGATTTTCCATAAAACAAAAGGTTCTTTGTACTAATCACTTTCAGCACGTCCTTTGTATATCATATAAAGTGAAACTTTAGTCAGTGGGATTTTTCCTCATCCCTACGGATTATTAGCTCCACCGATTAGACTTTTACGGGCAGTTCATGCAAGATAAAATATGCAAAGCAAATAGTGCCCTTGTTCGATCTTACAAATCGTTCGTTTAGATAATTTGAATACCCAGATGCATACATTATCTAATTACTCCTCTATTCTTAACTAATAAATAAAGAAGGGAAGAATAAATAATTATGAGTTCTTATTATGACAAATTAAATAGATTGAATGGAAATCGAGATTCCCTTTCTCAAAGAACAAATGGCGACCTTAGAGGAGAGAGTTGTGAATCTACAAGGCCATCAGCATTTAGAGCAGTCAACATATCTTCACTTCAACAAATACCTGCTAATACTACTGTTAAAGTTTTATATCCTAACATTCAATTTGATTTGGCTAATGAATTCAATTCAGCTGCCTCCATGTTCATCCCTAACACAAGGGGTGTATACTCATTGATTGCCAGCCTTCTTTTTTCACCTAATAATTGTAATTCATCTTACAGAGGAAGAATAAACATTCAAGTAAATGGTCATGAAATAGCTGCTGATAATGATTTCTTTGGAGCAAATATCCAAATTAAAAATATTATATCCGTTTCTACCATTGCTCAATTAAAATGCGAGGATATTGTTGAGGTATTTTTTCTCTCTAACGTAGCTGGTACAATTAATATATTTAATAGCATTTCACGTTTTGAAGGAGCTAGATTTCCCTCTCCAGCAACCTAATCTAAAACGTCTATAACAAATGTTTCACTAATGTTATAGACGTTTATTTTATGACTTTTCCAATTCAGTTTGTAGTTTGTTTAGTTCTTTAAAGAATGTAGGATACGAAACTCCAACAGCTTCTGCATCTTCTAGTATTGTGTTACCATCTGCTATAGCGCCCGCAATCCCAAGCATCATACCGATTCGGTGATCACTATGACTATTTACTTTATTCCCCTTTAACGAGGACTTACCGTAAATAATCATTCCATCATCCGTCGCTTCAATATGTGCTCCTAATTTAGTTAATTCAGCTACAACTGTATCTATTCGGTTTGTTTCTTTTACTTTCAATTCATGTGCATCCTTAATAACTGTATTCCCTTCTGCTTGTGTTGCCGCCAGCGCAATGATTGGAATTTCATCAATAAGTCTTGGGATAATATCTCCACCGATTTCAATCCCTTGAAGTGATGATGTTTCAATTGTAATATTCGCAGCTGGTTCTGACGCAGAATTATGAATAGGATGTATTTCTAAATTAGCACCCATTTTCGTAAGAACATCAATAATCCCTGTACGAGTTGGATTCATTCCAACATTTTTTAATACAAGTTTACTATTTGGAACAATCGCACCCGCAACTAAGAAAAATGCTGCTGAAGAGACATCACCTGGAACTTGGATATCCGTCCCGATTAAATGTTGCCCACCCGCAATTTTTACAGTTTTGTCCTCACGAATTACTGTAACACCAAACGCTTCAAGCATTTTTTCCGTATGGTCTCGTGAAATATGAGGTTCTGTAACAGTTGTTACACCTTCAGCCGTCAGCCCCGCGAGTAGAATGGCTGATTTCACTTGCGCGCTTGCTACAGGTGAAGTGTAGTCAATTGCTTTTAAATTTCCACCCCTTATTGTAAGTGGGGTAAATGTTCCTTCTTCTCTACCGCCAATTTTTGCTCCCATAAGCCTAAGCGGATTCGTTACGCGTTTCATTGGCCTTTTTCCAATTGATGAATCCCCTTGAATACAGGAGTGGAAAGGCGTATTTGCAAGTATTCCAGACATTAACCGTATCGTTGTACCTGAATTACCAACATCTAAAACATTTTTCGGTTCTTGTAATCCTTCTATTCCTTTTCCAATTACAACTACTTCATCACCATTTTGCGAAATTTCTACTCCCATTTCTCTAAAACAAGAAATTGTACTTAAACAATCTTCACCAGGTAAAAAACCCTTAATTGTTGTTTTCCCTTGTGCAATTGCTCCGAACATAACCGCACGGTGTGAGATAGATTTATCACCAGGAATTGTAATTGTCCCTCTTAATCCACTTTTGACAGTTTGTATCATTACTTCTTTCACAGTGTCACCCTCTCCCTATCATATTGTTTCATACGTTTGGTACTGTTCTTTCTGAAGTACTATCGTCGCTTTTAAGCGATCTTCTTCTCTTTGGAAACTAATACGAAGCACACCAAGTAATCCTTCTCGCGCTTCTATAATTTGCAGATTTGTAATACTAATTTCTTCATAAGCTAAAATACTCGTAATATGAGCTAATGCCCCTACTTTATCTAAAACATCAACATATAAGTCATGGAAAGCTGGAATCGCTCCGCTTTTTCGAACGGGTAAAGAATCACGGTACTGTTTCGCATTTTCAAAGTAGTTTTGTAATTCAACAGAATCACCTACAGAAACCGTCTTGTACAGCTCTTTCATCTCACTAATCCACTCTTCTAGTAATTGTAATAAATGACTTTGATTCTGTTTTACGATATCACTCCACATTTTCGGACTGCTCGAGGCAATACGTGTAATATCCTTAAACCCACCTGCCGCAAGTTGATGGATAAGTGGATTGTCCCCTCCATGTTTTTCAACTTGTTTCACCAACCCCGCCGCAATTAGATGTGGAAAATGACTCACAATTCCGGTTACATAATCATGCTCTTCTGTATTTAATACAAGAAAATGAGATCTTGTTCCTTTTAACCAATCTTTTAATTCTTCTACTCGATGATCTGACACATGACTCCTTGGTGTTAAAATATAAAATGCATTTTCAAACAAGTGAGCCTTTGCACTTTCAACACCCGTTTTATGCGAACCTGCCATCGGATGTCCCCCAATAAAAGCCACTCCTGCAGGTAATAGATCTTCAGCTTCATTCATAATCTTGCCCTTTGTACTACCTACATCTGTAACAATTACATCTTCACGTAAATCATATAATGCAAGCTGACGTAATAACTTTATTGTTTCTTCAACTGGAGAAGCAAAAATAATTAAATTTGCCTCTTCACAAGCAGCCTGTAAATCTCCTGCAACTTTATCAATTACATGAAATTCTTTCGCGCGCTCCATTTGTTCACTATGAATATCATAACCTGTAATCATCACTTCATGTTCCCTCTTTATTGCTAATGCAAGCGAACCACCTATTAAACCTGTCCCAATTAATACAACTTTTTTACACATTTGCCTCATCTCGAAACTTATTCTTTCTATTTATAAAGTGCTGTTTTAACACTGAAATCACTCCTTCATTCTGTTCACTCGTTCCAATCGTAATCCGGACACCATTTGAAAACGGACGAATAATAAAACCTGCGTGTGCACATCGTTCATAGATTTCCTCTGCATCGTCTACTGGTAAAAAGATAAAGTTTGTTTGAGATGGATAAAACGGAATCCCATTCTCGGTACAAAAACTCTCATATCGCTCTAATCCTTCTCGATTTACACGAGCGATCTCCTTTATAAATCCATCATCATTACAAGCGATTGTTGCCGCTCTTTGCGCAAATAAAGAAACATTAAATGGCAAACGAACAACATTTAATTTCTCAATCAATTCTGCCTGTCCAATTGCATACCCTATGCGAAATGATGCTAAACCATATGCTTTGGAAAATGTTCGTAATACAAGAAGGTTTTTATGTTTTTTCAATAATGGTATTGTTTCTGGAAAATCTTTCGCTGTTACATACTCATAGTACGCTTCATCAATTACAATTAGCGCATCATCATGTACACTATTTATAAATTTATTTAATTTTCGGTCATCAATATATGTGCCCGTTGGATTATTTGGATTACAAATCCAAATTATTTTTGTCTTTTCATCTACAGTTAAAACAATTTCCTCTAAGTCATAAATCCCTTTCTTTAATGGAACTTCTCTTACTTCACAACCTTCAATCACTGCATGATGACGATATTGCGGAAAAGTTTCTCCTGCTGTTACTACATTATCTCCCTTACAAAGTACCGCACGACTTATAATTTGAATAACTTCATCAAGTCCACTTCCGCATAAAATTTGTTCCTTTTGAACTTGCAGTTTTTCTGCGATTGTTTGACGAAGCTCTAATGCCCCTCCATCAGGATATAAAGCATGGTCATGCCATGTTTTTTGTAATTCTTCTTTAACACGTGGTGAACAACCAAATGGATTTTCATTTGATGCTAATTTTACAAATGAATGATCCCCATATACTTCTTTCATTTGCTCCGCTGATTTGCCTGGCTTATATGGCTGTAATGATGATAATTGCTCTTTCATCTTCATTTGTAATCCATCCTTTTTAAAATTCTTTTGCATATTTGTTATGCTGCGTTATATTTTGCTTGATTAATTCCATGCGATCTTTTCCGAATTGTTCAACTAATGCATCCGCAAGTTCCCATGCAACAACAGCCTCTGCAACAACACTTGCAGCTGGTACTGCACAGCTGTCAGATCGTTCAATACTTGCTTGGAATGCTTCTTTCGTATCAATATCTACACTCGCCAGTGGTTTATATAATGTAGGAATCGGCTTCATTACACCTCTTACTACAATTGGCATTCCTGTAGTCATACCACCTTCTAATCCACCTGCATGATTCGTTTTTCTCGTATATCCTCTTTCTTCGTCCCATAGAATTTCATCATGTACAGAACTTCCTGGCTGCCTTGCCGCCTCAAATCCAATCCCGATTTCAGCACCTTTAAAAGCATTAATACTCATAATTGCTCCTGCAAGCTTTGCATCTAATTTTCGATCGTAATGGACGTAACTTCCAACGCCAATTGGCATTCCTTCCGCAATGACTTCTACAATTCCGCCAATTGAATCACCGTTTGCTTTCGCAGTATCAATCGCATCCATCATTGTTTGTTCTACCTCTTTATCTAAACAACGAACAGACGAATTTTCTGTGATTGTTTGAATTTCTTCTATTGATAACTGCCCTACATGACTTGCTTTGACACCGCCAATTTCAAGAACATGCCCAGCGATCTGTACATCTAATTCTTTTAAAACTTGCTTTGCAACTGCACCAGCTGCTACTCTTACGGTTGTTTCCCTTGCAGAAGAGCGCTCTAGAACATTTCGTATATCACGGTGCCCATACTTAATTGCACCGTTTAAATCTGCATGTCCCGGACGTGGTTTTGTAATCGTGCGTTTCATTTCTTTACTTTCTTGCTCAGAAATCGGTTCAGCTCCCATTACTTTCGTCCAATGTTTGAAGTCATCATTTTTTACGATTAATGTAATTGGGGAACCAAGTGTCACTCCGTGGCGTACACCACTTACAATCTCTACTGTATCTGTTTCAATTTGCATGCGTCTCCCGCGACCATGGCCTTTTTGTCTTCTTAATAATTCCTTATTAATATGTTCTGCTTGTAACGATAACCCTGCAGGTACACCTTCTAAAATAACAGTTAACTGTGGACCATGTGATTCTCCAGCTGTAATGTATCTCATTTCTCTTACCCCTTTATTATTTTTTTGTACAAAAAAGTCCCTACTGAGCAATCAGTAGGGACGATTATTATCGCGGTACCACCCTAATTGTAGACTACCTTCGTCTACCTCTTATCATTTTTAACGATCTATAAAACCGTCTTTCCCTTCGTAAAGACCATGATCTTTACTACGAAAAAGATGCTCTAGGGCTGTAATTCATGCTTATCTTTGTACTGATTCTCAGCGTCCATCAGCTCTCTATAAACAGGGAGATAAGCACTACTGTTTCCCTTTCAACGCATATTCAATATGAAATTAAGATAATTTATTTTTGAATCCTTTTAACTCTTCCATGAATTTATGGAACTCTGGAATATCCATTTGTTGTGCAGAATCAGATAATGCAACTGCTGGATCCGGATGTACCTCAGCCATTACTGCGTCTGCTCCAATTGCCAGTGCCGCTTTTGCAGTAGGTAATAATAAATCTCTGCGTCCTGTAGAATGTGTTACATCTACGACAACTGGTAAATGTGTTTCTTTCTTTAAAATTGGCACTGCTGAAATATCTAACGTATTACGCGTCGCTCTTTCGTATGTGCGGATACCACGCTCACATAGAATAATTTGATCATTCCCTTGCGCGATAATGTATTCAGCTGCATGAATGAATTCGTCAATTGTTGCTGCTAAACCACGTTTTAATAACACTGGTTTATTTACTTTACCTACAGCTCTTAGTAAATCGAAGTTTTGCATGTTTCGTGCTCCAACTTGAATGACATCAACGTAATCAAGAGCCATCTCTACATCGTTTGGATTTAAAATTTCACTAATAATCGCTAAATCGAATTCATCAGCTACTTGACGTAAAATTTGTAAGCCTTCAATCCCTAATCCTTGGAAGTCGTATGGTGATGTTCTCGGTTTGAAAGCACCACCGCGCATTAATTTTAATCCTTGTTCTTTCATCGCTTGCCCTACTTGGCGAACTTGCTCTAAGCTTTCTACAGCACAAGGCCCCATAATGAACGTTTGCTTTCCATTTCCTAATAATTCACCTTTTACATCAACAATTGTATTTTCTTTTTTCTTTTTACGTGAAACAAGTAACGCTTTACGATTGTCATCCTCCTGCAATTCTAAGCTTGCTTTGAAAATTGTTTTGAAAATGTGTTGAACTGTTGAAGTTTCGAATGGACCTTCATTATGTTCCGCAATCATATCCAGTACTTCACGCTCACGAACTGGATCAAAACGTTTCGTACCTTGCACTTGTTTTTGTTTTCCAATCTTTTGAACGATTTCTCCACGTTTATTTAACAGTTGTAATAATTGTAAATTGATTTCATCCACCTGTTTACGTAATTGTTCTAACTCATGATTTGCCATTTTAAAATCCTCCTTTTAATGTTTAAAACTATTTGAAGAGAATAAAAATTCCCTATTTTCTGAATTAAAATTCTATAAAAACTTATTGTGAGATCGATTCCGCCTTTTTTGTGTACAAAAAATCCCTACTGATCTACTCAGTAGGGACGATATTTATCGCGGTACCACCCTAGTTGTAGACTACTTTCGTCTACCTCTCTTCACTGTTAACGATCGTTTGACCGTCTTTCCCTTCATAAAGACTATCATCTTTACTACGAAAAAGATGCTCCAGGACTGTAATTCGCACTTGTTTTTGTACTGGTTCACACCAACCACCAGCTCTCTGTTACAGGGAAACAACTACTACTTCTTTTCCTTTCACTGCATGTAATATTCAATTTTCAAGTTGGACCACAAAAATACAAAAAGTCCCTACTGATCCAATCAGTAGGGACGATATTTATCGCGGTACCACCCTAGTTGTAGACTACTTTCATCTACCTCTCTTCACTGTTAACGATCATTTGACCGCTTTTCCTTCATAAAGAACATATATCTTTACTCGAAAAAGATGCTCCAAGACTGTAATTCATGAGTATCCCTGTACTGATTCACACCAACCATCAGCTCTCTGTTACAGTAAGATCTTCACTACTGTGATCTCTTCATTGCACTTTGTTTATTCAAATGTTTGTGAAATTGAATAAGTATGATTCGTATTATAGAATGCTTTTTAAAATACTGTCAATACTTTTTTAGTTATTTTTTTAAAATCCCACTCTTTCCCCACTATCAATCTTGTAAATTTGTCATCACAAGTCCAATACGAATCATTTCGTTTTGAATAGATATTAATAATTGTTTCTCCACTTGGTAATCTGTTAACAATTGTTTAATCTCAATGATTTCATTTTCAAAAGAATTTGCCTCATGAAGGTTTTGCAGTAGCGAAAAAAATAATTCACCATAGGTTTCCACATGATATTTCATGTTATTTTTCTTTTCCAAAATAGCCAAAAATAGTTGTTTCATTTCCGCTTGGTCGTAACGTTCTGATATGGGAGAGAAACGAGTAAGAATTGTTTGTATTCCGTTTTCTGCAACTTCATCCATATATAATACAAAACGTAAAAACATGACATATTCTCTACCAGTTACAGAACTCATTTTTGGACGTTCCATTAAAAAACCAGCTAACCAAGCCTCCCAAAATTTTTGTTGTTCTCTTACGCTTAATGTTTTCACATAATAACATAAGTATTCCATAAACTTAATTTTGTCATTTTCCGTTTCCTGTATAAAAAGTGGATATAACCAATCGGCTCGTTGATCCCAATATAATACACATTTAATAAAAACAAAGCTGAGCCACTTTAAAAATACTTTCTTTGTATGTGGATGTAATACATATAAATGTTCGACTGCATATTCAATATATCGCTTTATCTCTGTAAATAGCGGTAAATTTATTTGTGTATAGCAAAGGCCTGACCATGCATATTTTATTACCCTATCTTGTTTTTTTAAGTCGAGATAAGGTAGCAAATTTTTTCTACACCATTGTTTCTCAATATGGTACAAAAATGTTATGTCTGCCGTTAATCGTGCAAGCATGAAATGTGTACTCTGTGACAACGTTCGCATTTGTTCTTCAAATAAAAACAAGTATTCGTGAATGTTCCGATCGTATAAGTGATCATATGCTAGCAGCTTTAATAATACTGACGTCATCTTTCCAATAGGATGTTGAATAGACTCATTATAAAAGTCATGTTCCCCTATCTTGAAATTCGGATCACTTTTCATTACTTGGGGAAATAAAGAAAAGGCAAAACGTTTCACAACACGTATACTATCCTCTTGAAATTCTTCTAATCGATTGCTGATTTCATAAAGAAAACTACTAATTAACCATTGAAAAGATGTATTCCTTACAAATTGTTGTAAGAGTGGAATAATTTTTTGTATCTGTTGATTAGTAAGCTTTCGATTATTCCCCCATGCCCTAATACAGACAAACCATACTTCATTACTTACCATACTTTCCCCTACTAATTGATAAGCAAGCGAAATACTCCACTCTGTATTCAATTTACATGCTTTTGATAACATTTCTAAAAAATGACGCTGTTCAAAAATACCGTCATGAGAAAAGAGCTTAACTTGTTTCATCATTTCATGCTCTTTCAATTGCAATAACCCATCAGCAGTTACGTTACATGTAATGCTTTGTACAGCATCCTCTACTCGCTTTTCACCATAACTCTCTGGGGAAAAATGCGGATGTTTTTGTTTCATTTTTTTATATGCTTGTACTGTACAATTACCATTCGGATCACATGTGTATAGTAAATCCATAACAAGACAAGCATCAAAAGCTCTCTCATTAACAAGGTGTTTCATCACCCTTTGTAACACCTCTTGTTTACTTTGTTCCGAAGCACAGGAATAATGCTTCTTTAAAAAATTAAATACTTCATGCCTATATGTAACATGTAAAAGTAAATTTTGTTCTAGCAACCATTTGACTTTTTCATCGTCAGTTGCAAATGAATTTTCACTCATTGCCTCTACCGCAATTCGTTTTTGTAATATACTATCTGTTTCAATCATTTGAGCGATATAGTAGTTTGCCTTTCTCTTATGATTCGCACATAAATATGCGAGGGATTCTTTTACAATACGAATTAAAAATGTAAAATCTTTTGGCTGTAAATCATGTTCAGAAAACTCGACTCTATTATATGTCACACCGTCCTTTTTCTCTAATGCAGCCTGTCTTAAAAATAACATTTGGATTTTTTCTAATCCCATAACCATAATTTGGTCAGCAAAATATGCGATATGCGGTTTCATTCTCTCATCCCAAATCTGTTGTACAAATGAAAATACAGGAACTGGCAAACGACTTGTTTCCTCTAATTCAATCGAATCCTGCATATCGTGTTCCCATCTTCTGACACGTTTTAATTTAATCTTTCCATCCAAAATAAACGCCAACAATAAGATGAAAATTTCTTTATGTTCAGGGAAAGAACATCTATGTAACAAATGTGAAACAAGTTCTATAGAACTGCTATTTTTTTCTGCTGTTTCTAGTAAAAGTAATGTCCATTTTGCAAATAATAGCGGTTCAACCTGCTCTTTTGTTTCGTTTAAATACGTACAAATGGTTCGCCATAACAAAGGAGAAATTTTTGAGTGATTTTTATAAATAAGCTGAAATAATTCTTTTTGATGACTAAAAAGAAATTGTTCGACAAGCCAATCGGCCAGCAATTCATCCTCTTCATTATGAATGGTGGAAAGTAAAAATAAATTTTGGAGTTTCCCTTCTGCCTCTAACCATTCTACCCACTCGTAATCACGAGCAAATTCTATAAAATACCGGAGTGTTTCGATCTTTTTTACTGATTGCTTTATATATGATAATTGCTCTTGTTCAACTGATGGTGGAACTGTCACAATATCACGAATCCGCATTCTTTTTGTAATATAGTTATCCCCCATTAATTCAGCCCAGCGCCTCACAGCTTGCACAAGTGCCTGATGATTGTTCACCTTATTTGGATAAACAATGGGGCGTACTCCCAAATGCTCCCAATGATATGTATTATCTCCTTGAGCAACAAATGCATAACGTCTTGTACTCGGTGGTAAACCTGTTGCTAAATATTTCATAACAGGATCATTATGGCTATATCCGATGAATAGTACCGTATAATTCGAAAATAAATCAACTAAAAATCTTCTTGCCCATCCCTCTGTTAAGTAAGCCCTTCCAAAATCACCGTCCGTTAATATTAAATTTTCTTTCTCCTGCTCTATATTGCCATGTATATATGCTAAACCTTTGAACGCTCTACCTGTTGGAAGTGCAGGTGCGTAATATATATTAATATCTCGATTCATTTGTCTAATTACACTTGTAAAATGTTGATCAAAATTTGTAGTGACGATGCGAACATCAATGTCATCTGAAAAAAGCCGCGGAATGGCATAGTGTAATGGATTCGGCTTTGAATCTTTCACATCAACAAGATCTTGTGCAACTTGATGTACATCTTTCGTCTTCGCAACTTTTCCAAGATAATAATCATGCGGTTCGTTTTTTTCACGCTTTTCAACGTATAAAGTTTCCGCAATTTCATCAACTAAATCATCGAAATTTGGTAAGTTTGATTTCCCTTTCATAGAAACCCCTGCTCCGACAAATAATACAAGCCTTCCTTGCTCAAGATTATCAAATAGTTCATCTGGAATTTCTACTTCTGAAGTAATCCACATCTGGATCCCCCCTTACCTAAAAATGTCATATACTCTCATTTTACTATAACATTTTTTGTTTATTTTTTTAATATTTCGACAAGATGTTTAACATGAAAAAATTTTTTTTACACTCATGTACATACATAAGGAATGTATGAACTTCTTGTTTTATACCAAAACTATGTAAAAACAGGAGGTGTGCACTGTGAGCAATTTTACTAATGTGCTTATCAAATTTATATCGTGTATCATTGCTTTTGCTATCGGACTTGATTTGTTTTTTGATGCAACAATTGTTGATGTTATTTCCTTTAGCCTGTTTGTAACAATCGTTTCCTATATGTTTGTTGATAAGATTCTATTGGAGCACATCGGCAATTCCGCCGCTATTATGGCCGACTTTTTGTTGACATATTTAAGCGTATGGATTTTCGGTAATATTTTATTGGACAATTATATGCAGATCGCATGGGGTAGTATTCTGTCCGCTATTCTCTTTACGTTATCTGAAGTATTTGTGCATCGCGCCTCTCATACGCATGAAAGACATAAAAATGAGCGAATTAATATGAATGGTCGATTCGCGTATGGAACTGAGTTTGCTGAAGAACAAAACATCTTAGATAAAGATAAGAAAAAATAAGAAAAGAAGGATGTCACAATCTATATCATGACATCCTTCTTTTTCATAAACTTTTCTTTTGATAATATTGCTCCATAACAGATTGCGGAACCATTCCGCTACCTGCTGTCACTACTTCCTTTCAATTCGATTTTATACTTCTATCTTTATATTTTTGAAATCCACAACATCAGCAAATGCACCCAGTACTGCATTATGATGCTTAACAATTTCTTCCGCGCTCAATTGCTCCGAGTCAAATGTACTATGTGCATCGCGAATCAAAGTTACTTTATATCCTTCACTAAAAGCTCTGCGAGTTGTTGTATCCACACAATATTCTGTTTGCATTCCTGATATAATTACATGTTCGATTTCCTTATCTTCTAATACTTTACGAAGATTTGTTTTATGGAAAGAATCTGGTGTTTCTTTTTCGATAATGGTATCACCATCTTTCGGTGCAATGTCAGAATGAATATTCCAGGCCGGTTTTCCTTTTTCGAAAGGATGACCTTTAGGCCCATTATGCTGTACATATATAACAGGAATCTCATTTGAACGACATTTTTGAATTAATTCTTGTAAGGTTTCTAATAATTTCTGTCCATTATGTACTGGTCCATTTGCTGTATACATACCTTCTTGAACATCTATTACTACCAAAGCTTTCTTCATCACACATCGCTCCCTTTTTTTCTATACTCCATCATCCAGCAATCTTCTAATTTCCCTTCGTGTAACTCATGTGCTTTTAATCTTTTCACCTTCTGAAATCCACATTTTTCATAACACCGAATGGCACGTTCGTTACTTACTCTTGGATCCATTGCAATTGCTTCTGCCCCTAATTCGTTGATGATATATGTAATTGTAGCTTGGACGAGTTCTGTACCAATTCCTCTATTCCAATATATTGGTTCACCAATAAATTGGTCCATGCCCCATATATCCTGATTTTCTCTATATCCATATAACTTGTTCCATTCTGATTCTATCGGGTACATTTGCACATAACCAATTTGTTCTCCAGCATATTCTACTAGACACCTTTTTTCATCACTCTTTGGATTTTGGATAAAATGCATACGTACTTTTTCTGGAGATTGCGGATTATCTCTGCCTTCGTAATACTGTAAAACTTCAGGATTTGTTAACCATTTTGAAATTGTATTCACATCTTCTTCTATAACATATCTAATCGATACATCCCCTTTTTGAAATAACATATTTCACCTCTTTATTCATAGCCTTATAATATTCTATACTCATTGAATTAAGTCCTCTTATTAGACAGTGAATACGATACACCGCCTTGCCATCATACCTTCGTATAAGTTTCACCTCAAAAAATACTACTATGGCTGGATGTTATAAAACCTTTACTTTAGTAATCTATAGATATCAAACCAACATAGGAGGCATAAAAATGTCTAAAGGTTATGATTCAAAAGAGCAGCAACAAGAAGAAATACATGCAATCCGACAAATGATCACCGAAATGGAAATTGCATTTAATACACATGATGCGAATGAATTAGATCGACACTTCACCTTAAATGCCACATGGGTCAATGTGCTTGGCAAGCGGCTTTCAGGTTGGAAGCAAATCAATAAGACGCACAAAGTTCTTTTACCAGGACCTCTTCGTAATTCATACGCTCGTTATACAATTGAAAGCATTAATTTCATACGTTTCGACGTAGCTATCACACATATTAGACAATATCCAACAACCTCTGACGGGACAATAATAGAAAATGAGCAAGGCAGTCTTGCTGTTTATGTGATGGTCAAAGAAAAGGAAGCGTGGAAAATTGCTGCCGGGCAAAATACGCTCATTCAATAATACTTCACATATCCCCTATTTGAACTGGAGGTTACGACTCATGTCGCACGTAAATCTGAAAAAAATAACTTCTACAAACTGGCGAGAAGCTCTAAACCTTTCTGTAAATATTGAGCAACAAAAATTCGTTTCTGAAGTTACACCACCTGTTGCTATTGCACTTGCAAAAGCGTATATTAAGCCAGATGATAGAATGATTGAACCTTTTGTAATTTATCATAACGAGAAAATAGTTGGTTTCTTTAAACTACATTACGAACCGGATTGTCAAAAGGACTTTTGACTATTTCATTTTTTTATCGACAAAAGATATCAAAGAAAAGGATTTGAGGGCACGGCAATGAAAGTGTTAATTAACCATATAAAAACCATTCATCCATCTTGCCATCGCATTCGCTTAACTGTGCACCCTGAAAATGATTCGGGTCAAAAATTCTATTCAAATCTTTGGTTTACCGATGATGAAATTCTCACATACGGTGAACAAACCTATTCCTTGTACCTCTAGAATTTTTTTATTTTAGCATGATAACGAGCAAAGAGTGCCATGCAAAGTTCTAAAGACACTCTTTGTTCGTGTGAAGTACTATAGGTTATATCGGACTGTCTTAAAATCTCAAATACCAATATATTGCAACTTCATCACTTTGCTCATTTATCCCTTTATATACAAGAAAATCAAAGCCCCCTATAACAAATCCACAACTCTCATAAAAGTTGCATGCTCTAACGTTATTGCATTGTGTCTCCAGCATAATTCCTGGCATTTCACAAGCTTGCGCCCATTGCTTTGCTCGCTCAATTAATTTTCTACCTACTCCAAGCTGTCTAAACTGCTTATCTACTGTTATATCTTCCACGTAAGCAAAACCATTCCAATTCCTCTTTAATATAATCATTCCAATTATTTGGTGATTCATAACCGCCAAAAAGATTATTTGATCTGGATTATTAACATATTCACTATAGTCTATCTCATCCCCTTTATATATATCGTCTGAATAATTTTTCTCATAGCTTGGTATTTCTTGCACTGTGTATTCTATTTGTTGATTTATAGCTCCTAATGAAAGAACTAGCTTAGAGTCAACCGTAAAACTATCATCAATTTCAGGAAATTCATTCAAATCTTCTAATTCTAGTTTCCTAATAACAATGTCCATCTTTCTCTCCTCTAAGTAAAATATAATATATTCCCCATACTAAATATTTATAGAGATTCCTGCAATGAATAAACTAACAATTATGAGAAAAGGCGGACCAATCATTGCACCTCTTAGATGCATCTTATCATTGTTATACCCCTTCATTCCTTCAGTACTTGAAATAACAACAAACCTCAGATTAATCTGGCAAAGTATAAGCCAATCTATACATGTAAATAGAAACCACCTAAGAACTGTCTAGCGACACAAAAGCACCAACTGTTTTTGTGAACAGATAACGACTAATGTTAAGTTAACGTAATAATAAAACAGTAAATCAAAAAAGATGTAATATTCATGAAACAAACTCCTTTTCAAGTTTCTCTCATTGAATTATTACATCGATTGTTTAAGTCCCTATAGTACAAAATTGCACATCTATCTTATTTGATTTTTCAACCCTGTTAAAAGCTATGGATTAAAGAATTCTGCCTGAGAAACTTCCTTAAAGCTACTGATTGCAAAAGTCAAATCATATCCATTCTCATTCACAATTTTTTCAGTTCCTTTAAAATAAAGTTTTCTCGGTGTATTCATCTATTCTGCTCGCATTGGTTAACAATTTTTTGATTTTGATTAATTGCGTTACTAAGCTTCACCCATGTGTCAGTAATTTAATTTATTCTAATAAATGCCGTTTACTACTCCTTTATATAAAAATACTTTGTTTTTACAAATAATACGCAAACATTTTTGCAACCTTTTCTTTCATTTTTTCTTTTATCGATAATTGATTGACGTCAGAGGATGTTACTCGCTTTGAATTTTGTAAATCTGCATGAATGACTGGCTTTATTTTCGAAATATAGACAGGGTCATGGATATAACAGTTCATTTCTTCATTTAAATGAAACGAGCGCGAATCAAAATTCACGGTCCCAACCATCAATATTTTTTCATCAATCAAAAATACTTTACCGTGTAACACCCCCTTTTTATAACCATATACTTCCATCCTCTGTTTTAATGCTTTTCGGATATATGGATACGCTGCTTCTTTAACTAACAGTGCATCCGAATGAGGTGAGAACAGAATTTTGACACGGACTCCCCTCTTTCTTGCATCTACTAATGCATTCCAAATCGTTTTGTCTTTTGGTATAAAATAAGGCGTTAATATAATGATGGACTTTTTTGCTTGTTGAAACAGCATTGCATAATCTTGTCCAAGTTTTTCTCCGCTATAATATGCAGTAAATCGATGCGAGGTTGCTCCCTTTTCCTTTATCGCGCTGTGTTTCGGAATTGGTTTCTCTGAGTTTTTCTTCCAGTCTAACACAAATTGGTTTTCTAGATCTTGAACGCCTTCTCCTCGTATTTGAAGGTGATAATCTCTCCAGTAACCAAGTTTTTCTTTTTCCCCCAAATACTTCTTGCCAATGTTAAATCCGCCAATGTACCCTATCTTTCCATCAATAACTGAAATACGACGATGATTCCGATGATCCAAAGAAGAAGAAAGATAAGGGAAAGCAGGCTTATTGTAATATGTAAAATGCACTCCTTGTTTAACTAATAATTCTCTTTCCTTTTTCTTTAGTAAAATTCCACCTAGCCTGTCCAACGCATAGTATACTTCTACACCTTCCTGACTTTTTTGCCTCAATAACTCTAGAAACTGATGACTTACTTTATCATCAGCAATAGAGAAAAAGTTAATATGCACGTAATGTTTTGCTTTCTTTATATCTGAGAATAATTGATTGTTTAACTGTTTCCCGTCTGTATACATAGTAATATCACTTTGACGAATAGGGTATTGGCTAGGCTGCTGGCCAAATCTCCCACTTTTTTCAGCTGCTGTTCTG
>Ga0209025_1002475_pt1 | contig 19429 bp, 27 predicted proteins | sample AraplaMF_Col_mLB_FD_184256 | JGI IMG/M metagenome (GOLD analysis project Ga0209025, IMG submission 184256) | Arabidopsis root microbial communities from the University of North Carolina, USA - plate scrape MF_Col_mLB (SPAdes) (version 2) | ecosystem: Host-associated > Plants > Roots > Endosphere... | reverse complement strand
AAAAGAAAAAGAAAGAAGAAAAATCGTGGTGGGAAAAAGGGTTAGATGAAGCAGCGGAATTTTTCGGTGTAAACGATGCGATTAGAGCAGTTACAGGAAAAGACCCTAGCACTGGAAAAGAGCTATCTACAAAAGAAAGACTCATTGCGGCAGGCTGGACGATTTTAAATATTACTCCGATTGGAAAAGTTGGAAAAGGAATTAAATTTGTTGGGAAAAAAGTTGGAAACGCAATTCTTGATGGAGCGAAGAAAGTATCAAGTAAGCTACATGAAGGCGTATCTTTTTTGGCATCAAAAGCAAAAGGGCTAAGTAATAAAATAGGGGATCTGTGGAATAAAGGAAAAACGAAAGTTAAAAACGATTTTATAGAAGCTGGTAAGGCATTCCGTTATGGGCTGAAAAAAATAGGAGAGTATGTGCCGAAATTTGGTGGAGGCCCTATTCCTGTAATGGAAGGTGCAGGCAAGATTCCTAGTGGAGGAAAGCAGTCTCTGAAAGATGATGTGATTCAGTTTATGAAGGAGACTGGGGAGAAGGTTTTTGGTAGTGGTGAGAAGGATGTTGTTAAGGAAGCCAGTGGAGCTATTCCAAAAATAGAAATTAAATATCCTTTAAGTTCAAAAAATATCAAACATATGAATAAACACAATATTGATTCAATTAAAGTGCAATCTAAGTATCTTTCAGATAAACAATTAGCTGAAAAGTTGGGAGACAGCTTTTTTAATCCTAAATGGTCTAAAGAGGAAATCAATAAATATTCTGAAATAGCGTATAATGATTTAAAATCTCAAGGGAAAGCAGGTGATGTGTTTGAATATGAAATTGCTGGGGAAAAAATAAATGTTTTTATACATCCAGATGGAAGGTTCGGAACTGCTTACGGAAACCATAGATTTACAGTTGATGAAATAAGAAAAATGACAAAATAAATATAATTGAGGTAGTGCAAAATGTTTAAGATAAATTTCAAAGTGTTTAGTGAAACTTCGAGTGAAGAAGAATTAAATGGTGAAGAAGGCTATTTTCAAATTGTTATTGAAGAGGAAGAATATGGTTTGTTTTTACCAGAAGAAATAGATGAATTTGCAGTATCAATTTACTGGTGGTTTTATTATTTTTTAGAAGCATTGATAATTTTAAAAAATGATAACTATGTGTTAATCAGTGACATAGAAAAAGCAGAAACTTGGTTAGAATTAAGGAAAGAGGAAAATAATATATATATAAGTAAAGTTAAAGCGAATAAAATAGAAAGTGGTGGTCCTGTAATCACCAATAAGTTGCCAGATTTGACATATCCATATTGGCAAAATAAAGAAGTTGATTTTACAATTTTTGAAAATGAGGTGTTAAATAAATCGCTTATTTATATACAAAAGCTGAAAGAAATCAATAAACCAAATAATAAGGATATTATAAAATTGGAGGAATTGTTCAATAAAGCTGATACTCAGTAGAATAATTTTTTAACATTGAATTGATATTTTATAAGGGTCAACAGCGAAAAATTGTCATTGTTGACTTTTCCTATATTAAAATTATTTATAAAAAATATACTTCTGCCCCAAGAAAGCCAGCGGAGTTGATTTTCTAAAAAGTAGTCTATTTTGCTAGATTCCGAGGGTGAAGAAATAATCTTTTAGAAAAACAAGATTAAATGTTAAAGCAAAAGACGGGCATGTTAAGCTAGGTGTGTTCGAGAGTATATACAAAGACATTGCTATTTTGTGAGTTTCTCGATTACCGGTAAAGAAACATATCCACTTTACAACGTTATTTAATGAAGCTTTTGTCTATACGATCTGAACTGGAAGATGTAAATAGTCTTCCAGTTTTTTATTGAACTGAAAATAGATATAATTAAAAAAGGAAATGTAAGTTATTTAGAAAAACGATGAGAATTTGTTTGGGAATTTCAGATAGAAACTGACTTTTTCTATATAAACGATAGTATCAGGGTATTTTTAGGTGAAAATCCCGTCACTGGCAAAGAGCTATCCACAAAAGAAAGACTCATTGCGGCAGGGTGGACGCTACTAAATTTTGTACCAATTGGAAAAGCCGCGAGCCTTGCTGGAAAAGCAATTAAGTATGGCGGAAAGATGGTCGTAGGAGTAATAGAGAAAGGTGGAAAAGCCCTTCTTGATGTAGCGAAGAAAGTACCAAGTAAAGTAAAAGAAGGTGTATCTTTCGTTGCTTCTAAAACGAAAAGTCTTGCTGATAAAGTAGGGGGATCTGTGGAATAAAGGAAAAACGAAAGTTAAAAACGATTTTATAGAAGCAGATAAGGCATTCCGTTATGCGATGAAAAAATTGGGAGAGTATGTGCCGAAATTTGGTGGAGGCCCTATTCCTGTAATGGAAAGTGCAGGCAAGATTCCTAGTGGAGGAAAGAACCTGCTGCAAGATGCGTATCAGTATATGAAGGAGACTGGGGAGAAGGTTTTTGGTAGTGGTGAGAAGAATGTTGGTAAGGGAGCTAACGGTTTAAAAATTCCTCAGGGATTAACAGAAGAACAGTTTTCCAATATGAGTAACTTATTAAAGAGTGAATTAGGAAACATAAGTGATGATATATTTGTACAAGGTAGTAGAGCGGGAGGAACTGCAAAATTAACATCAGATATTGATATAGGTGTCCGTGTAAGTGAAGAGCAATTTGAAGGACTTGTAAAAAAATATTTTGGAACTCCAAATCCAGGATCCGCAAAAGAAAGAACTATGCTTCATGCTTTAGAGACTGGAAAAATTCAAGCGGGTGAAGCTAAATTGAGAGGACTCCGAAAAGAAATAGAAAATTTATTAGGGATAGAGGCTGATGTCTCTATAATTTTAGAGCGTGGAAAATTTGATAATCCACCATATATACCTATTAAATAAGGAGGAGTATAGGTTGGAAGATTTATATTGTAAAGTTTTTATAAATACTATTCAATCAATTGAAGAGTTAACTGAAAAAATTTCTGTTTGTTTACATTTGGCACATGATAAATTTTTTTCTATAGAAGGTGATTATTTCAGTGTTGATGTTATAAAAAATAAAGAATTTGATGAAGAAAAATCGAAAGAATTTCCAGATGGCTTTCTTTACTTTCCATATTTTTTAGATATTGATACATCTGATTATAATAAAAGCAGCGATTATAAAAAAGAAATCAAAAAATTGCTTGTGTTTTTGTGGGAAGAGGGTTATCAAGTAGTTGCCTCATGTGATTTTGAAAATGAGCTACCGTATAAAGGTGGATATAACCAAAGAATAAATTATTGAAATTTATAATTGGAATTGCTAATTTTGCTAGAGTCTGAGGAAATAGAAATGTAGAGATGATTTAATTCTTTTTATAGTGTTATTTATAGGAGAATTTATCTATACGATTTGAACTGGAAGATGTGAATAATCTTCCAGTTTTTTTATTGAAGTGGAAAAAATCTAATTAATAGAAAGAGATTTAAGCCATCTATGACAACTAAGAAACATTGTTAAAAGCTTCTATTAAGCAGCGGGATTTATCAGTGTAAATGATGATATCAGAGCAGTTACAGGTACATATCCATGTACAGGTAAAGAGCTATCCATAAAAGAAAGACTCATTGCGGCAGGCTGGACGCTACTAAACTTTGTACCAATTGGAAAAGCCGCAAGCCTTGCTGGAAAAGGAATTAAGTATGGCGGAAAAATGGTCATAGGAGCAATAGAAAAAGGCGTATCTTTCGTTGCTTCTAAAACGAAAAGTCTGGTTGATAAAGTAGGAGACCTGTGGAATAAAGGAAAAACGAAAGTTAAAAACGATTTTATAGAAGCTGGTAAGGCATTCCGTTATGGGCTGAAAAAAATGGGAGAGTATGTGCCGAAATTTGGTGGAGGCCCTATTCCTGTAATGGAAGGTGCAGGCAAGATTCCTAGTGGAGGAAAGAACCTGTTGAAAGATGCTTATCAGTATGTGAAAGATACTGGGGAGAGGGTTTTTGGTAGTGGTGAGAAGGATGGTGTTAAGGAAGCTAACGTACCTAGAATAAAAAATACTATACCCGAAACTACAATTAAACATGCCGATTTAGGAGATTTTAACTCAAATAATAGATTAATTAATGGGGGACATGGTCAAAGAAATATAGAATATTTAAATAAAAATAATATAGAGTATCATATTGTAAGAGAATACCCTAATGGTGTTAGAATTGGTAACATTCCTAGTCATAAGAATAAATTTAAAAAGAGTGGTACTGGGCAAGCTTGGTTTCCAGAAAGTTGGAGTGAATCTAAAATCATAGAAGCTGGAAATCATGTAAATAGTCTACCTGAAAATAAAAGTCTATCAGATGGGCAATGGGCGTTTGCCGAATATGATGGAGTTCGTGTAGGCATTATAAAAAATGACGGGAAAGTGGCTACTATCATTCCCGATAATTCAAAACAACCATAAAATTAGAAGGATAGTGATACTAATGATTGATAATAAAAAAGTAAAAAAAATAATTTCGGAAAGAAAAAAATTACACCCAGATGATCCAGCGGTAGAAAAAAAATGGAGTGAGTTAACAGACATATTCAAGAAAAATGAAAAAGAAACAATTAAATATTTAGAGAATTGTGAGGGGGAGGAACTGGAATGGATAAGTGAAATATTTGAGGACATATCTGAAAAACTACAAAGTAAGAAATTTATTGATACTTTGGAATTACTAGAAAAAAAATATCCTGAATTAGATTTGAAAATGGATGTTGAGTTTGCCAAAAAGGCTATAAATTAATTATTTAAAGGTTTTAAGGGTAAAATACTGAATACTTGAATAATATACAGATGATTAAAGACACTTTTACAAAGGATTTAGATATCATTAAAGATAAAAAATAATATTTGAATTGTTATTTTTCTATATATTGGGAACTGAGAAAGGATTTATAAAAAACAAGATTGAATGTTTAAGGGAACGGTGGGCATGTTAAACTGAAAAGTGTTCGAGGAATTAGCTATTTTGTGAGTTCCTCGGGCACAGACAAAGCTACATGTCTAATAAAAGAAGTCAACAGCAACGTTAGGAGAACGTAGTGGTCTGTTGACTTCTTTTATATTGTTATTATGCTAAAAATGTACAAGTCTATTTGTTTAAAGAATTCATTTAATTATATTTTTCCATTAACTTTTGAGCAGAGTAATATTTATATAGCCCTATCAATTCATCAATAGAAGAAAAATATAAAAAACCAGAAAAAATAACGAAATATCGTTCAAAAGATTCATCAAACAGCTGAATTTTTAGTATGGATGCTAGAGAAAAATCTTTGTGCAGGCAAAGAGCTATCCACAAAAGAAAGACCCATTGCGGCAGGCTGGACACTACTAAACTTTGTACCAATTAGAAAAGCCCCGAGCCTTGCTGGAAAAGCAATTAAGTATGGCGGAAAAATGGTCGTAGGGGCAATAGAGAAAAGCGGCAAAGCCCTTCTTGATGGAGCGAAGAAAGTATCAAGTAAGCTAAAAGAAGGCGTATCCGTCGTTGCTTCTAAAACTAAAAGTCTCGTTGATAAAGTAAGAGACTTGTGGAATAAAGGAAAAACAACCGTTAAAAATGCCTTTGTTCAAGCAGATAAAAAAATCCAACATGCAATTAAAACATTGTTGGAGTATGAATGGATTCCTGGAGGAGGCGCTTCCATTTCGCTAGCAAGTGGAAGGAAAGGCCGAGGTGTCCATCGAGGTTCATATTATGGATATTCAACAGACCCAACTGGAAAAGTTAAAGTTATAAAAAGTACAGATGGATATATTGCTACACCAAATGATAAAGCAACAGTAATACAAATTGATTAGTGAGGAAAGTGTTATGCAAACAATACCTATAGGAAAGTCTTTTGAATTGATCTTAGATACACTATCTCAATGTGGGAGTGATATTCTGAAATTATCAGATGAAATGATTGGGTACTATGTTTTAGAAGAGTGTATTATTGGAGCAACTTCATTTTTTAATAAATTTACTTTAGAAAGGTTAGAAAGTGCAGGGATTATTGATTCAGAGATATCAGAAAAAACCACATCGTTGCAAAGAAAATTAATGAATTTGGACAATAGTGATTTATGGAATGTACAGTCGATAAAAAACAATCCTAAATGGAAAGAAATAATGGATTTATCTGATGAAATAAAAGAGCTTATTTATAGAAAATGGAATGATGAAGAGATTGCTTATTTAGTCGCATTGTAATTAGTTCTTTTGTTAGAAATAATTATAGTTCGAAAACGTAGTTTTATTGAAAAGAGAGCATCTCTTTGGTATACTTCTGTTAGTTTAAGAAGGTGGAAGCTCGTCCAATTAGGAGGTGGCTTTTATAATCGGATGCGTAAAATAGAATATAATTAAAATAATATGAAAAAGCTCCAGTGATCTTATGAATCATCACTGGAGTCTTTTTTTATTCAAATATCTATATCTAGAGCGCTGCTTTCAATAATATCCAATTCATTAACATATTGTCTTATCGCATTGTTTGTAATTTTATCAATCTGCTTTGTTTATTGCGATGAATGAAGCTATAAGAAACAGGAAAAGATTCTTATACAGGAAAAGGATGATACTCTTTGAAAGATACGTATCAATGTATGAAAGGGGATAGGGAGAGGGATGGGGGTAGTAGTGCTAAGATTACAAGTGATTCAATAGAAACTTTAACAAGGGACTAGGCTAGACAACGCAAGTAAAGTAACAAACAATTAAAAATAGATGGAACTTGGATGAAAAATCAATCTCTAAATGAAGTTCATATTCCAATAAGGGGGAAATGATAATGAATCTAGAAGAGTACGAAAATTTACCTGATGTATTACCAGTTGAAACATTAGTATCAATGTTTCAAGGGGTATTGAATGATTTTGAACAAAAGAAAATAGATACAAAAAACTTTTTGCTCATTCTTAGTGAATTGATGGATAGACAAGTTATGACCTATGAGCTATTAGAAAGTGGAGTGAGAAACCATATAGACATGGTTCTTAGTGAATTATGGAATACAGATTCTTATGATGATGTGGATATAATTCTTTCACTTGTTGTAAATCTAGGATTGAAGAATTGTTTTCAAAAAATTAAGGATTGTATAAATCAAGATAAAAATATAGATAATCTAATATTAAAAGAAATATTAGAAACGATTGATGAGGTTGGAGATAATATATCGAATCCATATTATAATCTAGAAAGGTATAAATAAAGATCTCAAAGGATTTTGTATAAAATTAGGCGATAAGATATAAGTTATAGATCTTTACAAGTAGAGTTCTTGTATGATTTTTGTAAGATTATTTTATGGTATAATTTGAAAAGCAATCCTTCCCTAGGAAACTAGCAGAATTGTTTTACACAGAACGTTTTCCTACGAGTTAGGCTTTTGAGAGTTTTAGAGGTTGAATGGTTGCTCAATTTGAAGATGTATTTTGTATTTAGATAAAAAAGAGGAAAATAAAATCAGTTGGAAGGCTTATTTAGTCTTCTTTTTTTATTGACATGAAAAAAGAATAGCAGGAGATTTAAATCTGTTAGGAAAGCTGTGATATTATTAAAATCTTTATCAAATAGTTGGAGTTTTAGTGTGTATGGTGATATCAGAGCAGTTACAGGAAAAGACCCTAGCACTGGAAAAGAGCTATCGACAAAAGAAAGACTCATTGCGGCAGGCTGTACGCTTTTGGACATTATTCCGGTTGGAAAAGCCCTTCTTGATGGAGCGAAGAAAGTATTAAGTAAAGCTACATGAAGGCGTATCTTTCTTGGCATCAAAAGCAAAAGGGCTAAGTAATAAAATAGGGGACCTGTGGAATAAAGGAAAAACAAAAGTTAAAAACGATTTTATAGAAGCAGATAAGGCATTCTGTTATGCTATGAAAAAATTGGGAGAGTATGTGCCGAAATTTGGTGGAGGCCCTATTCCTGTAATGGAAGGTGCAGGCAAGATTCCTAGTGGAGGAAAGAACTTGCTGAAAGATGCTTATCAGTATATGAAGGATACTGGTGAGAAGGTTTTTGGTAGTGGTGAGAAGGATGTTGTTAAGGGAGCTAGCGGACTTAATAGTATTGTTAAGAATGTTAATCCTTCAGAAATTAGATTCAGTCAAACTTCTGTAAGTGGTTCAGAAGAGATTATCGCTAGTATGAAAGTTAATGGCTGGAAAGGAGACCCGATTGATGTTGTTAGAATGACAGATGGAAATCTTACGACTATTGATAATACTAGGGTTGCTGCGGCTAGAGAAGCTGGAATAGAAGTTCAAGCAACGATTAGAAATTATAATGATCCACTTCCAGCAAACATGGTTGATAGACTTACAACCAAAAAAGGTGTTCCTAAAACATGGGGAGAAGCATTAGATTTAAGAATTCAAAAACAAAAGTCAAGTTTTAGAAATAACAATCCAATGGGATCATATGACTTAGAAAAAATGAAATAGAAAGAAGTGATGACTACCATGAAAACTTTTTATATTGATGAATCTATTTATAAATATCCTGAATCTTATGAAAAGCTAATTGAGTTAAACTTAGTTGATTTTGATGTATGGTATTTAATTGAATCAGGACAAGCTACTAGAAGATACTATGATTTGAAGGGAAGATATCCTAATCGAAGTTTGATTCCTTTCGCTAGAAGAGATGATAGTGATGATATTGCTTGTTTTGAAATTGGTAAAGGAAGCAAGGTTCAACTTATTCACGATTTTACTTCTGAAGGTTTTGAACAAAGAAAAGAATTTAGTGATTTTTGGGAGTGGGTTGAAGTTGCTATGAAAGAAATGATTGATTATAATCGGGGTGAAGAAATTGAATGAAGAAAAATTCTATACAAATTTGAGCAAAGAAATTTCATACGCTCTACGTCATGCACCATGGGAATATGAATTAGAGTTAGACGAAAATGGTTGGGTATCTGTAGACCAGTTACTACATGCACTGCATCAATCAATTAAATGGAAAGGTGTAAGTGTAGAGGATTTAAAGACGATGATAGATAAATCAGAGAAAAAAAGACATAAGATAGAAGGAAATAAAATCTGTGCGATGTATGGACATTCTATTCCTATGAAAATAGTAAAAGAAGAAGCTATACCGCCTAGATTTCTTTATCATGGAACTTCTTCTCGATTTATAAATTCTATTGAATTGAATGGGTTATCGCCCATGTCTCGGCAGTATGTTCATCTTTCCAAGGATGTTGAAACTGCAAACTTGGTAGGAAAAAGGAAAGATAATCATCCTGTTATTCTGGTAGTAGATACTGAAAAAGCTAGAGAGAAAGATATTAAGTTTTACTTAGGAAATGAAAAAGTTTGGTTAGCAGACAGAATTCCTAGTGAATTTATCAAAATTTACAAGGATTGATTTAGCCTATTTTGCTAGATTCTGGGGATGAAGAAAGTAATTTTTAGAAGAGTAAGATAAATCGTTAAAGCAAACGGTGAACATGTTAAGCTGAAAGTGTTTGAGGAACCAGCCAAGGTGTGAGCTATTTGGTGAGTTTCTCAATCACCGGTAAGAAAACATATCCACTTTATAACGTTATTTAATGAAGCTTTTGTCTATACGATCTGAACTGGAAGATGTAACTGGTCTTCCAGTTTTTTATTGAACTAAAAAAATAGATATAATTAAAAAGAAATATAAGATAGTTAGAAAAATGATGAAAATTTGTTTAGAAGTTTTAAATAGCAAATAATTTTTTACATGTAAACACCAATATCAGGGGATATACAGGTAAAAGAACCCGCCACCAAAGAAAGACTCATTGCGGCAGGCTGTACGCTTTTGGACATTATTCCGGTTGGAAAAGCCCTTCTTGATGTAGTGAAGAAAGTACCAAGTAAAGTAAAAGAAGGTGTATCTTTCGTTGCTTCTAAAACGAAAAGTCTTGCTGATAAAGTAGGAGACCTGTGGAATAAAGGAAAAACAAAAGTTAAAAACGATTTTATAGAAGCAGATAAGGCATTCCGTTATGGGCTGAAAAAAATGGGAGAGTATGTGCCGAAATTTGGTGGAGGCCCTACTCCTGTAATGGAAGGTGCAGGCAAGATTCCTAGTGGAGGAAAGAACCTGCTGAAAGATGCGTATCAGTATGTGAAGGAGACTAGGGAGAAGGTTTTTGGTAAGGGTACCGGTAAACTTTCAAAAACGGATTTTGATAGGGAAGTAGATAAAGCAATGGAAGGGGCTGGACGAAATCAACCAGAGTATAATAGAAAGCCCATCCAACCAAGAGACTATAAAAAATGGAAATTAATGAAGATGGAACGACAACTTATACTGTAGTTTCTAAAAGTAACGGTAAAGAATACAAAGTTACGTATGACAAAAATGGACATCCGATATTTAATGCTCAATTCGATACAACGTTTCCTGAATCAAAATATTTATCCAGTGATTCAGAACAATTTACTTTCTGTAATAAAGACCTGTTCGATAAGGCGATGAAGGATCCTAAGTTAAAATCAAAATTTACAGAGGAAGAGTTAGAGTGATTCAAGGAAGGTAAAAAAGCCAAGTAACTTATACATGGCATCATCAAGATATAGGTAAAATGCAATTAGCGACTACTTTGAGCATGAAGCAGCGAAACATACTGTAGGTAGAGCATATTGGGGTGGAGGAAAGAATGGAAGAAGCGGTAAAATAAAGAGAGACATAGCAAATCGAATTAGGGAGTTGTTTTCATGAGAAGAATAAAATGGGAGCGTACACATGACCCTATTACTGAGCAGATAATTTCAGAAGTTGAAGAGAAGTTTAATGTGATTTTTCCTCAAGATTACAAAAATTGTGTAATGAAATATAACGGTAGTCATCCAGTACCGAATATATTCTTCTTTGAAGATGGAGGAGAAGGAGTTTTTGATTGCCTACTAAGTTACACGAATGAATATATTAGCATAACAGTTACTTATGATATTATCTCGCCATACATCCCAAAGGGAATAATACCCTTTGCTACGGATCCATTCGGTAATAAAATATGTTTTGATTTTAGAAATGATAAACACTCACCAACAATAGTTTTTTATGATAGCGATGAGTGTGATGAACAAGCAATTGAATATATTTGCAGTACTTTTACAAATTTAATAGATTCGTTGCATTTTAGTGAAAACGAATGAGTCGGAGGTCGATGAATTATGAATCTTAATTTTGAATATACTTTCAAACAAATTAAAGCCAAAGATATAGAAATCTTTGAAAGACTTAATGGATTAGAACTACCAGAGGACTATAAGAGTTTCTTATTAAGAGATAATGGTGGTAAATCTAATAGAAGAAGATTTACTACGAAAGATGATGTAGTTACGTCATCAATTATGATGTTCTTTCCACTATCAGAGGAAACAGAAAATAATCTACAAAATTCCTTGAATTATTATATTAAGGGAAATAAATTGCCTTCTAGACTTATTCCAATAGGAAAAGATCCAGCTGATAACATTATATGTATGTCAATCCATGGTAGCGATATAGGTAGTGTTTATCACTGTCATACCTATCAGATAAAAAATGAAGCGGAATTAGAAGCAAAGTTTATTAGGGAAATAGCTTCTAGTTTTACAGAATTTATTAATAAACTTTCTGAGAAATAGAATTGTATTGTCAGGGGGGCGAATTTGTAAAATACCCACATTAGGTACCGTTGGTTGAGTAGGTAGAAAAAGAGCAGTGACGGATTGTACAATCCATTATTTGAATGAAAGTTAAACAACGTTATCGAATGAACCCATCACTCAACCAATAACACATATAGCCTCTTTGTAAAGTACAGAAAAAATAGACCGGACTTATATCAAGACAACAAGAACATACAATCAACAAATCAAACCCTTTATAATTAGATAAACACGCTTGCTAAGCTTTCAAAGGCTCATTCCAACTGAACGATGAGAAGGAATGAGCTTTTTTTCATGACTAAAAACAAAGGAGGGAAATTTGACTTGGGCACCAAATGCTGTAATAGGACAACACAGTTTTGATGCTTTGGAGGAAGTAGTGAGTTGGTTAAGAGTTATTGAAGCAATAGACGGTGACTTTGATGATATTGTTGAAACTCTTAAAGATTTAGGAGACATAGCTAGTACAAGATAGTAGAGATACAGGGGGTAATGTTATGGATGAAAAAAGTTTAAATAAAACAATAAGGAATGCAATTAAAATTGGTGATATTAATGAAGTAAAACGTTTAATAAGAGGTAATCCAGAATCTTTACATTCAATGACACCATTTGGTACGTGGTTACATGTTGCATCAAAGAAAGGGCATTTTGGAATAGTGGAATATTTAATCCATAAAGGAATCGATGTTAATACAAAAGGTGATATATTTGATGCTTCCCCTTTAAGATTGGCAGCAGGAGAGGGGCATTTGGAGATAGTAAAGTATTTAATTAAGGCTGGTGCAGAATTAGATGTGAGCTTAGCAAAAAGGAATCCATTATTTGGTGCGATTTATGGTGGACATAAAGAAGTAGCTGAGTTTCTAGTTGAAAAAGGAATAGATATTTCAATTAGATACACTGGAGAAAATATTAAAAACATGGATGCTTATGAACATGCTAGAGAATTTGGACAAACAGAAATTGCTGAATATTTAAAACAGAAGATGGATGAAAAAGAATAGGCTGTTAAAAAGTACATACTCCATGATGGTTGTACCATCATAAAGTATTACGTGCAATGATTGAACAGATAACGAGATACGAGCTTAGGCGAGATGACATTTTACTATGCGACGAATATAAAGACATGGAATGGACATGAAACTAAAGAACTCGTAAACTTGTAAGTTTTAACGCAGTAGTTGTCACGACATATAAAAGGTGTCATACTATTACCACAAAACTTACAAATTTAATGCTACTTAAAAATAGATGAAATTAAAGCACTTAATTGTCAATTATGACAACGAGTGCTTTTTTGCATTTTAGCGTAGAAATAAGTCGGTACACGTATAATTTTATAAGTATACTAAGGGTACGGGTGAAGTTAGAAAAGGTAATTCTGATTTACTTAATAATACAGGCAGATTTAAAGATGCTAAGTTGCAATCGAAGTATGATGAATATTGTGAAAGGAAATATAAGACTGGTGAAGCACTTAAAGATCCACTTGAGTGGAAAGAAGCAAGTGAAAAATGGGCTGCAGCTTTGAAAGCAGAACCTCCTAAAGAAGTAACTGTTGATGTTGAAATACTTTAAGTTGGGAATGATATGCGCCCTGATAAATTTATTGTTAATTACTTTATTGATGGTAAGCCAGGGTTTAAAGTTATTAAAAATTAATCTAAGGAGTGAAAATTAGGATGAAAGAATTTGAAGATAGATTTAGTGAGTTACAAGGCGATATGATATCTATATGTATGGAATACGTTGAAGATAGGGCGGATAAAGTGTATGTTTATGCTTCACGTGAAGAAGGAATTATTTCAGGCAGTTTCTTTTATTGTATTAATAATAAGTATGTAGAATGTCATAAAGTGAATGATGCATTGGAGGATGAAGACGAAAGATATGATGTGTCTCCAAAAAGAATGCTTATGGTATTGCGTATAATATGTGAAGACATCGAAAAAATTGAAGAATTATGTAAAGAATATGAAAGAGACATGCCAACAGAGATGAAGTTAATATATGATACTAAGAGTGGAAGGTTTAAAGCTGAATACAAGTATGATTTAGTATATACTCATGACGAGATTAAAACGGCCGATCATATTGCTGATGAGTGGTTTGAGGAAGTGAAAAATAATAACCTTTAAAAGGTTCACAGTAATAGTTATATCTAAGTTGAATGAATAACTTATGATGGTTGTACCATCATAGAGTACTATGTGCAATGATAGAATAGAAAACGAAGTACAAGCTTAGGCGAGATGATATTTTATTGTGCAGCGGGCACAAAGACATGGAGTGTATAGTAAACTAACGAACTCGTACAAACTCGTAAGTTCTAACGTATTACTTGTCATGACATATGAAGGGTTTCATACTGTTACTAGAAAAATTACAAAGTTATGCTACATAAAACCAGTTGAATTTCAAGCACTTGATTGTCGATTAAAGACAACAAGTGCTTTTTTATTAATAGGGGACCTATAGCTTCATAAAAGTATTTTTTATAAATTAAGGAAAATACAAATTGCTAGTATAATTAAAATAGTAAAAGCAGCAGACAACGTATCCGCCACCTTTAAAGGTGTGGATTTATTTTTTAGTATTAAGGGAGGATATAAATGAAACCTAATTATTTTTCAATTTCAATGTACCCCACAGTATCTTTTAACGAGGAAGAGATACTAGGGCGTCTTTTGGATGTGTTTGAGTCAAATGAAGAATTTGCTCCTAGTCATTGGGGCAACTGTGAAACGGTACGGGTAGAATATAACCGTCAAGAAATTCTAGAAAAAGTAATTTCGGAGCGTAGGGTATCTGAAGTTCACCTGTATCGTGATAAATCTGTGAACTATAGAGGGAGTTTTCAAGTTAATTGGAGCCATCGTTCATTTTTGAAGTTTGAGTTTCATAAATCTATACCACAAAAATTATGGCCAGATTTTTTTGCATTATCTGATCAAATCTCGGAAAATGCGAAACCTCGTTTTGGAGTAGCTCAAATTTGTTGGCCAGTACCCAATCCTTGGAACACCGAACGTGAACGCTTACAGAAGTGGATGAATATTTCGTCTCTACCTATACCGGTTAGATTTCTTCCTAACGGTCCCTTAGGACTAGGGGCTAGAACATATTTTAGTGGTAATATTTTAGAAATGTTTGATAAGGAATTATTACTAAATAGTCCAGCTGTCGTATCAGAACTGGATTGGGGTGGGATTTGTATAGATCTTTTACAAAATCCATTAGAAGCTGATAATGATACATTGCTTGATAGTTGGTTACATGTAATGAAATATTTGGAACCAGCTCAAGTAATGGCTATACCGAGTTTTCATGAAAGTCGGATGGTTGTAACCTATTCTCCAAATGTCGTTTGGAAGGACTATCTGGAAAGTTAAATGAAAGGAATTCGTAATCATGAATGAGAAAAGTAATGATAGAATAAGAGTCATGGAAATATTAAATCGATCTCAATACAATGATGAGGTTATAGATGGGCTAGATATGAGTGATTTGGACCTTACTTTTTCAGACCTGTCAGAGGTAATGGGAGATCGTATTATGGCAAAACGGGTCATGTTAAGGGCTTCTTCATTAATGAGAGCATCGTTTCATGATTGTGATTTTGAGTTGGCTGATTTCAGAAGTTGTAATTTAGAGGAAATACACATTGCAGATTGTAGGTTTGGTGAAGCGAATTTCTCTAAAGCGAATATGAAATATGCGAAATTGAATATAAGTAGTTGTTTTGAAACATGTTTTGACGAAGTTGATTTTTCATATGGAGAACTAGTTGGAACAATTTTAAATCATGCTACTTTTCGCCATGCGAATTTATCTGGAATTGATGCTACACAGGCGTATTGCACTGGAACGGATTTTAGCAGTGCCAATCTTACAAATGGTAAATTTGAAAAGACGGATTTGGAAAATGCAAATTTATCAGAAGTAGATGCTAGAAATGCAGATTTAACAGGAGCAATCCTTTTAAATGGGAATTTTACGGAAGCGGATTTTACCGGTGCTAAACATTGACAATGTGGTTTGGACAGGAGCAAATGTAGAAGGAGCTAAGTTTGACGAAAATGTGAAGGAACAAGTGTTGAAAATGATATAGAAGTTGATTTTGAATCGTATGTAAACTTGGCAAATAAGTTTTAATGTATTATTTGTCACAACATGTAAAGGGTGTCACACTGTCACTATAAAACTTGCAAACATTCATAGGGGAGATTCAATGATAAACAAAAAAAAGTTAGAAATGGCTTTTAAAAGATATAGCAAAAATTTTGTGGATGGAATCAAATTTGAAGATGTTAAAGATGAATATAATGTTAGTAGAAGAGAGATTGAGGAAATCGTTGAGCAAAATGAAACAGAGAAAGATCACATACTATTAATAGATCTAAGCCAAATTTCTTCATATCACTTGTCAATATGGAAAAATGATGTATTGATCAGCGGTGGAAACAATGTAGAAGGATTAAAGAACATGCAGAAGGTTTTATTTTACCAGTGCATGGGACAGGATCTCTATACAATCAGGTATCCTGGGATTATGTTGGAATATTCGTTTAGCGAAGTCGTCTTCACATTAGTTCATTTTGCAATGTATGGATGGGAGAAAGAAGAAAATATATTATATGATTTTATGGCTCATCACTTCGGTGGATATTTAATGGATGCCAATGAAGAGGATAGACATATTTGGTTTTTGCTAGAGCTGTACTTGCAGTATAAAAATAAAACCATCATGGGAACGAATGAAAAATTACATCTAGCCGTGATAAATAGGCTTAAGGAAGCTGAACTACGATGCGATTTAATCCCTGAAGACCTGAACATTTATGATGAAGTGCTGGGACGTTGGTCGACTGGTGATTTAGAAGAAATAGAACATCTAATTTCGCTAATGTCTCAGTATCATTCAGCATTAGCTTCTGAAATCGGGCAGTTCGGTGAATTTGGTGATTTCGGATACGGATTTTATCCTTTTGAAATCTTATTCTTGATCCATGTAAGAAAACAACTAGGATTGCCAGTACCTACTCAATTCGATAATTTTCTGATGAATACTCCAGAAGCGAAAATGGTATTTGGAGAACGTGAGCCATACCCTGAATGGGACCCCGTGCTTCAAATGATTGATCAATTTTATCGTAAAAACTACCCGGAATATATTCCTAACAAGCATGGAGAATTATTTCAATAAAGGGGAGGAAGCTAATATGCCTGATCAAGGGATAGCGCAAATTATATTTCCTGATAGCAAGGATTTGGAAACGTTTTTGAAAGAGCAAGGAAGTTATGACTTACATGAAGACCTATTAAAATATGGATTGACGACGAAACAGTTTTTATACGTTGACTATAAAGGTGAGCAATACCAAGAAATTGTCAATTTTATTCTTGATTACGAATTTGCCCACCAAATTGAATTAGCAACACAAGAAGAACTCGAGAAATTAGAAGCATTTAATTATGAATTTTTACCTGAAAAGATCCAAGAGGTCAACAAAATACTGTCACCAAAGGGGTATGGACTATTTTCATATCCAAATTCGGGCGACTTCTTCGCACTATTCATTGTAAAAATAGAGACTATAACAAAATTGCTGCAAGAAGAAGTGCTGCTCGATGATAGAATCCCTTTTCAAGAAAGGTGTATCAAGTATTATAGATAGACCTAAGATTGTATGTCTTTAACCTTGACTCCGGTCAAGGTTTTTTTATAAGTTAATATCAAGATTGCTTAGCTATCTAGAATGTGCTATTTATGGCCATGTACGATTGTAATAACGTCATGTGTTACGGTAATCGTTCACGTGCTTGCAAATCTATTTAAAACTTTTCGCATGAACATTAGTCAAAATAATAAAGATGTTTTGAATTTGGAAGGCTTGATACTAGAAATAGAAAAATAAGTTGAAAAATGTGCCTATTTTGTGAGTTACTTGGACACTGACAAAGGTAAATGCTCAATAAAGGAAGTCAATAGCAACGTTAGGAGAACGTAGTGGCTATTGACTTTTTTATTTTTACAAATGGGTTAGAATGAGGGTAAAACAATGCAACTCGTGCCAACAATCATAAATGCTGAACTTGGACATCTGGGTGGTGTAGGAGAGATAAACGCAGGAGCGTTTAAACCTGGAGGATTTGCAAATAAATAATAAGGAGATTATAAAATGACAATAAATGATAAAGTTTTTGGAGAACTTGATTATCAGTATACATGGGTAGGATACAGAACCATAAAGTTTTTAGGAAAGGACACGGAGATAGCATTATTAATTGGAGGAGAAGATGATGGTAAATTTGATGAAGGTCAATATGTGGCATACAATTCACTAATGGATAATTGGGAGAAAATCCAACATAACATATTACAACCAATTTTAAATTATTATAAACAAAAAAGGCATGAGCTTGGTTATGATGTTGCATTTAATGAAGACTACCCATTAATTGAAACAGTTGATCAATTAATAGAACATATAACATTAGTAGGTATTTCTGTTCCGTATGATTTCCTTCGCGATGGACGTGATGTAGGGGTCTCGTTTGATTGTTCATGGAATGAGGAAAATGGTTTAGGAATTCGTCTTATAAACGAAAGGGTAGATGAAGTAGGTTATCAAGATGTTGCAATTTAAGCATTACTATTTGTAAGGGATACACATAACAGAATATAAAAAATTGTTTTTTTGGAAATTGATAGCAAAGACAGCAGAGATAGATACTAGAAATCTCTGCTGTTTGCTTATGCAAATGGAAAAATTAATCTTGAAGGTTATTTCTATCGTACATACTATTGGGGTCTATTACTAAAGATATTGAATTTGTAAATCCATCTGTTAAGGGTACGGATAATGGTAGTAAAGTAGATGTCCCTTATGGAACACAATTTCGTAAGACTGGTAACGAAAAAGAACTAAAACCAAATGCGAAGTACAAAACAAAAGAAGGATATACCTATGAAACCAACAACTTTGGTCGGATTGATAGTGTCGAGGAGAAAGCATACTACTATTCTTTAGAGCCGCGTGATGCTCTTGCTTTTGATTTGTTGAATTTGAGAAAAATATACATAGAAGATAATGTGTATAAAGAGATACTCTCAAATTTGAGAGAGTATGCTAGACAAGCAAGAGAGGATTATTATAAAAAAGAATTAAAGAAAGAATAATGATTTACTTTACTAGTCTAATAGTAGGAACATTTTAGTTTTCAATTTTATTTGTCTTATGTATTTCAATAATATTTAATTTTATGTAACTACTCAGCCACTCTATAAAAAATCGACTGAAAAGCATTTTTTAAAATGGTCGAGAGGGACTGGCCATGCATAGAAGCAGTTAGGGCCTATTTCTGCCACGCGCAAAGTTTTAAAACATAGAAAGACAGCGAAGTGTATGTCCATTTTTATCTTCATGGCAGAAGTATATATGATGAAAAATGAGTACCTTTTACCAAACTTGTAAATGAAATATATGGCTGAGTAGTTACAATTTTATCATTTTAGCTAAGAAGACTCCTTCCTCAAGGAACGCGAAGTGAGTAGGTGGGAGATGAATTGGCTAAAATGATAAAATTGTTAAATCATAAAAAAACCTTGAAAGGCTTTTAGCCAATCAAGGAAAGGAGTAAATTAATCCTTTATATTATATTTCTCCTTTGTTTTTATTATGAGATTTCCTATGTCTTCAGCTTGTTCGGGATGATGTCCAATATAAAATTCGCATGTTTAGAGATTTTACTTGCCTTATTTGGATATCTTATCATCC
>Ga0209025_1002473_pt1 | contig 19439 bp, 14 predicted proteins | sample AraplaMF_Col_mLB_FD_184256 | JGI IMG/M metagenome (GOLD analysis project Ga0209025, IMG submission 184256) | Arabidopsis root microbial communities from the University of North Carolina, USA - plate scrape MF_Col_mLB (SPAdes) (version 2) | ecosystem: Host-associated > Plants > Roots > Endosphere... | reverse complement strand
GAGCCGGCCAGCAGCTGCTCGAACAGCTCATGGATGTCGTGCTGCGCGGCCAGCATGTCGGTCATCGGGCGGCCCATGCAGCGCCAGTCGCGCGCGCGAGGGGGCAGTTGCTTCACCGTGCGCACCGGCGCGGCGCGGCGTTCCGACAGGTCCCAGCTGCGCCGCGCCAGCACTTCGCGCAACGGGTCGAGCCGCACCTGCAGCGCGCGCAGCGCCAGCGCCTGGGCGTCGGGCGGCCCGGCATCGAGCTGGCCGCGCAGCCGGCCGTGCAGGGCGTCGGCCGCGGCCGCGAGCCGCTGGTAGTCGGCGGCGGAGCCCGCGTCGCCGGGCAACGCCACCGTGCGCTGCTTCGCGTAGTCGAGCACGGTGGCGCGCGTGGCAAGAGCGCCCTCGCCCGGCGCGCCGTCGAAGGCCACGTCGAGCAGCATCGGCTGGCCGCTGTGCGACGCGGCCAGCCGCTGCGCGATCGGTTGCGTGAGCGCGCGCTCGATGCCGCGCTTCAGCGCGCGCGCGCCCAGCGCCTCGTCGTGGCCAAGCCGCGCGAGATGATCGAGCGCTTCGGCCGACACGTTCAGGAAGGTGAGCCGCCGCACGAAGCCGTCGCGCGCCAGCACGCGCTCGAGCTGCAGCCGCGCGATGGTTGCGATGTCGTCCGCCGCCAGCGGCGTGAAGCCCACCACCTGGTCGATGCGGTTCAGGAATTCGGGCCGGAAGAAACGCTCCACCGCCTCGCGGTAGGTGTGGGCCACGTCGCCCGCCTGCCGGACGAAGCCGGTGTGGCGGCTGGCCGCGCTCGCGCCGAGGTTCGAGGTGAGCACCACCACGCATTGCGAGAAGTCGGTGGTGCGGCCCATCGCGTCGGTCAGCCGGCCCTCGCCGAGCAGTTGCAGCAGCAGGTCGTGCACCGAGGGATGCGCCTTCTCGATCTCGTCGAGCAGCAGCACGCAGGCGCGCCGCTGGCGCACGGCGGCGGTGAGCTGGCCGTCGGGCCGGTGCACGTCGCCGATCAGCCGGCCCGTGGCGTCGCCGTCGACGTACTCGTTCATGTCGAAGCGCACCAGCCCGCCTTCGTCGGCGAACAGGAAATCGGCCAGCAGCTTGGCGGCCTCGCTCTTGCCCACGCCGGTGGGGCCGATGAACAGCAGCGACGACAGGGGCTTGCCCGGCGCGGCCAGGCCCGACTTGACCAGCGCCACCACGTCGACCAGCCGTGCGCGCGCCTCGCCCTGGCCGATGAGCCGCGCGGCGAAGTGCGCCGCCGCCTCGGCCGGCGCCAGGCCCACCTGGCGCGAGAACAGCTTCTCGCGGAAGTGGTAGGTGGCCGTGTACGCGGCCAGCACCTCGGCGCGGCCGACCTCGCCGCGCGCATGCCGCACGGCCAGCCGGTCGAGCACGCGGATCGCCGAGCCGGGCAGCACTTCGTCGGCGGCGAAGCGGCGCTCCATCTTCAGCAGTTCGGCCACCGCGCCCGCTTCGATGCGGCACTCGTGCTGCTGCTCGAGTTCGGCGCGGCGCCAGTTGACGATGCGGATGGCGGTGGCGCGCGGCGGCGCCTCCACGCGGATCACGCGGAACAGGTCGGCGAAGCGGCGGTCGCGCTGCTGCACCTTCTGCCAGGCCTCGGGCGTGGCCTCGCCGATCATGGTGAAGGCGCGCTTCTCGAGCAGCGGGCGCAGCACGTCGGCCAGCGTGAGCGTGTTCTGCGAGCTCTTGCCGATCGCCATCAGCGCGACCAGGTTGTCGCAGTAGAGATGGTCGGGCCGCGCGATGCGGAAATCGTCGCGCAGGCGGAACTGAAGGTACTGCAGCAGCACGGCCATGCGGCGCTGCCACTGGCCGATGATGCTCATGCCCGAGATCACGCGCATCGGGTCGAGGTGCCAGATCTTCTGCATCCGCTGGCGGTCGCGGCCGGTCTCGATGTCGATCTGGCGGCGCAGCGCGCCGTGCACCAGCGCCGTCTTGCCGGCGCCGCGCGGGCCGACCAGCACGATCGCGCCGGCACCCCCCTCCGCACCACCGGCGCCTTCGCCGCGGTAGATGGCGCGCCGCAGTTCCTCGACCGCGTCGTCGCGCAGGATCGCCCGTGCGAGCGCGTCGGGGTACAGGTCGTTCAAGTCGACGGCGGCGCGCGCCATTTCGCTCGGGCCGTCGCCGATGCCGTCGTCGCGCATCGCGCTGCGCCGGTCGTGGCCGCTCTCGAACGGGAAGTGCCCTTGCGCGAGATGCATCGACAGCTCGAGCTCGCCGAGCTCGTCGTTCGGGGAGGCCAGGTAGCGCTGCGGGTCGAAGGCATCGCCCAGGTCCTTGCGCTGCTCGCGGAACCACGCCTGGATGGCGGCCACCAGCCGCTCGGTGCGCTGCGACTTGTCGAGGTGCGGTTCGCCCAGGTCGGCCACCAGCGCGTCGAGCTGCGGCAGGCAGGCGTAGCGCCGCCCGGCCACGCTGAAGTGCGCGGCGGCGAACGCGCCCTCGACCCAGCGCCGGCCGCTGTCGAAGCCCAGCGGCACGAGTTCGAAGCGCAGCTCCGGCGAAAAGCTCAGCCACAGGCGCTCGTCGAGCGTGTCGCGTGAACTGCGCGTGCCCTGGAAATGGCGCACCACCGCCTGGCGCAGCTTGTTCAGCGCCAGCTCGTAGCGCACGGCCGTCGCCTCGATCTCCGGCAGGAACAGGCAGCGCAGGCGGAAGCCTGCCTCCTTGCGGTGCGTGACGAAGACCGGAACGCGCAGGCTGCCCTGGCCGCTCACTGGTCGTCCTCCCCGAGCAGCATGCGGTCCATGAGCGCGTTGAAGTGGTTGTCGAGCACGCGCTTCCATGCGGGTGCGTCGGGAAATTCCGAACGCCAGTCGGCCTGCGGCGCGCCCAGCAGTCCCTGCTTCAGCACCCGGTGCACGGGACGGCTGTCGAAGAAATGCTGGCGATGCACGTTGGTGGGCGTGGCGAAGGCCGCGAGCGTCTTGTTGAGCACGGAAACCCAGGCGTCGGACTTGCGGTCGCCTTCCCAGATGCGCCACACGCCGCTTTCGCCGCGGAAGTAGTCGAACACCGCCGGGCCCCTGAGTTCGATCTCGAAACCGACGACCAGGCTCTTGCGGCCCGAGGCCTGCGGCCACGGAAACTTGAGGTACTGGCTGGGCGGTGCTTCTTCTTCCCTCGCGTCGTGCTTTGCGTCCTGCTTCGCGTCTTCTCGCCGGTCGTCCGGCTTGCCCTCGCGTTTCCGGTCGGCCGCCGCCTGCTGCAACTCGGCCGCGCGCGCGGAGGGCTTCTGGGGCTCGTCGCCCAGCCGCACCACCTGCGAGCGCACCTCGAAGCCGGCGAGTGCGGCGGCCTCGGTCCACGCGGCATGCAGCGTGGCAGCCAGCGCCGGCGAGGCGTAGAGACCGACCGTGCAGACGCTGCTGTCCGGCCGCACCGCGTGGAAGGCGCGCTGCTTGAAGCCGGTGAAGCGCGCGCGCCACGCGGCCAGGTCGGGCGGCGCGTCGGCTTCGCCGACGAGCGCCAGCAGCGCCTGGCCTTCCAGCTCGATGATTTCCGCGAACAGGCCCTGCGCCTGCTGCTGCACGGCAGCGAGCTCGCGCGCGCGGGCGGCGTGCTCGGTGCCGTCCCAGTGCGGCAGGTGCGGTGCGCGGCGGCGCCGGTTCTCGTGGCGTCGGCGTTCGTGGTCGAGGCGGAACAGCTGGTTCACCAGGTTCACGTAGAGCGGCCCTTCGGTCACGCGCTGCCAGTGGCGGCGGGCCTCGGCCAGTGCGTCGGCGGCGAGCAGCGGCGTGTTGTCGACGGGACGCTGCAGCAGCTCGGTGCGCACCTCGAATGCGCGCGCGCCGCCCGGGCCGGGACCGACCTTCACCGACAGCGGCGTCACGTAGGCATGCGGCGACAGCGCATGCGCCAGCGGCAGCAGCAGTTCGCGGCGCAGCACGCGCTGCACGTCGCGCGCCCCGTAGCGCGCGTCGCCGGGCAGCGTGGCCAGGTGCGCGGACACGCCGGCGTCGAGCGCGAGTTCGGCGTTGCGCTCGAGCAGGCCTTCGCGCTGGCGCATCAACGCCATCTCGCGCTCGAAGATCGGCGCACGCTCGGCGGCCGACAGCGCGGCGAACGGCACGATGTGGTCGATGCGGTTGAAGAGTTCGGGGCGGAAGGCCTGCTGCACCGCCTGCTCGAAATGGCTGCGCGGATCGCCGCGCTGCGCGCCCAGGCCCATCGGCGTGCGCTGCATCACCTCGGCGCCGAGATTCGAGGTCATCACCACGAAGCTGCCGCAGAAGTTGGCCGTGAGCCCGTCGCCGCCCGTCAGCCGGCCTTCGCCGAGCACCTGCAGCAGCAGGTCGAAGAAGCTCGGGTGCGCCTTCTCGAGCTCGTCGAACAGCACCACCGAAAACGGCTGGCGCCGCACCGCGCCGACCAGCACGCCTTCGTCGCCGCCCAGGTCGCCGAGCAGGCGCAGCACCGCCACCGGGTCGGCGTACTCGCTCATGTCGATGCGGATCATGCGGCGCGCGTCGCCGAACATGAACTCGGCCAGGGCCTTGGCCGTCTCGGTCTTGCCCACGCCCGTGGGCCCGATCAGCAGCATCGACGCGATCGGCTTGCCGCTGCGCGCCAGGCCGGCCTTGGTGGCGACCAGCAGGTTGGTCACCACCGAGAGCGCATCGGGCTGGCCGAACAGGCGGCGCCGGAAGAAGCCGTCGACCTCCTCGAGCGACAGCGGCAGGCGCGCGTCGAGCATGCGGCGCGGCATGCCGGTCTCGGCGCAGAAGGCGGCCAGCGCTTCGTCGCGGCCGATGTCGGCGCCCTGCCCTTCCCGGTCTCCGCGATGGCCTCGCGCGTGCAGGATCAGTTCCTCGAAGAAGCGGATGCCCTTGCCCGGAAAGCCCGAGTAGGGCGAGAAACGGCGCTGCAGCGCGATCAGTTCGGACACCGCCTCGGGCGACACCGCCACGCGGTGCGCGGCGGCCAGCGCGGCCACCGCTGCGAGCATCGTGCGCTCCTGCTCCGCCTCGGGCAGTTCGGGCAGGCGAACCACCTGGAAGAGTGCCGAGAAGCCGGGACTGCGCAGGTCGATGAGCGAGAGCTCGGCGGGCGTGGCCTCGGCCAGCAGCATCAGCTGCCCGCGCGCCAGCGGCTCGCGCAGCGCGTCGCCGAGGCTGATGCTGTTGCCCTCGTACTGGCCCACCTCGAACAGCTCCGACAGGTGGCCCACGTAGAGCGCGACGTTGCGCTCGGCCAGCTCGCGGCACAGCCCGCTCAGCGCGTGCTGCCAGCTGCCATCGCGCGTGAGGCCCTGGATGAGCCGCGCCGCGCTGGTTTCCCACGGTGTGCCAGCGGCGCGGTCGCGGCGCTCGCGCGCGTACTGGTGCACCAGCGCCGTCTTGCCGCTGCCTTCGGCGCCGACGACCAGCACGCTGCGCGCGAAACGCCCTTCCGCCGCGCGCGCCATGGCCTTCATCGGCTCGTCCAACCCGACGGCCGTGCGCGCGCTCGCGCTCATCTCGTTGGCCACCGCGGGCAGCAGCGGTTCGGCGCGTTCGTTCTTCAGCCGACGCAAGGTCTCGGCGCTGTGGAACACCACGTCGAGCGGCAGCTGCGTCAGCTCGACCTGCTCGAACCATTGCGCGGCCACCTGCCGCCTCACGTCGGCCTGCCGCCCGGTGCGCCGGTGCTCGAGCACGACCGCCTCGATCACCGCCTCGCGCAGTCGCTCCGGCTCGGCGAGCGTGACGATGCCCAGCGCCGGAACGCAACCGATGCAGGGCGTGTTGGCCGGGCCGCTGGAAAGAAACGCGACATGGCGGACGCGGCGCGGCGGATGCAGCAACGGGTTGCTGCCGCCGGGAATGTCGATGTCGATCTCGTGCCGCTCGAAGACCGGCGGATCGTTGATCTGCACCGCCTCGAGGTAGCGTCCCTTGTCCACCAGGTGCGACTGCACCGCCTGCGCCATGCGCCGCGCCATCGCTTGCGCGCTGCTGCCGAGCCATGCCATCGCGGGGAAGGCCAGCGGCGTGACGACGGTCTCGCCGGACACGGTGGTCAGTTCGAAGAAGGCGAAGCTGGAGGGAATGGGAGAGGTCCTGTGCGCAGACGAAATTGGCGCAGATTCTGCCTCATGGCCTTGACGGTCCGAGGGCGCGGTGGCGCTATGGACGCACAAGGCAAAACGCCCGGCAGGGCCGGGCGTTTCGAATGAATGCGAAGGTTCGCGGAAGCGGACCGAGCGGCCGGCGGATGTAGAAAGGCTCATGAGCTGAGAAAGCGACCTCTTACCCGACAACGGGTTACACGAGCTGTCCATGCATAAGTGAGAAATGCTCGATGCATAAGCTGAGACGTGCCTGGGAGCGCGGTTAAGCAGTTGCTCGGCTGGGCGTCGACCGTTGTCATGTTGTTCGCGGCGCTGGACTCGATATTTGAGGACATTACCGCCACCGGAGCAGAGCGGCTGGAGAGGAGCAAAAGCTGTTGAAGCGAGCGGGCGCTGTGCCGCGGACATACCGTCCTGAACTCTTCCGTGCGGCCATTTCCGACGATCTCTACTGCAGCTTGTGACTGCAATGGTGACCGAGCGGCGAGGTGCGGCAACGTCAGGGTGTCTCGATGCTCCGACGTGATTTCGCCGAGGCGGTATGCGCCCCTCTTATTGAGCATTCCAATCCCAGGGACCTTGAGCTTGACGTCGGGACGCCGTGCCCCCCAATCATGAATGAGACCGATATGGGTACCGAAGTACTCAAAAATTGATTCTGAGTATTCCCGTACCCAAGTATCGATTTGGTCTTGAAATGCTCAATCCACTTTTCGCATCCGCTGCAACTCCGTCGCAGATTGCGCGTTGGGGGCGATGACAGGTGAGCCGCTTCTTCGGCAGGAGGCGGCATACAAATAACCCAGCGTTGGAACATTCACGTCCACAAGTAAGAATTCGTTTCTACAATGCACTGGTCAGGTCGCGGCTAGCCGCTTAAAGGCTAAGCGCATTGGGCCATTCGTGACACGAGCCTCTGGGAGACGCTAGCTAAGGTATGAGCATCTTGAGTAGCGCAGCCACGTTGCGCAACCTTCGCGAGCAGCCGATGTGGAAACTGCTTGCCGCCGACCGTGCACCTGTCATTGCCGCACTCCTGGACAACTTGCTGCTCCAGGACGAGAAGGTTTTGTCTGCGTCGACGCTAGAAGAGCGGCTCACGCGGGACATCGAAGCGCTGCGGGCGCAGAGCTATGAATTGCCCTATTCGGCTGCCGCCTACGTACGGGAGTGGATTGACCAGGGTTGGCTGTCGCGCCGCCTCGCGCAAGGCGCTTCCGAAGAAGAGCTTAGCCTGACGACCGACGCGGCCAGCGCTGTGCGCTTCATCGTGAGTTCCACTCAGCCGCGCCGGAGCGCGACCGAAAGCCGTCTGGCGACGGTCATAAATCAGCTCCAGCGCCTCGCCGAGGAAACGGATGGAGACCGCAAAAGCCGCCTGGAGTCGCTAATTGAGCAGCGCGACCGCATCGAACGGGAAATTGACCGCGTCAACAATGGTCAAGTCACCACGTTGGCCGATGATCGAGCCCTGGAGCGTGCTCGCGACATCATCTTTCTGGCGGAGGAGCTAGTTTCGGACTTCCGCCAAGTCCGCGACGAATTCGAACAGCTCAACCGCGACCTGCGCGCAACCCTGATGGACCATGAGGGCAGCCGCGGCCACGTCCTCGAGAAATTGTTCAGCGGTGTGGACGTCATCGGCGAAAGCGACGCTGGGCGTACGTTCCAAGCCTTTTGGCGGCTCCTCAATGACTACGAGCAGTCGGCCATCCTGGATGACGCGGTGGATGCACTGAACTCACGCTCATTCGCGAGAAGTTTGAGTAGCACCGACCGACGGATGCTGCGCAACCTCACGAGCTTGCTCCTCAAAGAGGGATCGACCGTACATGAGGTGCAGCAAAGCTTCGCCCGAGGTCTCAAGCATTTCGTTCAAAGTCGCGAGTTCATGGAGAACCGGCGACTACATCAACTGTTGGGCATGGCTCAGCGCAGTGCGGTGCAGGTCAAGGACCAACTCCGTACCACCGCCAACATTGGATTCACCCTCACCTCGACCGGCGCGCGAGTGGCCTCGACCGCGCAGTGGGGAATGCTCGACCCGGAAATGCGAATGGCGGACACCACCATGGAGAAGGTGCCGGAGGGTGAGCTCTCGATGGATGAAATCGCAGCAATGGTCCGTCGTTCGGAAATCGACCTTCGCGCCCTCAAACGAAACATCCTCGTACTCCTTGAGGACAAGGAAGTTGTAAGTCTGGCCGAGCTACTGGAACGCTTTGACGCCGAGCAGGGGCTCGGCAGCGTCGTGGGATACCTTTCACTGGCCGCGAAGCATGGCCAGATTTTCGATACCCAGTCCTGCTCCATCGAGTGGACAGGTGCAGACGGTGTGCGCAGACGTGCAGATGCACCCACCGTGTTCTTTCGCCGAGAGCGAGCCCATGAATTCATCCTCTGATGCGCCTCATTCCGACGAACAGGTGACTACCGCCGATACGTTGGACGCCTCGATTGCCGCGTTGCAGGCGACCCGCCAGCAGACCTTTGAGGGCGATAGCGGCGTCCTGCCGCTGGACACGCGCCGCACCCTCGTGCAATTGTTGACAGGTCCCTTGATCGACGGTCGGCGGCATTCCAAGGCGTGGGAAGTGGTGTTGCGCGATGAGCAGGTACTGCGCAGCCGACTGCACGAGCTTTTCCTAGAGTTGGTGCTCGACCGAGACCAGCAGGTGGCATTCTTACGACAGGTGTCCAGAGAGGATGTCGACATCCCCATCCTGCTGCGACGAAACACCCTGTCCTTCATCGAAACCGCACTGCTCCTCTTCTTGCGTTTACGCCTGACTCAGGCTGATGCACAAGGGGAGCGTGCGGCCCTGGACCTCCAGGAGATGCTCGAGTACCTGAAGACATTCGAGCGCAATGACAACGTGGACCAATCGCGCTTTGCCAAGCAGTGCGACGCCGCAGTAGAGAAGGCCAAGAAGTTGGGCTTGCTGCGCAAGCTTGCGAATTCAGAGGAGCGCTTCGAGGTTTCTCCTGCGCTCAAATTGCTTTTCCCCGCGGAAGAAATCGAACAACTAACCAAGGCGTATGTCGCTGCTGCGGGACTTCCCAATGCGCCTGACGCCGGAGCGGGCTCCGACAGCGCTGCTGACGAAGGCAACGAAGACGAAGGGAGCCCAGTGTGACGGAGTCCAACAGCACGACCCATCCAAATCCAGTGGTCGATGAAGCATTGTTCGCAGCTCCCAAGGTACCTGCGTTCCTGTTGAAGCAAGCGCACGAGGTTGCTCCGATCCTGGCGCAAGACAACCCCGCGTCGCCAGGGCTCGATCTGTTCTCGTTCAGCGTGGACGCTTCGTCCTCCCCCGCGCCGCCTCTAGCGGCACGCTCTCCCACAGTTTCAGCCGATCTGGTGAGCGTGCAGTCAGCGCGTGCTGGATTGTTCCTCGACGGCAATGACCTCGATGTTCAAGCCCAATTCCGCTTGCGTCGTCTACAGGCGTTCAACTGGGGCACATTCCAGGGTGTTGCGGATTTCCCTATCGCATCCGAGGGCTACTTGTTCGTGGGTAACTCCGGCTCGGGAAAGAGCACGATGCTTGACGGACTGGCTGCACTGACCACGCCGGACCGCTGGCGAGCGTTCAATGCGGCAGCGCGGGAGGCCGACCGCGGACGCTCCGACCGCAATTTGGTAACTTATGTCCGGGGTGCATGGGCTCGGCAGAGCAATGACGAGCGCGAAGCCGTCCAGCAGTTCCTTCGCAAGGGCACTACGTGGAGCGCGCTGGCCGCCACGTACCGCAATGCACTGGGCGCCACGGTCAGCATCGTCATGCTGATGTGGATTCGCGGCAAAAGTACCGCAACCCGCGACCTACGCCACCAATACTTGGTTTTCGAGCGCGAGTTCGACGTCGCAGAATTCAAGGCTCCGTTCGCCGACACAGATTTTGACCTCAAGAAGCTCAAGACAGCTTTTCCAGAGGCCTTCATTCGGGAGGAATTCAAGGCCTACCAAGAGCGCTTCTGCCGTCTGCTGGGCATCGAAAGTGAGCGCGCGCTGCGCCTGTTGCACAAAACTCAGTCGACGAAGGACTTGGGCGAACTCAATGTGTTCCTTCGGGACTTTATGCTCGACGAGCCCGAGACGGTTTCGGTCGCTGAGAGACTGGTTCGCGACTTTCAAGAGCTCAATGCGGCTCACGCCGAAGTGGTCTCAGCTCGAAAACAGATTGAGACCCTCGCGCCGGCTCGAGACAACTTCGCAGCCCGCGCCAGCGTCGTGATACAGATCGATGAGTTGCAGGCCATCGATGAGCACTTGGAAAGCTACGGTCAGGAGCAGCGCGGAGTGCTGCTAAACGCGGAAATTGAGGACACGAGAAGGGAAATCCAACACTTTCAGATTGCCATCGGCGAGGCAAAAACGAAGGAAGCTCATGAAAAAGGGCTTCGCGACCAGTACATCTCACTGGTGCAGGGCGCGGGCGGCCTGCTGCTGCAAAGCTTGGATCTTCGTATCAAGGAAGCCGAGGACCAGCAAAACAATCGTCTTGCCAAACACGCCGTCGTCGACGCAGCATGCCGCGCCTTGGAGTGGCCGACCCCGAGCGCGCCTCAGACCTTCCTGGCGACCCAGGAGAAAGCTCGCGCGATGCTCAATGGGCCGTCGCCGGCCGACGATCTCGAGCAGCGCCGCGATCCGGTCAAGAGCGAGTACGACCGCCTGACCAACCGGTTGAGCGAGCTTCGCAGCGAAATCGAGTCCATGGAGCGTCAGCCCTCCAACATTCCGGGCCCCTACCTGCGACTGCGCGCCGAACTTGCACAGGAGCTTGGCGCGCAGCCCAAGGACCTGCCTTTCGCAGGCGAGCTGATGGAAGTTCGCTCCGAGGAGGCAGTTTGGACCGGCGCCGTTGAACGTGTTCTTCGAGGCTTTTCGCTGTCCATCGTCGTTCAGCCAGACATGTACGCCGACTTCAGCCGCGCGCTCAATGAGCGACACACGGGGATGCGTGTCGTGTATCTGCGTGCCATCGCGAACGCGCCCTCCGAGGTCGACCGACGTACCCTTAGCGAAGGCTCACTGGTTCGCAAGATCAACCTGGCCCGGGGGCCCCACCAAGATTGGATGCGGCAACAATTGCGCCAGCACTTCGACTACGACTGTGTCGAGGACATGGCGGAATTTCGAAGCAGCTCTCGCGCTGTTACGAAAGCAGGCCAGGTCAAGCACAACACCACGCGTCACGAGAAGGACGATCGCTCTAACGTCAACGACCGTCGCCAGTGGGTCATGGGCTTGGACAACTTGGCCAAGCGACAGGTCTATATCGAAGAGGCGCAAAAGGTTGGCGTGGAGCTCTCGGTGCTCCAGGGCCAACTCAAGGAGCTCACGAACGAGCGCAACCAGCTACAGCAACGTCGCGATCAAGCGAACATTCTTGCCAACGTCACCTGGGACGAGATGGACATCAATGGCCTGTTGCGCCAGATTGCTGAACTGCAACGGCAGCGTCGTCTCGAACTGGAGCGTAATCCGGACTTAGGAGACTTGCGGGAGCGGTTGGCCAACCAGGAAAAGCACTACGAGGCCGCGGTCAAGAAGCGCCAGAAATCCGAAGCCGATGAGCGCGATGCGCTCAGTCGACTGACGACTCTTCAAAAGTCACTCGACGCACTTCATGTTTCTCGAGTGCTCACGGATGAGATGCGTGCCGCCATCAACGAGCGCGTCTTGCGCATCAACCGGCAGGTTGCCCTTGAGACCCTGGATGGAATCTTGCACAGCGTGACCCGCACCATCGGCCATGAGCGCGACGCGCTCAAAAGCCGCTCGGCTGGTCTTCAAGCCGCAATCGAACTCGCCTTTCGAGACTACAGCCGCATTTGGCCGTCCGAGGCCGGCGGGTTAGATCCCAAGTTGGAGAGCGCGACGGACTTCATTGCCAAGCTCGAGCGCCTGGAAACAGATGACTTGCCGCGATTTGAAGATCGTTTCATGCAACTGCTACAGCAGCAGAGCAACCAAAATCTTGCGACCTTGCAGCAGCGTCTGGACATCGAGCGAAAGCAGATTCATGACCGGCTGGATCAGGTCAACGGCAGTCTGAAGACGGCGGACTACAACCCCGGGACACACTTGGTCATCGAGCCGCATGACCGTGCCCTGGAAGAGGTTAAGGCATTTCGTGCGCAATTGCGCGATGCGCTGACGCAGGCGTTTACTCAGGACAAGGAAGCTGCTGAGCGGCGCTTCGAAGCCCTGAGCGCGATGGTGAAGCGCCTCTCCAGCCAGGAGTCAACTGACGTCAAATGGCGCACGTTGGTCCTGGATGTGCGGCTGCATGTTGACTTCCGTGTTCGCGAGTTGGACCGCGACGGCATCGAGCGCGAGGTCTATCACAGCGGCGCTGGCAAATCAGGGGGGCAGCGCCAGAAGCTGGCGGCAGCTTGTCTGGCTGCTGCGCTGCGGTATCAACTTGGCGGTCAGGATCGTTCCGTACCTTCGTACTCCACGGTCGTTCTTGACGAAGCCTTTGACAAAGCCGACGCGGAATTCACCGCCGCTGCCATGACAATCTTCAAGACCTTTGGATTTCAGATGGTGGTCGCCACGCCAATGCGCTCGGTCATGACACTGGAGCCCTTCATTGGAGGCGCTTCGGTCATTCATATTGTTGACGGCAAGAGTTCGCGCTTCTCTCAGGTCCTGTATGACAACGAACAGGGCCGCCTCGGCCTGACGGCCGAATTGCAGGCCTTGGCAAGCGACGAGTGAGTGCGCTGAGCATGAAACTGGAATCGCCGGCCTCCGTCCTTGGCGAGATGGCGCGACGCATGACTACCAGATTCGGTCTGTGGCTGCTGCAGGGTACAGGCGCGCCCGAGGGCTCGGAGTCTTTCGAGGATCCGCTTGACGTCGCGACATGGCCAATGCGCGTGAATCTGGGTAGCCTCAAAGAGCGCGATGCGCTCGGTTCGATGGATGTGGTCAACCAGTGGGCGCGCGAATGGCATCACGCGCAATCCACGCTGCCAAGCGGCGTCACTTTGCTCTGGGAGACCCGACAGTGGGCTCGTCTTGGGGAGCAAAGAATCCCCACACGTGTAGTTATCGACTCCCCTGCGGCCTTGGCAGCATGGGTCGACCAGGGTACTCAGTGGCTCCGGGCCTGTTCTCGCAGAGAGGCGCTGTATCGACGTTTCACCAACCTGCGAAACTCATCGGTCTGCCGGCGCCATCTCGCAGTGTTCGTGGATTGGGCCGATGAGGACGTCGAGCGTTTGCATGTGCTTCTCGCTTGGTTCGAGGTGAACGCCCGCTCTGACCTGTATCTGCGCCAGCTTCCAGTGCCTGGCATTGACACCAAATGGGTCGAACCTCGCAAGGCGGTCGTACGTGATTTCCTAATGGCAGCCAAGGGAGGATTGGTCAACGAGGCGTCGCAGGATTTCCATGAGGTCTGCGGCCTTCGAAAGCCCTCCGCCAAACTTCGTTTGCGAATCCTGTGCCCCAAGCTCAGAGCTAGCTTGGCCGGGCTGTGTGATATCGAGGCACCCGTCGAAGAAGTGGCACGGATGAGCCTTGCGGTCCGCTCGGTCATCATCGTGGAAAACTTGGAAACCGGGCTTTCGCTGCCGGATTTCGAAGGCACTGTGGCCTTTATGCGGTTGGGGCACGCCGTCTCGGAACTCGCCCGAATCCCGTGGCTGAGGCCTGACCATCTTGGAGGTGCCGCAGAACAAGGTCAGTTGCCTCAAGTGATTTATTGGGGCGATCTGGACACGCATGGCTTTGCCATTCTGTCCCGGGCGCGCGGGATCTTTTCTCGGCTGCAATCGATCTTGATGGACGAGGTGACTCTCCTGAGTGGCCAGTCCCTTTGGGTCACCGAATTGAGGCCCAATCGAGCCGAAGTGCTGGGCCACCTGACGGTTTCCGAGATGGACGTATACGCTGGGCTTCGTTTGAATCGATGGGGGGCCAGCGTTCGCCTGGAGCAGGAACGGCTTTACTGGCCAAGATGCCTATCTGCGCTTCAGGAAGTCCTCGCGATCAATTTTCTCGCTCACCAGTAAAAAGCATGGAGGGCATCGGTGATGGTCGAGCAGGCAGATGTGTTTCAGGGCGGCGAAACGAAAGATGCCGCGACGGCAATGCTCTCCAGGGAGCAGTTGTACGAGTTGGTTTGGCGGGAGCCGATGCTTCGAGTTGGCGAAAGACTCGGTGTGTCCTCCAGCTATATGGCTCGCGTGTGCGCCGAGCTTCGTGTACCAAGACCGCCGCGAGGCTACTGGGCCAAAATTGAATTCGGCAAGGCACCTGCGCGCCCCGCCTTGCCGGCCCAGCGACCCGGTGATTTGACCGAATGGCGCCCTGGCGATTTCCTCGGCGCCACCGAACGGACGACGCAAAAGCAGGCGAAACGTGCCGAAACCGCCAGCGGTAGTAAGCCAGCGACGGCACCCAGTAAGCCGCGCCTCGCCCTCCGGGTCGCCGTCGCCCAGAAGTCTCACCCGCTTCTTCTTGGGATCAAACCTCTGTTCGAAAAGACGCGTGACAGCGAAAACGGCATCCTGCGGCCCTTCAAGCGCTTGATGGCGGACATCCTGGCATCCAAGGATGGCCTTGATGCGGCCCTCGACGCCGCTGAAAAGCTCTATGGGGCGCTCACGTCGCGGGGACACCGGGTGACGATTGCACCGAATGGCACGCATATGCATCGCGCGGCAATTGAGCTGCGCGAAACACCTCGGAAAAACCATTACCAGCGGCCGGCGTCGTGGCCGGATCGACCAACTGTGGTGTACGTCGGGGAGATTCCCGTCGGGCTGACCGTGGTTGAGATGACCGAAGTGGTTGAGATGATGTACGTCGGAGATAGCAAATACGTACCCGTTAGCAGCTTGACGGCAGAACAGCGCCGAAGAATGACCCGTCCTCACTACTGGACAACGAATCAGGATCGTCCTTCCGGGCGTCTGCGCGTGCAGGCGTATTGCACCTCACAACGGGTTGGCTGGACCAAGCAGTGGTCGGAATCCAAGCCGGGCGAGTTGGCTGCGCTGACTACCAGCATCGTGGCGGAGCTTGAAGCCGCAGGACCGATGTTGGCGGAGAAGATCGAGGCCGCCCGAATTGAGGCGGAGGAAATGCGCCGTCGGTGGGCAGAAGAAGAGCGGCAGCGACGAGAGACGGAAGAGCGGGCCCGTCAGCAGAAGCGACGTGAAGAGGCGCGACAAGAGCTGCTTGCGGTCATCTCTGCTTGGGATGAATCTCGACGAATTGCAATGTACTTCGCCGATGTAGAGAAGGCCGCGACGGACGCTCCGGACGGAGAGCGCATCTTGCTGCTCGAGCGCGTCGCTCGTGCCAAGCATTTAATAGGCGACCTAGACCCCCTGGGAGCGTTGCTTCGTTGGAAGGCTCCCGAGGAGCGCAACTGATCAACATAGGCGTTACCCGTGCGGCATGCTGGGTGGTGCATCGGAGCCACCGCCGCGATGGACTTCGCTCTTGAAGTATTGGCACCCTTCGGCCTCGGGTGCCATCGTGGCGCGCGGCGACCAACGTGCCAGACACCGCACATTTCAAGTTGCGCATCGCCGGCTTCGATCTGTTTTGCGCCGCATGCGCCTCTTCGCGGATCCCAGCATGGCTAGCTTGATGCGCCCCCTCCGGTAGGTCGTTGAGGGCAGGTGAGAAATTATGGAAGTTATGCGCCAGCCATAAATTCGCTATGGGCATGGTGTCTCACACCAGTTGTGAGGACATGGCGGGGTCGTCACATGGCCGAATTGACATATTTATTGGCATCCAAGGGGTGAGGGAGCCGCCTACGTCAGCGGCCTCAAAAGTCGAAGAGCGCAGAATGTCCAAAAGCCTCAAGTTTTGGAGTGAACCTTTGGCCATCACGACCAGTTTCCGCACTCATTTTTTGCTCTGCGCCGGCGAGCCATGAACGGTCAGCCTCCCGTTCAAGTTGCCGCGGAGGAAGGGTCCTGGAGAACCGGGCTGCACGTCGCGTTGAAGAAATCCGGTTTGTCTTTTCGCGAATTGGCTGAACGCTCAGGGGTAAGTCGCCGAACGCTACGCCGCATCGTCGAAGGAAACGCCGTCCCTCGTGTTTCCACGCTCGAGGCGCTCGCAAAAGCGTTGGACTTGACGATGGTCCTTCTCCCTCAGGCGGCCCTCGCAATGCAGCTGCATGAGCCCCCCTCAAGAGAGCGCTCGAAGTACTCACCTATTGCGCGTCTACTTGCTGAACACAACGCCCGCTCGCGCGAAAACTAAAGGAAAAGTGCCGGAGGCAGCGGCGCACCGTTTTCATTTACTGAATTAAATGTCGCGCTCACCTTTACAATGGATTTCTTCAGGATGGTTTGGAAGAGCGCGACGATACGCCAGCCGCGAGCGTTCATCTCGTTGCCTTGCTATGATTGCCGCACGGAGATGGCATTCCTTCCGTGAACCGCCTTGGCATCGCCCGGGGCTAATGATGCCTACAGACACCTGATCACATCACAGGGCTGTAGGCGCTCGCGCTTAATTTCCTTTGCTGGGTCAGGCCGATTTTTCGTCCTCCTGACCTGCATGAGCCGCTTCAAAAGACCTGAACAACTCGACCTGCTGCCTTACATCGGCAAGTGGCTGGTCATCGCTTCCGTCGTTGCCTTCCTGGCCGGTAGCGCTTCCGCACTCTTTCTCTTCGCCCTGGATCGCGCCACGGCCTGGCGGGAAGCGCACCGCTGGGTGATCTGGCTGCTGCCGCTCGCCGGCGGCGCGGTGGGCTGGATCTACTTCAAGCTCGGCAAGCAGGTCGAGGCAGGCAACAACCTCCTCATCGACGAGATCCATGACCCCAAGAAGGTCGTGCCGCTGCGCATGGTGCCGTTGGTCTTGGGCGGCACCGTCGTCTCGCATCTCTTCGGCGCCTCCGTTGGCAGAGAGGGAACCGCGGTGCAGATGGGCGGCGCCCTGGCCGACCAGCTCACGCATGTCTTCCGCCTGCAGGCGGCAGACCGACGGATCTTGTTGATGGCAGGCATCAGCGCAGGCTTCGCATCCGTGTTCGGCACGCCGCTGGCCGGCGCGCTGTTCGGCCTCGAGGTGCTGGCCATCGGGCGGATGCGCTACGACGCCTTGTTCCCCTGTGTCGTCGCCGGCATCGTAGCTGACCAAGTCGGCATGGCCTGGGGGGTGCACCACATGCACTATGTGATTGGACAGGTGGCGCCGGTCACACCCTGGAGCGTCGCGGCCGTCGTCTGCGCCGGCGTGATCTTCGGCTTGGCAGGCCTTGCCTTCGTGACGGCCACCCACAGCCTGGGCGCGCTGGTCAAGCGCTCGATTTCCTACCCCCCGCTGCGACCGGTGATCGGCGGCTCAGTGATCGCGCCGGCCCTGTGGGCGTTCGGGACCGCTGGGTTCGATGCGCACCGCTACATCGGCCTGGGCATCCCGAGCATCGTCAACGCATTCCAGACTCCGGTGGCGCCGTGGGATTTCCTGGGCAAGCTCGCCTTCACCGTCACGTCGCTGGGCACCGGCTTCAAGGGCGGCGAGGTCACGCCGCTCTTCTACATCGGCGCGACCCTCGGCAACGCGCTGGCCCCCATGCTGCACCTGCCCTTCGCGATGCTCGCTGGCATTGGCTTCGTCGCCGTGTTCGCCGGCGCGGCCAACACGCCAATGGCCACCATCGTCATGGCGATCGAGCTTTTCGGGCCTGAGATCGGCCCGCTGGCCGCCATCGGCTGCATCGCCAGCTATCTCTGCTCGGGCCACACCGGCATTTACCACGCGCAGCGCGTGGGGCACCGCAAGCATCACGGCGGCCCCCCCGAAGAGCTGCGAATCGCGGACATCGCGCAGTTCCGCAAGAACCAGCGCGCCGCGGCCAAGCAGGAGGAGCTGCAATGAATCGGGTGCAAGACCAGCAGCCCAAGGTGATGGCGCTGCGGCTGTACTTTCCGACGCGCAGCCGTGCGGCGGCAACGCGTTTCTGGCATCGCCTGAGCGCGCCCGCGCTCGCGCAGCACCTGCTGGCGGCCGCCAAGCGCGCGCACGTGCAGCAGGCCCTGCTCTACCAGGTCGCCTCCGGCTTCCTCAAGGGCGAGCGCGTCACGCATCACCACATCGACGTTTCCGACATGCGGCACCCCCAGTGCCTCGAACTCATCGACACCGAGATGCAGCTGCGGGCGTTCATGCATGAGCACGCGCACGAGCTGCACAAAGTGCGCGCTGTCCTTTTTCTCTGCGAAGAATCATTGACGGATCACGCCGGCTTCGCAGCGCATCGCTTTCCAACACAAGGAGACATCGCATGAAGGGCTACCAGATCACGTTTTTCACCGAGCAGACCGCCGTCACGGTCACACGCCACTCGGGCAGTGGCTGCTCGAGTTTGCGAAGGAGCACGGCGCACTGGGCGGCACGCTGATGGGCGGCGCCGAGGGGTTCGACCACACCGGCCGCGTTCATTCCACGCACTACTTCGAGCTGGCGGACCAACCCATCGCCGTGACGGTCTCTGTCGACGAGAAAGCCGCGCAGGGCCTGCTGGACGCGCTCGCGGCCGAGCTGATCGACGTCACCTACGTGAAGGTCGCCATGGAGCACGGCCGCATCGGCGCGAAGTCCTCGAGCTCGTCCGCCGGCGAGGCCCAGGGCTGAGGAGCGAGCGATGTGCACCGTCCGCAACCTCCGGCCGGAGCCAACGGTCGGCGCCAACACACCGGCTGACGATCGCGCTGACCGAAGCAACGCAAGACTGGGGCTTTGAGCCTGTGGTTGAGCCTCAGCCAACGACGGGCTGGTCAGGGTACATCAGCTCCCACAACAGCATCAGGTCAGCACTGACCTCTTCGCTGGTCTCGAAGTCGAGGTCGATGAGACTCTCGTAGTCGTCCGCGGTGAACCGGCGATTCAGGATAGCGTCGGCGAGTTGGGCCTTGAATTCGCTTTCGTTCAGTGGACTTCCAGGCGACGCGAGAACTTTTCGGAAGTCGTCGGCCACCGGTAGGTCCCGCATCGCAGCAAACCAGCGGGCGCTTAGCAAAGAGCGGAAGGCGTTACTGGGTTCCATGGGTGAATGTCTCGTTATGGCCGCGACCTGCCTTTGTGAGGAATCAATCGCAGGGTTGGAAGCGAATGCACGGGGGAACGGCGCGGATAGCAATCAACGAGTTTTCCCCATCAATGCGCTCGGCCCGAAACTTTACGTCGGCGCCCTCGCGCAACCCTGCCACAAGCGCCTTGTCGAGAACTCGGAAGCGCAAAGTTGTGAAGGGCAAGTTTGCCCGAGGCACGACCTTCAAGTGCACGAATACGCGCGCACCACCATCTTCCTCGCTCACGAAGCGAAAGGTGGCGCGCGTTTCGACCGGCGCGACA
>Ga0209025_1002470_pt1 | contig 19469 bp, 9 predicted proteins | sample AraplaMF_Col_mLB_FD_184256 | JGI IMG/M metagenome (GOLD analysis project Ga0209025, IMG submission 184256) | Arabidopsis root microbial communities from the University of North Carolina, USA - plate scrape MF_Col_mLB (SPAdes) (version 2) | ecosystem: Host-associated > Plants > Roots > Endosphere ... | reverse complement strand
TACACTCAAATTTATACTATAAAATCATTTTAATATGAAAAATTGGAATGAAAAGAAAGGAGAGGAATATGAATAAAGATGTCGCTTTGAAATGATTATTATCATTTCATTAGGAGTTGATGTAAAACGATGGAGAGGCATGAAGAACTGGATTCTATAAGAGGAATTTCTTCATTGGTAGTAATGATTGGTCATCATTTGATGATTTTCTCAGCATTTCAAAATTACAGTTATGAAGATAATAAACCATTTGTTGTATATCTATTAAAAGAAACGCCTGCACGTCTTATTTTTAGTAGTGGTAACGAATCTGTTATTATCTTTTTTGTTTTGAGTGGATTTGTTTTGTATGAATCTATTCAAAAAACAAATAGTAGCTATGGATCATACCTTTTAAAACGTATATGCAGAATATATATTCCGTATATTGTGGCAATAGTCATAGCTATTATATGCCAGACTACAATAAGTAAATATGGTATTTCTTATTTAAGCGAATGGTTTAATCGCTCATGGACGATTGAAAGTTCTTTAAGTCTAATAGCACAGCATGTTTTATTGGTTGGGAAATATAATACAGATACATATAACAGTGTGATTTGGTCACTTGTACATGAAATGCGAATATCTATAATTTTCCCGTTAGTTTTGATGGTTTGTTTACGCAAAACAGTAAGGGGTTCATTGCTATCATTGTTTAGTTTTAGTATATGTTCTGTCGTGATATTATTATTATTTCGCTCAAGTTTAACATTAACAAGCTATGTATTAACGTTGCATTACACAGTGCTGTTTTTACTAGGAGCACTAGTTGCGAAGTATAAAAATAATTTAATAGCTTTTTATAGTAATTGTACTAAAAATACGAAAATTACATGGTTTTTATTTGCGATTTTACTTTATATGTATGAAGGGCTTATTGGAGAAATTAAAGTGCTCAATAATTTTATATTTCGAGACTTCGTAGTAGCGATAAGCGCATGTCTATTTGTCATATTAAGCTTGTCAGTATCAACTTTGTCGTCCTTACTGCATAATAAATACTTGTTATATTTGGGGAAGATTTCTTACAGTCTTTATTTGTACCATAGCATATCTTTGTTTTCTCTTATATACGTGCTCCATGAAATATTACCGTTACCTATTGTTTTAATTTTGTCGCTTATTCTTTCGCTTATACTAGCAACGATTTCGTATGTATTTGTAGAAAAATTTGCATTTAGAGTCGGAAAGTATGTAACAAAGCGAGCGGATAGAGAGAGGAAAGAGTTATTAGTAGAAAATGATGTGCAGGATGTTATTCAGACAAAGGCGGTGAAATAATTGAAGCAAGAAATGAGTATAAAAGATTTTCAACAGTTATTGAAAAGGAGATTCGTAACGATCATTTTGACGATGTGTTGTTTAACCGTTTCTCTAGTTCTTATTTCTATGTATGTGCTAAAGCCTTCGTATCAATATTCAGCGCAAATTCTTGTTGGAAATTTAGATGAGTTTAATAAGGAAAATACAGCGAATAAAACACAAGAAAATAAGCAACTTGTAACATCGTTTGTTGACATTTTAAAAAGTCCACTTATTATTTCGACAGTAAAAAACACTTTGAAATTAGAACAATCAAGTTATGAATTAGCACAAAAAATTTCGGTGTTGAATACGGACAACTCACAAATTGTTACTGTTACAGTAAAAGATTCGGATCCTAAAATCGTGAAAGAGATTGTAAAGTCATTGGCAGAACAATCTCAAAAAAGCTTTCAACAGTATACGAATGTACAGGGGGTAAAAATATTAACTGACCGAGAGTTACAGGAAGAAGCTGAAAAGCTGTTTCCGAAATTTCAACTTATCATTCCTATCTCTTTAATTGTTAGTTTTTTTGTTGGTGTAGGTTTAGCTGTATTTCGAGATTATTTTGATGAACGGATATACGTGGAACAGGATTTAGAGAAAATAACGACAGTCTCTGTTATTGGTCATATAAATATGAAACCGAAAAGAAAAAAGAAACCTACAGAGTTTGATAAGCAATCATCTATATATCGAGGTGAACATGTCGATGTTTAAGACAAAGAAAAATCTGCCATTCGATCCGCATGATGCTCTGATGAAAGAGCAGTTTTATACTGTATATCATGAGTTGAAAAAATCTGGAAAACAACTATTCTCAGTTACTTCAACGAAAGACAGAGGCGTCGTTGCCTCGCTTATAGTAAATATGGGGCTAGTGTTTGCGGAAATGAAAAAAAAGGTGTTACTTATCGATGTGAATTTTTCGGAACCTAAACTACACCTACTATTACAAAGCGATCTTGCGACAACAGTAAACGATATAATAAGCTCCCCTCCATGTAATTATGAAACTTTTTCAAGTGATTTGTCTAAATACTTGTATTGTATTCCTGCAAAAAAAACGGTACACAGCGGAACGCCCTTAGTTGCTATGGATGAATTTGATAATGTAATTGCTAAGTGGAAAGAAGATTTTGATTACATTTTCTTTTATTCATCTGAAGTATTTGAGCTTCCTGCTACGCACATTATTGCGGGTAAATGCGATGGAGTGGTCTTGGCAGTCAAAAAACGAAAAGATTCCTTACGTACAGTACAAAAAGTAATAACGGATATAAAGAGGAAAGAATGTGAATTAATCGGTATAGTTTTATATTCTTGAATATGGGGGTAACGATCCATGATTCGTGAAACAAATCAAGCTAAGTTGTATACTATTCCGGCTCAAGAAAAGGATAGCATTTTGAATCGAAGTGTAAAACGCTTGTTTGATATAATATTTTCACTCATATTGTTACTAATAATGTTACCACTTATGTTGTTCTTTTGTATTATGATTGCTTTAGAAACACCTGGAGCTCCAATCTACTTTCAAGAGCGTTTAGGAATAAATGGAAAGAAGTTTAATTTATTTAAATTAAGGTCGATGATAAAGGACGCTGAAAAGAACGGACCGCAATGGGCAAACGAAAATGATTCAAGAATTACAAAGATTGGATTGTTTATAAGAAAAACGAGAATTGATGAATTACCACAACTTATAAATATTTTAAAAGGTGATATGTCTTTTGTTGGTCCTAGACCAGAGAGGGAGTATTTTTATAATCAATTTGATGCTTATATTCCAGAATTTAAGGATCGTTTAATAGTGAAGCCGGGGTTAACTGGATGGGCACAAATAAATGGAGGATATAATCTTGATCCGCAAGAAAAGTTGAAATTAGACATGGAGTATATTGAACTGAAAACGATTAGGATGGATATTCGTATTTTATGTAAAACTGTTTTAATTGTATTGAATGGGAATGGTGCAAGATAAAAAACATAGTAAATATGTTTTTATACAAATAATAGATGAATATACAACGAATCTAAGTAGGTTACATGCAAAGGAGAACTGGTATGGGTAGATCCATTCTAAACAATATTGTACATCTATTTTATAGTACGATTTTAGCTAATCTTCTTCAAGCCATTAGTTTAATTGCTTTAGCCAACTTTTTTAATGCACAAAATTACGGGATGTTTAGTGTTGCAATCGCATTAACATTTGTTATGTTATTTTTTACAGATTTAGGACTTAGTAATACATTTCTTCGAGAAGGAGCAAAGGAAGGAGTAGATTTAGAGGCAATTTTATCTTCGTATATAAAGATAAGGATGATTCTTCTAATTGTCATTTCGGTAATTGGTTATATAGCTATTCATTTTGTGTATGAGGATAAGGATTTAATTTATATGATGTTGAACGTAATGTTCTTAATGTTAATAGGACTAACGTGGCAAAATATAGGGATTGCGTATTTTCAGTTGATGGAACGTATGAAATATATAGCCCTTATTAAAGTTGTATCAGCATCTATTGTCATCATAATTACATGTTTCTGTATTTTTGGAGAACTACCAGTGTATATAACGGCTAGTTTATATGGTTTTGGTTATATGATCGGTGGTTTATTTAGTTTTTTCGTAATGAGAAGAAAAACGAATATGAATATGAAAGTAAAAGTTCATAAAGGATTATTTTGGCAATTAGCACCTTTTATTGTAAGTGGGTTTTTAATAATGAGTACGCCACAATTAGCACCTATTTTACTCAACTATACATTGTCATTAAGTATGGTAGGTGTTTTCGCGGTTGCCTATCGGATGCCAGCAGCTTTATACCAAGTGCCGGGGGTAATTGCAGGAGCGTTTTTCCCGGTGCTCTTTAAACATTATAACCAAAATAATTTAGAAGAGCATACGAAATTAAATATACTTCAAATGAAATCAATGGCAGTTGTGGGTATATGTATGACGATAGGCTTATATAATTTAGCACCATATTTTATTTCTATATTTTTTCATGAGGAATGGAGTAATGCAGTAGAGCCACTTCAAATATTATCTTTTCTTATTGTGTTACAAAGTATAAATATTGCTATCGCTGATGGTTTAACAACGAGTGGGGGGCAAAAGAAAAGAACTGTCGTGCAGTGTGTTGCTTTAGTGATTGGTGGAATTATGCTATACAGCTTCAGTAGTATCTGGGGAGTTATAGGAGCAGCTTATGCTATGGTTTTATTTGAGATAGTGGCCTTAGTTGGATATATAACAGTAAGTGTAGTGAAGGGGAAAATTGTATTTCAAATTGTAATACCGTATACAATTTATTTTGGTGTAACTTTTATTGGAGTGCAATATATGTTACATACGTACAATTTGATTGCACTTGTACTTCATACGTTTATCGCAGTAGTTGGTATATTCCTATATGATCATGAGTTGAAAAAACTTATTCTTTCGTTTATACGAAAGACACGAGAAAAGGATTATATTACGAAACAGGGGATATAGCCTATGGAAAATAATATGCAAATTTCGATGAAATGGATTTTTCTTTTAATTTTGTTTGTTATGTTAAGTAAATACAATATATATATAGGATTTTCCTTGAAAATATATATGATTTTCTTAGTCATTTATTTTTGTTTAACAATTAAAGACTTTCATATTCAAAAGCTATATTTTCATGAAGTGGTATTTTTACTGTTCTATTTCATTTATTGTTTAAGTGGTATTCTTTCTATATATTTAAGTGCTAGTATTCGTATGATTTTTGGCGTATTGCTTGTTTTAGGATGTTATTTTATTATGAGGAATTTACTGGGGAACACCGAAATAGTAGTGCTCGAGTCAGCCATTGTCTATGTAGGATTAGTATTTAATATTGTAAGTCTCATACTTTATATAGTCGGGTTACAACATTTTGGATTATCTGGCGGAGAAGAGAGAGAAATTTATGCTGGATTATTAGTAGATAGAGGATATCCGAGGTTAATTGGGTTATTAGATGATCCTAACATTTTTATTTTTTATAATACGATATTTTTTATGTATTATATGACAAATTTATATAACATGACCAACGTCATCGGATTGGTTTTATGTGTTACGACGAGTTTATTAACATTTTCAAGAGGTGGGATTTTAGCAATTGCGCTTGTTCTGGTTGTATATATATGTATGTCCAGCTTTGCTAAAAAAGTGAAAATAGTAATAGGTTTAGTAATATTTAGTATTGTTATTTTTAGTTTAGCGAATGTAGTAATGGGTGGAAAACTAGATGATATATTACATGATCGGATTTCTGATTTTTCGCACGATAATGGGAGTGGCAGATTTACACTATGGGAAGCTGCTTTCAAATATTTTTTATCTAATCCATATATTGGTATCGGTGCTTTTAATTTTTCGAATTATTATGAGTATCAGTTCAATGAAAAACTATATGTACACAATACATTTTTAGAAATTTTATCTGAATCGGGTACAATTGGTTTCCTTTTATATAGTGCTTTTTTATGTATTCTAATGGTGAAGTTGACTAAGTATAACTTATTTCGTGAAAAACCATATCTTTTATTGACTATGATTGCATTTTTATTTCAGATGATGTCATTGTCACTTATTATTAACGAAGCTTTCTTTTTATTTTTAGCAGTTGTTGTGAAATACATTTCAACATATGAAGGAAGGGGAATGATAGATGGTAAAGTGTCTATCAGTACATAACGAGGCGCCTTGTGTTTCTATAATAACACCTTCTTATAATAGTTTACGTTTTATTGGTGAGACAATCACATCTGTGCAGAGTCAATCTTATAAAAATTGGGAAATGCTTATCGTTGATGATGCTTCAACGGACCACTCATTTGTAAAAATTAAAGAGATGATAGAAGGGGATTCGCGAATTCGGTTATTATCATTAGAAGAAAATATGGGTGCTGCTAAAGCTAGGAATATAGCGATTAAAGAAGCGAGAGGAAGGTATATTGCCTTTTTAGATAGTGATGATATTTGGCTACCCAATAAATTGGAGACGCAATTGTTATTTATGGAAGGAATGAATGTTGCGTTTTCGTATACGTCCTATAGTTTAATTGATGAAAATAGTAATGCCCTGAATAAAGAGGTGAACGTACCGGAATTTGTTGATTATCATTATTTAGTAGGAAACACAATTATTGGGTGTTTAACAGTGATGCTTGATCGTGAGAAAATTCCTTGTATTGAAATGCCTAGTGTGCAGCCTGAAGATACAGCATTATGGCTGAACTTGTTAAGTAAAGGATATGAAGCGAAAGGGATACAGCAAGTATTGGCAAAATATAGGATTGTTACAAATTCTGTTTCGAGAAATAAAATAAGGGCGGCCTTCCGATATTGGAAGCTGTTAAGAGCACAAAAACCACTTAATTCATTGCAAACCTTTTTTTATTTTAGTAAGTATGCTTATCATGCTTACAGAAAAAATAAAATCAATGTAGTTGGGAAGACGCAAGTATGAATATATTATTGATGACAGATAAATTGATAACTGGTGGAGCCGAGAGCTACTTCTGTAAATTGGAAAACAATTTGCAATATGAAAACATTACGGTTTATACAGCTGCAGGTGAGGGAGAATTATATCAATCTCTTACCAGAAAAGAAAATTTCATGTTACTTAGTCGATGGAATCATTTGAGAAATATTCATTACTTACGAAAAGAGATTTATAAACGAAAGATAGAACTTATTCATGCAAATAGTTTGCGAATGGTATTATATGCTTTTCTACTTCAAAAGTTTATTAAAAGAAAGATAAAAATCGTGTATACGAAACATAATGTAACGATACTAGAAAAGAAAATGCCAATTCTTTTTCGTTATGTCATGAATAAATATGTGAACAATATTATTACAGTAAGTGAATTTGAAAAGAATAACTTAATTTCAATTCATGTAGCTGAAGAGAAAGTAAAGACAATCTACAACGGTGTGGATATTGAAAAATTTTTATTCCAGCAGAAAAAGAAAGAATCTACTTATAAAGTAGGTATATTAGCTAGATTATCCAAGGAGAAAAATCATCAACTATTTATTAAAATTGCAAATGTGTTGAAAAAGAGAAATGATTTTATGTTTTATATTGCTGGTGATGGACCAGAGAAAGAATCTATTATGAAAGAAATGGAAAAATATGACTTGCTACAAAGTGTAAAGATGTTAGGAAATATTTCAGAGCCACATAAGTTTATAGGAAATATGGATGTATTACTTTTATTATCTTTTCGTGAAGTGTTTCCAATGGTAGTAATTGAAGCAATGGCTACAGGAACACCAATTGTTTCAATAGATGTCGGTGGAATAAATGAAGCGGTAATAGATGGAGAATCAGGTGTTTTAATAACTGAATATTGCGAATCTGAATTTGCAGACGTGCTGGAGGAATTACAAGGAAATGAAGAAAAGGTGAATGATATTAGAGTGAAAGCGCGAGAAAAAGCGGAAAGAAATTTCTCGTTAACTAAAATGGTAGAAGAAACGAAGGATATATATGAATTAAACAAATGACCGTGGAGGTCGTTTGTTTTTTTTATGATACAAACTTTTAAGAGAGAACTCACATATTATATGAAAAAGGCAATATGAGGAGTGAATTTATTTTGTCAGAATATATTTCTTCACAAGAGGAGTGTGCGCCAGAAAATAGTGTTCATATTGATTGCTTTGGTGCAGTTCCGAATTCAGGAAGTGATAGTTCGTTAGCGATTCAACAAGCGATTAATTATTGTGTAGCGAACCGAATTTCAACGGTAAGAATTACAGGGGTTAATACGTATAAAATATTGAAGCCGATTGTTATTAAATCCAACGTAAGATTAGAGTTAGATCCTACCGTAACGCTGCAAATTGATGGAGATTTTAATGCGTTTGAGTTACAAAGTAATGCTTCTATAACTGGCGGTACTATTCAAGTTATTAATCAAGTATTTCAGTCATCTGTTATTTATGTTTCCGGTTCACAACAAATAGAAGTGCCTAATCAATCTGTCATATCAAATATAAATATAATAAATACCACACCATCATATAAAGGAAAAGCTATACATTTTTATTGTCAACAAGCGTGGGATTATATTAGTTTCTTTCAAGTTAACTATGTTCAAGTTAAAAATTTTCAAACTGCAATATATTTAAAAACGGAATATGTAGACAATATAAATACACCTTGCTGGATTAACGCAAATGTATTTCAATCTATATTTATTGATGGATGTCAGTATGGAATAGAAGTAGATGGGAATAGTGATTTACCAAATGAAAGTTCAGGAAATACGTTTCATGATATTCAAGTGCAATGTAGACAACAAACGAAAAAAGCAATTCGTTGTTCAGGTGCTTATAATACATTCAACTGTATGATTTGGGATACGTACAGGATGAGTAGTGAACAAATAGTAATTGAATTTTCTTCTAATTCCCATCGTAACTACCTTTTTTCAAATTTACTTTCAACAACTATTGTAGATAACGGACAATACAATGTTTGTAAGTCTACTTATGAAGAATCACTTCGGGTTCAGTTACCTTTGACGCTGAATAAACCACATTTAATAGGAAATCAAGATGATATTTTAGTAAATGCCCAGCTGAAGTATAGTGTTAAGCAAGTAAGTGGGAAATTGCCTTACGGAGGAAATATCGCTAATTGTTTTAATTTAATAGATGAACAAAGTGTGAATTATATCGATGTTCCAGATAGTAATCCAGTTGTTATTGAATTGGACTTTACGAAAAATCCGATTAAAATGTTGAATTGTATTGGGATGTACTTTGGATGGGGAGAGAGCCCAAAAAAAATTAAAATTGAATATGCATTAAGTGCAACTGGGAGTTGGATTATCGCGGCAGATGTTCCATTAAATGTTGGAGATACAATTATATCGAATATGAAAGCTAATCAGTTATATAAAGTAAGAATTACATTGAGTGGGTACTCTCAAGACCATAAGCGTTTTCGAATTAATCGTATTTTTGCAAGGTCTTCTATGGAAAATGGAAATGCTTGGTTAGCGACAACTGGTGGAAGAATGTTTGGAGATATTGAGTTAGAAGCAAGTAAAGGTGTAATTATGAAAACTGCTGGTGGAGTAAAATGGAAAGTTACTATAAATGAAGCGGGTCAGCTTATTACAACTAAAATAACTTGAGATGTTCTTCTCTTTGTATAAGTTGTACAAGTATTAGGTGGTGTGATGAATTCGTTTTAAAAGAGGACGTGTAGTCTGTAGAATGAAAAAAGCTTGTAGTTTGAATGTTATCAAACTACAAGCTTTTTATTTTTTTCGATTACCGCCACCAAATCCAAGTCCAAAAGTAGTTTCGTATATTCCGAGGAGTAATGCGTATAAAACGTTCACCGTCAAAGAAACAATTTAAATTTGGAAGTGTTTCATCTGGATTGTCTGGAACAAAGGTGACGATGTTTTCGTTGCTTGTAACGGTTACTGTAATTGGTGGGTCGGTAGGGGAGACTTGAAGTTGTAATGAAATATTGGCCGTATTTTTAAATTCATTATTAACAGGTGGACTTATCACTTGTACTGTGAATAACACGATAATTGTTTCGTTTGGTTCCAAATTAGTAGCGACTAGGAAACCGATATTCGGATTCGCTAGTGGAGAGCGTTCACCGTTAATAAAGACAGTGCCGTTTATAAATTGTAAACCTGCTGGAATGGTATCTTGTAAGGAAATATTTGAGAGTGAAATCTCGGAAGTATTTGTAATACGCACCGTATAATCAAAATGTTGATTTAAATAAGCTGAGCTAACGGAAGCGTTTTTCGTGACTGTTGCAGTAACAAATTGAACTGGTATACGAACAATGTTCGAATTAACAATGAAAGTAATAACTGGGTCCTGTGGTGTCAATTGGAAAGCAGCTGTAACTGTTGCAGAATTGATAATTGTACTGTTTGAAGGAATAGAAGTTACGAGAACTTGAAATGTTATCGTTGCTACTGAACCTGCAGGTAAAGCGCCGATATTAATACCAGTGTCTGGACGGACATTTGGAACCGGAGTACCGTTAATTGTTACGCTGTTTTCTATAAATGTTGTACCAGCCGGAATCATATCTAAAACGGAAGTACTTACTGTAGGAATTGGGGAATGATTAAATACCTCTAATGTAAATGTAATAATATCCCCTGTAACGACAATAGATTTGTCAGCTTTTTTCTCAATGCTAATCATTGGCTCAATCAGTGTTGTTGTAACGGTATTTGTTTGCTTTGTAATTGTAATAGGCGGTTCATTCGGATCAATGGTAACGGTATAGGAAACAGAAGCATCGTTATTAATTACAGATTGAAGAGTCGAAGGAGATATTGTTACTTGGAACGTAATGATAGCAGATTCCTTAGGAGCAAGGTTTCCTAACGTAATACCATTTTCAGGATTCTCATTAGGTTGATTGATTCCGTTAATCGTAACGCTGCCCGTAACGAAGGTCGTATCTACTGGTGCGGTGTCTATGGCAAGAAGATCTTCAATAGTCACATTACCACTATTCGTAATCGTAATTGTATACGTTAAAGTTTGACTAGGTAATGCATTCGTGGCATTAACAGACTTTATGGCAACGACATTATCATTTTGGACAGTTGTTGTCACAGTATTTGTTGTAGTCGTATTTGTAACAGGTAAGTTATTTGGATTGACTATATAGTTAAAAGTAGTAATTGCTTTGTTGTTGAGCTCATTTGGTGTTGGAATAGAAGTTACAGTTACTTGGAATGAAGCGATAGTATTTCCACCTACAATTATAGTGCCAATTGGTATGCCGCTTACTGGATTAACTCCCGGAAGAGTTTCTCCGTTGACAATGACGCTATTTTCTATAAACGTAGTACCTAGAGGAATAATATCTTGAATGATTACATCATTTGCTGCAACATTACCAGTTTGATTTAATGTAATCGTATACGTTAACGTATCACCAACCGTTGCAAATGCAAGGTCAACAGCTTTATTACTATTCAAATTCGCATGATTAATTTCTGTTACAGCAGCTGATGAAATAATAGTTTCGGTAATAGGCGGTCGATTCGGTACAGTGTATTGGTATTCAATTGTACTCGTGTTAGAGATTGGATTTGTTTGTGGAATCGAAGTAACCCGTACTTGGAATAGAATAGTTGCTGTCGTATTAGGCGGAATGTTATCAATTTGTATACCGTTAAGTGGGTTGTCATTTGGACGAGCGTTGCCATTTACAATAACACTATTCTCTATAAAGCTCGTATTTGCTGGGATGATATCTGTAACAATAATGTTTTCCACTTGTATATTTCCGTTATTTATGATGGAAATTGTATAAGGGATAATGGTTTGTAGGTCAGCATATTGGATAGGCGTTGTTTTTGTCGCAATTACATTAGCAGAAATAAATTCAGTGAAGGTAATATTACTAGTCGATATTTGTTCTTCCCCGTTTATTGTATAGCGGGAAGCTGATTGATTTTGAATACGACCGCTAGCTGGAAGAGCTACGACGGTAACAGAAAATGTGACTGGGATAGAAATGTTAGGAGCAATCGTTCCTACAAGTATACCGGTACTTGGATCCGCGTTAAGCTGCGGAATGTTATTTACTAAAACGCTACCGTCTATAAAGATTGTTCCATCAGGAATATTGTCTGTAAATACAACAGCAGTAGCATCCGTATTCCCTGTATTCGTTAAAGTTGTTGTATAAGTTAAAATGTCACCAATCGTTACAGAAGTCAAATCAACAGTTTTAAGTGAAACGATATCAGCATCATTAATTTGAACGAAAGTAGTATTGGAGGTAGTAGATTTTTGAATTGGTGCAAAGTCAGGATTGAAAATAAAGTCATAGACGATATTTGCAGTATTAGGTGTTGGATTTACAGCAGGTAAATTCGTAACGAAAACTTGGAATATTATTGTTGTCGATTGACCTGACGCGATATTAGCAATGGAAAAGCCGATATTCGGATCTGCTGCAGGAAGTACAGTATTGTTAACTATTACACTTCCCGGAATAAATACTGTTCCATCTTCTATAGTATCTGTAAAAAAGATGGAGTTAGTTGTAGTGGATCCGTTATTTTGGATTAATACTGTATATTCAATGATTTCATCAATATTAGCTAATACTTTATTAGCGGATTTTGTAGCGATAAGAATAGCGTCAATAAATTGTATATTTGTACTATTGGAAGAGGTCGTTTCTGAAATTGGTGGTGAGCTTGGATCCGGTTGATATTCATAGTGAATGACAGCGATATTATTAATATTATTTTGTGAAGGTATAGAGACTACATTTACTTGGAACGTAACGATAATCGTATTATTTGGAAGGATAATACCAATATTTATTCCAGTAATTGGATTTTCGTTAGGTCTTGGTATGCCATCTACAAGGATGCTATTTGGAACGAATGTGGTTCCAGCTGCAATTGCGTCAATAAGTAGTGCATTTGTAATAGGTACTGTACCAGCGTTTGTAACTGCGACTGTATAGGTGATAATTTGGCCGATACGTGTAATGGATCTATTAGCGGATTTAATTGCACTAACATTTGCCGTTCGCACTTCAGTGTTTACTGCATTTGATAACGATCTACGCTGAATAATCGGAGAACTAGGATCAATTTGGTATTCATACGAAGTGTCTGAAATGTTAATGACCGTATTGCTGGAAGGTATACTTGTAAGTTGTACTTGGAATGAAATAGTGACTGTTTCATTTGGTTGTATCGTGCCGAGATTTACTCCGTTTTCTGGATTCGCGCCAGGCTGAATCACATTATTTATTGTTAAGCTATCTTCAATGAATATCGTACCTTCTGGAATGTTATCAATGAACACAATATTGTTAGCTGGAACGGTTCCTATATTTTGTAGTGTATTTGTATAGGTAATAATTTGCCCGATTGATACGAAAGTTACATCCGCGTTTTTAACAGAAATAATATTTGCATTTTGAAGTGATGTTGTAACGATATTAGAATTTGCAGAGCGATTTACTGGTGGAGCTGTAGGGATACTTACATATTGGTAATTTACAGATGATTGATTTACAATTTCGGTTTCGGTAGGTGGATTATTTGTTTGTGCTTGAAATAGTATTGTCTTGGAACTGTTTGCTGGAATGGTTCCAATTGGTATTCCGTTTTCTGGATTTACACCTGGCTGCAGGACACCGTTAATTGTGACACTATCGGGAACGAATGTAGTCCCAGCTGGAATAGAATCTGTAAAAATAATATTTATTGCGTCAACATTGCCGATATTTTTCACTTCAGAAATATAAAGTATAGTTCCGCCGATATCTACAGTTATTGGATTGGACGTTTTTGTAATTGTCAATTGTGCTTGCACAAAATTTGTAATGACAATATTACTTGTAGATGTTTCAGTAATAGGCGGCTGGCTTGGATCTGGTTGAATTGTATATGTTGTATTGGATTGATTTGTAATAGAATCTTGCGAGAATGAATTGTTAATAAGAAGTTGGAACGAAATAAGGTGAGTAGCGTTTGCTGCAAGGTCAGGCAAAGTAACACCTACATTTGGATTTGCACCAGGTATAGTAGTTCCGTTAAGTGTAAAACTATTTTCTACGAATGTAGTCCCATTTGGAGTAGAGTCTAAAAATGAGAGATTAGTTGCTGGGATATTTCCGTTATTTTCTAATGTTATCGTGTAGGTCAAAATATCGCCAGTTGTTGCTTGCTGTGCATTGACTGCTTTTAAAGAAAGGATATTTGCATCCGAAATTTGCGTGAAAGCTGGATTAGATGTAATTGTTCGAGAGATGCTAGGAGCAGTTGGATCGGCGACAAAAGTATAGTCAATACGGGCTGTATTAGAAATTGGATTCACGCTTGGAATGGATTGAACGATAACTTGGAATGTGACGGTGACGATTTCTGATGGTGCGATGGAGTTTAATGGTATTCCTACGTTTGGATCGGCACCTGGAACTGAAACGGTATTAATGGTAACGCTATTCGGAATAAATGCGGTTCCTTCTGGGAGCAAATCTGTTAAAGTAACTGTATTTGCAGTTGTATTTCCGTTATTTTGAACGACTACTGTGTAAGTGATTGTACCGTTAGTAGATTGTACGAGAGAATCTGTATTTTTCATTGCAGATAAGGATGCATCAACGACAGCTGTATTCACCGTATTAGATGAAGATGTTGCTGTAACTGGAGGTTGACTTGGATCGACAATATACGTGTAACTTGTAAGTGCTTGATTTATAATCGCTCCTTGCGGTGGTATAGAACTTGCAAGGAATTGGAACGTAATAGTAGCTGAATCACCTGGTGCGATAATACCAACTGGAATACCGAGAGTTGGACTTGTATTTGGAAGTGAAATTCCATTTAACGTAACGCTATTTGGAACGAATACTGCCCCTTCAGGAACTCCATTTATGAGTAATACAGAATTTGCAGGGAAGTTTCCAGTATTCGTTAATGTTGCTGTATACGTAATTACATCTCCGATAGATACGATTGTTCGATTTGCTTCTAAAACAGTAGTAACGGTAGCGTTATTAATTTGTGTTGAAGAGCCATTAGAATTTATTGTGCTTGTAACAGGAGGAGCAGTCGGATCAACAATGAATGTGAATTGAATAGATGCAACGTTTGTAATTGGGTTTGAAGGTGGAGTAGATGCAACTATGACTTGGAAAGTAACAGTTAAGGAACTATTCGTACTAACGGTTCCGATATTAACTCCGTTATTTGGATTTGCCCCTGGAATGATACTTCCATTTACAGAAAAACTATTTTCAACAAAGGTCGTTCCAGCTGGAATAAGATCTGAGAAATTTAGATTCGTAGCGTTTGTATTGCCGCTGTTTTGAATCAAAACTGTATAAGTGATTGTGTCTCCGATATTTGCAAAGGCTGTATTAGCAGTTTTTACAGCTGAAAGTATCGCTGAATTAATAGAAGTAACGAAGACGTTCGTTTCCACATTGCCAGGCTGGGCTTGTAATGAATTGCCTACGTTATATTGGAAGTTAACAAATCCTAAGTTTTGGAGTTCAGGTGTGAACGTTGTTGGATTGCTTACAATTTGAACTTGGAATACAATTGTTACAATTTGATTTGGACTGATTGTATTTATACCAACACCGTCAATGATAGAAGCAGATGGTAATGGAGTGCCGTCAACAATAACTGATCCTGTGACAAATTGTGTCCACGATGGTATAGGGTCTGAGAAAACAACGTTGTTAGCAGAGATGTTTCCTGTATTCGTAATAGTGGTTGTATACGTAATCGTATCACCGATCGTTGCAAAAGCTTTATCTCCTATTTTAATAGTGTTTAAAATAGCACTTTCAATTGTTGTTGTAACACTATTTGAAGTAATGTTTTTTGAAACAGGAGGATTAGCTGGATTGACGATATGTTGGAAACCAACACTAGCTTGATTGGTAATTGGATTTATAGGCGGAATTTCATCGGCATTAATATGAAATGCTACGATGACAGACTGGTTTGGCGCGATATTACCAATTGGAACGCCTGTAATTAGGTCTGCATTTGGGATGGTAGTTCCGTTAAGTGTAAAACTATTCGGTTCAAAGGAAGTTCCGTCTGGAATTAGGTCGGTAAAAATAACATTCGTCGCACTAACATTGCCGCTATTTGTAATCGTAATTGAGTAGACAATATCTTGCCCAATATCTACTGTTGCCACATTTGAATTTTTTTGTGCAGTAAGGATAGCGCTATTAACTTGTGTTGTCGTTGTATTAGATTGATTAGAAGTTGAAATGAATGGCTGATCTGGATCAACAATATAACGGTAAGTGGTAAGGGCCGAATTAGAAATAGGATTGTTGATTGGGAGGGTTGAAACGATGGCTTGGAATGTGACAATTGATGTGTTCCCACCATTAATTGAACCGATATTTACACCAGTAGATAAATCAGCGTTTGGAATGGTTTGCCCATTAACTGTGAAACTGTTTGGAACGAAACTTAAATTGCTATCAAGTATATCGATAACAGTAACATCAGTTGCAGCCACATTCCCCGTATTAGGAAGGTTAAGTGTAAATGTTATTGTATTACCAACATCTGCAAAAGTAAGATTTGCTGTTTTTGTACTTATAATATTTGCGTTATTTATTTGGAGAAGCGTAGTGTTAGAATTAGCTGTGCTTGAAACGGGAGGATTAACAGGATCAACAGTAAAATCATAAGTCGTGGATGCTGTATTCGGTGCTGGATTAATAGGTGGAATGCTGTTCACTGTAACTTGAAAAACGATACTATATATTTCATTTGGTGGAAGTGCTGCAAGTAATACACCTGTATTTGGATCCGCATTAGGTTGTAAAATGCCATCGACAGTTAATGTGTTAGGAACAAATGTGAGTCCGCTTGGTAATACATCTGTGAATACAATATTAGTTGCATCCGTATTGCCTACATTGGCAATAGAAGTAGTGTAAAAAGCAGTTTGCCCGATATCTACAAAGGATACACTTTCATTTTTCGTCATAGATAATATGGCTTCTCTAATTTGTGTTGAAACAGGATTACTAATTGAAGTTTCTGCATCAGGCGGTGAGACTAATTGGTACGATGTCGATGAGAAATTTACAATTGGATTTTCAGTTGGTAATGAGATCACGTTTACTTGGAAGGAAACATTTACTGTAGACCCAGCTGTTATAGGTCCGATATTTACACCGTTCACTGGATTTGCACCACTTTGAGGAATTCCATTAATAGAAAATGTGTTTGTAATAAAAGTAGTTCCGCTTGGCACAGTATCTGTGAATATAACATTTTGTGCGGAGGAATTTCCATTGTTTGTTAAAGTGACAGTATAGGTGAGTGTGTCTCCGATGCTGCTAAATGCTTTATCAACTTGTTTCGATGAAAGAATGGTAGCTGTATTAATTGTAGTAAACGTTGTGTTTGAAGTAGCATTTCTTGAAACAATCGGTGCATTTGGATCAGCGATAAATGTGTAAGATGCAGTCGCGGAATTGGCAATAGGATTTTGGACTGGTGTAGAAGTAGCGGTAACCTGGAATGCTATAGAGATGGAGCTGTTAGGAGCAATTGATCCAATTGTTATACCAGTATTAGGATCGAGTCCGATTTGTGTGATGCCATCTATTGTAACGCTATCGGTAATAAACGTTGTACCATCTGGTATAAGATCAGTGAAAGTAATAGTAGTTGCATTTGTATTACCGTTATTCGTTAAAATTGTTGTATAGGTAATCGTATCACCTAGTGTTACAAGCGTTTGATCGACCGATTTTACTATCGTTAACATAGCATCTAGTACAGGATTTGTAACGATATTCGTTGAAGTAGAAGTTGTAACAGGAGCTCCGCTTGGATCAACAGTATAAGAATATAAAATTGTGTCATTATCCATAATCGAACTTGAAGGGGGAATAGAAATAACATTTACTTGGAAAGTAACAGTTACTGTTTCACCGGGTGCGATATTTGGTAAATTTACTCCAAGTGCTGGTTGCGCACCAGGTTGCTGAACTCCATTTACTGTAACTGAATTTGGTATGAATGTAGTGCTAGCTGGAATAGCGCTTGTGAATGTTATATTCGTTGCTGGTGTATTTCCTGTATTCGTAATAGTCGTTGTATACGTAAGTGTATCACCGACGGAAATAATAGATTTATCAACAGTTTTTGTTGTATTTAATATTGCGCTATTAATTGTTGTTGAAACTGCATTAGATACATTCGTTTGTGATACGGCAGGTTGGCTAGGATCGACCACATGTGCAAATTGTACAGAACTAAAATTAGAAATTGGATTTATACTTGGAATGTTTGTAACAAGTACGTTGAGAGTAATAATGGCCGTTCCACCTGGATTTATATTTTCAATCTGTATCCCGCTAGCTGGATTTCCAATTTGCTGTGTACCAGAATCGCTTGTAAGAGTCCCGGAAATAAATGTTGTTCCGTCAGGTAAAATATCTGTGAAAATTATATTTTGTGAAGTGACATTTCCAGGGTTACTTAATGTAATTGTATAAGAAATTGTATCGCCGATCGTCGCGAAAGTTTTATCTGCAGATTTAATTGCCACAACTTCCCCAGAATTTATTTGTGTCGAAACAGAATTAGATGTTGTACTTCTTGAAACTAGGGGCAAATTAGATCCTGTCATAAATTGATAATCAATAGAAGCGCCGTTTACAACTGGCGAGTTTGGCCCCCCAGGTCCAATTGTGAAAATCGGATTTGGAATGCTAACTACTTGCACGCGGAAGGTGACGTTAATAAAATCTCCTGCAATAATATCCCCAATTGGTATCCCGTTAGCTGGATTTACTCCAGGTAATAAAACCCCACCTACTCGAACGCTATCTTCTATAAATACTGTATTATTTGGAATCGAATCTGTAAAAATGATATTAGTAGCGGTCACGTTCCCGACATTTTCTAATAAAACTGTATACGTTAAAAATGAATTTCCAGGCGCGATGTCAGAAAATAGCCGATCGACACTTTTTGTTGCTTGAATAATTGCTTCGTTAATTTGCACTAAAGTTGGATTACTTGTAGCTGTTTCTGTCACTGGTGGCTGGGTAGGATCCACAATGATAGAGTATGTTGTGCTAGATTGGTTCAATGTAGGGTTTGGATTCGGTATTGAACCGATAATAGCTTGGAAGCTAATGGTTGTCGTTCCTCCAACTGGAATTGAATCTAAAGAAATTCCGCTATCTGGTCTAAATCCGAGTTGTGGGATCGTATTAATTTGTACGCTATCAGGAACGAATGAAAGTTCAGGTGGCAATATATCGATAAAAACAGGTGTGTTTGCGGTAGTATTTCCGCTATTAGTGAGAGTAGTTGTATACGTAATTGTATCTCCGACAGCAGCAAATGTACTGCTTGCAGTTTTTGTTGCGATAACGGAAGCAGTATTTACTTGTGTAAAAGTTTTATTGGATTTGACTGTTCGTGAAACAGGTGGTTCATTAATATCTACAATAAAACTATATTGAACCGATGATTTATTAGGGATTGGATTAGGATTTGGAATCGTTGTAATGTTTACTTGAAAGCTGAGTATAACTGATG
>Ga0209025_1002469_pt1 | contig 19470 bp, 18 predicted proteins | sample AraplaMF_Col_mLB_FD_184256 | JGI IMG/M metagenome (GOLD analysis project Ga0209025, IMG submission 184256) | Arabidopsis root microbial communities from the University of North Carolina, USA - plate scrape MF_Col_mLB (SPAdes) (version 2) | ecosystem: Host-associated > Plants > Roots > Endosphere... | reverse complement strand
CAAAGGCTGCCGTTCCGTTATAGGTGAGGTTCTCGACATTGGCGCCAAGCGTATAGCTTGCCAGGTTCGTGCGGACCGTGTCGGTCCCCTCGCTGGCGTTCTCGGTGACGCTGTCGCTGGCATTGTCGACGATGTAGGTGTCGTCCCCCGCACCGCCGAGCAGCGTGTCGGCGCCGGCGCCACCGTCCAGCGTATCGTTGCCGGCGCCGCCTAAGAGCGTATCGGTGGAGGCGCCCCCCGTGATCGTGTTGGCGAGCCCGTTTCCGATACCGCTGAAGGCCCCGGTGCCGATAAAGGTTAGGTTTTCGACATTGGCGCCAAGCGTGTAGCTTGCCGTGGCGCGAACCGTGTCGGTCCCCTCACTGGCGTTTTCGGTGACGACGTCGGCGGCATTGTCGACGAAATAGGTGTCGTTGCCAGTGCCGCCGATCAATGTGTCGACGCCAGTACCACCGGACAGCGAATCATTTCCGGCATTTCCCCAAAGCGTATTGTTCGCTTCGTTACCGACAATCGTATCGTCACCGGAGCCGGCCTGAACATTCTCGATCAAGGAGGCAACGTTATTGTGATAAAGAAGCGCGTTGAAAATGTTGCCGCGGGCGTAACCATTGTTCGGACCACCCCCCAGATCTGCCAACTGGCCCTGGGAAAAGACCGAGTACCCCCCTGCTCGCAAATCGATCGTGAGGTTGGTGGTATAAGCGCTCAAATCATAGGTATCGATACCGCCGCCGTCCCAGATTGTCGCGAAGATGCGGTTGGCATCGGGCGTGATGGCCGCAACCCCGTTGACATAGGTGATGCCTTGGTTCGGATTCCACTTGTAAACGGTATTGCCACTGTTGGTCGTGTAGTCCGCACCATACATTTCCTGCAGGGCGGCGATGTCGAGCATCATGAAAGTTTGTGGCGCACCGTCATGCTCATACTTGATCCCACTCAAATCGTCTCCGACAAATGTGTGGTAGGTCATGATCGTGTATTCGAGCGAATCGTAGGCACTCGGAACGACCGTTGAATTGCCGAAGTATATGGGCTCATGAGCATGTTTCAGGCCGAGAGCATGGCCCAGTTCATGCGCCAAGGTATGGCCGGCATAGTTGCCGAACTCCGGAAAGCGAAGATCTACCTCAGTGCCAGCATATGCCGTTCCGAACCAGACGTCGCCGCCTGCCTCCGGAGTGTCTGGATAATAGGCCCATGCCGTCGGGGGCATCCATGACTGAGCGAACCGCACCGATGCGGTCTCCGCACTACCGGCCTGAAAGTTGGCGTTCGTAAATCCCTCAACGGAGAAACCGTCATTTGCCGTATTTCCGTAGGATTGCTCCATGAAGAACAAGGCAAAAGACTGCTGCTGAGAGGAAATCGCAGAGAAACCCAAATCTTTCTCGCCGGCATAGGAATACGATGTCGAGAAGGTGGGAAACGCATAGGTTATCGTTCCGTCCCAGGCTGTGCCGCTGAACAGCCCGTCAACTTTCTGATCCCCAGTCAAGCTGACGTTCTTCGTCGAAGTAATAAGGTTCGTCATAAAATCCCCGTTTGCCTAATCCACTCTGCCGTGCCAAATGCCGGTTCCCTCTGCTCCGCATGAGGGTGAAACTTCAACTACAAGTCTTATCTCGCTTCGGTAAGGTTTCGACCTAAGTAACTAACGCTCATGAAGCGCTTCCTCCGCGACCTCGATCAAAGGCGAGAAGACATATTCCAGGATCCTGCGCTCGCCCGTTCGAACCTCCGCAACTGCTGCCATGCCCGCACTGAGCTGGACGTTACGGCCATCTGCTAGAATTTGATCGGCCTCCAAACTCAATGTCACCGGAAAAACGAGGTTCTGCATCCTTTCGGCGCCGCCGAACGTTGCCTCCGACTGTCGTGCCGCAGGGTCGCCTTCACGGCGCGCTGCATCGGGTTCCGGAATCGCATCTGCCGCAATCTTGATGACGCGGGCCGGGATCGTCCCGTAGCGCGTAAAGGGAAAGGCTTCGAGCTTGACGACAGCATCCTGGCCGACCTTGATGAAGCCGATGTCCTTGTTCAAAGCGTAAGCTTCGAGTTCCAGTGTGCTTCCCTCAGGCACGACACGCATCACGTCCTCGCCGACGGTCACCACTTGGCCCACACTGGTAATCGAGGATGCTTGCACCGTGCCGTCTATTGGACTGCGCAAAGTCATCTGCTCACGAACATTTATGGCTTTCGCCAGTCGCTGCTCCAGCTCTTCGACCCGACGTTCCGCGTTACCCAGCCGCTCGAGCTGATCGCCTAGGAATGCTCGTTTTAGCTTGTCCTTTTCCCGCGCAAGGACCTCGATACCAGCGGCGGCATCAGCGAGCTGACCTTCCTGCATAGCCAGTTGCGTCGCCTGCTCCTTCAATGTTTGCGTCGCATCGATCACGCTTGCCATGGTGCCGGCTTCCTTCGAAGCCAGCATATTGCGCATCGCCACACGCTCTTTCAGCGTTTCAACCAGCGAGTTCTGAGCCGCAACCGTCACCGTCAGACGATCGCGCTCCACTTCCTTCTGGTGCTTCTGAGCATCAAGCGACGCAACTGCGGCCTGGTATTGTTCGAGGTCGCCCCGCAGGATGCCTTCTTCACGACGACGCAATTCATCGGCTGCGTCCGCATCCCATGAGATCGTTGGCAGCAGCCGGTCGCTCTCCTGAGAACGAACATAGTTTACCGCAGCTTTTCGGCGCCGGACCTCGGCGTTCACAGACGCCAGGCCTTTTGCCGCATCCGTCTCATCGGCAATAGCATCCGTCGGATCAAGTTCGAGCAGGATATCACCGGCCTTGACCTGTGCGCCATTTGATGGCGGAAGCGCCTTCACCTTACCCGTCAACAGCGGCTGAACAACCTTGACGCGACCGGCCGGCTGAATCTTGCCCTGTGCGGCTGCGATGATGTCGATGTGGCCGATATAGGACCAGATCAATGCCGTTGTGACGAAGGCGCAAATGATCAAGATCAGCGCCAGGCGCACCGGCGAGGGCGGGGTCTCCAGGATTTCGATCGCCGGTGCCAGAAACTCATGATCGGATCGCTTGGCCGGGCGCGGCGCAAGACCGGCATATCGAACAGCTTGGACAGGTCCACTTTTCATGCGGCGCCTCTGTCATTCTGCAAGGCCCAAAGCCGCGCATAGAGCCCGTCCGGGCGCTTAAGCAGCTCGTCATGGCTGCCAATTTCCGCTATGCGCCCGTCTGCCATACCGATGATCCGGTTGCAGGGCCGCACAGCTGCGAGCCGGTGCGCGATGATGATAACCGTTCGGCCGGCGGCGATCTGGCGCATATTGGTCTGTACGACCCGTTCGCTTTCATAGTCGAGGGCGCTGGTCGCCTCATCGAAAATCAAGATCGGCGGGGCGGTGGCAAGCGCACGGGCAATGGCGATCCTCTGACGCTGGCCGCCGGACAGGTTCGCGCCACGTTCTTCGATCATCGTGTCGTAGCCTTGCGGCAACCGCAAAATGAATTCATCCGCCCCGGCGAGCTTGGCAACCGCAATAACCTGAGCGCGGTGCATCGCCGGGTTTGAGAAAGCGATATTGTCGTGGATCGTGCGGTTGAACAGCAGGTTCTCTTGGAGAACGACTCCTATGTGGCTTCGAAGCCACGCGGGGTCGAGTTGTGATAGATCCATGCCATCCAGCAGAACCTGACCCTCTTCGGGGACGTAGAGACGCTGCACCAGTTTGGCAAGCGTGGACTTTCCGGAACCCGATGCGCCGACGACACCGATGATCTCGCCGGGTTTGATGTCCAGCGATACGTTTTTCAAGACTTCCGGAGAGCCGGGCCGATAACGGAAGGTGACATTTCGAAGTTCAATGTTCCCCCTTGGGGCAGGCAACGACAAACGGGCGCTTGGCTGACGCTCCATCGGCGTGTTCAGAATGTCGCCGAGCCGATCGACCGAGATCTGCACCTGCTGGAAATCTTGCCAGAGTTGGGACAACCTCAAAACCGGCTGGGTGACCTGCCCTGCGATCATATTGAAGGCAACAAGCGAACCAACGGAAAGCTCGCCGTTCATCACGGCCCTTGCACCGAAAAGAAGAAGGACCGCCGTCGAGAGCTTGCTCACATATTGAATGGCATTTTGTCCGCCAGCGCTCAGCAGTGTCGTATCGAAGGCTGTTCGCACGTAAGCTGCGAGCTTTTCCTCCCACTGCGCCTGCATCACCGGCTCCACCGCGGCGGATTTAACCGTGTGGACACCGACGATCGCTTCGACCAGGAACTGCTGGCTTGCCGCTCCCCGATTGAACTTCTCTTTGACGAATTCGCGCAGCGGCGGTCGAACCACGATTCCGATCAGGAGGTAGATCGGGATCGCCGCAACGACAATCAGGGTCAAGCTCCAGGAATAGGCGAAAAGAACCGCGATGAAGACAAAAGTGAAAATGACGTCGAGCGCCGAAAACAACCCCTGCCCGGTCAGAAATGCGCGGATCGTTTCAAGTTCTCGAACGCGGGCGACGGTCTGGCCGGCTGATCGCGTCTCGAAGTACTCCAGCGGTAGCCGCAGGAGATGATGGAACAATCGTTGGCCGAGCTCGACATCGATCCGGTTCGTCGTGTGAGCCAACGCATAGGACCTCAGATATTGAAGCATGACGTCGAAGAGACCAATGATCGCGATGCCGGCGACAAGCACGAACAATGTCGAATAGGCTTTGTGCGTCAGGACCTTGTCGACCACGACCTGGAAGAACAAAGGTGTGATGAGCGCGAAGATCTGCACAAACAGCGAGGCAAGCAATACATGGGCAAGCGGCTTTCGATAACGCCAAATCGATGGCAGAAACCACTTGAAGCCGAATTCTCGCGGGTCGGACCCTTCGCCTCTTATGCGCCGCCCCACAAGAATAACGCGCGCGTCGATTTCGGCTAGTATATCCGCAGAAGCGATTTCACGATCGACGCGCGTTATCGGATCGACGAGTCTGTACTTTCCAGATGGGTTCAAGCCGCCGAGCACCTGAAAGGATCCGCTGCGCACCTGGACAATAGCGGGGACGGGCATGGCTCGAAGACGTTGCTCCGTGACCTTCTCCACGACACGCGCCTTAAGCCCGATGATCTTGGCTGCTCGTTGAATGTCGATGGCCCGGGACGTGCGCCCCTTCAACGCCAGATCGTGCTGCAGTTGAACCGGGTCGGCAGCAATGCGATAGAATGCAGCGATGCCGCAGAGCGCACGAAGACCGGAGTCCAGATGCTGCGAAAGGCTGCCATCCATGCGCGGAACTATTCCCCTGAAGCTACAGATTACCGCGCTCCACCGGCCCAACCGCCTGCTGCGGCTGCTTGCTGATGATGTAACTCACTCGGAAATACTGCGCCACGGGGGGATATTGGCGCTCGCCTGATTTCGAGCCGGTTGTGGCGAAGAAGCAACAACGCACCGACGGTAGCACAGTCTAACTTCGCCGGCGGTGGCAACGGCTCGAGTCAGGGAACAATCTCCGGCGCCTATGGTAGGATAAACTGCGCTCCGACACCCATTCAAACATTGGGAAAGCGCCCGGTACTGGCCGACACCGCCTAACTCGGCGAAGCGTCAGGCCTACCGGCGGCTCTTTGAATTAAGCGGGCAACCACTTCAGTGCGGTTCTGCGCCTGCAACTTGCGCATAATGTGTTGCAAATGCATCTTGACCGTATGCCCCGACAAATTGAGTTTTCCTGCAATTACCTTATTTGAACAGCCACATTGCAACTCTGCGAGGACATCCGCTTCCCGTGGAGTGAAATCAGCAATGGCCAAGTACTGCGTCCTGTCATCCAAGTTTTTTTCAGCCTCATTTCTGGCCGGACGATGCTCGTTTAAGCCGTGTGCAACATCCCCTAATAGCTGCGGGAAAAATGTTCCTCCTGCCAGAACGAGACGAAGACCGGCAAGAGCAATGTCAACAGGGAGTGACGTCGAGAAGAAGCCGCGGATCCCAATCTCGAGCGCCTGACGGGCGATGATGACGTCATCCGTACTTGAGAGCAACGTGATAGGAACCTCTGGAAAACGTGCACCAATTGCCGCCAGATCATCACGCAGGCTGGCACTCTCGACATCTCTGCCGGCCAGATCCAATGCAATCAAACGCACCTCGGCTCCAAGAGCTCGATCGAGACTCTCGGTCGAAATCAAGTCTATAAAGTTCCACCCAGTGAGTTCATGCTCAAGAAGCTTCACCACGGTAGTCCGCGCCAATGTAGAATGCCCAATGATGAGCACAGTTGGTGCACTGCGCCCCATACGGCGCTTGTTTCTAGCAATGTTGGACACTTGCGTGCTCCCCAGACTATTTGCAACGCAACAGCCATTTATAATATTCCTGTTCTCACTACATGTCATGATAAAAAATGAGTGTATTGCCGATATAAATAGTCTGATCTCTCACGATAATTCTTATAGCCTATGAGATTTCAGTGATAGATAACTGGGCTATCAGAGCATATTGAAGAGATTGTCCATGATGGCATGACGGCTCGACTTGTCGCCACAGTCCTTCCTCCCCTTGGCCGAATTGACGTACGGCAAGCGGGTCAAAAAAGCTTTCAAAGACACTGAAAAGGCAACCGATCTGCTACAGGCCCATCTCGGAAAGAACGAGTTGACATAATGAGCTGCCGATCGGCTCGGCTTTGTTTCCATCTCTCAATTCAAAACAGCAGCAGGGTCCGACAGCGAAACGACAACCGTAAAGGGCGACAAAAGCAGAGGATCGCTGATTACCCGTTATGATTAGTGAAACTGCGCTCTAATGACGCATTAATACCAGTTGTTTCACGCAGGCTGCGCTGCGCCGGCACCGCCAGGCGCCAGGCAGCGGTCACGGCCTCTGGCGGCCGAAATCGACGACAATACGGATGAGGTCATGGTGAAATGTTCGGCATCTCGCGAGCCTGTCAGCACGACGAGCGGTTTCGTCCAGTTGAGCCTCCGCAATGCAAGCACAGAGTCTATCCGCTAGCTATGCATGAAGCCCAGAATGTCGTCGACCAGAGCCGAATGGGCGTCCGTGAGGTTGCCCTCTCCACCGTGGCCCGCGATGCCGGCCAACTGGAGCGCATGCTGGTCATAGAGAACATGATCAATCTGCTGGGCGTCCGCCGTCCCACCGGCGGGAACGGCAATGTTGATGGGATGGAAATAGCCGAAATTGACGTCCACCATGCTGCCCGTCGACGATCCGACCCCACCACCGCCGCCCGCATGGTTGCCGGTGAAAATCGTGTCTGACGACAGGTTGAAGCCGCCGCCATTGCCGCCGATGCCTGCGATCTGTACAGCGCCCTGATCGAAAATGACATTGTTTGTCTGATGGGCCTCGGCCGAGCCGCCCGCGGCGCCGATGGCGATGTTGATCGGTGAAAAGATGGCGATACTCACGTCGACTATAGTGCCGACGAAATATCCATCGCCGCCGTGGCCCGCATAATAGTCCCCGGTCAATGTAAGCGACGTTCCCGGACTGATCGACGAGCCATGGTTCGCGACGTTATGATCTCCACCCGAGCCGCCCATGCCGCCCATCTGGGTTGCGCCCTGCAGGAAGACGGCGTTGTTCGATTGCTCAGCGTGAGCCTCCGCGCCAGGGCCTGCAGCCACGGCCGTATTCACGGGGGCAAACAGCGCGACCTCGGTGCTGACGAGTCCACCGTAGAAGAGACCATTGCCGCCGGCGCCGGCATGATTGGCGCCATCGCCGCTGCCGATGGCAACATTGCCGCTTCCACCATTCCCGCCGATCCCGGCCATTTCGGTGGGATGCTGATTGATGAGCGCATCATTGCCCTGGAAAGCGTCCGCACCCGAATGAGGTCCGGCCATCGCGGCATTGGACGGCATGAAGACGGCCAATGAATTGCTGCTGATCACGCCTTCGTTTATCCCGTCACCACCGCTGCCGGCAGACGGACCGGAAGCGACATCCAATGGAAGCCAGGTCGGCACCAGTGCCAGATGCCCCGCCGCCACATTGGAGGTGAGGTTTTGATCGGTGCCCGCTTTGGGCAAGTCTTCCAGCAAGGGACGAATTTCCGTCATTACCGTCTCCATTCCAAGGGCAGCCCGCGGATCCGCAGAACGCATCGCGCAGCCAGCCTGAATTGTTCAGACATTGTGCCCCCGAACGGAAGAAAAGCAGAGCCTGCAATTCGTCTACATCCCGTCGGCTAGGGCTATAGCCGTTCGGCTGTCATGAGCGCAGCGCCCGTTGAGCGAGGTTACGAGCAAACAATCCGCTTTTGGATTAGAGGTCCCGCATCTTTCGCACGATCGCACATAGACGTTTTCAAGACCCGAACAGGATCGACTTTGCCACGGGCTACCTGATCAGACCCCCTGAATACAGCGGTTCTCTATGGGGCGGCCTCTTCAAAAAAGGTCGACGTCGCTTCGACAAGAGATCACACCCATCCCATCCCGCGCCAAATTACTTCGTACTAATCCAGAATAATTCTCCGTCACCTTCAAGTATGCACTCGAAGGAGTGTCGCCGAATATCCGGGTAGTCCATAGATTAAATCGCAGGCAATATTCGATCGCGGTTGTATTGGCTGGCGGTGACATCTTAATACCCACGCCGTAAGGGAACGCCGTAAAAGGAACACGGACGAAACGAAGTAGAAGGAGCGACATCAATGCCTATTCCACAAATATCTGACACGATTCAACTCCACAACCCGGATGCGGGTGATGCGAATGCCGGCAACGGCGGTAATGGTTACAATCATGGGGACATTGACTACAACCCGGTAGCCTATGTCACCCCTGTGCAAACGGTCGACGGGGCATCTACCCATCTGCACAACGGCGATCACGTTTGGCAGACGGCAGATTGGGACGCCGGCGGTGGCGGACCCGGTGGCTTCAGCCAAGCCCAGAACGGCTTCCTGGCATCACTCACCAGCGGCGCCGGCGGCGCAGGCGGAAACGCTCAATCCAACGGTGATCAAGGAAACACGAGCGGCCACGACACGGCTTCGGTGGCTGCGGCGACGACCGCGACACAATATACGCAGCTTGTGGCCGATCAGCATGCCACCATCCTCGCAGGTGTCGGCGGCAACGGCGGCAACGGGAACAACGCTCTGGGCGGCGACATCTCGTCGGCACTGGTTCACTCGGATCCTGAAACGACGACGGTGAACAATTCTCTCGATCACTTCATAAACGCCTTCGGTCATATCGACGTCGACCATCTCGGCTCATGAACTCAGACTCTGAGGGTCGCCGGTTTCGGCCGGCGACCCTCCTGAATTGCTGAACCAGCACGCAGTCTTTTCTCGTCAGTATCAAATGCAGCGAGATCTGATAATGACAACGATTTCCATCAAGCCACCGCGCCCGCAGACACAGCTCGTTGTCGCGCTCCGAGCCTGTGCCGGAGCCTTCGGGTTGGTCTTCCTCTATAGCTGCGGCTACAATCTCTTTCTTCTGGCCCCGTCTATCTATCTCCTGCAGATCTATGACCGGGTCCTGTCGAGCAGAAGCGCTGACACGCTCCTGATGCTGACGATGATCATCGCCATCGCCGTGCTGGTCGGCTCCATGCTGGATATCGTGCGCAGGGCAGCTCTTTCGCGCATCGGCAGCTGGCTGGACCACAGGCTGCGGCCCATGGTGCTGACCGCATCATTCGAATATGCCACTCGCGCCGATACGGGTGCAGCCACAGAGTGCTACAGGGACCTGGCCGCATTACGCCAGTTTCTCGATTCACCGGCCAGCTCGCTGCTTTTTGACGTTCCCTGGGCGCCGCTATTCCTGCTCCTGCTCTTTCTTGTACATCCGCTGCTTGGGACCATCGGTCTTCTGAGCGCCGTTGCACTTCTGCTGTTTGCGTTCCTGACGGAACTGGCGACGCGAGAGCCGCTTGCCCATGCCAATCTTTCCCTGTCGATGAGCTATCTGCGATTTGCGACAGCCCTCAAGAACATCGAGGTAATCAGGGCAATGGGCATGCAGGATGGCGCAGCGCAGATCGTCTATCGCGATGCGGAAATGGCCAGAAGGGCGCAGGACATCGCGATGCATCGCACGGAGATCATTATTGGTTTCTCCAAATCGATCCGCACGCTCGCGCAGATCCTGATGATGGGATCGGCGACATGGCTGGTGCTCATAAACAGCGGCAGTCCCGGCATCATCTTCGTTGCTAGCCTGCTGCTCGGGCGCGGGCTCGCACCAATCGAGGGGGCAATAGGTGCATGGCGCTCCTTTGCGTTTGCGCGTAACGCCTTCAATCGCTTGAACAGAATGCTGATAACAGTTGCATCGGAACGCGATGCCCGAATGGTGCCGCGACCGGAACCCAATGGCCTTGTTCTGGATAATGTCAGCTATTTCAAGCCATTCGCCAATCGGCCGATATTGACGGATATCACATTGCGGCTGGCGCCAGGCGATTGCATCGCGCTCATCGGTCCGTCGGGATCGGGAAAATCGACGCTTGGCCGCATTATGGCAGGCGTTGTGCAAGCAACGAGCGGATGTGCCCTTCTCGGTGGGGTCGATATCTCGGCTCTGCGTCTTTGCGGCGGGACCTGCCATGTCGGATACCTGCCGCAGGACATCGAACTCTTCGGCGGAGCAATCAAGGACGTGATCGGCCGGCTCGATGGAGCAGATCCCGGCAAAGCGATCGACGCCGCAAAGCTGGTTGGATTGCACGACGCGATCATGCGGCTGCCGCAGGGCTACGAGACCGATATCGGTGAAGGTGGGAACCTGCTCCTCCGGGCTCAGCGCCAACAGCTGGGACTGGCACGGGCGGCCTATGGAAATCCGTCTCTCATCGTTCTCGACGATCCGAATTCGAGCCTGGATTATGACGGCGAACGCATGTTGTTTACGGCAATCGAGCGCATGAAATCCAGGGGAATGACCGTCGTTATCATAACGCACCGGATGGGGATCCTGCCGGTCACCAACAAGATTGCCATCATGCGCAACGGGACAGTAGCTGCCTTCGGCGACAGTGAGCGGATTTATGATACCTATCTTCAACCGCCGTCTCGAACAGGAAGATAGGGAGAAGCGCCATGACCCTTGTTCAACTGGACGCAACGCGGGCGAAATCTTCAGATTTGTCAGGGGCGGCTCAGCGATTGCCTCCACGATCGACGGCAACAGCCAGGCAACGGACGGCCTATTGGCCGGTGATTGAATCGAAACAGCGCGGACCCGCTCCCCCTTCGCCCATGCCGGGGCTCAGAGGCGTTGTTTGGACGGGAAACCTGTTGATCCTGGTGTTCATCGTCGGATTGGGAATCTGGTCGGTTCTGGCGCCGCTGCAAAGCGCTGCGGTCGCATCGGGCGTCGTCGAGCCGGAAACCAGCCGCAAGACCATTCAGCATCTGGAAGGTGGAATCGTCCGACGAATCCTCGTTAAAAACGGTGACGCGGTCACAGCCGGGCAGATCGTCATCGAACTCGACGATACGAAGTCTCGCTCGGAGCGCGACAGTGTTCAAGGGCAACTTTGGGACGCCGAAGGAAGCCGCGCCCGCCTGCTTGCGGAGCAGACGGGCAGCGATCACGTCGCCTATCCTGAGGATCTCAGGGCAGCAATGGACAAATATCCTTCGGTCAGCGCCATTCTGATCGGACAACAGAAAATCTTCGACGCCCGTCGCCGGGTCATGCAGGCGGAAATTCAGATCACCAATGAAAAAATCGCCCAGGTGCGGCAGGAAATCGTCGGGCTTGGTGCGCAGAAGGCAGCATTGGCCGACAGAGCCGCAATCTCGAGCCAAGAACTGGATCAGGTTACGGTCCTCACCGCCAAAGGACTGGAAAGAAGGAGCAGACTTCTCAACCTACAGCGGGAAAAGGCAGACCTCGATGGCCAGCAGGGTGAAGTAGAGGCGCAGATCTCTCGCGCCTATCAGGCGATCAGCGGCTCGCAGGCCGATCTCGCAAAACTTGAGAGCGACCGGTTGAGCGAAGTCGCCCAGGGCATGCGCAACACGGAAAGCCAGATCATGCAGCTGCGCGAGCGCTTGCGGGCGATCGACGACCAACTGTCAAGGACCGATATTCGTGCTCCCGACGATGGGACAATCATGAACCTGCGCATCCACACATCAGGTGGCGTGATCGGCGCGGGTGAACCGCTCGTCGATCTTCTGCCACGCACCGATCGCCTTGTCGTGTCTGCCCACGTCAGACCGGAAGACATCAATCTCGTCCGTCCGGGGCTCGAGGCACAGGTCCACCTCCTTCCCTACAATCAGCGGCGCGTTCCACTGCTGAAAGGTCGGGTCGAGTACGTATCAGCGGATCGTCTCACCGACCCGCAGAGCGGCCAGCCCTACTTTGCCGCGACTATCCGTGTAACGGACGAGCGGTTGGCAAAAATGAGTGATGTCGAACTGGTCGCGGGCATGCCCGCACAGACACTGATCGAAACGGGCGAAAGCAGCGTGGCGCTCTATGCCGTCAGACCACTCCTCGACAGTTTCAACAGAGCATTTCGCGAGGACTGAGACCGTGATGGGCAAGAGAAAATTCGACGACGACCAGATTACGGGTATCCTGAAGGAGCACCAAGCCGGGGTGACGGTGGCGGATGTTTGCCACAAGCACGGGATCAGCGAGCCGACCTTCTATCGGTGGCAATCCTTGCAGTACGGAAATGTCGGTCTCTATGCCAAAAGGCTGAGAGCACTGGAGGAGGAAAACCAGAAGCTCAAGAAGCTTTTGGCCGAATCCATGCTCTCGGCGGCAACGCTGAGCGAGATGCTGGCGAAGACCTCGAAGGGACGAAACTAGGTCACGATGGACTTATGGATGTTCAGCCACAGTTCCAGATTGATCTTGAATTGTGGCCGCTACTCACTCCGTCATCGAGCGCAAGTGGCGGCTGTGGATGCGACGATGCGGACGATGAGGATAAAGTTTGCGGAATGCGGGGTTTTGTCGTGGCCAGCCAGCTGTCTGCCGAAAAATACGCCTTGGTCCTCACCTGCGAACTTGACGTCGCCTTAAGGCCAAGAATGAAATTGAAGCTATTTTCGCTGCCGGCTTCGCGCGTAAAGCTGAGATAGGCGCCGAATTGGTCGTATTCGACATTGCGAAGGCTTTGGATCGACGCAAGCGCATCTTCGAAATCACGCCAGCAGGCCTGCTTCACAATGATCTCGAAAATGCGCAGGACAGCCGGAGCGAGACGCCCCTGGGCATCTGTCTGCGGCCCGACGATCTTGGCGCGGATCTCAACAATATCGCCCCTTTCATTTCCCCGAACCCTAACGAAGGTCGAACTGAGCGGTCGCACCTCGTCCCGTTCGTGGATGCGCTGAAAATAACATTCATAGCTGCGATTGCGCATCGATGCGGCTTTCCATTCGCTCATTTCGATGCCGGCCTCTCGAAGAGCGCCGCAGATATTTGGCCCCGCGAAGCGCCACGTCCGCAGAAACTGACTGGTCAGCTCCGGTTTCGGAATCTCGATCAGCTTCAGCGATACAGAGGTCGGCGGAGGAGGAGCAGGAGCCGCCGTATCAGGGCGGACTGATATGCGTGATGATCGGGCGGCCTTATCGAGCGCTTGATACTCAATCCGACCAGCTGGATCTTCGACGCGGCGGATTTCATGGTAAAAAACAGCGATGCCGACAAGAAGCAAAACGGGCATCAAAAGCGCCGGCCAAAGCAGCCAGCGACGATTGCTCCGTAAGAGGAACCTCCAGTGCCGCGGCTGGCTGTCGCGAGGAGGACCAACTGCCGACGACACTTTATCCACGGCGATCCCCCGCAAGCTTACGACCAGCGGCGTCGGTCGGCGCGTGGCCAAACGGCCGCTGCGGCTAGTCTCTTCCGAGGCGAGCAACGATGTGAAAGCGGGCACGGTCGACTCACCTTCGACGCTGCGATTCTGATGCCGACTGTATAAATCGTCAAGCAGGAACCGGGGCCACGATTTTCGGGGCGATGCGCTAGTAACGCGCGGACCCACATATGTCGAAAACAGGGTTCCGTCGAGCAACCTAGCTTAGCTATATTTGCCGACAATGGTGGCCTCTGTCGCAGCGCGCAAAGCGTCTTCGGCAAAGGTTCACTCCTTGACGTTTCGCCCCTGCCTCTTCTTTACGGGCACGAGATCGGGATGCCGGCCAGGCTCATCCTCAATCAGCCACGGAACTTTGAGCACTCAAAAAAGGATGCGGGCAAAGCCCGCATCCTGCTTGGCATTCGCCTCAGTTCTTGGTGACGAAGTCCTTGACGTTCTCAGGCGTGACGAGCTGGAAGGGAATATAGACCTTTTTGTCGACCTTTTCGCCCTTGGCAAGCTTCCGCGCCGCATCCGAGAACATCCCGGCATTGCCATGGCATGAGGTTCCTGCTTTCTACGCCTCCCTTTCCGATGGCACGATTACGCATCTCGCGTTGCGCCTGCTCATCCTAACCGGCGTGCGTTCGGCCCCACTTCGCTTCCTGCGACCTGAGGAGCAGATTCAAGGCGATGTCTAGACAATCCCCGGCGAACAGCAGAAGGGGCGAAAAGACAAGACGCCAGATTTCCGCGTTCCGCTTGTTCCTGAAGCCCTCGCCATCATCGAGCAGGCCAAGCCGTTCGCACGTGATGGCTACCTTTTCCCGAGCGTGAAGAAAGGCGTCATTTCCGATGCCACTATGTCGCGTTTGATGGAACGGCGCGAGATGGCCGCAAGGCCGCATGGTTTCCGCTCCAGCCTCAGAGACTGGATTGCCGAGACTACTGACACCCCGTTTGACGTAGCGGAAATGATGTTGGCCCATAGCTGTCACGTGACGTCACGCGATGTAACGTTACATGGTCATTACCGCAATGCGCCCTGCGACGACTCTCCCGCCGCCGCCCAGGTTCTTGATGGGCGCCTACGCTTCGAGCGAAAAGCAGCAGCCTTCTTTGGTGCCTTGGTGCGCGGCTACACTCCCCCGTTTCGCGACAGCCAAGTAATTAGCCTTGCCGATCGGCGCGAGCAAAGGAGCGCTGCATGACAAACGCGCCCATCGAGAAATCTGAACGCCTTTCTGAGCTGGCGGTGGATGCCTGGCCCATCCTCATGCACCGGAGCGATATCATAACCCTGAAGGAAGCAGTTCATCGCACTGGCAAGACCGACAGGACACTACGGACCTGGTGCAAACTCTTCGGTATCAGCCGGCAGACGAATAGCGGCGCGCCGATCGAGATTTCCGCCCCGGCGCTTGAGATGGTCATGCACGGGGACATGGAAGCCCTGGAGCTGCTCAGACGCGGTAACAGGCACCATCCGAGGGTCCGCAGGTTCTTCGATCATCTTGGCCTATCGCCGTAGGCTCGGAGCACGCTGCCGGCGGTCTTGACTTCATCGCACTCCATGTCACCTTCGGCGCCATGACCGCCACGGACACTGCCGCCCTCCTCGACGACGCCGCCGATTGGATTGCAGACATTTCCCGGGCAGATCTGCGGATGGAGGACGACGTCGAGGACGCCTTGCGCGACCTGGCCGGCGAATTCGGCATGACGCGCAATGACACGATCAGATTTATCGTAACCGGTGTTTTGGTCCCACGTTGCCCATTGTCGCCTGATCTGTGATCGAACTCCCATGGACGGTCGAGCGAACCATCCGTCCAATCGCACTGAACCGCAAGAATGCTCTCTTCGCAGGGCACGACGCTGGGGCCGAGAACTGGGCAACCATCGCCTCGCTCATTGAAACTTGCAAACTCAATGCTGTTGATCCACTGGGCTATCTGACCAGCACGCTCACCGCTATCGTCAACGGCCACAAACAGAGCCGGATCGATGAACTCCTACCGTGGAATTACTCTGCACATGCAGAATTGCTACGCTGATTGCCGATGGAGAAATCCAGCGGCCGCGCATTCTGATATGGTCTATGAAGCCTCACCCCTCTCACCGAGCGCCTGCGAGGTTGAAAAAATGGGTGGTTTCCTAACAGTCTGAGTGAAGCCGGTAGCGGTGAAGCTAAGGTCTCCCACATCCAACTCGATTTGGTAGTCCCAAAGCATGATCTTTCCGTTGGGCGAGTTTTCGAAGGCCGGTCCGAAGTTTGATGAGACAAGGGGCACTCTAAGCTTCATTGGCTGCAGCCGGTGGCGCTGGGACGACACTGACCTGCCACGGGTAATTTCCTCCAGAATGGATTAGAGTTCGGCCTGTTAAAGGACGGACGAATGAAGAAGCAGCGATTTACGGAAGAGCAGATTATTGCGGTGCTGAAGGAGCAGGAGGCTGGCGCGAAGGCAGCCGACCTCTGCCGCAAGCACGGGATTTCAGAAGCGACGTTTTATAACTGGAAAGCCAAATTTGGCGGCATGGACGTCTCCGAGGCGAAGCGTCTGAAGGCGCTCGAGGACGAGAATGCCAAGCTAAAGAAGTTGCTGGCCGAGCAGATGCTGGATGCAGCCGCACTCCGCGAGCTTCTTGCAAAAAAATGGTAGGGCCTGCCGCCAAGCGTGAAGCCGTCACGCATCTGAAGGCCGTCATGGGTCTTTCGGAGCGTCGGGCCTGCCAGATCATATCTGCCGACCGCAAGACGATCCGTTATCGGTCAAGTCGACCGCCGGAGGTCGATCTGCGAGCGAAGCTGCGCGACCTCGCCAACGAGCGGCGGCGTTTTGGCTACCGTCGGCTGTTCATCCTGCTTCGGCGAGATGGAGAGCCGTCCGGCGTCAATCGCATATACCGTCTTTATCGCGAGGAAGGGCTTTCCGTTCGCAAGCGAAAGGCCCGGCGGCGTGCTGTCGGCACGCGTGCACCGATCCTGGTCGAGGCGAAAGCCAATGCCCGCTGGTCGCTGGATTTCGTCCACGACCAGTTTGCCTGCGGCAGACGATTCCGGGTCTTGAATGTCGTTGATGACGTGACGCGCGAATGCCTGGCAGCGATCCCGGACACGTCTATCTCTGGTCGACGTGTTGCTCGAGAACTGACAACGCTGATCGAACGACGCGGCAAGCCCGGAATGATTGTCTCCGACAACGGCACCGAACTAACGTCGAATGCCATTCTCGCCTGGTCGAGGGATCACAAGGTGGAGTGGCACTACATCGCGCCGGGGAAGCCGATGCAGAACGGCTATGTCGAGAGTTTCAACGGTCGGATGCGCGACGAGTTGCTCAACGAGAGCCTCTTCTTCGGCCTCGATCATGCCCGCAGCGCCATTGCTGAATGGGCTGACGACTATAACCATTTCCGGCCACACTCGTCGCTCGGATACCAGACCCCGGCAGGCTACGCCGGGAGCATCGCCGCAACCGGCTCCAACGCTGCGCAAGATGAAAGCTTCGCGTTTCCGCCGGTTGCTCCCACCGCGCCAGTTGGCGTATTCAAAGCCGCCGAGGCTCTAATCGCAGCCGGATGAAACTTCCGTGGCAGGTCATTCCAACGCCAACTTTCGATCCTTCTGCCACGTACTCCATGACACCGGCCGCAGCTCCGTAAGTAGTGCTGAATGCCAGACTACCCCAATCGGGCATAGTTCTATAAGTTCCTACTCTACCCGACTTATTCACTTTGTATCTCCTGATCTCGCTTCTTGATTCTCTTGCACAGCAACACAGTCGCCGAGATTCCACCACTCAGCATCTTTAGAAAAAGTATATTGAAAAACGTTAGAAAATACGCATTTCCGACAAGTGTTGTCGAAGCGCCTGCACCGTAGATCGGCAATGGAAAAAGAAAAATTAGGGAAAAGAAGACAAACAGGTAGATTGCAATTGTCTTTACTACCGATCTTCTATCATCAACTAAAATTTCGCGACCCATCGGAATCAGAATGATGTAGAGATAGAAGAATAACGTCTTTAATGTCGTATAAATAATCAAGAAAAATGAAAGACACGCGTACAGAGAGACTTGCTCCAGGTGATTTTGTGCAAGCCACGGCAACTCGAAGTAGTATTTTGGAAAAAAAGCCAGGACCCATCTCGGACCCAGACTGGCAATCTCCAGTGCACGTGGCGCAACTACAAAAGTCAACAGGATCAATACAGATAAAATCACCATGTCCAGAGGTAGGCCGCTGATATGGCTATCGTATCTTTTGATAAATTTCTGATCCTGCAGGCCTCGAAAAAGCTCTACTCCCGCGAATGTTTTAAACAATTACGTTCCCTACCCTTGTCTCTCGATTACAACTCCCAGGAATATCAATTGAAGCAGAAAAAGACCACTTAAACACGGGTAATACGCCGGAGGCGACAAATCGAAGAGTGACTACTCAGGCGTCGCATGAAACAAGAATCCGATTTTGGAACTCCGTTCTTCCCATCGACAATAACTCTTCCTAAAACTTGCACTGCAAGTGGCTACGCGTAATAACAATGCAGTAGCAAAGATTCCCTGATATTTTCTTCGCCTATGGCTGCCCGCGTCCGATGCCCGCTAATCTTTTCCCCTAAGCAGCGCCCAATCCTTCACTTTGAGTTGCGAAAAATAAGATTCACCTTACGCGGGAGATAATCGACATCATTAGTAAAAGGCAAGGTCGTTTTTGGGAGCTAGATATTTTTTTGGTTTTTTGCCGGCCGGATTTCTGACTAAGCCATGTGATTTTAGCAAGTCACCAATAATAGGAACCAATTCACCAGTGGTCATGGTAGAGGACCCGTAGTGAGATCCGGATGCTATCATTTGACGAAGGATAGACCGCACGATTTCTTGATTTTGCCGCTACCAGACTTCTCCATAACCGCGAGTCCGCAACGGACTTAGTAGCTCGCGAACTTGACCTCATCACATCCAGCAGGCGTTCCTTTTCGGCTAGATGGTCCGGACCAACGGACATCCGTACAATGACGTCGAGCCGACATCCATGTGCGCTCTAGTTCAATAGGCCAATCGGATCTTTCCAGCCGAATAAGTGCCAAGGGCGTTCAACCCTCCAGTCGAATATCGTTGAGCGCTCGAGAAGACGGGACGGCTTGATTGTCAGACATTCCCGCGAATGGGCACTCAGTGATCGCCGCGTGCAATCTGGTCATCGACACGAAACTAGAAATCAGCCTCCACGGGCCGAACAAGACTCTCAGTATTCGCAATCAATTTCAGTGACTTGCATTATGCCGTCAAAATCACGTGGCTGTTGCGTCAAAACAGGTTGGCCGGCAGCCAATCTAGGTGCTTGGTTCTCCACCATGTGCTGCGTCAAAATCGCTGGCTGCCTACACTCTGTCGCGGCGCGCAAAGCGTCTTGGCAAAGGTCCACTCCTTGACGTTTCGACCCTGCCTCTTCTTTACGGGCACGAGATCGGAATGCCGGACAGTTTCATCCTCAATCAGCCACGGAACTTTGAGCACTCAAAAAGGATGCGGGCAAAGCCCGCATCCTGCTTGGCATTCGCCTCAGTTCTTGGTGACGAAGTCCTTGACGTTCTCAGGCGTGACGAGCTGGAAGGGAATATAGACCTTCTTGTCGACCTTTTCGCCCTTGGCAAGCTTCAGCGC
>Ga0209025_1002464_pt1 | contig 19538 bp, 25 predicted proteins | sample AraplaMF_Col_mLB_FD_184256 | JGI IMG/M metagenome (GOLD analysis project Ga0209025, IMG submission 184256) | Arabidopsis root microbial communities from the University of North Carolina, USA - plate scrape MF_Col_mLB (SPAdes) (version 2) | ecosystem: Host-associated > Plants > Roots > Endosphere... | reverse complement strand
AGCCACACACATTCTCACGTACTGAAAAGTTCTTAGATGAGTTCGCGGAAAGCCTAAGCAAGGCTGATCAAGTATACCTATGTGATATTTTCGGATCAGCACGTGAAAACAAAGGTGACTTAACAATCCAAGATCTGCAAAAGCGTATTGATGGTGCAGAATTGATTACCGATACAACAACGAATGTATTAAAGAAACATAAAAACGGTGTTCTTATTTTCATGGGCGCAGGTGATATTCAAAAATTCGAAGCGGCTTACGTGAAAGAAGTGCAAGTTGCGGAGAAGTAATAAAGCGAAGACGTGCAGCGGTGGCTGCACGTCTTTTTTATGTCAATTGTTGTAGAATAGTCGCTATATGGTGTACTAGGTAGAAAATTTATTAAAGTTGGTAGTCCAAGACAAACAACGACATATACAATGACTGTTGGAGCGCTTGCTTTCATCATTGTGTCCTTTATGCAACAGAGTGTAGTAGCGATTCCAGAAATTCCTCTATTAGCATGGTTATCTATTTTATTTATGGCAATTGGAATGAGTGTGCTTGGTTACCTTTGGTGGAATAAAGGAATCGCGCAAATTGGGGCAGCAAAAACCTCTTTGTTCTTTAACTTAGTTCCCGTTGTTACAATGCTTGTTTCTTTTGTAGAAGGAGTGAGTATCACAATTTCGCAATGTTTAGGGATGATTTTAGTCATTACAGGTGTTCTATATTCTTCCGGTTTTCTTGCTATAAAATCCAAAAAAGAAAGTGTGAATATATAACCCTTAACATTTTATAATTAGAAATGTTAGAATAATAAGAAAAAGTGTTAGAGGGGATAGAGCAATGTTTACACTTCGAGTCGATGATGAAATCAAACTTCAATTGTTAGAAAAACATCATAAAGAAGAATTGTATCAATTAGTAGATCAAAACAGGGAGCATTTAAGAAAATGGCTTCCATGGGTAGATGGGACAAAATCTGCTGATGCATATGACGAAATTCTTCCGATGTGGCTAAAGAAATATGCGGATGGAAACGGTTTTGAAACAGGTATACGTTATAAAGGAAAGCTCGTTGGAATGGTCGGTATTCACGAGGTGAACTGGGCTAAGAAAGCAACAAGTCTTGGATACTACCTTGCAGAAGAAGCAGGTGGAAAAGGAATTATGACAAGGAGTGTAAAAGCGGTGCTTCGCTATGCGTTTGAAGAACTAAAATTGAATAAGATAGAAATCCGTTGTGGGGTAGAGAATCAGAAAAGCCGTGCGATTCCGGAGCGACTTGGCTTTAAGTTAGATGGAGTTATGCGTGATGAAGAGTGGCTTTATGACCATTTTCATGATCTTACTGTGTATAGTTTACTAGCTTCAGAATGGAAGGAGATTCGATGAGCGATACGATTTGCATTCAGTCATATGAAAGTAAGTACCAATCTGAAGTAGTCGATTTAATTATTCGCATTCAGCAAAAAGAATATAACGTACCAATTACAAAGGAAGAACAGCCAGATTTACAAGAAATTGAGCAGTTTTACCAAAGAGATAACGGAAGTTTCTGGGTAGCAATACATGATGGGAAAGTAGTTGGAACTGTAGCCTTATTAGATATTGGGAATCAACAAGTGGCCTTGAGGAAAATGTTTGTGAAAAAAGAATTTCGGGGCAAGGTGTGGAATACCGCGAGCATGTTACTCCAAACAGCTATCTCTTGGGCAAAAGAAAGAGAATTAGAAGGAATTTATTTAGGAACAACAGTACAGTTTTTAGCGGCACATCGCTTTTATGAGAAAAATGGATTTCAGAGTATTAGGATGGAAGAGTTACCAGGGAGTTTTCCGGTGCTGCAGGTAGATAAGAAATTTTATAGGTATGGTTTGTGAAGAATAGAGATCATTCAAATCGAGAATGATCTCTATTTTTTTTGTTAAGGAAAATGGAAATGATGGTATAATTTAGGTGAGAGGTGGTGGTATGAAATTTCCTATCCAAAGAAGCACACCAAGTATGATTTTTGTAAGTGCAATGTTGATCCTTATGGTTGTTTGGCCAAGCGGAATGCTGATTATAGACAATGGAAACTGGGGATCAGCACTGATTGGGATGGCAATTTGCCTCATTGTAAATGTCCCTCTTGTTTGGGATGTATTTATTAAGAAACATACAGTCGAAAATGGTGTATTGAAATATGGCATATTGAACGAAGACGTTACACTATCTGATATAAGAATGGTGCGTCAAGTTGGAAAATCACTCGAAATTACAACGAACCGATACAAAGTCCATATGATTGCTATGCCAACAGATAAAGAAAAGTTGTTGTCACTCATTCAAGAAGCGAACCCACATGTGAAAATAGATCTAAAAGCATAATGGAGGACGAGGAATGAAACATTTTCGACTGTTATTTTGTTTTGAATTATTGATGGTACTGGTCGTTTGCGTTAGAGGGTATGTTCGTTGGGAGTGGCCGTTGTATTTGTCGATAGGTGTAGGCATTTTAGCAGTTGTACTTTTGTTTTATTACCATTCTCGTCAAATCAGAAACAAAGGACAGGAAGTGGAGAAATAATATTGACCGTCCGACAAAACGAGACGTACCAAAAGAGCTCTCCCATCAAAAGGAGAGCTCCTTCACATTTTATTTTAAGTTCTCAGGATTTAAAGCTTCTAATTCAGGTACAACGAAGCGACCGTCTTTACGGATTAATACGTCGTCGAAGTAAATTTCACCGCCGCCGTATTCAGGGCGCTGGATGCATACTAAATCCCAGTGGATGTTAGAGTTGTTGCCATTCCATGCATCGTCATAAGCTTGTCCAGGTGTAAAGTGGAAGCTACCGTCGATTTTTTCATCAAATAGGATATCACCCATTGGATGTAAGATGTATGGGTTTACGCCGATTGCAAATTCACCAACGTAGCGTGCACCTTCATCTGTATCGAAGATTTTGTTAATGCGTTCTGTATCGTTTGCAGTTGCTTCAACGATTTGACCGTTTTTAAATGTAAGCTGTACGTTTTCGAATGTATAGCCGTTGTAAGGTGATGGCGTGTTATAAGAAACTGTACCGTTAACAGAATCGCGAACTGGTGCAGAGTATACTTCACCGTCTGGAATGTTCAAATGACCAGAGCATTTAATAGCTGGAATATCTTTAATGGAGAATGTTAAGTCAGTTCCAGGACCAGCAAGGCGAACTTTATCTGTTTTGTTCATTAATTCAACAAGGTTATCCATTGCTTTATCCATTTTGCCATAATCCAAGTTACATACTTCGAAGTAGAAGTCTTCGAATGCTTCTGTGCTCATTTTTGCAAGTTGTGCCATAGATGCATTTGGGTAGCGAAGAACAACCCAGCGTGTTTTTGGAACACGAATGTCTCTATGAACTTTTTTACCAACTGTTTGACCGTGGATCTTCATGCGTTCACTTGGAACGTCGGCTTGTTCGTTAATGTTATCGCCAGAGCGAAGACCGATGTAAGCGTCCATATCTTTCATTACGCTTGCTTCATATGCAGCGATTTGCTCGAAGTGTTCTTCAGTAGCGCCCATTAATAATGAGCGATCGACTTGATGATCTTTCAATGAAACAAATGGGAAACCACCAGCTGCATAGGCTTCTTTTACAAGTGCAGTTACAAGTTCTTTTTGCAAGCCAAAGTTTTCAATCAATACTTTTTCGCCTTTTTGTAAGCGGATTGAGTAGTTAATTAAATTGTGTGCTAAAGTTTCAATACGTGGATCTTTCATATGTAAAGCCTCCCTACTAATTATGTATCCTTCCTTATTGTACCCTACTTGCTGGAATTTGTTTAATGATTTATGGTACATTTGACGAACAAGTGTGAAAATTCTAATGAAATCACAAGGATTAGAACGAAACGGAAAATGATTGTATAATAGGAGAAAGTATGAAAAAGATAAAGGAAGTGATGAAATGCAAGTTCTTTTATACGTAAGTGCAGCTATAGCTGCCGTTGCTTTTGCAATTTTAGTGATATATACATGTAGAACATTATTATCATTGCAGAAGACGTTAGAAAATGTTGCAAGTACATTAGAAGGCTTAGAGAAGCAAATGCAAGGGATAAGCGTAGAGACAGAACAATTATTACATAAGACGAATGCATTAGCTGATGATATTCAGCAGAAATCTCAGTCATTAAATAAAGTAGTAGAAGGCGTAGATGGAATTGGAACAACAATTCATTCTTTAAATACGAAACTTCGCAATGTATCAGATTCTGTAACAAATGAAATTGAAAATAATGCAGACAAAGTTGCACAAGTTGTACAATGGAGTAGTGCAGCGATTGAAGTGTATAATCATTTTCGTGCTACTAGACAAGAGAAGAAATTAGAAAAAGCTGAGAAGAAGCTAGAGAAGGAAGAGAAAAAAGAGAAGCGCTCTAGACTTCCAATTCGTATGAGAGGTGAATAAAGTGAGCATGACAAAAATCGAAACAATGGAAGAGTTTGAAGCATTATTAGAAACAGCGGAACCATATATTCTTTTTAAACATAGTACAACATGTCCAATTAGCCAAGGAGCCTACGCAGAATTTGAGGCATATTGTCAAGATGCAAAAGAAACACCTACTTATTATTTATACGTACAAGATGCAAGAGATGTTTCGAATCGTATTGCAGAGCACTTTGGTATTAAACATGAGTCGCCGCAAGTGCTATATATAAAAGATGGGGTAGCGGTATGGCATACATCCCATTGGAATATTAAGAAGCAAACTTTAGAAGAGAATGTGAAGTAGGGAGAAGTAAGCGGAGACGCTTGCTTCTTTTTTTAGGATTCATGAACTATGTAAATACAGATTGAAAAACTGATAGAAAACTGTTCTTTTTAGGTGGAAGAGAGGATCTACTCATGCATAGAAGTGGTCAGAGCCTCTTCTGCTCCCATGCCAAGTGAAAACAAAGAGAGAAAACGAGTGAAGGTTGAGTATGCTTTGTGTAAGTGAAAGGCAACAATATATATTTCAAATAAGAGAACGATTCCATTTACAATGTATATCATGTGACAACCTGATATCTATCGGATATAATAAATTATCTTAACCATGATAATAATGTAATCTTTATATATAACTTGAAAGAGGTGGTTTTCTTATGGCATCACAAGAATTAGATCGTTTACGCTCTCAAATTGATCAAATGAACCTACAAATTTTAGAATTATTAAATGAAAGAGGTCGTCTTGTTCAAGAGGTTGGTAAGTTGAAAGAAGCACAAGGTGTGAAACGATTTGATCCTGTACGTGAGCGTAATATGCTTGATTTAATTGCTGAGAAGAATGATGGACCGTTTGAAACATCAACTCTTCAACATATTTTTAAACAAATTTTTCAAACAAGCCTAGAATTACAAGAAGATGATCACCGTAAAGCACTCCTTGTTTCACGTAAGACAAAGCCAGAGGATACGATTGTTGATATAAAAGGTGAAAAAATTGGTGATGGCAATCCTCACTTTATTATGGGACCATGTGCGGTTGAAAGTTATGAGCAAGTGCGCCAAGTTGCGGAAGCAATGAAGGAACAAGGGTTAAAGCTAATGCGCGGCGGTGCATTCAAACCTCGTACATCGCCGTATGATTTCCAAGGGCTTGGCTTAGAAGGCTTGCAAATTTTACGACAAGTGGCGGATGAATATGATTTAGCGGTCATTAGTGAAATTTTAAATCCGAATGATATTGAAAGGGCATTAGATTATGTTGATGTCATTCAAATTGGTGCTCGTAATATGCAAAACTTCGATCTACTCAAGGCTGCTGGATCGGTGAAAAAGCCAGTATTGTTAAAACGTGGTTTATCAGCAACGATTGAAGAATTTATGTATGCGGCAGAATATATTATTGCACAAGGTAACGGAGATATTATTTTATGTGAGCGCGGCATCAGGACGTATGAAAAGGCAACGCGTAATACGCTTGATATTTCTGCTGTGCCAATTTTGAAGAAAGAAACACATTTACCTGTCGTAGTGGATGTAACGCACTCTACAGGACGACGTGATCTCTTATTACCAGCTGCAAAAGCAGCGATGGCAATCGGTGCTGATGCGGTTATGGCTGAAGTACATCCGGACCCGGCTGTTGCGTTATCAGATTCAGCGCAACAAATGGATATTCCAGAATTCAATGAGTTTATGAAAGAATTAAAAGCATTCCGCGGTAGATAGTCAGAAGGGGCTGTAGGGTCTATGTGACACTTGTTGCATAGACTTTTTTGCAGAAAATGTCCTTTTTTACATAAAAAATACGAAAATAGGAGAAAAGAAGCGAATTTTTTCGAAACTTTTGCGGGAAAATATTGTATGAGCCTGCATTTTTATCGTATCATTAGTAAAAGGACTCGGGAGTGACATCTTCAAGTAGAGTTGATGTCTTTTTTTCATTTTAGTGAACCGATACATAAAGATAGATAACATAATATAGAAGGAGTGTGCGAAGAGATGAACGTAACAATCTATGATGTAGCGCGCGAAGCGAATGTTTCGATGGCAACCGTATCACGTGTTGTAAACGGTAATCCAAATGTAAAGCCTACAACAAGAAAGAAAGTATTAGAAGCAATTGATCGTTTAGGATATCGCCCAAATGCGGTAGCACGTGGACTAGCAAGTAAGAAAACAACAACAGTAGGTGTTATTATTCCAGATATCTCTAATACGTTTTATGCAGAACTTGCACGTGGAATCGAAGATATCGCAACAATGTACAAATATAACATCATTTTAAGTAACTCTGACCAAAATAAAGAAAAAGAGTTCCATTTATTAAATACAATGCTTGGTAAACAAGTGGACGGTATTGTATTCATGGGTGAAGATATTACAGATGCTCATGTAGAAGAGTTTAAAAAGTCTCCAGTACCAATCGTTTTAGCAGCATCATTTGATGAGAACAATGAAACATCATCAGTAAATATCGATTATACACAAGCAGCTTATGATGCAATGAAGCATTTCTTAGCACAGGGTCATAAACGTATTGGTTTTGTATCAGGCCCTTACATTGATAAAGCGGGAAGCGCAAAGAAATTACAAGGTTATAAAAAAGCTTTAGAAGAAGCTGGTATCGCTTATGATGAAAATCTTGTAATCGACGGAGATTACACATACGACTCAGGTCTAGAAGCATTTGAAAAGCTTTGGGAACTTGATCAAAAACCAACAGCAATCTTTGTATCTTCAGATGAAATGGCACTAGGTGTAATTCATGCAGCACAAGATGCAGGATTAAATGTACCAGAAAACGTAGAAGTACTTGGTTTTGACAACACACGCCTTGCATTAATGGTACGCCCGCAGCTTTCAACAGTTGTACAACCAATGTATGACATCGGTGCAGTAGCAATGCGTCTACTTACAAAATACATGAACAAAGAAAACGTAGAAGATCATACAGTTATCTTACCTCACCGTATTCAATTTAGAGATTCAACGAAGTAAGAATAGGAAAACTCACAGGGAATCCTGTGAGTTTTTTTTGTTCTAATGATATAAGATGTAATTTCTTTCATTAAGAAAGTGATTTAATACTAGCAGATGAACCTACGGCTAGCTTAGATGTTGAAAATGAAAAAGTAATACTAGAGTATTTGAAACAATTGAATGAAAAAGGAAAAACAATAGTAGTTGTTACACATAATCAAGATATATTGCCTTATTTTTCGCGTGTCATTCGTTTACATGAATTGTTTTAAAGATAGAGGAGAGTGCAGAGTTATGAGAAGGAATTTTCATAACTCTGCACTTTTCTATTTCTCAAAGCAACTGATTCTTCTTAGTTGTACGAATAAAAAAGAATAACATGGATTATGATCTTAATTATTTTCAATAAACGCCCATAGTTCATCTGTATTACGCAGATTATTATCTATACACATTTGCGCAGTTATTTTGAATCCTGTTAACAAATCATCAATTTGTAAAGTATGATAATTCTCTATATCTCCTGCCCTCTAGCATACTCTGTTTAACAGTACTCCAACATTCATCCCCTACCTCAAGCACTTGCAGGACATAGTCCATGTGGTAGGGAGGGGGCATTCACCGGTAAAATTTCCTACAATTACGAAATGTCATGTATAATAGAAAGAAAAGGTTTGTGAGGGGGGAAGAAAAGATGATCGTTCTTTGGATGATTACGCTTTGTATGACTACTGTTTTTGCATATATGACGTTAAAACAAAATGGTCTAAAGCGCTTTGTTCCAGGAAGTATTCTTGCAGGAATTGCCCTTATCACGTATGTAACTTCTATTTTTATTGAAAGTATTTCAGTGAATTTGAGCACAAGCTTCGTATTTGTTGCAATTACATTATTTGCAGGTTCTATTATGATATTAGTGGTTGCCGGTATTATTTTGTTCATTCATATGAATTCGGAAACGCTATAAGATATAAAAAAGCATGTCCTATATGGGCATGCTTTTTATCCGTTCAATTATGCGTTGTCTTTTGAAGTATTTTGTTGTTTCAATAAGTCGCGAATTTCGCCAAGAAGTACTTCTTCTTTTGTTGGTTCTGGAATTTCTTCTACTTTTTCTTCTTCTTTTTTGAATGTTAGTTTGTTGAAAACTTTAATAAATGCAAAGATAGCACCTGCGATGATTAAGAAGTCAAAGATAGTTTGGATGAAGTTACCATACATAATAGCTGTTTTACCAAATGTAATTTTCAAACCTGTAAAGTCGATACCACCCATTAACATACCGATTAATGGTGTGATAATATCTTTTACTAAAGAACTTACAATTTTTCCGAAAGCAGCTCCGATTACAACCCCGATAGCTAAATCAATAACATTCCCTTTTAAAGCGAACTTTTTAAACTCGTTCCACATGTATGATTCCCGTCCTTTCCACGATTCAGTATGAAATTTATAATTCCTATCAACATATTCTATAGAAGTTTATGATAGAAATAAAGGGGAAATGGGAATGAAAGTAAATTCTGAAAAGTGTATCCGTTTCCTTCTATAAAATCCAAATTATGTGATTTATTTTTTTTCGATAGATTGTAATAATGATTCTAGCATTTGTTGGGATTTTAATCCTTCTACTCCATCAACTAGTGGCTTTGTATCCCCTTGTACACAATCGATGAAATGCTGCACAGCATCCTCAAATCCGCGTTGTTTTAATGTTGTTTCCCATGAAGGGGAACCGCTTTGTGTAATGCGATTATCTTGTTCAATCTCTAGTAGGTTCATGTTTTTTACACGAATGATTTTCCCTGTTGTCACAAGTTCGATTTGTTCTAAATTTGTTCCGGCATGGCGATGCATAGCAGTAGAGAGTAATGTGCCATTTGTGCTTGTATACGTATGATGACCATAAAAGAGTTCGTTTTTTTCGTTAGTTTGTATCATATTATGAACAACACGAAGATCATCATCAGCTAACCAGCGTGCTGTATCGACGATGTGTAAATAATCATCAAGCATTGTGAAGTCATATGTATATGGACCAACTTTGTTTGTGCGATGTTTTTCAATACGAATCCATGAAATATCATTTGCTTGTTCTTTTGCAGCAACGTACATTGGAACGAAGCGACGATTGAAGCCAACCATAAGTTTTCGGTTATGTTTTTCGCTTAGCTCTACTAATTTTTCAGCCTGTTCGACAGTGGCAGCTAATGGTTTATCAACGTAAACATCGATTCCTTTTTGAAGAAGTTCGGAAACGATTTCATAATGTGTTGCAGTGGAACTATGGACAAATATTGCGTCACATTCTGAAGCGAGAGTTTGTAAATTAGAGAAGTCTTGAATACGATATTGCTTACAGATTTGTTTGCGTTTTTCAGCGTTTGGTGTAAACGCTCCCACAAATGTCCAATCTATTTCCTTTGTAAGTGTTGGAAGGTAAGCTTTTTGAGCAATGTTGCCTAGTCCTATCATACCAATCCGAGGTTTATTCATATGTTTTCCCACCCTGCTATGGATTTTTATAAGTTGTATAGTTGTATAGCAACTATACTGTAGCATATGTATTAGAAGGAAACAAAGATTAAAGTTTTGATATACCCGAAGTACTCTTTTACTGCAAGCACTTCGGATGATTATATTACAAAGCCGTTCAGTTCAAGTGAATGAGTTGCAAGAGTAAAAGCACATATCGCTCGTTATGAACGATTATCTGGAAATATGATCAAGCAGCAAGTGATTTAGTACTTGCTGCTTTCGTGCTGTAATGGTTTATAGAAAGTTTTAATAATAGACGAAAAATGATCGCTTTCTTCTAAAAAAGGATAATGGTTGCTATGTTCAAACGGAATAAAGATAGAACCAGGTATACCTTTGTGCATCTCGATAGAATATTGCACCGGACACTGAACGTCATGATTTCCACAAATGATTAATGTTTTTGCTGTAATAGATGAAAGCTGATCTCTTAAGTCGAATTGTGGGTATTCTTTAGCGAAAGCGTTCATGCGACTCACAGCCATTGTTTTATAAATCGGTTTCGAGAAGTATGTTTTATAGCGTTCTGGCTCATATAAAGATAATTTTGTTCGTTCAGCTGATAATACACTTCGCTCTTCAGGTGTAAGATTAGGGAGTTTCAATTCTTCGATGACATCTTGCATATATTGAAATTGTGGATGGCTTGGATGATAAATACAATCTGTTGTTTCTGTATAGTTACTAGCAGCGGCACCAACACCAACAACAACTAAGGATTGCAAGGAGATAGGATAGGTAATTGCATACAGAAGACCAAGCATACCACCTGTAGAATGACCAGCGAAATGCCACGCTGAAAGGTGCAGTGATTCTTTTATTGCTTCTAAATCTTCAATTGTTTCGCTCATACTTAATTCATGTTCCGTTGTAGCTTTCGCAGAATGACCAGCATTTCTTAAATTAATAAGAAATACTTGGTGAGTAGAAGGAAAGATTTCAGCAAAATAATCACCAGATTCGTTAAACTCGGAGTAATGATGTGTAACGCATAGTGGGTCACCGCTGCCTTTTATAAATACTTCAAAAGTACCACGCTTTGTATGTAAGAGTTTTTGTTCCCACATAAATATCACCTTTCATAAAAAAGAATAGGAGAAAGTCCCCTATTCCTATCATTTAATATAAAGCCTTTTTCGTATTATTCCGAATAATTTCAAGGGATTTTGCCACTGTTAATGCATTTTTTTCTTCAATTTCTGGCTTTCGAGGGATAGGGCTATACATGTTGTTAGGGTCTTCCCATGTGAGGGGAAGTTCAATAGGTGCTTGTCCTTTCCAAGCTTCAATCCATTCTGGGGGGAGATAACCTGAGATGTTCTGGATATTGTTCATTTCAAGCCAAATAAGTGCCCATGCTCTTGGAACGACGCGCCATATATCATAGCCGCCACCACCAACGGCGATCCAGCGTCCGTCGCAGTATTCATTGGCGATTTCATGAGCAAGCTTTGGAATTTCACGATAAATTTGCATCGTTGCACAAAGGTGAGTAAGAGGATCGTAATAATGTGCATCGGCTCCGTTTTGCGTTAAAATGATATCCGGTTTAAAGTAAGCTGCGACTTCTTTTACCACGGTACGATAAGATTGTAAAAAAGATTCGTCTTCTGTAAAGGCATCGAGTGGAACGTTAAAAGAATAACTATAGCCAACACCTTGACCGCGCTCGTTTACAGCGCCGGTTCCAGGAAATAAATAGCGCCCAGTTTCATGTAGTGAGATGGTGCAGACGTTAGGGTCATCATAAAAGGACCATTGTACACCATCACCATGATGGGCATCTGTGTCAATGTATAAAACACGCAATCCATATTTTTTTTGCATATATTTTATAGCAATCGAGCTATCGTTATAAATGCAAAAACCAGATGCTTTACCGCGAAATCCGTGGTGCAGGCCACCACCTAAATTTAATGCATGCTTTACTTGACCTGAAAGAACGGCATCTACAGCTGTTAATGTACCGCCAACAAGTAATGCGCTCGCTTCATGCATATTTGGAAACATCGGTGTATCTTCTGTTCCAAGACCGTATGACATGGCGATTGATCTTTCTAATTTTCCTTCTCCAGCACGTTTTACCGCATTTATGTATTCCTCTGTATGAATGAAAGCAATCTCCTCATCTGTTGCCATTCGCGGTGGAATGACTTGAGAAGGGTGAATCAGCCCACTCTTTTCTAGTAAATCGTAGGTGAGTGTAACACGAAGCTGATTAAAGGGATGTTCAGGGCTAAAGGAATAGCCCCGAAAATCATCTGAATAAATGAAGGCACTCTTCATGCCTGCATCCCCATTATGTTTGGCCATAAGACATGATAACCTTTTTGCTCTAATGTTTCGATCACTCTTAGAGGATTCATCGTTTGAATGCGGAAAACGAGTACTTTATCATTCTCATCTCTTGCTGGATAGACGAGAACGCTCACAATATTAATATGTAAATCACTAAAAATAGCAACTACCTTTCCGAGAATACCAGGTTCATTTTTCACTTGAATTTCAATTTGTGAACTTGGCTGATGGGCACCTGTAAGTTTGACGAGTGTATGTAATACTGTGGATTCTGATATGATTCCAACAAGCTTTCCGCCCTTTGTAACAGGAAGACAGCCAATTTTATTTTCAAAAAATAACGTCGCAATTTCCTCAACAAAATCGAGAGGATGACACGTCATTACTGGCTGTTTCATAATTAACTGAATCGGTTGTTTAAGCATATCCATTGAAACTTGTTCATCGAGAATTGAAGGACTTGCATCACGTACATCGCGGTCAGAAATGATACCGACTACGTTGTTGTTATGACCAACAATTGGAATGTGACGAATGCCCTTTGTACGTATTGTTCGAATTGCGGTTTCGATTGTGTCATCTGGGTGCAGTGCGATTACATCATGATTCATAATTTCTTCTACAATCATTCCATATGTCCCCTTTCTTAATACATAAAACGATTTTTAAAGCGTAAACGGTCAAAATCTTGGATGGAATTTGTATCGACGCGGTTGCCGATACGAACCATTAAACAGTTAGCTGGGTGGGAACAAATTTCTGGATCATCTGTTGCCATCCACTCTAGTCCGCCGGCATTCATCATCTTTTCCATTACTTTACGGTATTCCCAAACATTTAAACCAGTTTGTTTTAAATCCCAGTGCCAATAATATTCAGTCGTTAATATAATATAATCTTCCATATGATCATCCATCATCGAAACCTCTAATAGATTTTTTCCAACCGAGCATCCGCGAAATGCGGGAATGACTTCAATTGCTCCGAGTTCAATTAAGTTTTCCATGTTTCCTTCTGACCATCGTTCTAGCGGATCAGGATATAAATATGTAACATATCCGACAATTGTTTGGTCATGTCTTGCGATAATGAGACGAGCTTCTGGTAATTTAGAAATTTCGACAATCGCTTTATATTGTTGATCAGCGGGACGAAAGGCAACTAAGTCTGGATGAAATTCATACATTTCAAGATTATGGGTAGATACAGGACCTTCAATGATTAAGGTTCCTCGCGTTGTTTTTAAGTTTCTTGCATTATATATTTTTTTATGAATCAATGTTTTGCTCACCACCTTGAGGGTTTGTGAATCTACTATATATTATCGTACTTTATAATATATGCGATGTGAATCGAATTTTGTCAGTAAAAATTTGTCTAAAAATCAACAAAAATACTGAAAATTTTAAATAATGTTATTATAATAGATAATAGAATACATAGGAGGGAGATGTAAAGTATGAAAGTAGAAACGCTTCCAGTTATTAAAGGAGAAAATAATTTGTTGAATTATGAAGAAACATATGCAGGTTTCAACTGGGAAGAGGTTAATAAAAACTTTTCTTGGTATGAAACAGGGCGAGTAAATATGGCATATGAGGCAATTGATAAACATGCGAAATCTGATCGGAAAAATAAAGTGGCACTTTATTATCAAAATGGATCGCGCAAAGAGAAATATACATTTAAAGAAATGAAGGAGTTCTCCAACAAAGCGGGAAATGTCCTGAAAAACTATGGTGATGTAGAAAAAGGAGATCGCGTTTTTATTTTCATGCCGCGTTCACCAGAATTATATTTCGCACTTCTTGGTGCAGTGAAATTAGGAGCAATTGTTGGTCCGTTATTTGAAGCATTTATGGAAGGAGCGGTGCGCGATCGTTTAGAAGATAGCGAAGCGAAAGTGTTAATTACAACGCCTGAATTGTTAGAGCGTGTCCCGCTTAATGATTTACCAGCGTTAAAAACAGTCTTTCTTGTTGGAGAGAATGCAGAAGAAGGCGGAAAACTTGTTGCGTTTAATCCATTATTTGAACAAGCTTCTAACAAACTTCAAATCGAATGGTTAGACCGTGAGGATGGATTAATTCTTCATTATACATCCGGTTCTACAGGGAAGCCAAAAGGTGTTCTTCACGCACAGAATGCAATGGTGCAGCATTATCAAACGGCAAAATGGGTGCTTGATTTAAAAGAAGACGATGTATACTGGTGCACAGCTGACCCAGGCTGGGTAACAGGAACTGCTTACGGGATTTTTGCGCCGTGGTTAGTAGGTGGATCAAATGTCGTTTTAGGGGGACGTTTTAGTCCAGAGGCATGGTACGAAGCGTTGCAAGATTACGGTGTAACAGTTTGGTATAGTGCGCCAACAGCATTCCGCATGTTAATGGGAGCTGGCGAAGAAGCGATTAAGAAATACGATTTATCAGCACTCCGTCACGTACTAAGTGTTGGTGAACCATTAAACCCAGAAGTAATTCGCTGGGGAATGAACGCATTTGGTCTTCGAATTCATGATACATGGTGGATGACAGAAACAGGTGCGCAAGTGATTTGTAATTATCCTTGTATGGAAATTCGCCCAGGATCAATGGGGAAACCGATTCCAGGTGTGAAAGCAGCGATTGTTGATAATGAAGGGAATGAAGTACCGCCATATACAATGGGGAACTTAGCGATTGCTAAGGGCTGGCCATCGATGATGCGCGCAGTTTGGAACAATCCGCAAAAATATGAGTCTTACTTTATGCCGGGAGATTGGTATGTATCAGGTGACTCTGCTTATATGGATGAAGATGGATATTTCTGGTTCCAAGGGCGTATTGATGATGTCATTATGACTTCTGGTGAGCGCGTTGGTCCATTTGAAGTAGAAAGTAAATTAATTGAACACTTTGCGGTAGCAGAAGCTGGTGTAATCGGTATTCCAGATCCAGTGCGCGGTGAGATTATTAAAGCGTTTATCGCACTGCGCGCAGGTTATGAAGCATCTGATGAATTAAAAGAAGAGATTCGTCAATTTGTGAAAAAAGGACTTGCAGCTCATGCAGCGCCAAGACAAATTGAGTTCCGAGATAAACTACCGAAAACGAGAAGTGGTAAAATTATGCGACGCGTGTTAAAAGCGTGGGAGCTAAACTTACCAACAGGTGACTTATCAACAATGGAAGATTAAGAAAGAAAGGTCTGAACGTATATTCCGTTCAGGCTTTTCTTTTTTTGTGCTATCATAAAGGATGAACAACTTATATATACGTGTTAAAGGGGATGCTATCATGAAAACAGAAAAAGAAAAAATGATACAAGGGGAAATGTATGTACCTGCTGATCCAGTGTTAGTAGAAGGTAGGGAGCATGCTCGTATATTAACAAGAAAATTAAATGAAACACCGGAAACAAAATATGAAGAGCGTAGTTTAATTGTAAAAGAATTATTTGGATCAACTGGTGACAACATTCATATTGAATCTTCTTTTAAATGTGATTATGGCTACAACATTCATGTTGGAGAAAACTTTTACGCGAACTTTGATTGCATCATTTTAGATGTATGTCCTGTCACAATTGGTGAGAACTGTATGCTCGCTCCAGGTGTCCACATTTATACAGCAACACATCCACTTGACTGGGTCGAGCGCATAAGTGGTGCCGAGTTTGGGAAGTCAGTAACAATTGGGGATAACGTTTGGATTGGCGGGAGAGCCATTATTAATCCGGGTGTGACGATTGGTGATAATGCTGTTATTGCTTCGGGTGCAGTTGTAACGAAGGATGTACCTGATAACGTTGTGGTTGGTGGAAATCCTGCGAAAATAATAAAAAAAATAAATTAAGCCTTGAACCAAGTGCCTCCCTCATCTGTATACATTTATGAAACAATAGACGAGGGAGGCCTTTATATGTTTAATAAATGGATGCTTATTTTTGCCTTAATAGGAATTATAGTCGTATTTTCTTGTGGTATGTTATTGCCTATGGCGATTGGATTTAAGGTTTCAATGATTACAGCCGGAATTATTATGATTGTTATGTTTTCTATCATTATTCCTTTTGATAAGAAATATATTGTGAGAAAAAAGGGGAATAAAATTGATTTTACAAAAACAAAAGTTTACTTTCGCTGGAATGTATTTGATACAATCTCTGCCTGTATTGCGGCATATGCTTGTCTATGTGTACAGGTGCTTAATTTTTTAGTTTTAAGCGGATTAACAATTCAAAATCCATATGTACAGTTTTTTACGAATCAAGCGCAGGTTTGGACATTAGTCGCAAGTATTTATTTAGTTAGCCGAATCTCTTTAACGCTAAAAGGAATAAAGGAGATTAAAAAACATGGCGCAGATTGGGATTGAGGAAGAGCTCATGCTTGCGTATCAAAATGGAGATAAGCAGGCTGGAGAAAAACTATATGTTTTGATCAAACCAGCGCTATATAAATTTTTGTATCGATTTAACCGTGATGAGCAATTGAGTATAGATCTCGTTCAAGATACTTTTTTAATGTTAGAACGTAAGAAGCATATGTATGAGATTGAAAAGGGGAAAATTAAAACGTATTTGTTTCAAATCGGTTATCGCCTTATGATTAATAAATTGAATCGAAGAAAAAAGTGGCGCTCTCTTTTACCGTTTTTAGTACCGATTCAGGAGAAGGAGTTTTCACAAGAAGACCGGCTCACCGTAAGAGAGGCAATTTTGAAAGTTCCTCGAGATCAGCGGGCTGTCCTTATTCTTTCTTATTATCATGATATGCCGCAAAAGGAAATTGCAGAGGTGCTTAATATTCCTGTAGGAACGGTGAAATCTAGGCTTCATAACGGCATTAAGAAATTGAAACAATTGCTGGAGGTGGATGAAATTGAACGAAAATCCCTTTGATAAGGAATATAGATTGAAACAGCATTTAGATAGCGATCATGTGGAAATTCCTGATTTTCCGCAAAAAGTTAATATGGGAGATCGTTTTTTACGTTTTCTGGCTTCTCCAGCAAAAGATCCTGTGGAAGCAACGATTGGAAATGATTTATCAATTGTGTTTCATGTATCGTTATTAGCTAGTGTTCCGATTCTTTCTTTGATTACGATATTCATCGCGAGTCTGTAAGGAATGGAATATCGAGAAACTTCCAGCTCTATTTGACATGCCTATATAAATGATGGTATAAAGAAAAGTATATAAATAATTGAGCGTGGAAAGGGAGAAGTAGTGATCATTTCCCTGTTTTAGAGAGCTGATGGTCGGTGAAAATCAGCACATAGATGATCGCGAATTACGCCCCTAGAGCATCTTTTTTCGATTGAATCGTATTCAAAAGGGAAAAGACGGTGCTGAGCCGTTATGTGAATGAGGTGGTAGGCTTTTGCCTGCAACTAGGGTGGTAACGCGATAATCAAAATCGTCCCTTATTTGAGGGGCGATTTTTTTATGTTTTCAAATTTCGCGCTCGATTAATTTAAAGGAGAGTATGTAGGATATGGGTATTTTACAAGATCTTGAATTTCGCGGACTAATTAATCAGCAAACAGATGCTGAAGGTTTACAACAATTATTAGAAAAAGAAAGCGTTAAATTATACTGTGGTTTTGATCCGACAGCAGATAGCTTGCACATTGGTCATATGTTACCAGTATTAATGTTACGTCGTTTCCAACTAGCTGGTCATCAACCAATCGCACTTGTAGGTGGCGGTACTGGTATGATCGGTGACCCAAGTGGTAAAAAAGCAGAGCGTACATTAAATACGAAAGATACAGTTGCTTACTACACGGAAAGTATTAAAAATCAGCTTTCAAACTTCTTAGAGTTTGAAAATGTAGAAAATCCAGCAACGATGGCTAATAACTATGATTGGCTTGGTAACTTAGATGTAATTACATTCTTACGCGACATCGGTAAAAACTTCGGTTTAAACTATATGTTAGCAAAAGATACAGTAGCATCTCGTTTAGAGACTGGTATTTCATTTACTGAATTTAGTTACATGATTTTACAATCATACGACTTCTTAAATCTATACCAACAACAAGGTTGCCGCCTGCAAATCGGTGGTAGTGACCAATGGGGTAACATTACAGCTGGTCTTGAATTAATTCGTAAATCAGAAGAAGATGCGAAAGCATTCGGTTTAACAATTCCACTTGTTACGAAATCTGATGGTACGAAGTTTGGTAAAACAGAAGGCGGCGCAATTTGGTTGGATCCAGAGAAAACAACTCCTTACGAGTTCTACCAATTCTGGATCAACACAGACGACCGCGATGTTGTAAAATACTTAAAATACTTCACATTCTTATCTCATGAAGAAATTCTTGAGCTAGAAAAACAAGTATCTGAAGCGCCAGAAAAACGTGCAGCACAAAAAGCACTAGCTTCTGAAATGACAAAACTTGTTCATGGCGCTGAAGCATTAGAGCAAGCAATTAAAATTTCTGCAGCATTATTTAGCGGTTCTGTAGCTGAACTAACTGCAAACGAAATTGAGCAAGGTTTCAAAGATGTACCATCTGTAGAACGCAGTGCAGAAGATACAGTATTAATCGACTTGCTTGTTGAAAGCAAAATTTCACCATCAAAACGCCAAGCGCGTGAAGATGTAACAAATGGTGCAATTTACGTAAACGGTGAGCGTACACAAGCATTAGATTATGTTGTAACAGAAAAAGACCGCATTGAAGGTAAATTTACAATTATCCGCCGCGGTAAAAAGAAATATTTCTTAATTCGTTACTAATCAATACAGGTTTATAAAAAAGGCTTTGGGGAGACATACTCCTCAAAGCCTTTTTGTTTTAATCTTCTTTCTATGTTCATACGGAAATCACAAGTGAGGAGTATGATATATGTATAAGATAAAAGAAAGGAGTGGTAAAAGAAAATGTCACTAGAAGCGCTCATCATCTTTTCTTTGCTAAATGCTGGTCAGCTTGCGGAGAATACACAAAGTGATGTACATAAAAATCCTAAAGATGCTTATGTGTATGTGGAGAAACAAGAAGATAAATAAACTTTATTTTATATATAAGGGTAAGTTAAAAAAGGATGATAAAGATAGCGTTCGCTTTCGTTATCATCCTTTTTTAATAAGTGCTATAAGAACGAAAAAAGCCGATCCAAAGGATCGGCTTTTCGTCATTAACGAGAGTAGAACTCTACGATTAACGCTTCGTTGATTTCAGCAGCTAATTCAGCGCGCTCTGGTAAGCGAGTGAAAGTAGCTTCTAATTTATCAGCATCGAAAGTTAAGTATTCTGGTACGAA
>Ga0209025_1002457_pt1 | contig 19579 bp, 14 predicted proteins | sample AraplaMF_Col_mLB_FD_184256 | JGI IMG/M metagenome (GOLD analysis project Ga0209025, IMG submission 184256) | Arabidopsis root microbial communities from the University of North Carolina, USA - plate scrape MF_Col_mLB (SPAdes) (version 2) | ecosystem: Host-associated > Plants > Roots > Endosphere... | reverse complement strand
GCTGCTGCGTGCCCACGGCCTTGTCGGCGATGGTGCGGATCAGCGTCTCGGTGAAGTCCATCAGGTCGCGGTAGTTCCAGTAGGCCGCGTAGAACTCCATCATCGTGAACTCGGGGTTGTGCCGCACCGAGATGCCCTCGTTGCGGTAGCTCCGGTTGATCTCGAAGACGCGCTCGAAGCCGCCGACGATCAGGCGCTTGAGGTAGAGCTCGGGCGCGATGCGCAGGAACATCTCCTGGTCGAGCGCGTTGTGGTGCGTCTTGAAGGGCTTGGCGTTGGCGCCGCCCGGGATCGGATGCAGCATCGGCGTCTCGACCTCGAGGAAGTCGTTGGCCACCATGAATTCGCGCAGCGCGCTCACGGCCTTGCTGCGCGCGGTGAAGCGCACGCGCGCCGACTCGTCGGTGATCAGGTCGACGTAGCGCTGGCGGTACTTCTGTTCCTGGTCGGCCATGCCGTGGAACTTGTCGGGCAGCGGGCGAAGGCTCTTGGTGAGCAGGCGCAGTGCGGTGACCTTGATCGACAGCTCGCCGGTCTTGGTCTTCATCAGCGTGCCTTCGGCGCCGAGGATGTCGCCGAGGTCCCAGCGCTTGAATTCGGCATAGACCTCTTCGCCGACCGCGTCGCGCGTGACGTAGAGCTGGATGCGGCCGGTGGCGTCCTGCAGGGTCGCGAAGCTGGCCTTGCCCATCACGCGCTTGAGCATCATGCGGCCGCCCACGCTCACGGCGACGTTCTGCGCCTCGAGCGCTTCGGCTTCGACGGCGCCATGCGCCTCGACGAGCGCGGCGGCGCGGTGGCCCGGCTTGAAGTCGTTGGGGAACGCGACGCCCTTGCCTTCGGTCTGCGCGGTGCGCAGCAGCTTGAGCTTCTCGCGGCGTTCGGCGATGAGCTGGTTGTCGTCGACGGCGGGCGTGGTCGCGGCCGGAGCAGGGGTGGGCGGCTGTTGTTCGGACATGGGGAGGCGGTGGGGGAGGCGCGCGCAGGGAAATTCGGCGCGAAAGGCGGGATTTTAGCCCAGGCGATGGCGCGCGAATTCCGGCGAACCCGTCGCCGGCCCTGCGCCATCAGCTATCAAATTCGAAGCGCGAAGCGAAGCGGGGCGGGCGCTTTGGCCCTGTGCCCGCCGTTCAGGCGATGCCGGTGCGCGCCAGCAGATCGCCGACCAGCTCGAGCCGCATCAGCGGGCTCTCGAGCGCCATCAGCCGCTGCCGCAGCTCGAGCTGCATCGGCACCAGCTCGCACCAGCGGTTGGCGACCCAGCCGCAGTCGTCGTAGCGGTAGGGCGCGCCGATCGGCAGGCGCACCGGCGGCGAGCCGGTGGCGTCCTGCGCGCGCTTGCGTTCCTCGAGCGTGTCGACCAGGCGCCGCAGCGCGGTGGCGGTGTGCCGCAGGTCCTCGGGGATCTCGAGCGCGACGTCGTCGGGGAGGATCGCGACGTCGGCGATCCACAGGCCGTGCTTCTGCAGTTCGCTGTGGCGCACGCGGAAGCGCTGCGTGCCCACGCACTCGATCTGCAGCAGGCCGCTTTGCGGCGATTCGAATTCGCGGATCACGGCCAGCGTGCCGACCTCGGCGAAACGCTCGGCCTGCGCGCCGGCCTTGCGCACCTCGGTGCCGCTCGTGAGGTTCACCACGCCGAAGGGCACGCCGCCCTTGCGGCACTTGCCGATCATGTCGAGGTAGCGCACCTCGAAGATGCGCAGCGGCAGCAGGCCGCCGGGGAAGAGGACCGTGCCGAGCGGGAACAAAGGCAGGGAGTTCAGAAGGGGTTGTGTCGTCATCGAAGAGCCTTGCGTGGCTATCATCGCACTCCGCTCCACCTCGCGCGCCATGCTCTATCAGATCCCATCGTTCCTCCTCGACGTGATCGTCGGCCTGCTCGGCGGCGCCTGCCTGCTGCGGCTCTACATGCAGTACCACCGCGTGCCCTTCGGCAATCCGCTGGGTCGCTTCATCTTCGCCATCACCGACTGGATCGTGCTGCCGCTGCGGCGCCTGCTGCCGGCCGTCAAGAAGTGGGACCTCGCGAGCGCCGTGGCGGCCTGGCTGCTGGTGATCGCCAAGTTCCTCGTGCTGTGGCTCTTGATCGGCAACCTCGGGCGCATCGGCGCACTGCCGCTGGTGTCGTTCATCGGCCTGCTGCAGCTCGCGGTGTCGGGCCTGACCGCGCTGCTGGTGGTGTACGCGGTGCTCTCGTGGGTGCCGGGCGCCTCGCCGATGCTGCTCGACCTGATCTCGCGCCTGGCCGAGCCGCTGGTGCGGCCGTTCCGCCGCGTCATTCCGCTGCTCGGCGGTGTCGACCTGTCGCCGCTGGCCGCGATCGTCGTGCTGCAGGTGATCGCGATCGTGCTGAACAACCTGCTGGTGCTGGCCTACCGGCTCTGACCGTTCGCGGGCCCCATGAAAAAAGCGCCTGGAACCGCGAGGTTCCGGGCGCTTCGTCTTTCGGGAAGCCGGGACTTCAGCTCACCGCATCCGCCGGTTGGCGCAGCAGCATCGCGAGCGTGCTGGCGATGGTCTTGCGCAGTTCGCGGCGGTCGCTGATGAAGTCGATCGCGCCCTTGGTCTGCAGGAACTCGGCGCGCTGGAAGCCCTCGGGCAGGGTCACGCGCACGGTCGATTCGATCACGCGCGGGCCGGCGAAGCCGATCAGCGCCTTGGGCTCGGCGATCACCATGTCGCCCATGAAGGCGAAGCCGGCCGACACGCCACCCATGGTCGGGTCGGTCAGCACGCTGATGTAGGGCAGGCCCTTCTTCGCGAGGCGCGTGAGCGCGGCGTTGGTCTTGGCCATCTGCATCAGCGACAGCAGGCCTTCCTGCATGCGCGCGCCGCCGGTGGCGGTGAAGCAGATGAACGGCACCTTCTGCTCGATCGCGGTCTCGACGCCGCGCACGAAGCGCTCGCCGACCACGCTGCCCATGCTGCCGCCCATGAATTCGAATTCGAAGCAGGCGACCACCACGCTGATGCTGTGGACCGAGCCACCCATCACGACCAGCGCGTCGGTCTCGCCGGTGTTCTCTAGCGCTTCCTTCAGGCGTTCGGGGTACTTGCGGCTGTCCTTGAACTTGAGCGCGTCGACCGGCAGCACTTCCTGGCCGATCTCGTAGCGGCCCTCGGCATCGAGAAACGCGTCGAGGCGCGGACGCGCGCCGATGCGGTGGTGGTGGCTGCAGCTCGGGCAGACGTTCTGGTTGTGCTCGAGATCGGTCTTGTAGAGCACCGTCTCGCAGGCCGGGCACTTGATCCACAGGCCCTCGGGCACCTGGCGGCGCTCGGCGGGGTCGGTCTGGGCGATCTTGGCGGGTAGCAGTTTTTCAAGCCAGCTCATGGGCATTCCTAGGTTCGCGCGAAGGCGGGAGAGCCTTCGGGGCCGTCAGTGCCCCTTTCGTGCTTTTCGCATGACGAAAGGGGCCCGACGAGGGCAGCGGCGATTATCGGCCAGCCGCATTCTTCGCGGTAGCCGCCGGCAAGGCATCGAGCGCCTCGCGGATGCCGGCGAGGAATTCATGCACCGCGGGCACCACCTTCTCGCGCGGCTGGCCGTCGATCAACTGGATGATCTTGGTGCCGATCACGACCGCGTCGGCCGCCGAGCCGACCGCCTGCGCGGTGCCTGCGTCGCGGATGCCGAAGCCCACGCCGACCGGGATGCCCACGTGCTGGCGGATGCGCGGGAGCATGCGGCCGACTGCCTCGGTGTCGAGGTGGCCGGCGCCGGTGACGCCCTTGAGCGACACGTAGTACACGTAGCCGCTCGCGATGCGCGCGACCTGCGCCATGCGCTCGTCGGTGCTGGTGGGCGCCAGCAGGAAGATCAGGTCGATGCCGGCTTCGCGCAGATCGGCGGCGAACTGCTCGCACTCCTCGGGCGGGTAGTCGACCACCAGCAGGCCGTCGACGCCGGCCGCGGCCGCGTCGCGGATGAAGGCGTGCTTGCCGTGCACGAGGTCGTAGCGCTCGACCGGGTTGGCATAGCCCATCAGCACCACGGGCGTGCTCGTGTCCTTCGCGCGGAAGGCCGCGACCATCGCCAGCACCTGCTTCATGCCGATGCCCAGCGCGAGCGCGGCTTCGCCGGCCTGCTGGATCACCGGGCCGTCGGCCATCGGGTCGGAGAAGGGCACGCCGAGCTCGATCACGTCGGCACCGGCCGAGACCATGCCGTGCATGAGCTCGGGCGTGATGTCGGCGAAGGGGAAACCGGCGGTGACGTAAGGAATGAGCGCGCGGCGCCCGTCCTTCTTCAGAGCCTCGAAGGTGGCTGCGATGCGGCTCATCACTTGCCTCCCTTCACGCTCAGGCCGCGCATCGACGGCCGGTCGTAGAAGTCGACCCCCGCGAGGTCGGCGACGGTGCCGATGTCCTTGTCGCCACGGCCCGAGAGGTTGACCAGGATCGACTGGTCGGGGCGCATGGTCTTGGCGAGCTTCAGCGCGTGGGCCACGGCGTGGCTGGATTCGAGCGCGGGAATGATGCCCTCCGTGCGGCACAGGTAGTGGAAGGCCTCGAGGGCCTCGGTGTCGGTGACGCCCACGTACTCGGCGCGGCCGATGTCGGCCAGATGCGCATGCTCGGGGCCCACGCCGGGGTAGTCGAGGCCGGCGCTGACGCTGTGCGTCTCGGTGATCTGGCCGTCCTCGTTCTGCAGCAGGTAGGTGCGGTTGCCGTGCAGCACGCCCGGGCTGCCGCGCAGGATCGAGGCGGCGTGCTTGCCGCTGTCCAGGCCTTCGCCCGCGGCCTCGACGCCGATCAGCCGCGTGCCCGCGAACGGGATGTAGGGATGGAAGATGCCGATCGCATTGCTGCCGCCGCCCACGCAGGCGACCACCGCATCGGGCTGCCTGCCCTCGGCTTCGCCGGTGATGCCGTCGGCCGCCAGCATCGCGGGCATCTGCTCGATGCACTCGGTGCCGATCACGCTCTGGAAGTCGCGCACCATCATCGGGTAGGGATGCGGGCCGGCCACGGTACCGATGATGTAGAAGGTGTTCTCCACGTTCGTGACCCAGTCGCGCATCGCCTCGTTGAGCGCGTCCTTCAGCGTCTTGCTGCCCGACTCCACCGGCACCACCGTGGCGCCCAGCAGGTTCATGCGGTAGACGTTGGGGCTCTGGCGCTTCACGTCCTGGCTGCCCATGTAGACCACGCATTCGAGGCCGTAGCGCGCGCAGATGGTGGCCGTGGCCACGCCGTGCTGGCCGGCGCCGGTCTCGGCGATCACGCGCGGCTTGCCCATGCGGCGCGCGAGCATCGCCTGGCCGATCACGTTGTTGATCTTGTGGGCGCCGGTGTGGTTGAGGTCCTCGCGCTTGAGGTAGATCTGCGCGCCGCCCATCTCGCGGCTGGTGCGCGCGGCGTGGTAGATCGGCGAGGGCCGGCCGACGAAGTGCTTGAGCTCGTAGTGGAATTCGGCCAGGAAGGCCGGGTCTTCCTTGTACTTCGCGTACGCGTCGCGCAGCTCGTTGATCGCGTGGGTGAGCGTCTCGCTCGCGAAGGTGCCGCCGTAGTTGCCGAAATGGCCGGTGGCGTCGGGTTGCTGGTAGGTGCTTTGCATGGTTCTCGATCGTTGGGCCGCGGCCCGGTCGACAACCGGGTGCGGCGGCTAACTGGAGAAGGACGAGGCGTCGGCCGCTCTCACGGCGGCGACGAATTGCCGGATCTTGCCGGCGTCCTTCAGGCCCTTGTTCCCGGGACCGTCGATCTCGACGCCCGAGCTCACATCAACGGACAGCGTCTTGCAGCGTGTCCGCAGCGTGCGAATGCCATCGCCCACGTTTGCAGGTGTGAGTCCACCACTCAAGACGAGGTGAGCGTCGACGGCGGGTGGAAGAAGTGACCAATCGAATGCCTTGCCGCCACCGCCATAACCGTCGACATGGGCGTCGAGCAGGATGGCCTGGGCGTTTGAGAAATCGGATGCGTATTTTACGAGGTCGAAGCGGGCGCCGGCCTCGCCGAGGGGAATGCGGGCCGCGCGCATGAAGCGGAAGCGGCCGTTTCCGCTCGCCGCGAGGCAGTCGGCGGGCGTTTCATCGCCATGGAACTGGGCGATGGCGCCCGGCACCCGGGCCAGCGCGGCGATGGCCTCGGCGGGTTGCGCATCGACGAACAGCAGCACCGGCGTGACGAAGGGCGGCAGGCGCGCGGCCAGCACGGCCGCGCGTTCGGGCGCGATGGCGCGCGGGCTCTTCGGGTAGAGCACGAAGCCGACGGCATCGGCACCGGCTTCCACGGCGGCATCGAGGTCGGCTTCGCGCGTGAGGCCGCAGATCTTGATGCGGGTGCGCGGCGGGAGAGGGCTCATGGCGGGCCATCATAGGCCGCGCGGTCGGCCTGGAAGGTGGCCTCGGCCGGCAGACCCCACTTGGCGTCGTACAACGGGCCGAGGAAGTACAGCCCGTCGGGCGAGAAGGTCGGTGCCGCCGCGTCGCGGCTGCGTGCCGCGAGCACCTCGCTGATCCACGCGGGCGACTCGGCGCCCCGGCCCACGCGCACCAGGCAGCCCATGAGGTTGCGGATCATGTGGTGCAGGAAGGCATCGGCCTCGAACTCGAAGTGCCAGCGGCAGCGCTCGCCCTCGCCGTGGCGCGTGATCTCGATGCGCCGCAGGTTCTTGACCGGCGAGCGCGCCTGGCAGGCCGAGGCGCGGAACGAGCTGAAATCGTGTTCGCCGATCAGCAGCGCGGCCGCGGCGCGCATCGCATCGCCATCGAGCAGGTTCATCGACCAGCCGACCCGGCCCGCATCGAGGCTGGGACGCACCGGCGATTGCGAGAGCACGTAGACGTAACGCCGCGCGAGTGCACTGGCGCGGCAGTGGAATTCGGCCGGCACCGGGTGCGCCCACTGCACCGCGATGTCGTCGGGCAGGTAGCGGTTGGTGCCGCGCATCCAGGAGAAGGGTTCGCGCTGCACCTCGGTGTCGAAGTGGATCACCTGCATCAGCGCATGCACGCCGGTGTCGGTGCGGCCGGCGCAGAGCGTGGAAATGCGCTGCGCGGCGAACTGGGACAGGGCCTTCTCGAGCTTGTCCTGCACCGTGCGGCCCGAGGACTGGCTCTGCCAGCCCTCGTAGGCCTGGCCGTTGTAGCGGATGCCGAGCGCCAGCCTCACGAAACCAGATGCAGGAGGCCGGCGCCGCGCGCTCAGCGCAGCTCGGCGAGCAGTTGCCGGGCCTGCGACTTGAGTTCGCCGGCGCTTTCGGCTTCGACTTCCTCGACCAGCGAGCGCGCGCCTTCGACGTCGCCGATGGCCTGCAGCTCGCGCGCCAGCGACAGCTTGACGGCATGCGGGCTCTCGTCGTCTTCATCGGCCGAGGCCGACGGCGCGGCATGGTCGGTGCCGTTGCCCGCGCGGGCCGGAAGGCCGGCCAGGGCGCTCATGTCGAACTCGATGAAGCCCGAGTCGGCGGGCAGGCCGGCACCGCCGCGCAGCACGGCCGGGCGGGTGTTGTCGGCGTCGTTGAGCGAGCCGGGCAGGGTGTCGAGCTGCAGCGCGCCGGGGGCGGTGTCGAAATCGTTCTCGAGATCGACCGTCGGTTGCGCGCCGAGGCTGGCCGACGGCGGTGTCGTCGGTTGCGCGGCCGGGGCGGGCGCGTAGGCCGACTTCGGCAGGCTGGCACCGACCGGTGCGAGCGGCGGCGGTGCGGGCGGCTGGCTCAGGTCCAGGTCGAAATCCAGCGGTGCCACCGAGGGCACGAAGGCCGGAGCGGCCGACACCGGGGCCGGGGCGGGCGCGGGCTTGGCGGCGGCCGGCGGGCGGGCCGATGCGGCCGCCAGCGCGGTGGCCAGGGCGGCGCTCTCGGCGGGCGTGGCGCTGCGCGGCGTGCCCGATTCGTACAGCGGGTTGCCCGGGTCGAGTTCCTTGCCCATGTCGACCACGCGGGTCCAGTCGGCGCCGTTGCCACCAGTCAGCTTGTGCACCTCGGTGGCCAGGCCCTCGTAGGCGCGCAGGTCGCGGCGCTTGGCGTGGATCTCGAGCAGCTTCAGGTGGATCGCGGTGCGGTCGGGGTTCACGCGCAGCGCTTCGCGCAGGATTTCCTCGGCCTGCAGGTCGCGGCCATAGGCCAGGTAGACGTCGGCCTCGGCCACCGGGTCGACGTCGCCGGCGTCGAGCTGGCTCGGCGAGTACGACAGCGACGAGACGGTGGAGTCGCCGCGGTTCTTGGTGTCGACCGATTCGCCGCCGCTGGCGCCGAAGAAGGAGTCCTTGGGAATGCGGCTCTCGAGGAACACGCTCTCGCTCATTTCCTCGCGCCGGCGGCCCAGCACGCGGTAGAGCAGGAAGCCGATCAGCAGCGCGATCAGCGCGATGCCGCCCAGCATCAGCGGGTTGTCGAGCAATTCGTCGAGGAAGCTGCGCTCGGGCGGCGGAGGCGGCGGTGCCACGACCTTCCTGGGGGCGGGCTTGGGCGCGGTCGCCGCGGCGCTGGCGGCGGGGCTCGGGGTGGGAGCACCGGTGGCTGCAGCGCCTTCGGCGGGGGTGGCGGCCGTGGCGGCTGGGGCTGACGCAGTGGCTGGCGCGGCTTCGGCGGCGGGCGTCGCTGCGGCCGGTGCCGGCGTGACCGGCGGCGTGGCTGCCGCGGCGGGTGCCGGCGCGGGTGCTGCGGCGGGTGCGGGGCTCGGAGCCGCGGGCGCCACGGTGGCGCCCGGGCCGGCGACCGGCACCGCAATGCCCGGCGTCGCGGCGGGCGCGGCAGCGGGTGCCGCGGGGGCGGGCGTGGGCGCTGCCGACGGCGCGGCGGCGGTCGAGCCGCCTGCGGCCTTGAGCTTGTTGAGCTCCTCGATGTTCTTCGACAGTTCGGCGACGCGGTTGCTGCGATCCTGCGCCTGGCGGGTCTGCGCGACCTTTTCCTCGGCGGCGCGCGCGGTGGCGCCGCCTTGCGAGATGGTGAGCTTGTCGGGTGCGGTGGCCGCAGCGTTGCGGTCCTCGACATTGGCCTGTACCCGGCCGCCGGCGCGGCGGCTGGCGGCGGCCACGTTCGAGGTCGGGGCGTTCTCGGCCAGCCGCTGGCGGTAGGCGCCGAAGTCGCGGCTCTGGGCCGTGACCGTGCGGCGGGCTTCCGCGGCCGGTACGGCGCCGGCCTCGGCGGCGCTCGGCAGGTCGAGCACGGCGCCGGCCCGGATGCGGTTGACGTTGCCGCCGATGAAGGCATCGGGATTGGCCATCAGCAGCGCGACCAGCATCTGGTCGAGCGAGATGTCGGCCGGCTTGTTGGCCGCCGCGATCTTGCCGGCGGTGTCGCCGCGCTGCACCGTGACCTGTTCGCCGCTGCCCGCGGGGCGGGGCGAGGACGCGGCGGGGGCGGCGGGCGCCGCAGGTGCCGCGGAGGTGGCCGCGGACAGCGCCGGAGCAGCGGTGACGGGTGCGGGCGCGGTGGCCGGTGCGCGGCGCGTGCGCGCGACGATCGGGGCGGAGCGTTCGACGGGCGCCGCGACGCGCGGCGACACGGGGGCGATCGGCGTGCCGGCATCGGCCGCGGGACGCGCGGCCGGCGGATCGAGCAGCACGGTGTAGTCGCGCACGATGCGGCCGGTGCTGCCGTTGGCCTCGAGCAGCAGGTCGATGAAGGGATCGTTGAGCGGACGATTGCCGTTGAGGCGCACCACGTACTGGCCGCCGGCGCGGCGCTGCAGCGTGGCGCGCACGTCGCTCAGTGCCGGGTTGTAGGGCACGCCGGCCGTCTTGAAGGCTTCGGCGGTCGCCACGTTGATCTTGAGGCTCTCGGCCTCGGCCGCCGTGATCTCGGTGACGTCGATCTCTGCCCGCAGCGGCTCGCCCAGCGCCGACTGCACCTTGAGCGGACCCAGCGCCAGCGCGCTGGCATCGGTGCTGGCCAGACCCATCGCCACGGCCACCGCCGCACTCAGGACGGACAGACGGACGCCGTTCAGGGGAAGGGAGGGGCGAGCGGCCGATGGGCGGGCCGCGGGCAACAGATGTCTTGTCATGCTGATAGGGGGCGGCTCAGGCCCAGAAATTGTAAGAGGACGTTAGCATCATCACCCCCTACTGACAAGGCAATGCGCCCGTTCTACCCAGTGCGCGCATACTTACGATCACATCTTCTGTCGCCTTTCGGCAACAAGGGGGTAGGCAACGGGCGCGAACTCCCCCCATCAGGCTTCCAGCAGGATGCGCAGCATGCGGCGCAGCGGTTCGGCGGCGCCCCAGAGGAGCTGGTCGCCGATGGTGAAGGCGCCGACGTACTCCGCGCCCATCGCCAGCTTGCGGATGCGGCCGACCGGGATGCCCATGGTGCCGGTCACGGCCACGGGCGTCAGGTCCTGCAGCGTGGCTTCGCGCGTGTTCGGCACCACCTTCACCCAGGCGTTGTCGGCGGCGATCATGGCTTCGATGTCGGCCACCGGCACGTCCTTCTTGAGCTTGAAGGTCAGCGCCTGGCTGTGGCAGCGCATGGCGCCGATGCGCACGCAGAAGCCGTCGACCGGCACGGCCGCGGTGCCGAAGCCCGCGCCCTGGCCGAGGATCTTGTTGGTCTCGGCGCCGCCCTTCCACTCTTCCTTCGACATGCCGTCGCCCAGGTCCTTGTCGATCCAGGGGATCAGCGAGCCGCCCAGCGGCGCGCCGAAGTTGGCGGTCTCGGCCGCGCTCAGGTTCTGCTGCTTGTGCAGCACCTTGCGGTCGATCTCGAGGATGGCGGACTTGGGGTCGTCGAGCAGCGAGCGGACCTCGGCGTTGAGCGTGCCGAACTGCGTCAGCAGCTCGCGCATGTGCTGCGCGCCGCCGCCCGAGGCGGCCTGGTAGGTCATGCTGGTCATCCACTCGACCAGGCCGGCCTTGTAGAGCGCGCCCACGCCCATCAGCATGCAGCTCACGGTGCAGTTGCCGCCGATCCAGTTCTTGCCGCCATTGGTGAGCGCGTTCTGGATCACGGGCAGGTTGACCGGGTCGAGCACGATGACCGCGTCGTCCTTCATGCGCAGCGTGGAGGCGGCGTCGATCCAGTGGCCGTTCCAGCCGGCGGCGCGCAGCTTGGGGAACACCTCGGTCGTGTAGTCGCCACCCTGGCAGGTGATGACGATGTCGCACTTCTTCAGGGCCTCGATGTCGTGCGCGTCCTTGAGGGCGGTCTCGTTCTTCGCCATCGCCGGGGCCTTGCCGCCGGCGTTGGAGGTCGAGAAGAAGACCGGCTCGATGAGGCCGAAGTCGTTTTCGGCCTGCATGCGGTCCATCAGGACCGAGCCGACCATGCCACGCCAGCCCACGAGGCCGACCAGAGGTTGAGATGCGTTCGCCATTTGAGTGTGCCCTTTAAGAAAAAAGAAAGTCGCTGGTTTCTCTTTGCGCCCGACTCGTCAGGAGCCGGGTGGGCGTGACGAAGCGGGCTGCGGTTAGCCGGTAATCGTCTTTTTGGTGATCGAGGCCGAGAGTGCCGCCACCACGGCGTCGCCCATCTCGATGGTGCCGACCTTGCGGGTGCCCTCCGACCAGATGTCCCCCGTGCGCAGCCCGGAGGCCAGCACATGCTTGACCGCCGACTCGATCCGGTCGGCAGCTTCGGCTTGGTTGAGGGAGAAACGGAGCATCATGGCAGCGGACAGTATTGTAGCGAGGGGATTGGCAACCCCTTTGCCCGCAATGTCGGGCGCGCTGCCGTGGCTGGGCTCGTACAGGCCCTGGTTGCTGGCATTGAGCGAGGCCGAGGGCAGCATGCCGATCGAGCCGGTGAGCATCGCGGCCTCGTCCGAGAGGATGTCGCCGAACATGTTGCCGGTGACCACCACGTCGAACTTCTTGGGCGCCTTCACGAGCTGCATGGCGGCGTTGTCGACGTACATGTGGTCGAGCTCGACGTCCGGATAGTCCTTGCCGACCTCGGTCACCACGTCCTTCCAGAACTGGAAGGTCTCGAGCACGTTGGCCTTGTCGACGCTGGTCACGCGCTTGCTGCGCTTGCGGGCGGCCTCGAAGGCCACGCGCGCGATGCGCTCGATCTCGGGGCGCGAGTAGCGCATCGTGTCGAAGGCTTCCTCGGCGCCGGGGAAGTGCCCGTCGGCCGCGGTGCGGCGGCCGCGCGGCTGGCCGAAGTAGATGTCGCCGGTCAGCTCGCGGATGATGAGGATGTCCAGGCCCGCGATCAGCTCGGGCTTGAGGCTCGAGGCGTCCACCAGCTGCTCGTAGCAGATGGCCGGGCGGAAGTTGGCGAACAGGCCGAGGTTCTTGCGCAGGCCCAGGATGGCCTGCTCGGGGCGCAGCGGCCGGTCGAGCTTGTCGTACTTCCAGTCGCCCACCGCGCCGAACAGCACCGCGTCGGACTCCTTGGCGAGCTTGAGCGTCGACTCGGGCAGCGGATGGCCGTGGGCCTCGTAGGCGGCGCCGCCGACCAGGGCGGTCTCCAGCTCGAACTTCAGGTCGAGCGCCTGGAGCACCTTGACGGCTTCCGCCACGATTTCGGTGCCGATGCCGTCACCAGGGAGAACTGCGATTTTCATTGGGTGGTTGTCGAAGGAAGTGAAACGGAAAACGCCTCAGGCGTTGGCGAGCATCGTGTGCGCGAGCCAGGGCTTCTGCGCCAGCCGCTCGGCCTCGAAGGCCTTGATCTTGTCCTTGTGGCGCAGCGTGAGGCCGATGTCGTCCAGGCCGTTGATCAGGCAGTACTTGCGGAAGGCCTGCACGTCGAAGGCGAGCTCCTGGCCGTCGGGCTTCACCACCACCTGGCGCTCGAGGTCGATGGTCAGCGAGTAGCCCGGGAAGGCGAAGGTCTCGTCGAACAGCTGGGCCACCTGCGCCTCCGGCAGCACGATCGGCAGCAGGCCGTTCTTGAAGCTGTTGTTGAAGAAGATGTCGGCGTAGCTCGGCGCGATGATGGCGCGAAAGCCGTACTGGTCGAGCGCCCACGGCGCGTGCTCGCGCGACGAGCCGCAGCCGAAGTTCTTGCGCGCCAGCAGCACCGAGGCGCCCGCGTAGCGCGGCTGGTTCAGCACGAAGTCGGGGTTCGGCTTGCGGCTGGCCGGGTCCTGACCGGGCTCGCCCGGGTCGAGGTAGCGCCATTCGTCGAACAGGTTCACGCCGAAGCCGGTGCGCTTGATCGACTTGAGGAACTGCTTCGGAATGATCGCGTCGGTGTCGACGTTCTCGCGGTCCATCGGGGCCACGAGACCCTTGTGCACGGTGAATTTCTGCATGTCTTGTCTCCTGGTCAGGCGAAGGTGCGCACGTCGACGAAATGGCCGTGCACGGCGGCCGCGGCGGCCATGGCCGGGCTCACGAGGTGGGTGCGGCCGCCCGCGCCCTGGCGGCCTTCGAAGTTGCGGTTGCTGGTCGAGGCGCAGCGCTCGCCGGGCTCGAGCCGGTCGGCGTTCATCGCCAGGCACATCGAGCAGCCGGGCTCGCGCCATTCAAAGCCCGCGGCCTTGAAGATCTGGTCGAGCCCTTCGCGCTCGGCCTGTTCCTTCACCACGCCCGAGCCGGGCACCACGAGCGCCAGCTTCACGTTCTTCGCGACCTTCTGGCCGAGCTTCTTCACCACGGCCGCGGCCTCGCGCATGTCCTCGATGCGGCTGTTGGTGCACGAGCCGATGAACACCTTGTCGATGAAGATGTCGTTCATCTGCTTGTTCGGCTCCAGGCCCATGTAGACCAGCGCGCGCTCGATGGCGCCGCGCTTGCTGCTGTCCTTTTCCTTGTCGGGATCGGGCACGCGGCCGTCGATCGCCACCACCATCTCGGGCGAGGTGCCCCAGGTGACCTGCGGCTTGATCTGCGTCGCGTCGAGCTCGACCACGGTGTCGAACTTCGCGCCGGGGTCGGACTGCAGCGTGCGCCAGTAGCCCACGGCCTGGTCCCATTCGACGCCGCTGGGCGCCATCGGGCGCCCCTTGATGTAGGCGATGGTCTTCTCGTCGACCGCCACCAGGCCCGCGCGCGCGCCGGCCTCGATCGCCATGTTGCACACCGTCATGCGGCCTTCCATGCTGAGGTCGCGGATGGCCGAGCCGGCGAACTCGATCGTGTAGCCGGTGCCGCCGGCGGTGCCGATCTTGCCGATGATGGCCAGCACGATGTCCTTGGCCGTGCAGCCCAGGGGCAGCTTGCCCTCGACCTTCACGAGCATGTTCTTGGCCTTCTTGCCCAGCAGCGTCTGCGTGGCCATCACGTGCTCGACCTCGCTGGTGCCGATGCCGTGCGCGAGCGCACCGAACGCGCCGTGGGTGGAGGTGTGCGAGTCGCCGCAGACCACCGTCATGCCCGGCAGCGTGGCGCCGGTCTCGGGTCCGATCACGTGCACGATGCCCTGGCGCTTGCTCAGGAACGGGAAGAACGCGGCGGCGCCGAACTCGGCGATGTTGTGGTCGAGCGTGGTGACCTGTTCCTTGCTGGTCGGGTCGGCGATGCCTTCGTAGCCGCGCTCCCAGCCGGTGGTCGGCGTGTTGTGGTCGGCCGTGGCCACCACCGAGCTGATGCGCCACAGCTTGCGGCCGGCTTCGCGCAGCCCTTCGAAGGCCTGCGGGCTGGTGACTTCGTGCACCAGGTGGCGGTCGATGTAGAGGATCGCGGTGCCGTCGTCCTCGGTGTGGACGACGTGTTCGTCCCAGATCTTGTCGTAGAGCGTGCGTGCCATGTCGATCTCTTCTCTTTCGTGGGGAAATGGATTGTCTTGGGTTTCAGGCCGCGAGCCGGTCGGCTTCGGCCTCGGCGGCGGCTGCATGCAGGTGATTCACCAGCGTGCGGGCCGCCACCGGCAGCGTGGAGAAATCGCGCGCCACCAGCCGGATCTCGCGCGCGGCCCAGGCGTCGGACAGCGCCACGCTGACCAGCCCGCGGCCGATGCCGTCCTGCATCAGCTCGAAGGCGCGCTGCGGCATCACGCCGATGCCCAGGCCGTTCTGGATCATCCGGCACATCGCATCGAGGCCGGTGACGTGGATGCGCAGCTTGACGCTGCGGCCGGCGAGCAGCGCGGCTTCGTGCATCGCCACGTAGATCGAGCTGTTGGTGTGCAGGCCCACGTGGTCGTAGTCGAGCGCGGCGATGAACTCGATCGCGCCCTGATCGGCCAGCGCGTGGCCCGCGGGCACGATCAGCGCGAGGCGGTCGTGCCGGTAAGGCAGGCTCTGCAGCTCGCCCGCGCCGCCGGCCACGTGGCACACGCCGAGGTCGGCCGCGCCTTCCTGCACCGCGCGGATCACCTCGGTGCTCAGGTGTTCCTCGAGGTCGATCTTGATCGCCTCGTGGGCGCGCGTGAACACGCCCAGGTCTTCCGGCAGGAACTGCACGATGGCCGAGATGTTGGCGTGCACCCGCACGTGGCCGCGCACGCCGTCGGCGTACTCGCTGAGCTCGCCCTGCATCTTCTCGAGGCTGTAGAGCACCGAGCGGGCGTGGTGCAGCAGGCTCTCGCCGGCCGGCGTCAGGTCGACGCCGCGCGCATGGCGGTAGAGCAGGGTGGTGCCGAGCGTGGCCTCCAGGTCCGACAGCCGCTTGCTGATGGCCGAGGCGGCGATGAATTCGCGCTCCGCGGCGCGGCCAATGCTGCCCAGTTCGCACACGGCCACGAACAGCTGCAGCGACGTGAGGTCGATGCGGCGGGCGAAGTTGCGTTCGGACGTGCTCATGGGGGGCTTGGGCATCGCATCTGGCGATGAGTCGGCTATTTTCTCCTTATTTTTTCGCCATGGTCATCGTGATGAGAGATGGCTTCATTGCCTGGAGGCGACGGGTGCCGTTCGCAAATGCGTGGTCTGGCATACCATCAATTGTTAGTAAGTGTTGCAAGGACACAGGGGCATGACCCACTCCGCTGCCGACGACAAGCCGCCGCCTCATGCCGATCGCAGGATGCTTCCGGCCGATCCGACATCGGAGGAGGCCCGCCTGCGCTACGAGATGCCGCCGGCAGGTCCGCGCGTGCAGCATGTGCGGCGCCATCTTCCGCCCACGCTGCTGGCCGAGCCGCGCGTGATCAAGGCCGTGCGCCGCATCGAGCAGGACCTTCCGCACGACCACCAGCTGGCCGAACTCGCGCGCGCCAATGGTTTGAGTCCTTTCCATTTCCACCGCCTGTTCGCCGAGGTGATGGGGGAGGCCATGAGCGGCTTCATCCGGCGCCAGCGCCTCGACGCCGCGGCGATCCGGCTCGCGGCCAGCGACCTCTCGATGCTCGAGATCGGCACCGTGGCGGGCTACGGCAGCCTCGCGGCGTTCTCGCGCGCGTTCCAGCGCCAGTTCGGCGTCGCCCCGACCGTCTACCGGCCCGCCGCGCGTGCGGCGGTGCGGCCGCCGGTGCCCGAGCAACTGGCGATGGCCGACCGCGTGCGGCTCGAGCGCTGGGAGATCCGGCCGCTGGTCGGCCTGCGCTTCCACGGCGGCTATGACCAGGCGGAGTGCTACTGGGCGCGCTTCGCCGACGAGGTGCGGCTGCGGCTGGGGCTCGACCCCGACACGCTCGAGTGCTACGCGCTGATCCGTGACAACCCCTTGATCACGGCGCAGGGGCTGATCCGCTACGACTGCTGCTTCGCCGATCCGGGCTTGCCCGAGGAATTGCCCGCGCCGTTCGCGCGCCTGCCGCCGATGCAGATCAGCCGCTGTGCCACGCTGCTGCTCGAAGCACCGTACCGCAAGGTGTTCGCGGCCTATCGCGCGATCGCGAATGTCTGGACCGCGCGCCACGGCGAGCATTTCGCCGAGGCACCAGCGATGGAGCGCTACCACGCGCCGCCGTGGCGGCGCATGGGACAGGTCCAGTCGTTCTCGATCATGGTGATGCTGATCTGAGTCGCAGCCACGGATTTCCGTCGTTTTTCCCCGACGACCGCAAGCGCGATCAAATCCGCGCGCGCACTCGTTCCCACACTTCCGGCGTGCGGATCGTCCGGATCCGCACGCACCAGAAGCACAGGGAGCGAGGGCATGAACAACATCCATTGCAGCGTCTGGAACGCTGCGCTCGGCGCGTGGGTCGCCGTTTCCGAACTGTCGCGGCGACGCGGTCGGCGCCCTTCGGCGACACGGGTTGCGGCCGGCCTGCTGACGTTCGTGGGCCTGCTGGCCGACCCCGGCGGGGCGTGGGGGCAGCCGGCCGGCGGCAACGCGCCCGCGGTCAGCGGCGGTACCGGCGGGCGTGGCGGTCCTGGCAATGGCGGCGGCGCCGGAGGCGGCAACGTCGGCGAATATCCGACCAGCAACGGCCAGGCGTCGGCGACCGGACATGGCGGTGCCGGCGGCAATGGCGCGGCGGGCGCCGGTGGCGCCGGCGGGTCGGTCGGCGCCACCGCGGTGACGGCCGGTGCGACGAGCGGGGGCCATGGCGGCAACGGGCTGTCCGATCCCGACCCCTTCTATGGCGGTGGCGGTGGTGGCGGCGGCGGCGCGGCGGTCTACTACACGAGCGCCGGTGCCCTCACGGTGACTGGCGCGACCACCCTGCTCGGCGGCAATGGCGGCGATGGCGCGCCGGCCCGCCTCAGCGGCGGTGGTGGCGGCGGCGGCGCGGGACTGCAGGCCACGGCCGCGGGGCTCGTGCTGGACAACCTGGGCGGCCGCATCGGCGGCGGCAAAGGCGGTGCGGGCGCCAACGGGCAGTGGGCCGGCGGCGGAGGTGGTGGCGGCGATGCCATCGTGCTGCAGGGCGGCGACGCGACGGTTCGCAATGGCGGCATCGCCACCGGTGGCGCTGGCGGCGCCGCCCTTTGGGGCGGCTTCGGCATCGCGGCCGCGGGCGGCGAGGGGGGTGCCGGCCTGGCGCTCGAATCGAACGGCAACACCCTGAGCAATACCGGCACCCTGGCCGGCGGCGCGGGTGGTGCCTCGAATGGGCAGAACGGGATCGGCGGCGCGGGGCTGCGCATCCGGGGCGACGGCAACGCTGTCGTCAACAGCGGCAGCCTGCTCGGCGGTCTCGCGGGCGACCGCGTGACGCGCGGCGATGCGGTGCGCATCACCGGCAACGACAACACGCTCGAACTGCGCGCCGGCTCCGCGATCGCCGGCACACTGGTGGCGAACGGCAGCGGCAACCTGCTGCGCCTGGCCGGGGACGCGACCGACACCACGACCTCGCTGGCCGCCGCGAGCTACCGCGGCTTCGCCGGCTACGAGAAGACCGGTGCCGGCACCTGGACACTGGTCGGCGGCACGGGCGAGCGCACGCCCTGGCGGGTACTGGGCGGCGCGCTCTCGATCGCCGACGACGCGGCCCTCGGCAGCGCCGATGGCGCGCTCACGCTCGACGGCGGAACGCTGCGCGTGACCGGCGACACGGCGAGCACGCGCGGCGTCACGCTCGGCAAGGCCGGCGGCGTGTTCGACGTCGATCCGGGCCGCACGCTGGGCCTGAACGGCGCCGTGATCGGCCCGGGCGGCCTGCGCAAGAGCGGCGCGGGCACCTTGCAGTTGGGCGCGGCCAACGGCTACGCGGGCGGCACCGAAGTCGCGGCGGGTTCGCTGCAGGCGCTGGTCACGGGCGCGCTGGGCACGGGGCCGGTGTCGGTCGCGGGCAATGCCTCGCTGGCCTTCACCAACAAGGCCGACGCGGGCAAGCTCGCGATCACCGTGGCCGCGCGCGGCGGTGCGCCGACCGACAACGGCGGCTTCCTCGCGTTCAGCGACAGCAGCTCGGCCGGCAACGCGACCATCACGGCGAACAAGGACGCCGCGGTCGAGTTCCGCGACAGCTCGAGCGCGGGCAATGCCGTGATCGAGAACCGCGGCGGCATCACCACCCTGTGGTTCAACGCGAACGGCGGCAAGGCGCAGATCACCAACTTCGATGGCGGCCAGATCAACCTGCTCGACGATGCGAGCGCCGGCCAGGCGCGCTTCGTCAACGAGAGCGGTGGCCTGATCGACATGTACGACCGCGTGAGCGCGGACCAGGCGACGGTGGTGAACAACGCGGGCGGGCGGCTGCGTATCGGCAACCTGACGAACGCGGGGGTGGGCATTGGCTCGCTCGAAGGCGCGGGCAGCGTGCTGTTGGGCGCGAAGGCGCTGACCACGGGTGGGTTGAACACCAGCACGACGGTGTCGGGCACGATCAGTGGTGCGGGCGGTTCGCTCGTCAAGGTGGGGACTGGCACGCTGACGCTCACGGGCGCCAACACCTACACCGGTGGCACCACGGTGGGCGCGGGCACGCTGAGCGTGAACAACAAGAGCGGCAGTGCGACGGGCACGGGTGCCGTGCAGGTGCAAGCGGGCGCGACGCTCGCGGGCAGTGGCAGCATCGCGGGCGCGGTCACCATCGACAAGGGCGGCATCCTCGCAGCGGGTAACAGCCCGGGCACATTGACCTTGGGCGCACTGACTCTGGCCGGCGGCTCCACGCTGAACTACGAACTCGGTCAGGCTGGTGTTCCAGGTGGAGCGCTGAACGACCTGATCAACGTCACCGGAAACCTGCAACTCGATGGCACCTTGAACATCGCGCAGTCGGCGGGCGGCAGCTTCGGCCCTGGCCTCTACAGGCTCATGAGTTACGGCGGCAGCTTCACCGACAACGGCCTGGACATCGGCACGGTGCCGGGCTCGGCCAAGGCAGCCGACCTGCAGGTGCAGACCTCGGTGGCGAAACAAGTGAACCTGGTGAACAGGGCCGGCCTGTCGC
>Ga0209025_1002456_pt1 | contig 19579 bp, 18 predicted proteins | sample AraplaMF_Col_mLB_FD_184256 | JGI IMG/M metagenome (GOLD analysis project Ga0209025, IMG submission 184256) | Arabidopsis root microbial communities from the University of North Carolina, USA - plate scrape MF_Col_mLB (SPAdes) (version 2) | ecosystem: Host-associated > Plants > Roots > Endosphere... | reverse complement strand
CGGCATGCAGGCGCTGCTCCTGCAGAACCAGGGCAAGATCAACGGCATCTGGGCCTCGTTCGACGGCCAGGCCTACATCATCGACGACCTGCTGCAGGCTCAGGGTGTGAAGAAGGGCCAGATCCCGCTGGTCTCGGTCGATGGCGGCAAGGAGACCTATGCCCGCATCGCTGATCCGGCCTCGACCTTTACCGCGACCGTCTCGATCCCGTTCGAGGAGATGGGCAAGCAGGCGGTCGATGCGATCCAGACCGTCGTCGTCGACAAGAAGCCGAAGGAGACGATCGCCGCCGGTCCCTATCTCTTCACCGACGCCGTGCTGGTCGACAAGAACAACGTCCAGCAGTTCCTGAAGTGAGGATAAGGACGAGCCCTTCGCCGTCATGGTCGGGCTTGTCCCGACCATCCACGTCTTCGTTGGACGAAGGCCGTGTTCAAGACGTGGATGCTCGCCACAAGGGCGAGCATGACGGGCTGCGCTTCCGGAGCCATCTGCGATGACCGCCACACCCCTCCTGTCGCTCCGCGGCATCGGCAAGGCCTACGGCCCTGTCGTGGCGGTGCGCGAGGTCGATCTCGACATCTTTGCCGGCGAGGTCGTCGCCATCTGCGGCGACAACGGCGCCGGCAAGTCGAGCCTGATCAAGGTGATCTCCGGTGCCGAGGAGGCAACCTCGGGCACGCTTCAGATGCGCGGCAAGGAGGTCATCTTCGCCTCGCCGCATGATGCGCTGAGCCACGGCGTCGCGACGATTTACCAGGACCTCGCGCTCGCCCCGCGCCTCTCCATCGCCCAGAACGTCTTCATGGGCTCGGAGCTGACGCGGCCTCTCCTGCTGCCGTTCCTGCGCGTGCTCGACAAGAAGCGGATGGCGCAGGAGGCGCGCGGCTTCCTCAAGCAGCTTTCGGTCACGGTCGAGGACATGGACCGTCCGGTCGAGCGGCTCTCGGGCGGCCAGCGCCAGGCGGTCGCGATTTCCCGCGCCCTGCGCTGGAAGGCGGAGATCATCATCATGGACGAGCCGACGGCGGCGCTCGGCGTCAAGGAGACCGCCCTCGTCCTCGACCTGATCCGCAAGCTCAAGGCCGACGGCAGGACGGTGCTGCTGATCAGCCACAATATGCGCGACGTCGTCGCGCTCGCCGACCGGGTAGTGATCATGGGCGCCGGCCGAAAGTACGTCGATCAGCCGCTCGGCGAACTCACCGCCGACGATCTCAGCCACATGATCATGGCCGGCAACGCCCGGGCGGCCTGAGATGACCAGCGAAACGATAGTCATCGACACCGATCCGGGCCAGGACGACGCCGTCGCCCTGCTGCTCGCCTTCGCCAGCCCGGAGCTCGAGCTCAAGGCGATCACCACTGTCGCCGGCAATGTCCCGCTGGCGCTGACTACGGCGAATGCGCTGCGTATCCGGGAGCTCGCCGGCCGTGAGGACGTGCCTGTTCATGCCGGGGCCGACCGGCCGCTGCTGTTCCCGCTTTCGACCGCCGAATTCGTCTGCGGACCCGATGGCCTCGCCGGAGCCGATCTGCCGCCGGCGCGCGGTGCGGCCAGCGCAACCCATGCCGTTGAAGCTCTCATCGCCATCTTGCGCGCCGCACCGGACGACAGCGTCACGCTCTGCCCGCTCGGGCCGCTGACCAATCTCGCGCTCGCCTTCCGGCTGGCGCCGGATGTCCTGCCCAAGGTCAGGCGCATCGTGCTGATGGGCGGGGCGCTGGCGCTCGGCAACATCACGCCTGCGGCGGAGTTCAATGTCCATGTCGATCCGCACGCCGCTGCGATCGTCTTTGGCTGCGGCCGGCCGATCGTGATGTTCGGCCTCGGCGTCACCCATCAGGCGATTGCCTCGCATGAGCAGGCCGCGCGCCTTCTTTACTTCGGCAATGCGGCCGGCAGGGCGGTGCACGGCATGCTGACCCGTCCGCGCCCCGGCGGTCTCGGCACCGCTGGCCATCCCATGCACGACCCTTGCGTGATCGCCTTCCTGCTCTGGCCGGAACTCTTTTCGGGCCGCGACTGTTGTGTCGAGGTCGAGACTGGCGAGGGGCCCTTGCGGGGCCGCACTACGATTGACTGGAACGGCCGCCTCAAGCGGCCGGCCAATGCCCATGTCGTCGCGAGCGTCGAGGCGGAAGCGCTGTTCCAGCGCCTGTTCGATCGGCTCGCGACGTTGCCTTGAGCGGAATGCGAAAAAGTGGGAACCGGTTTTTCGCAGTAATCCCGTTCCGAAGAATCTTACGGAGGACGCGATGGCCCATTTCGTCGAGGAGCTGCAGCTCGAGGCCGAGCGTGCGATTCTGGCGATGCAGACAGCCGCGCTTGCCGCCCGCCAGCTCCATGCCCGCGCCGAACTGATGCGCCATATGCTGACCACCGCCCGCAAGGTCGCCGGCAAGCCCAAGGCCGAGGCGGTCGAGACGGTGGTGCGCGAATGGATGGACGCCTGGAATCTCGGCCGCCAGGACTGGCCGCACATCGCCCGCGAGATGGAGGCCTTCACCGCCGCCTTCCACGACTACGCCAACGAGCCCGGCGACGCGAACGATGCCGCGCTCCGCCGGGCCTGCGATGCGCTCGACGCGGCGCTGGCGCGAGAGAACACCTCGATCAGCGACCAGATGGCCTTCCGCTCGCAATGCGCCCATCGCTGGTGGGAACTGGTCGTGCCGGTGCCGACCGATCTGCCGGGCGCCAAGCCGCGTCCCTCGGTGCCGTCGCTCGATGGGCAGGCGCCGTTCTGGCAGTCCGGCTGTGCCGAATTCTGCCGCTGAGGGCGGGCCGATGCAGCCGCTCCAGCTGACACTTCGCCCAGCCGGCCTCTCGGATGCCGATTCCTGCCAGAGGCTTTCGGCCGCGATCGGCTGGCCGCATCGGCGCGAGGACTGGGAGTTCGCGCTGTCGCTCGGCCAGGGCTTCACCCTGTCGATCGAGGACGCGGTCGTCGCCGTCGGGCTCTGGTGGGGTTTTGGTACGACCCACGCCACGCTCGGCACCATCATCGTCGCGCCCGATCGGCAGGGCCAGGGCATCGGCAAGCTGCTGACCGAGCGGCTGATCGCGGCGACGGAGGGGAGGACGCTCGGTCTCGTCGCCACGCCACAGGGCGAGCCGCTCTATGCCCGATACGGCTTCATCGCCATCGACGAGGTCCGCCAGCACCAGGGCGACTGGCCGGAACTGGCGGCGCCGGTTCTCGCCGCGAATGAGGTGATGCGCCCGGTCACCGCGGCCGATCTGCCGCTGCTGGCGCAGCTCGACGGCGAGGCGACAGGGCTGCCGCGCGCGCCCGTCCTCGAAGCGCTGCTGGCGCGCGGCCATGCCATCCTGATCGAGCGAGACGGCACGCCCGCCGGCTTCGGCTTCCTGCGCCGGCATGGCCATGGTTGGCTGATTGGCCCGGTGGCAGCGATCGACGATGCCGCCGCCTGCAATCTGATCGCGGCTCTGCTCGCCGCCCGCCGCGGCGATTTCGTCCGCATCGACGTGCCCGCCCGCACCGGCCTCGGTGCATGGCTCGGCGAGCGCGGCCTGCCGCTCGTCGCTTCCGGCGTGGTCATGGCGCGGGGGGCCGCACCGGCCGCGCCCGGACCGGCGCATCGCTTTGCGCTCGTCAACCAGGCGATGGGGTGAGCCTTCCCTGGCGAATGGCCGGGTTGCCGCAGCGACGCTGGCGCTTCGACGCCGGCTCGCGCAAGATCGCTCCTGAAACGATTTAAGCCTGCATCCCATGGGAGGAACGATGCTCGACGATCTCAAGGGGCTGCGTGCCCTGGTCACCGGCTCCAGCACCGGCATCGGAGCTGCAGTGGCCAAGGCCTATGCGGCGCATGGCATGCGCGTCGTGGTACACTACAAGTCGAGCGAGGCGCAGGCGAATGCCGTCGCCACCGAGATCAGGGCGGCCGGCGGCGAGGCGCATGTGCTGCAGGCCGATGTCGCCGATAGTGCGCAGGCGGTCGATCTGGTCAACAAGGCCGCCGACAAGCTGGGCGGGCTCGACGTGCTCGTCAACAATGCCGGCGCGCTGGTGAAGCGCACGCCGATCGCCGAGATCGAGGACGAGTTCTTCGACAGCGTCGTCGACCTCAATGTCCGCTCGGTGGTGATGGCCTCCAAGGCGGCGCTGCCCTACCTCAAGACGTCCGGCAGCAAGGCGAGCGTGATCAATCTGAGCTCGATCGCGGCGCGCAATGGCGGTGGTCCCGGCTCCTCGCTCTATGCCAGCTCCAAGGCCTTCGTGCTCAACCTGACCCGCGGCATGGCCAAGGAGTTCGTGCCCTTCGGCATTCGCGTCAACGGCGTCTCGCCCGGCGTGATCATGACGCCGTTCCACGAGCGCTATTCGACGGCCGAGCAGATCGAGGCGATGCGCAGGACGGTGCCGATGGAGCGCGTCGGCACGCCGCAGGACAATGTCGGCGTCTTCCTGTTCCTCGCCAGCCCCGCGATGAGCGGCTACATCACCGGCCAGACCATCGAGGTCAATGGCGGCCAGTACATGGTCTGACCGCGATTGTGGCTTTGCTGTGCTTGACGGGGAAGGCGGCGCGCCAGCATGGTCTGGGCGCCGTGCCGGAACTGGATAGCCGATGATGCCGATCAGCCGTCAAGATCTGCCGATGCCCCTGATCCGACGGCTCTGCGCTGCCGGGGTCGCGAGCGTTCTGCTCGCCGGCTGCGCCGGTGACGTGAAAGGTGTGCTGACGCCTGTTGCCTCGACCGTGCCTGGCACTAGCAAGGTCACCATGTTCGTGGCGACGACGCGGGCGGCCGATCCGGATGCCGGCGTGCTGTATTCCGGCGAGCGCGGCAAGCCGTCCTATGCCGAGATGACGATCTCCTTGCCGCCGGACAGCCGCCGCAAGGTCGGCGAGGTGCAATGGCCGAGCCGGCTGCCTGGCAATCCCGAGACCGATTTCGTCACGCTCAAGGTCGACAAGCTCGATGCCAAGACCGGGCTGGCGCGCCTGCACGAGCGGGTCTCGCGCGTGCCGAAGCGCCGCGTCATGGTCTTCATCCACGGCTTCAACAACCGCTTCGAGGATGCGGTCTACCGCTTCGCCCAGATCGTCCACGATTCCAACGCCGATGTCGTGCCGGTCCTGTTCACCTGGCCTTCGCGCGGCTCGATCTTCGCCTATGGCTATGACCGCGAGAGCGCGACCTATTCGCGCAACGCGCTCGAGAGCTTGCTGCAGAACCTGGCGCGCGACCCGGCTATCGGTGAGATCTCGCTGCTCGCCCACTCCATGGGCAATTGGGTTGCGCTTGAGTCGTTGACACAGATGGCGGTGCGCAATCGCGGCATCCCGCCGAAGATCGCCAATGTCATGCTGGCCTCGCCCGATGTCGATGCCGACGTCTTCCGCACGCAGATCGCGGAAATGACGGGGCGGCGCCCGAACTTCACGCTCTTCGTCTCGCAGGACGACCGCGCGCTTGCGGTCTCGCGCCGTGTCTGGGGCGGCAAGGACCGCCTCGGCGCCGTCGATCCCGATGTCGAGCCCTACAAGAGCGAGTTCGAGAAGGACAGGATCACGGTCCTGAACCTGACCAAGCTGCGCACCGGCGACAAGCTCAACCATGGCAAGTTCGCCGAAAGCCCGGACGTGGTGAAGCTGATCGGCACGCGCCTGGTCGATGGCCAGCCGATCACCGACTCTCGTATCGGCCTCGGCGACCGGCTGATCGAGGTCACCGGCAATGCAGCGGCCGTGGTCGGCACCGCAGCCGGAATCGTCGTCTCCGCCCCGGTTGCCGTCATCGATCCGCAGGCGCGCCGCAACCTTGGCGACCGGGTCGAGCATCTCGGCAACAATATCCAGGACACGGGCGCGGCGGTCGGTGACACCGTGACGACGCCGCTCCCGAATCCTGGCGGGCAGCCTTGAACGACCGCCCTAGCGGTTGAAGCGGATCGGCACCGAGAGCGCGACCGCGCCGCCACCGCCGACGCCCGCCGGCGGTGCCGGAACCGGGCTGGCGCGGCGGATCATCGCCGCCGCCTCGGCATCCAGCGCGGAATCGCCGGAGGAGCCGACGACGCGCGACGACAGCACGTTGCCGCTGCGGTCGATCGCGAAGGCGACCTGGACCGTGCCCGGACTCGCCCCGCCAGGGAAGCGCTTGTAGCGGTTGAGATGGGCGATCAGCGAGCCGCGCCAGGAGGCGGTCGAGACCGTCGGCTGGCTGGCGGTGCCCTGTGCCGCGCTGGACGGGGCCGCGGCGCGCTGCTCGGAGGGCTTGGGCGCCACCGCTTCCTTGGCTCGCTGCTCGACCGGCTTGCGCTCGACAATCCTGGGCTTCGGCTTGGGCTTTTCCTTCTTTTCGACCACCTTCGGCGGCGGCTTCTTCTCCACCGGCTTCGGTTCGGGCGGAGGTGGCAGCAATACGGCGTCAAGCTTCGGCACCTGCGGCAGTTCCGGCAGCTTGATCTCGGGCTGCTCGACCGGCGTCGGCTCCGGAACAGGTTCCGGCTCGGGCTCCGGTGTCGGTATCTCCTTGACCGGCTCGGGTGGTGGCGGCTCCGGCTCGGCTCGCTCCGGCGCAACCGGCAGATTCTCCGGCGGCGCCTCGGGCGCGACCGAGAGGGCGGCGAGCTCGATCATCACCGCGGGCTCCGGCGCGCCGGCCGCGGCCTCCGTCGGCCGCCAGTTCACGCCGACCCAGGCGGCCCCGCCATGGACGGCGGCGACGGTCAGCGCCGCAGTGCCCCAGCGCAGCGCGACCAGCCAGCGGCGATCCGGTGCGGAGGCGATCATGGCTTGCCTGCTCCCGGCGCTGCGCCTTGGCCGGTATCTTCCAGGCCGACCAGCGCGATCTTGAGATAGCCGGCCTGGCGCAGCCGGTTCATCACGTCCATCAGCTCGCGATAGGCAACCGCACCGTCGGCGCGCAGGAAGACGCGCTGCTCGCGATCATTGTTGGTCTGGTGGTCGAGCGTCGCCTGCAATTGCTCGCGCGGCACTGTGTCGTTGCCGAGGGCGAGCGAGAGATCCTGCTTCACGGTCAGGAAGACCGGCTTGTCCGGCCGCGGCTGCGGCTGGGCATTCGAGACCGGCAGGTCGACCGCGACGTCGACGGTCGAAAGCGGCGCTGCGACCATGAAGATGATCAGCAGCACCAGGATCACATCGATGAACGGCGTGACGTTGATCTCGCTGACCTCGCCGAGATCCCCGTCCTGCGCCTCCTTGAGCGAAACCGCCATGGCTCACTCCGCCGGCACGCGCGGCATCGCCGCCGGCTGGGCCGGAACGGCATGCAGATTGGCGCGGACCTGCTGCGTCGCCTGCCGGCGCGCCTGCTCGAGATCGCGCGAGAGATGGCGCAGGACCTCGCCGGAGGCGTCGGAGAGCGTGGCGCGGTAGCCGGAGATGGCGCGGGCGAAGACGTTGTAGATGATCACCGCTGGAATCGCGGCGACGAGGCCGATCGCGGTCGCCAGCAGCGCCTCGGCGATGCCGGGCGCGACCACTGCGAGGTTGGTCGTCTTCGACTGGCTGATGCCGATGAACGAGTTCATGATGCCCCAGACCGTGCCGAACAGGCCGACGAAGGGGGCGGTCGAGCCGATGGTGGCGAGCAGGCCCGTGCCGCGCGCCATGCTGCGGCCGGCCCTCGCCTCGATCCGCGACAACGCGATCGCAGCGCGCTCCTTGATGCCGTCCTCGCCGAGATCGCTGGAGCGCTCGCGCTCGCTCTGGGCGGCACCGACCAGTACCGCCACCGTGCCGCGCGCCTGACCCTTGCGGCCGGCGATGGCGCGTGCCGCCTCGTCGAGGCTGATCGATTCTTCCAGCCGGCGGACAGCCCGCTGCGCGCGCGTCTTGGCGGCCGCGAGCTCGAGTACCTTGGCGAGCCAGATCGTCCAGGTTACCAGCGAGGCGAAGGCGAGGCCGAGTATCACCGCCTTCACGACGATGTCGGCGGCCATGAACATGCCCCAGGGCGACAGGTCGTGCGGTAAGGTCGCCTGTGCGGTGACCGGCGCCTGTGCAACGGGAGCCGGGACGGCCGGGGCAATCGGACCGGCGGGAGCGGGAGCAGCCGGAGCGGCAGGACTCGATGCCGGAACGGCTCCCCCGTGGGCGCCGGAGGGGCTCGCCTGGGGAGCGGGCGCGGTCTCGTTCGGCGCGGTCTGGGCGAGACCGATGGTGCTCGTCATCGGGGCGACGGCGAAGCTCGCCGCGAGCAGGATTGTACCGATCAAGCGCTGCATCGACTCTGGTCCGTGGTCTTGCGGCGCTCCTCACTGCCGGGAGCGCTTTCAGGGCGAGGTTGACTTCAATGGAAGCGTCCTCGGGTGATCGCGGGCCGTCCATCCCAGATGGAGGGTGGCGGCGGGGATCGTCACCAGCAGTTAAACCAGACCGAAATGGTAAGCAAATACAATAGTTTACATGTTTTCTAAAGTAATGCGCATGCCGCTTTTGATCTAGAACTATTCAAATGTCCTGAGAGCTTCGCCCGAGCGAGAATTTGCTTCACGTCCGTTCGAGCATCGCGCCGGGATTGAGGATGCCGAGCGGGTCGAAGGCTTGCTTGACCGCTCTCATCAGCTCCAGCGCCTCTGGCTGTGTATGCTGCGTCAGTGCGCTGGTCAGGCTGCGGCCGATGCCATGCTCGGCGGTGATGCTGCCGCCGAAATCGCTGACGACCGCGAAGACCTGTTCGTTCACGGCGTGGCCGAGATCGACGACACGCTCCGGCGGCGTCTCCTGCTGGAACAGCAGGATGACATGGATGTTGCCGTCGCCGACATGCCCGACGAACAAAGCCTGTGCTTCAGGGAAACGCTCCGCCTTCATCGCCTCGACCGCCGCGATGAAGGCCGGCACCTCGGAGACTGCGACGCTGGTATCGTGCGAGATATTCGGGCCGGCGCGGCGGTTCGCTTCCGAGACGGCGAAGCGCAGATGCCAGATCGCCTGGGCCTGTGCTTCGCTCTGGGCGATGGCTGCGTCCTGGAGCAGGCCGCGTTCCAGCGCAGCGGCGAGAGCATCCGTCAGCAACGCGCCGACCCGGCTATTCGGATCGCTGTCGGCGAGCTCGATGAAGACGTACCAGGCATGGCGCGCTTCGAGCGGCAGGATCGTTCCGGGAACGCGGTCGAGGGTGAGGCCCATCTCGCCATCGCACATCAATTCGAAGCTGGAAATGCGCTCGCCGGCCGTCTGTCGTAGCAAGGCGAGCAATCGCAATGCATCCGCCGGGCTGGCGAGGCCGCATAACGCCGTTGCACTGACCTGCGGCCTGGGAAACAGCTTGAAGGTCGCCGCCGTCACGATCGCGAGCGTGCCTTCCGAGCCGATCACCAGCTCCTTCAGCGCATAGCCGGCATTGTCCTTGCGCAGCGGCTTCAGCCCATGGATCACGGCGCCGTCGGCACGGACATATTCCAGGCGGAGCACGAGATCGCGCACCGTGCCGTAGCGGATGACGTTGATGCCACCGGCATTGGTCGCGACCACGCCGCCAATCTGGCACGAGCCCTCGCTACCGAGGCTGAGCGGGAACAGCCGATCGTTCGCAGCAGCGGCCTGCTGGACGTCGGCGAGGATACAGCCGGCCTCGGCGGTCAGCGTGTCGCCCTCGGCGTCGACCGCCCTGATCCGGTTGAGGCGCGCCAGCGAGAGTATCACGGCTTTGCCGGAGGCATCAGGAGTGGCTCCGCCCGACAGGCCGGTGTTGCCGCCTTGCGGCACGACCGGCGTGCGTGTCGCGCTCGCCCAGCGCAAGATGGTGGAGACCTCCTCGACGCTGCGCGGGCGGAGCAGGGCAAGCGCGGTGCCGCGATGCTTGCCGCGCCAATCGATCAGACGCGGCGCCAGCGCCTGCGGATCGGTGACGATCGCTGCCGGATCGAGTACCGAGCGCAGGTCGTAGAGCGAATTCATCGCGCTAGACCGTGCCGGCATCGACGATGAAGTTCTGGCCGGCGCACATGCGCGAGACGTCGGAGCAGAGGAACAGCACCATCTGGGCGATGTCCTCCGGCAGGATCTCACCCTTCAGCGCCTGCGCGGCCTGGTTGGCCGCACCTTTCTCCGGCGTCCACCACTGCGAGCGTTGGCGCTCGGTCATCACCCAGCCCGGCGTGACGCAGTTGACCCTGATGCTATCGGGCCCGAGCGCCCGCGCCAGCGAGCGGGTGAAGCCGATCACTGCCGATTTCGCCGTGGTGTAGGCGATCATGTGCGGCGAGCCCTTCATCCACGAGGTCGAGGACAGATTGACCAGCGCCCCGCCGCCGAGGTCGCGCATGTCCGGCGCCAGCGCCTGCGCGACGAACATCATTGGCCGGAGGTTCACCGCAAGGCGGTCGTCCCAATAGGCTTCCGTCACCGTGTCGAAATCATGCCGCTCGTCATGGCCGGCATTGTTGACGCCGATGGCAAAGGGGCCGTGCAGGTTGCGCGCCGCGGCGATCGCGGCTTGCGTCGCCGGGATGTCGCGCAGATCGACCTGATGGAACGAGGCGGTGCCGCCGGCTGCTGCGAGATTGGCTGCGAGCCGCTCGCCGCGCTCGGCATCGATATCGAGGAAGGCGACCTTGGCGCCCTGCCGCACCAGGGCCTGGACGATGGCGCGGCCGATGCCGTCGGCGCCGCCGGTGACCAGCGCGGCCTTGCCGGCGAGATCGGGATAGCTGGCTTCGACCCTCACCCGCCGAACTCCGCCGCCGGCAGGCCGGCCACGTCGACCGGCAGAGTGAAGAGCCCGCCCGAGAACGGCGCCTCGGCCAGCATCCGCGAGGGCAGGCGGATGCGCGCCGTGGTGATGAACAGCGTCTTCAGGTCCGGCCCGCCGAAGGCGAGGCTGGTCGGGCGCGGCACCGGCAGCCAGACCTCGCGATCGAGCCGGCCGTCCGGGGCATAGCGATGCAGGCACCAGCCGTCCCAGATCGCGCACCAGACGAAGCCTTCGGCATCGACCGCGAGCCCGTCCGGTCGGCCGGCGACCTCGGCGAAGACGCGGCGATCGGCGAGCGTGCCGGCGTTGGCGTCGAATGCGTAGGCGTAGATGCGGCTATGGGCGGAGTCGACGAAATAGAAGGTCCGGCCATCCGGGCTCCAGTCGAGCCCGTTGGCGACGGTGAGCCCGCTCTCCTGCCGTTGCCAGGAGAGGTCCGGCGCGATCGCATAGAGCGAGCCGGAGGCGCGGCTGGCGTCGAGCCGCATCGTTCCGGCCCAGAGCCGGCCCTGGCGGTCGCATTTGCCGTCGTTGAATCGGTTGTCGGGGATATCTACCTCGGGGTCGGCGAGCGGCGTCAGCCGGCCGCTGGCGAAGTCGAAGGCCTCCAGCCCCTCCTGTGTCAGCACGACGAGCCCGCCGCCGCGGCGGCCGAGGACGGCGCTGACCAGGCGCGGCAGCGTGACCTCCTCGTTGTTGCCGATGGCCGGATCAAAGCGATTGACCGAGGGCGCGAGGATGTCGACCCAGTAGAGCCGCTGCTCGCCGGCCGACCAGTACGGCCCCTCGGCGAGGTGCGCGCCCCAAGGCAGGACGCATTGCACGTTCGGATCGACCGGCCGGGCCGAGCGGGGCGCCGGGCTGATGTTCATCTGTGTCGCTCCGACATTGCCGGAAATCTGCCTGGCCGCCGCCATCAGGTCGCGGCCGGTGGTATGCAGCCGCTCGCGCGTCAGCCGCGAAGACGGCCCGAACACGCCGATCGCCGCGACCGCCCGGCCGGTATGGTCGAAAATCGGCGCCGCGACCGAGGCGACGCCGGCGACATGCTCCTCCTGCGAGACGGCGTAGCCGCGCGCCCGGGTCAGAGCGAGGTCGGCGGCGAGCGCCTCTTCCTCGGTGATCGTCGTCTCGGTGAAGCGTTCGAGCTTGAGCCGGTCGACGAGGGCGCGCTGCTCATGCGGCTGGACGAAGGCGAGCAGGGCTTTGCCGCCGGCGGTGCAATGCAGCGGGGCGCGCCGGCCGATCTCGATGCGGAAGCCATAGGGGCCGCCGCGGCTGCGCTGGTCGATATAGAGCACCTCGCCATTGTCGATGGCGCAGAGCGCGGCGGTCTCGCGCGTCTCCTCGGCCAGCCGGTCGAGCGCCGGCGCGCCGGCGCCGCGCAGGTCGAAGGATTCCCATACGCGATGGGCGAGCTCGAACAGACGATGGCCGAGCCGGTAGGTGTTGTCGCTCTCCTCATGCCGGATCAGACGGAAGGTCAGCAGCGTGTTGAGCATGCGCGCCAGCGTGCCCTTGGGCAGGCCGGTCGCGGCCTGCAGGTCGCGGAAGCGCGGCGGCGCCGGGGCCTCGCCGATCACGTCGAGGAGATAGAGGCCCTTGGCGAGGGCGGCCGCGCCGGTCGGGACGTCGCGCTCGTCCGGCGTCAGGACGCGCGCTTCACCCGCGCCTGCGCCGCCTCGCCGATCATGCGCTCGAAGGTCCATTGCGGCTCGTACCCCAGTTCGGTCCGGATCCTGGCGTTCGACGTCTCGTAGAAGACGCCGGCGCCCGGCAGGTCGATGGTCTTCAACGGCAGTCCCGTCAACTCTGCCATCATCGGCAGCGCCGCGGCGAAGTCGACCGGCTCGGTCGCGCCGAGATTATAGGTGCGCCCTGCAGCGCGCTCGTCGGTGAGCGCGAGCAGGATGCCGGCGACCATGTCGCGGGTGTCGGTGATGTGCATGCGGAAGGGCCGGCCGGCCTCGTTGCGCGACAGTACAAGCGCCTCAGCGCCGTCATCGATGGCACGCAGGGCTGTGACGGTAGCGGCATTGCCGAAACCTTCCTGCTGCCTGATCTTCGGCTGCAGGAAGAAGCGCGGGCCGGAGAAGAAGCTGGCGGGGTCGAGCAGTTCGCTGGCATCCTGCGTATGCGAGAAGCGCAGGATCGTCGCTGGCACACCGCTCGTCCGCTCGAAGAAGCGCACGATCTCCTCCCCGAGCAGCTTGCTCAAACCATAAGGCGAGCGCGGCGTCAGCGGGTGGTTCTCGTCGATCGGCTGATAGTCCGGCACGTTCTCGGGATAGACCTCGCCCGAGGAGGCGAAGACGAGCCGCTGCGGCTTCACCGCCGCGGCCTCCTCCAGCAGCACGCGCGTGCCCTCGACATTGGCGGTGAACAGCCTGTCGCGATCGGCCGGCAGCCAGGACATGAAGGCGCCGAGATGCAGGATCGCGTCAGCGCCCTGCACGGCCTCCTTCGCGGCGGCACGATTGTCGAAGCCGCCGAGCACTTCGTGAAAAGCGGGGTGATCGATACCGCTGGCGCGCAGGTCGAAGCCGGTGACGCGGTGGCCCGCATCGAGCAGTTGCCGCGCCACGCGCGAGCCGACACGCCCAGCGCTTCCGGTGACCAGGATCGTGTTCATCGGATCGCCTCGCCGCTAGCCGCATCGAAGACATGCAGTCTTGCCGGATCGAAGGAGAGCATTAGCGTCGCCTCGGGCGGCCGTGGCTCCGGATTGATCAGGCGCGCGATCAGGGAGGTCCGCCGTGACTCATCATCGCCGCCGGAACCCGCTTCGCGGCGATGCTCCTCGGGCAGGTCGACATAGACATATTGCTCGCTGCCGAGGCTCTCGATCAGCCGTGGACTGACCGCAAAAGAGACCTGCCCCGGTCCCGCGGAGATGTGCTCGGGCCGCAGGCCGACGACGATCTCCTTGCCGGCGAGCGCGGCGGCGTTCGCGACCGGCAGCGTCACATCGTGTCCGAACAATTTAGCGGTCGCGCCGCCGCCCGCAGCCTGCGCATTCGCCTTAAGGAAATTCATGCCGGGCGAGCCGATGAAGCCGGCAACGAAGAGATTGGCCGGCTCGCGGAACATCACGTCGGGCGAGGCGATCTGCTGGATCACGCCATCCTTCATGATGACGATGCGGTCGGCCATCGTCATCGCCTCGGTCTGGTCGTGGGTGACGTAGATCGTGGTGACGCGCAGCCTTTTGTGCAGGGCGCTGATCTCGGCGCGGGTGTGGACGCGCAATTTGGCGTCGAGATTGGAGAGCGGCTCGTCCATCAGGAAGGCCTGCGGCTCGCGCACGATGGCACGGCCGAGCGCGACGCGCTGGCGCTGGCCGCCGGAGAGGGCGCGCGGCCGCCGCTCGAGCAGATGGTCGATGCCGAGGATTTTTGCGGCCTCGTTGACCCGCCTGGTGATCTCGCCGGCATCGGTGCCGCGCATCTTCAGGCCGAAGCCCATGTTCTTGGCGACGGTGAGATGCGGGTAGAGCGCGTAGTTCTGGAAGACCATGGCGATGTCGCGGTCGCCCGGGGCGAGGTCGGTGACATCTAGATCGCCGATGCTGATCGTGCCGGAGGAGGCTTCCTCCAGCCCGGCGAGGATCTTCAGCATGGTCGACTTGCCGCAGCCCGACGGGCCGACGAGGACGACGAACTCGCCATCGGCGATGTCGAGCGAGAACGCCTTGAGGACGGCGAGCCCGCCATAGGATTTGGTGACGCTGTCGATGCGGATTCCAGCCATGAGACTCTCTACTTCTCGGCCCCGGCCGTCAGGCCGCCGACGAGATAGCGTTCGAGGAAGAGGTAGATCGCGAGGATCGGCAGGGCGACGAGGATGGAGGCGGCGGAGATGTCGCTCCAGTTCGAGATGTACTCGCCCTTCATCGTGGTGATGCCGAGATTGGCGGTCCAGTTGCCCTGGGCGTTGGTCAGAAAGGTGCGGGCATAGGCATAGTCCGACCAGGACAGCACGAAGCCGTAGAGCGCCGTCGCTGCCAGCCCCGGCGCCGAGACCGGCAGGATCACCCGGACCATGGCGCCGAGCGGCGAGCAGCCATCGACCATCGCCGCCTGCTCGAGCTCGCGCGGGATCGTGTCGAAATAGCCCTTCAGCATCCAGGTGGTGAACGGGATGATCAGGGTGGCGTGGGCGAGGATGATCGACCACAGGCTGCCGATCAGTTCGAGATTGCGGAAGATGCCGAAGAGCGGGATCACCAGCAGCGTCGCCGGCAGCATCTTGGCGGTCAGGATGAACAATCCGAGCGACTGGCCGCCGCGGACCCGAAAGCGCGACAGGCTGTATCCGGCGAGCACCGAGACGATCATGGACAGGCTCACGGCCCCGATCGCCGCCAGCGCCGAATTGCCGAGCCAGAGCAGGATCGGCTTCTCCGCCATGATCTGCCCGAACACGCCCCAGCGCGGCTCGCTCGGCCAGAAGCTCGGCGGCAATTGCCTGAGCTGGCTCGGCTCGGAGAGCGCGGTGACGACGAGCCAGTAGATCGGGAAGACCAGGATGGCGCAGGTCAGGACGACGCCGGCATAGAGCAGGGCGTGGCGTGTGGTTTTCCGTGTCATCGCCGCCTCCTCAGATATTGTCCGGTGCGCGGGCGATCATCAGCCGGCTCGCGATCACGCAGACGATCAGGGTGATGACGCCGATGGCCGAGGCGTAGCCCATCTTGAAGAAGCCGAAGGCCTGCTCGTAGGTCATGATCGAGAGCGACTGCGTTGCCTTCAGCGGGCCGCCGCCGGTCAGCACGTAGATGATCGAGAAGTCGCGGAAGACCCAGAGCATCACCAGCACGAGCGTGACGCCGATCACCGGCATCAGCGAGGGAATGGTGATGTGGATCAGGCGCTGCCAGGCCCGGGCGCCGTCGACCTTGGCGGCGTTGTAGAAATCCTCGGGGATCGACTGCAACCCGGCCAGCATCATGATCGAGACGAAGGGATAGCCCTTCCAGACCATCACCGTGCAGACCACCGCGAAGGCGGCGTCAGGCGAGGAGAACCAGTTGATCGTCTGGTCGACCAGGCCGAGCCTGATGAAGAGCCAGTTCATCAGGCCGAAGGAGGAATCGAACAGCCAGGCGAAGATCACGACCGCGATCACCTCCGGGATCGCCCAAGGGAGGGCGACCAGCAGCCGCGCCAGCGCCTGGCCCTTGAAGCGGTTGTTGACCAGGAGCGCCGTGCCGAGGCCGAGCAGGAAGCAGAAGAAGGACACGATGGTGACCAGCTTGAACGTCACCCAGCAGGCGTTCCAGAAGTCCTCGGAGGCGAAGAGCCGTTCGTAATTGGCGGTGGTGAACGGCCGGCGCGGCTGGTCGAGCCGGGCGATATTGACGTTCTGGAAGGAGAGGTCGACCGAGACGAACAGCGGGTAGACGATGATCAGGGCGATCAGCAGCACCGCCGGCGCGAGCAGGAGATAGCCGAGCCAGTGCCGCCGGCTCGGGCGGGCGAGGTCGAAGAAGGCTGATCGGGGCATGCCAGGTCGTCTCCCGTCTCTCTTGTCAGCAGGGGCGCGGGGAACCCTTCTCCCGTGTGGGAGAAGGGCAGGGATGAGGGCCTGCCCTACCCGGAGAGGTGGAGCGGTGCCGCTGCGGCTTAATTCTGAAACGGCGGTCCCTCACCCCTGCCCCTCTCCCATCCTGGAGAGGGGTTCTCGCGGTGCGCCTCACTGCTTCTGCAGCGCCTCGGCCTTGGCCTGCATCGTCGCCGCGACGGCCTTCGGGTCGAGGTCCTGGATGATCATGCGCTGGGACTCTTCCATGACCATCTTGGCGAACTCGTTGAACTGCAGCTCCAGCCCTTTCGGGATGCGGTCGACCTTGGCGTCGGCGGCAGCCTTGGTCGCCTGCACCAGCAGGTCGAAATGCGGCGTGTCCTTGGTCGCGGCCGAGGTGTCGGCGCGTGGGCTGGGCGGCGGCGAGGCGCCGAGCGTCGCATAGCTCGACTGGAACTTGTCCGAGGTCGCAATCGCGATGAAGTCCCAGACCAGCTTCTTGTTCTCCTTCGGCGCATCGGCGGCGATGCCGAGCACGTTGGAGGAGCCGCCGACCGGCGGCTTGAACGGCACCATGCCGAGCTTGATCTGGTCCTTGGCCTTGCCCTTCTGGATGATCGGGTAGAGCCAGGGCCCGTCCGTCTTCATCGCGATCTTGCCGTCGGCGAACATCTGGCGGATCTCGCCGGCCGCCAGATCGCGCGGGGTCAGGCTGGTCTTGACGATGGTCTTCCAGCGCGACAGGCCCTCGATCATCTCGGGCGTGTTGATGGTCACCTTGCCGGCATCGTTGGTCCAGCGCCCGCCGGCATCGAGCGTGTAGTTCATCATCTCGCTCATATACTGGCCGCCGCCGCCCTTGGTCTCATGGCCGGTGCCGAACTGGTCGGTGATGCCGTCGCCATTGAGGTCCTTGGTCAGCTTCTGCGCCGCGGCGAGGAATTCGGCATAGGTCTTGGGGACGGAAAGACCTTCTTTTTTCAGCAATTCCTCGTTGTAAGCGAAGATGTAACCGAAATAGAGCATCATCGTGCAGACGGTCTGCTTGTTCCAGCTGCAGGTGTCCTGGCCGGCCCAGCCTTTGAGATCGAGCTTCGCATCCTTGATGTAGCCGTCGAGCGGCTCTAGCCAGCCATTATCGGCGAATTTCTGGAACTCGAAGGAGGCGAGGTGGACGATATCTGGCGGCTTGCCGCCGGCGAACAGCGTCGTCATCGTGTCGGCATAGGCGCCGCGCTCGACCTTGGTCCATTCGATCTTGACGCCGGGATGGGTCGCCTCGAACTCCTTGATCACCGAGCCCCACCAGTCGCCGACGCCGCGCTCGTCCTTCTGCCAGGAGACGAACTTCAGCACCTTGCCCTGCGCCCAGGCGGCGCCGGGGAGAAAGCCGGCGGCGAGCGCGAGTGCAGCCGCGGAGAGTGCAAGCCTTGTCCTCGTCATGGTCTCCTCCTCCCTTTGTTGTTTTCGCTACAGCCGCTTCAGCAGCTTGAGCGCTTCTTTCGATGGCTCGACGCCGAGGCCGGGCCCGCTCGGCAAACGGTAGAAGCCGGCGCTGCAATCCATGTCGCCCTGGAGCAGCCGCCGGTTCGGCTCGAAGATCGAATGCTGGAACTCGTGGCACTCGACCGCGGCGAGCGCCGAAGATGCGTGCAGGCTCGCCGCCAGGAACAGGCCGATGCCGATCGTGGCGTGCGGGATGACCTTAAGGTGATGCGCCTGCGCGTAGAGGCCGATGCGCATGAACTCGGTCACGCCCTTATGGCCCATCTCCGGCTGGACGATCGCGCAGGCACGGCGCGCGGCGCGCGGTACCAGATCATAGACGGTGCGCCATTCCTCGCCGGCCGCGACCGGAGTTGAGACCTTGGACGCCACATGGGCGAGGCCGTCGAGATCCTCCGGCTTCACCGGTGCCTCGGCGAACCAGAGATCATGCGGCTCCATCGCCCGGATCGCCGCGACGGCCTCCTCGCCGGTATGGACCCAGTGCATGTCGCAGGCGATGCGCGCCTTTGGGCCGAGCTTCTCGCGCAGCGTCCTGATCTCCGCGACATTGCCGTCATCGGCGACGGGCGCGGCGAACTTGAAACTATCGAAGCCCTTCGCCTGCCATTCTGCCGCGAACTCGGCCCGTTCCGCCCGTGTCTGCTTCGGCAAGCCGGAGATGTAAGCCGGCAAACACTCATGCTTCTGCCCGCCGAGCAGCTTGACCAGCGGCAGGCCGGAGAGCTTGCTGCAGAGGTCCCAGAGCGCGATGTCGATGGCGGCGAGCGCATCGAGATAGAAGCCGCCGGTATAGCCGCGCACCCGCATCAGGTCGTAGAGATCGTCATGGATGACGCTGACGTCGCGCGGGTCGCGCCCGACGACGAAGGGACCGAGCAGGTCGTCGATGATCGCCATCGCGGCACCCGGCGCGACGATGCCATAGGTCTCGCCCCAGCCGACCGCGCCGCTTGCCGTCTCGATCCGGACCACCACGGTGCGGTCGACCGTCGGATAGACCGTGCGGTTGCCCTTGCGGACGATGTAGCCGTGATCGTTGATGCGCTCGCCCTCACGCAGCGCGCCGAGATAGGGCGTCTCGCGCGGGATGGTGATCGAGAAGACCTCGACGCGGGCGACGCGCTCCCCCATCACGCGCCTCCACCGAGCTTGGGTTCACGAGGCTCGACAGTCATGAGGTCGGTGCAGGCGTCGAGCCAGGCATCGATCTCGGCGACATCGAGCGCATCCATCGGCGGTACCTTCGCCCGCACCACCTGGTTGGACAGCACGCCGCGCCGCGTCAGCACATGCTTGGTGAAGGCCATGCGGAAATTGAACTGGATCACCAGCAGCGGCAGCGTGCGCATATAGAGATCGCGCGCGCGCTCGACCTCGCCGGCGCGATAGGCCCGGTCCATGGCGACATGGATATCGGCGAGCTCGACCGCCGGCATCGCCCCGCAGGCACCGCGATTGTATTCGTCGATCAGGTAGCGCGCGCCGCCGCCGCCGATCACCCCCTTCAGATGCACCGGCTTGCCGGCGGCGATCGCCGAGATGGCGAGGCCCGACGGCAGCGTCTCCTCCTTGACATAGGTGATCGCCGGATTGTCGCGGACGATCTGGAGGATTGCCTCGGGCTTGAGGTCGGAGCCGCGCGGCGCCGGAGCGTTCTGCAGCACGATCTCGATGCCGGGTACGGCCGCGGCGATCTCGCCATAGAAGGCCGAGACAGCTTCCGTCGTCGTGCCGACGCTCTTCGGCGCCTGGATCATCACATGGCGGATGCCGTTGGCGAGGGCTTCGCGGCAATGCGAGATCGCCTCGAGTGCGGTCGGTGCGCTCGCGCCGGCGACGAT
>Ga0209025_1002453_pt1 | contig 19596 bp, 15 predicted proteins | sample AraplaMF_Col_mLB_FD_184256 | JGI IMG/M metagenome (GOLD analysis project Ga0209025, IMG submission 184256) | Arabidopsis root microbial communities from the University of North Carolina, USA - plate scrape MF_Col_mLB (SPAdes) (version 2) | ecosystem: Host-associated > Plants > Roots > Endosphere... | reverse complement strand
CGCGCCGATCGAGACCCAGGTCAACGGCGCGGACAACATGATCTACATGCAGTCCACGTCGTCGCCCACGGGGTCGATGACGCTGAACGTCTATTTCGATATCGGCACCGATCCTGACACCGCGCAGGTGCAGGTGCAGAACCGCGTCAACCTGGCGCTGCCGCAGTTGCCCGATACGGTGCAGAAGACCGGCATCAACGTGCAAAAGCGGTCGTCGAGCTTCCTGCTGCTGATTGCGGTGTATTCGCCCGATAACCGCTTCGACCAGCAGTACATCAACAACTACGCCAACCTGTATGTGCTGGATGCCATCAAACGCGTGAACGGTGCCAACCAGGCGCAGATCATGGGTTCGGCAGACCTGGCCATGCGCATCTGGCTGCGGCCGGACCGCATGGCCGCGCTCGGCATCACTGCGCAGGACGTGCAGCGCGCCGTGCAGAACCAGAACGAGCAATTCGGCGCGGGCAGCGTCGGGCAGGCGCCCAATGCGCGGCCGGTGGAACTGACGTTCCCGCTGGTGACGCCGGGCCGGCTGACCACGCCGCAGCAGTTCGAGAACATCATCCTGCGCGCCGACAACCAGGGCGCGGCGATTGTGCGGCTGAGCGACGTGGGCCGCGCGGAGATCGGCCAGCAGCAGTACACGCTGCGCTCGGCGCTGAATGGCAAGCCGGCGACGATCATTGCCGTGTACCAGCAGCCCGGCTCCAATGCCATCCAGGTGGCCAAGGACGTCAAGAAGACGCTCGACGAGATGCAGAAGTCGTTCCCGGCGGGCATGAGCTACAAGATCTCGCTCGATACCACCGAGTTCGTCAGCGCATCGATCGACGAGGTGGTGCATACGCTGATCGAAGCCGTGATCCTGGTGGTGCTGGTGGTGTTCATCTTCCTGCAGAACTTCCGCGCCACGGTGATCCCGGTGCTGGCCGTGTTCGTTTCGATCATCGGCACGTTCGCGGGGCTGCTGGCGCTCGGGTTCTCGATCAACCTGCTGACGCTGTTCGCGCTGGTGCTGGCCATCGGCATCGTGGTGGACGACGCTATCGTGGTGGTGGAGAACGTCGAGCGCAACATGGCCGAGTTCAAGCTCTCGCCGCGCGAGGCCACGCTGCGCGCCATGGAGGAAGTGACCGGCCCGGTGATCGCCATCGTGCTGGTGCTGTCGGCGGTGTTCATCCCGGTGGCGTTCGTGTCCGGCACCACGGGGCAGCTCTACCGGCAGTTCGCGCTGACGATTGTCGTGTCCGTGGTGATCTCCGGGTTCTGCGCGCTGACGCTGTCGCCGGCGCTGGCCGCGATGATCCTGAAGCCGGGGCATCACACGCCCTGGCGCGGCTTTGTCTGGTTCAACGAGCGGTTCGACCGCATCGTGCATCATTACGGCAACTGGGTGCGCGGCTTCATGCGCCGCGTGGTGCTGGCGATGACGCTGTTCGGCGTCATGCTGCTGGTGGTGTGGCAGCTGTTCTCGCACATCCCCACGGCGTTCGTGCCGGCCGAGGACCAGGGCTACATCCTGGTGGCGGTGATGATGCCGGACTCGGCCAGCCTGGATCGCACGGAGAAAGTGACGCAGCAGGTAGCGGACATGTTCCGCCAGCATCCGGCCGTGGAGGATGCCTCGGCGCTGTCTGGCTACAGCTTCATCGACAGCCAGTACAAGACCAACGCCGGCACGGTGTTCGTCGGCATGAAGAGCTTCAGCAAGCGGGAGTCGGCGGACCTTGGCGTGCCGGCGATGCTGCACGAGATCACGCCGAAGCTGCGCGGGATTTCCGAGGCCATCGTCATTCCGGTCAACCCGCCGTCGATCCCCGGGCTGGGGTCACAGGGCGGCTTCGAATTCTGGGTGCAGAATCGTGGCACGGGCAGTACGGCCGAGCTGGAAGGCGTGACGCGCAACTTCATCAAGGCTGCGGCCAACCACAAGGAACTGGGGCGGCTGACCAGCACCATCCAGTCGGCGTCGCGCCAGATGCGGGTGGAGGTGGACAAGGAGAAGGCGGAGACCATGGGCGTGCCGATTGCCGATGTCTACGGCACGCTGCAGACGCAGTTCGGCTCGCTCTATATCAGCCAGTTCTCGCAGTACAGCCGCGTGTGGCAGGTCATCCTGCAGGCCGAACCGCAGTATCGCGCTTCGCCCAACAATCTCGAATACCTCTACGTGCGCGGCCACGACGGCAAGATGGCGCCCGTCTCGGGGTTGTTGAGCACGAAGTATTCGAGCGGACCTGACCTGCTCTCGCGCTTCAACAACTTTCCGGCGGCCAAGATCACCGGTGACGCGGCGCCGGGCTACAGCTCTGGCCAGGCGCTCGCGGCCATGGAGGCGGTGGCGCGCGAGACACTTCCGGCCAGCTACAGCTTTGCGTGGAGCGGCGAGGCGTTCGAGCAGAAGAAATCGGGCAACACCACGACCATCGTGTTCGTGTTCGGTATTGTGATGGTGTTCCTGATCCTGGCGGCGCAATATGAGTCGTGGTCGCTGCCGCTATCGATCCTGACCGCCGTGCCGTTCGGTATCTTCGGCGCGCTACTGGCGATTCTGCTGCGTGGTTTGTCGAACGATGTGTACTTCCAGATCGGCATGGTGACGCTGATCGGGCTGGCGGCGAAGAACGCGATTCTCATCGTCGAGTTCGCGGTGATGAAACACAAGGAAGGGCTGTCGCATGCCGATGCGGCAGTGGAGGCCGCCAAGCTGCGGTTGCGCCCCATCGTGATGACGTCGCTGGCGTTCATCCTGGGCGCGGTGCCGCTGTTCATTGCCTCGGGCGCGGGGTCGAACTCGCGTCATTCCATCGGCACTGGCATTATTGGCGGCATGATCGCGGCGACCACGCTGGCGCTGCTGTTCGTGCCGTTGTTCTCGTGGCTGGTGGGGACGGCTGCCGACAAATGGGCGGCACGCCGTGGCAAGAAGGTGCCGGCCGGGCCCTCCACGCCCGCCGCGCCGCCTACGGGAGAACCGTCATGATCCGACTCCAACGGCTAGGCGTGCCGACAGTGTTGACGATGGGAGCGCTGCTGTCCGCTTGCGCCATCGGCCCCGACTACAAGCGTCCGGAAGTGGCCGAACCGACTGCGTATCGGATCGATTCCGGCATGCTGACGCTGGCCGCCGACAGCGACTGGTGGAACGCGTTCAATGACCCGGTGCTGACGGCGCTGGTGGAGACGGCGCTGCGCAACAACTACGATGCGCGCATTGCATCGGCCCGTATCGAAGAATTCCGTGCGCAGTTGATGATCGCGCGCTCGGGCTACTTCCCGCAGTTGAATGCCACGGGGTCGGCGGCGCGGCAGCGCAGCGGCTCGTTCAACGGCACGCCGTTCGCATCGTTCGGCGGCCCGCGCAACAGCTATGAGACCTTGCTGAATGCAAGCTGGGAGATCGACCTGTGGGGCAAGATCCGCCGGCAGGCCGAGTCAGCCGAGGCGAGCCTGTGGAATGCCGAGTACACGCGGCGCGGCATCGTGCTGTCGCTGGCGGCGTCCGTGGTGCAAGGGTATGCCACGCTGCGCGGGCTCGACGCGCAACTCGAGGTGGCGCAGGCCACGTTGGTCACGCGCGGGCAGGCCCTGGACATCTTCAGGCAGCGCTACGAAGGCGGCGTGATCTCGCAGGTGGAGTTGTCGCAATCGGAGAACGATTACTACTCGGCGGAGGCGACGATTCCGCCGCTGCGCTCGTCGATCCAGGAGACCGAGAACGCACTGTCGCTATTGCTGGGCCGCCAGCCGGGTCCCATCGAACGCGGCGCAACACTCGCGCAACTACAGCCGCCCCCGATCAATGCCGACCTGCCTGCCGCGTTGCTGGCACGCCGCCCCGATGTGCTGCAGGCGGAGCAGCAGGCCGTAGCCGCCAATGCGCAGGTGGGTGCGGCGCTGGCGTTGTACCTGCCATCGGTCAATCTCTCGGCCTTTTTCGGTGCGCTGGCGAGCTCGCCCGCAGCGCTGTGGGATAGCGCCTCGAAAGTCTGGGGCTTCGGCGCGAGCCTCGCGCAGCCGGTGTTCCAGGGCGGGGCGATTCGCGGGCAGGTCAACGCGGCCGAATCGGTGCGCGACCAGTTCATGCTGGGCTACCAGTCCGCCGTGCTCAACGCGCTGGCCGATGTGAATACGTCGCTGGCCAATGGCACTGAAACACGTAACCGGTTGGTCAGCCTGCGCAAACAGGAGCAGAGCCTGACGGTCTACGCCGATCAGGCCGACGCGCGCTATGAGGGCGGCTATTCGAGCTATCTCGAAGTCACCGACGCGCGGCAGAAGCTGTTCGCGGTGCAACTGGCTTCCATCCAGGGACAGGTCGATGTGCTGACCAGTGCTGCCGCGCTCTACAAGTCGCTCGGAGGGGGATGGTCTGCGGTGCCGGACGATGTACGCGGAGCCGGGCTGCAGGGCGATGCGGCGGCAACCACCGTAACCACCGCCACAACCACCACGACAGCCACGACAGCCACGACGGCCCCAGCGACAGCTATGCCTGCGCGTTGACCGGCCTTATCTCGGGCAACGTCAGCATCCCGCTGTTGAGCGAGTATCCGTACACCTCGCCATGGCGGCCCCAGTCGATGGCGATGCGCAGCACGCGCTCGGCTTCCTCGGGTTTCAGGAAGGCTTCCAGTTCGCGCAGCACCGCTTCCTCGCCCACTTCGCCATCCTCGCTCTGTTCGAGTTCGCGCCGGATGTGCGCAGCCAGCGCTACGTGAGACAGCAACTGCTTGCCGAACAGCACCTTGCGCTCGGGCGGGGCGGTGTCGTAGTAGAGACGACCCAGGTTGGTGGCCGTGATGTCACCGCGTTCGATGTGGGCCAGCCCCAGTAGTTGCATGGCCTCGCACGCGGGCAGCAGGTCGTCGTCGGTCAGGCCAGCTTCCGTTGCCAGGTGCGGCAGGTCGGCGCGGCCGAAGAACGGGGATTCGTGCAGCAGGTCGAGCACGGCTTCCATCTGGCTGATATCGGCATCGGGCAGGCGATAACCGATCTGCTGCGCGGCGGCCGCGGCGGGCACGCGCGCGCCGTGTCCAGCCGGCGACGTCATCAGCGCATAGATCTCGTCGATCAGGGCGCGCACCAGGGCATCGTCACGATTGCGCGGACGCGTGAACGGCACACGCACCTCGGCGCGCACGCGGCCCGGATCGCTGGAGAGAATCACGATGCGATCCGCCATCATCACGGCTTCCTCGATGTTGTGCGAGACGATCAGGATGCTACGGATATTGGCGCGGCCCGACTGCCAGAGATCGAGCATTTCGTCGCGCAATGTCTCGCCCGTGAGCACGTCGAGCGCGGAGAATGCCTCGTCCATCAGCAGCAGGTCCGGTTCGGTCACCAGCGCCCGGGCGATGCCTACGCGCTGCCGCATGCCGCCCGACAACTCGCGCGGCAGGGCGCTGTTGAAACCGGACAGCCCGATCATGTCGATGGCTGCCTCGGCACGGCGCGCACGCTCGGCCTTGGCCACGCCCTGCGCTTCAAGGCCCAGTTCCACGTTCTGCTGCACGGTCAGCCACGGGAACAGCGCGAACGACTGGAACACCATCGCGATGCCTTCCGCCGCGCCGCGTAGCGGCTGGTTGTGGAACAGCACATCGCCCCGTTCGGCCCCCACCAGGCCCGCCATGATCCGCAGCAATGTGGACTTGCCCGAACCGGACTTGCCGAGCATGGCGACGATCTCGCCTTCGCACAGCGTCAGGTTGACGCCTTCGAGTACGGCGCGATCGGTGCCATCGGCGGTGCGGAACATCTTGCCGACGTCGCGCAGTTCGATCACGGGCTGGCCTTGGGGCGTGTCATGCAGAGCCATCGTCGATTCCTTTCTTATAGCCGGGTGCGCGACTGCGCCAGGTCGTAGAGCCGGTTCCAGAGCAGGCGGTTAAAGCCCACCACGAACAACGCCATCACGCAGATGCCGAGCGCAATGCGCGGAAAATCACCGCGCGCGGTCATCTCGGCGATGTAACTGCCCAGACCGGTGGCGACGAGCGTGCGGTCGCCCCAGGTCACATACTCGGACACGATGCTCGCGTTCCACGAACCGCCAGCGGCCGTGACCAGTCCCGTCAGCAGGCTCGGGAACACGGCGGGAATCAGGAAGCGCCGCCACAGCAGCCAGCCCCGCAGCCCGAAGTTGCGCGCCGCCAGCCGCAGCTCGCTGGGAATGCCCGATGCACCGGCTACGACGTTGAACAGGATGTACCACTGCGTGCCAAAGATCATCAGCGGGCTGAGCCAGATCTCCGGGTTCAGGTGGAATTTCACGATAGCCATTACGGCTAGCGGGAACATCAGGTTGGCGGGGAACGCCGCCATGAATTGCGCGATGGGCTGGGCGATGCGCGCCACCGACGGGTTCAGGCCGATGCGGATGCCAATCGGCACCCAGACCACCGCCGCCAGCGCAATGAGCACCACCACGCGCAGCATCGTCAGCGTGCCAAGCCAGAGCACGTGAACGGCTTCGGCCCAGCCCACTTCGCTGTGGACGAAGTGGAACACGCGCCAGAGTGCAACCAGCGCCACGGTGATGATCAGGGCGTCGCGCAGGCGGTCGATCCATGGATGCGATGTCGCCGAGTCAGCAGGTCGCGCTACCACCTTGCGGCGGCGCGCGCCCCACGATAGCGTGCGGCTGGCTAGCGAGGTGATGACATCGAGCAGGGCATGCACCCACGCCGAGCGGCGCAGCAGGTTGAGCAGCCACGATTGCGGCGTGGTGTCCTGCGCCAGCGTCTCGAAGCGGAAGCGGTCCGCCCACGCCACCAGCGGACGGAACAGGAACTGGTCGTAGATCATGATGCCGATCAGCATGGCCAGGATCGCCCAGCCGATGGCGGCCAGGTTCTGCTGCGCAATGGCGACGGCGATATACGAGCCGATGCCGGGCAGGCGAATGTCGTGGCCGGACACCGAGATGGCCTCCGAGGCCACCACGAAGAACCAGCCACCCGACATCGACATCATCATGTTCCAGACGAGACCCGGCATGGCATACGGCACTTCGAGCCGCCAGAACCGCTGCCACGGCGACAGCCGGAACATCGCGGCGGCTTCGAGCAGATCGCCGGGGATGGTGCGGAACGACTGGTACAGGCTGAACGCCATGTTCCACGCCTGCGATGTGAAGATTGCGAAGATGGCCGCGCACTCCACGCCGGCGAGGTTGCCGGGGAACAGCGCGATAAAGCCGGTGACCGTGACCGACAGGAAGCCAAGCACGGGGATGGACTGGAGGATGTCCAGCGCCGGCACCATGATCTTCTCGGCGGTGCGGTTGCGCGAGGCCAGCGCGGCGAACGCGAACGAGAACACCAGCGACGCCCCGAGCGCAGCCAGCATGCGGATGCTGGTGCGCATCAGGTAATAGGGCAGCCACGCGGGATCGAGGTGCACCGCCAGCGCCTGGCCGGGCTGATAGGGCACGTTCATCTGCTGCGCCGCGAAGGCTACGGTGACGATCACAGCCAGGATGATCGGCAGCAGCGCGAAGTCGAACCGGTTCGGCGGCGCGGTCAGCAGGGGGGCAACGTAGCCAGGGGTGGATTTGCGGGGCGTTGGTGGCATGGTCACGCCTTCTGATTTTGCTCCCCTCTCCCGCGATGCGGGAGAGGGGCGACCACCAATGGTGCGCGAGGTGGCTGTGGGTTTGCTCCCCTCTCCCGCGATGCGGGAGAGGGGCGGGGGAGAGGGCCAGCGCTTCCAGTCCTAACCAGTTTGGCCAAGGACGAACGGCCTGCCCTCTCCCCTAGCCCCTCTCCCGCTGTCCGGGAGAGGGGAACACACCATGGTGAGGGCCAAGGCGTCGTATGCTGCTGACACCTGACCTCAACCCTAACGCTCAACCCGACTAGGTAGTTTACCTAGGCATGGAGTTTTTCATGACCGCACCCTTCGAAACCTGGCATCTCTTCGCCCATGGCCGCGTGCAGGGCGTGGGCTATCGCGCCGCCTGTGAGGCACAGGCCACATCATTGCAACTGGGAGGATGGGTAAGAAACCGCGCCGATGGCACGGTAGAGGTCGTCGCAACCGGCTCGCGACAACAACTCGAAGCACTCCAGCAGTGGATGGAGCAAGGCCCCCCGGCCGCCCGCGTCTCCAAGGTCGATCAGGAAACCCTGCCACCCGAAGCCTTCCACGGCTTCTCGTTCCGGGAAACGCGATAACTAGGCTGCCAGCCAGTCGATCCCCGGCCGCCCGTGGCGTTCCAGCCAGTCATTGGCCTGCCGGAAATGCCCACAGCCCAGGAAACCGCGATGCGCCGACAACGGCGACGGATGCGGCGCTTCCAGCACGCAATGCGTCTGCCCTTCCAGCAAGGCGCGCTTGGCCTGGGCATGGCTGCCCCAGAGCATGAAGACGAGGTTCGGGCGCGAGGCCGCCAGACCGTGGATCAGGCAATCGGTCACAGCTTCCCAGCCGCGCTTGGCATGGCTGGCCGCGTTGGCCTGTTCGACGGTCAGCACGGTGTTGAGCAGGAGCACACCCTGGCGTGCCCAGCCTTCGAGGTTGCCCGAGGCGCGCACCGGCTCGGCGCCATATTCGGCACCGATTTCCTTGAAGATGTTGCGCAGGCTCGGCGGCACCTTCACGCCATCAGGCACCGAGAAAGCCAATCCATGCGCCTGCGGAATTTCTTTGCCGCCGACTACGCCCGTGCCGTGGTACGGGTCCTGCCCGAGGATCACGACCTGTACCGCCTCGGGCGGCGTCAGGTGCAGCGCGTGGAAGACCGTATGCGGAAACACGGGCTTGCCCGCCGCACGTTCCCCGTCGACGAATGCACAGAGCGCTTGCCAGTCGGCATTGCCGAGGCACGGTGCGAGCACATCGCGCCAGCCTTTGGGCAAGGCATCGACCTGATCCTGCAGGCAGGCAACCGATGTGGTGTGGGATGACGAGGACTCGGTGGCGAACAGATCGGATTGCATCAAGCGGTGGAAGAGGGTGAGGTAGGGGCGCTGAGTCGATAGCCACGCGCAGCCTTGCTGAGATCGGACGGCGTCAGCGGAGCAACGTGGCCGAGCCGCGCGCCGAAAGCGCGCAGCGCCACCTCACCAGCGTGCGCGTCAGCCCCATCGCGCGGCAGCCATTCCAGTTCGAGTTCCTGAATGCGCTCGGAAGCAGCGGTGCCCGGCGCGGTGATCGCGCCCGTATCCAGCGCGGCCTCGATCCGCTCGCCATCCTGCTCCACGATCCAGGTGCGGCGCGTGAAATCGGTACGAAAGACCGGACCGAGTCGCTCCGCCAGCGGCGCCAGCACGGCGCGGGCCTCGTCAGGAAAGCGCGAAAGTTCGATGGCTTCACCGGCCACTTCCGTTTCCCATTCGTGCCGCGATGCCAGGCCGCCGCTGCTCTTGCCGGCGGTCTTCAGCGTCTGCAGCCACTGCGCGCCCTTCTTGCGCAGCCGCAGCGCGGCACGTGCCTGCGCCAGGTCGCGGGCGGCTGTGTCGAGGTAGATGTTGAGCAGCGTCGTCTCGCCCCGAGCTTGCCCGTTGGCGTCGAGCCATGCTGCCACGGCCGCCAAGGCGGCGTCAGGCACGGCCAGCTTCAATTCGAGTTCGATGGCCATCGTTCGCAACCGCTCAGGCGAACAGGCGAGCCAGTTCCACGCCCGGCTCCGGCGCACGCATGAACGCCTCGCCCACCAGGAACGCGTGGACATTGGCATCGCGCATGCGCTGCACATCGGCCGGTCCCAGGATGCCCGACTCGGTCACCACCAGCTTCTCCGCCGGAATCTGCGGCAGCAGGGCCAGCGTGTTGTCGAGCGAGACCTCGAACGTGCGCAGGTTGCGATTGTTGATGCCCAGCAGCGGCGTCTTCAGGCGCAGCGCGGCGTCGAGTTCGTCGGCGCCGTGGACTTCCACCAGCACGTCCATGCCGAGTTCGAGCGCACAGGCTTCGAGTTCCGCCATCAGGCCGTGGTCGAGTGCGGCCACGATCAGCAGGATGGCATCGGCGCCCCAGGTGCGCGCTTCGTAGACTTGGTACAGATCGACCATGAAGTCCTTGCGCAGCGCCGGCAGCGGGCAGGCACCACGCGCACGCTTCAGGTATTCGGCGTGGCCCTGGAAGAAGTTCACATCGGTCAGTACCGAGAGGCAGGCCGCGCCGTGCGTGGCGTAGCTTTCGGCGATGGCCTCGGGCACGAAGTTCTCGCGCAGCACGCCCTTGGACGGCGACGCCTTCTTGACCTCGGCGATCACGCCAGCATGGCCAGCCGCGATCTTGTCGCGCAGCGCGCGTTCGAAACCCCGCGGCGCCAGCCCCGGTTCGGCGCGCAGCGCTTCGGCTTCGGCGCGCAGGCTCGGCAGGTCGCGCTTCTTGCGCGCGGCGGATACTTCGTCGGCCTTGACGGCCAGGATCTTGTCGAGAATGTCGGACATGGCGATTTACTTGAATTGCTGCGTGGCGCGCACGAAATGGTCGAGCTTCTCGCGGGCGGCGCCGCTGGCGATGGCTTCACGGGCGCGTTCGATACCGTCCTCGATGGAGCTGGCCACGTTGGCGGCGTACAGCGCCGTGCCCGCGTTCAGCGTGACGATCTCGCGCGGCGTGCCCGCCACGTTGCCGAGGGCTTCGAGCAGCATCTCCTTCGATTCGGCGGCGTCGGCCACCTTGAGACCCCGGTTCGAAATCATCGACAGGCCGAAGTCTTCCGGATGGATCTCGTACTCGCGCACTTCGCCATCCTTGAGTTCGCCCACGAGCGTAGCCGCGCCCAGCGAGACCTCGTCCATGCCGTCCTTGCCGTAGACCACGATGGCGTGCTGCGCGCCCAGGCGTTGCATCACGCGCACCTGGATACCGACGAGATCGGGATGGAACACGCCCATCAGGATGTTCGGCGCATCGGCCGGATTGGTCAGCGGACCCAGGATATTGAAGATGGTGCGGACGCCCATTTCCTTGCGGATCGGCGCCACGTTTTTCATGGCCGGGTGGTGCGTGGGCGCGAACATGAAGCCGATGCCGGTCTGTTCGATGCACTGGCCCACCTGATCCGGCGTCAGCATGATGTTCACGCCGAGGGCTTCAAGCACATCGGCGCTGCCGGACTTCGACGACACGCCACGGTTGCCGTGCTTGGCGATCTTGGCGCCAGCGGCGGCGGCCACGAACATCGACGCCGTGGAGATATTGAACGTATGCGAGCCATCGCCGCCCGTGCCCACGATATCGACGAAGTTCTGGCGATCGCTGACGGTCACGTGGTTGGCAAACTCGCGCATTACCTGTGCGGCAGCCGAGATCTCGCCGATGGTTTCCTTCTTGACGCGCAGGCCGGTCAGGATGGCGGCGGCCATCACCGGGCTGATCTGCCCCTGCATGATCTGCCGCATCAGATGCAGCATCTCGTCATGAAAAATCTCGCGGTGCTCGATGCAGCGGGTCAGCGCTTCTTGTGGCGTGATGGACATGGCGGATTCTTGGTTGGCTGGGGCGGGGGCGGCAGAGGCGTAGGTGTTGAATTCGGCGCGCCTCATCGCGGCGCCTTGATGAAATTGGCCAGCAGCGCATGGCCGTGTTCGGACAGGATCGACTCCGGGTGGAACTGCACGCCCTCGACATTCAGCGTCTTGTGGCGCACGCCCATGATCTCGCCGTCAGGCGTCCAGGCCGTGACTTCGAGGCAATCGGGCAACGTCTCGCGCTCGATGGCCAGCGAATGATAGCGCGTCACGTCGAAGTGCTTCGGCAGGCCAGCGAACACGCCTTCCTGCGTGGTTTCGATCTTGCTGACCTTGCCGTGCATCACCTGCTTGGCGCGGATGACTTTTCCGCCGAATGCCTCGCCGATGGCCTGATGGCCCAGGCACACGCCCAGCAGCGGCTTCTTGCCCGCGAAGTGCTTGAGCACGTCAACCGAGATGCCGGCTTCGCGCGGGCTGCAGGGGCCGGGCGAGACGCAGATATGGTCCGGGTTCAGCGCCTCGATATCGGCGATGGTGATCTCGTCGTTGCGATAGGTGCGCACATCGGCCCCGAGTTCGCCGAAGTACTGCACGAGGTTGTAGGTGAACGAGTCGTAGTTGTCGATCATCAGCAGCATGTCATCTCTCCCGGGGCTCAGAGGTCGGCGTCCAGGCCGTCCTGGACCTGTTCTGCGGCGCGGATCACGGCACGCGCCTTGGCTTCGGTTTCCTTCCATTCCGATTCGGGATCGGAGTCCGCCACGATGCCGGCCGCGGCCTGCACGTAGAGGTTGCCGTCCTTGATCACGCCGGTACGGATGGCGATGGCCAGGTCCATCTCGCCGCCGAACGACAGGTAGCCCACGGCGCCGCCGTAGATGCCACGCTTGCGCGGTTCCAGTTCGTCGATGATTTCCATCGCGTGCACCTTCGGCGCGCCGGACAGCGTGCCGGCCGGGAACGTGGCGCGCAGCACGTCGAGATTGCTGATGCCTTCGCGCAGCGTGCCTTCCACGGAACTGACGATGTGCTGCACGTGCGAGTACTTCTCGATCACCATCTTGTCGGTGACCTTGACTGAGCCGGTCTCGGCAATGCGGCCGATGTCGTTGCGCGCCAGGTCGATCAGCATGACGTGCTCGGCGATCTCCTTCGGATCGTTCAGCAGTTCGGTGGCCAGTTGCGTGTCACGTTCGGGCGTGCTGCCGCGCGGACGGGTGCCGGCCAGCGGACGGATCGTGACGATGCGCGCGGTGTCGGCATCCCCATTCGTGCCGCCGACCTTGCGCGTCTCCTGCCGCACCAGGATCTCGGGCGAGGCGCCCACCACCTGGAAATCGCCGAAGTTGTAGAAGTACATATAGGGCGACGGATTCAGCGAACGCAGCGCGCGGTACAGCGACAGCGGCGAATCCCGATACGGCTTCATCAGGCGCTGGCCGACCTGCACCTGCATCATGTCGCCGGCCATGATGTATTCCTTGGCCTTGTGCACGGCGGCCAGGTAATCCGCCTTGGCGAATTCACGATAGACCTCGGTCTGCACCGACGGGCTCGTCACGGGCACGTCCACGGGCTGGCGCAGCTTCATGCGCAGTTCGCGCAGGCGCTGGCGGGCGCGGGGATAGGCTTCGGGCAGTGTCGGATCGGCGTAGACGATCAGGTAGAGCTTGCCGGAGAGGTTGTCGATGACCGCCAGTTCCTCGCACAGCAGCAACTGGATGTCGGGCAGGCCCAGGTCGTCGGGCATCTGCGTATCGGCCAGCTTCTTTTCGATGTAGCGCACCGCGTCATAGCCGAAGTACCCGGCCAGGCCACCGCAGAAACGCGGCAGGCCCGGACGCAGCGCCACCTTGAAGCGCTTCTCGAAGGCGGCGATGAAGTCCAGCGGATTGCCTTCGTGGGTTTCCACGACCTTGCCGTCGGTGACCACCTCGGCGCGATGGCCATAGGCGCGGATCAGCGTACGGGCATGCAGGCCGATGAACGAATAGCGGCCAAAGCGCTCGCCACCGACCACGGACTCCAGCAGGAAGGTATTCACGCCGCGCGTCTGCGACTGGGCCAGCTTCAGGTACAGCGACAGCGGCGTTTCCAGGTCGGCCAGCGCCTCCGCGATGATCGGAATGCGGTTGTAGCCCTGGTCGGCCAGCGATTTGAATTCGAGTTCGGTCATGTCGGTCCTCTTCTTGCGGCGCCGCCGAGTTTGGTCGGGTCAGGCGGCACCGTGATGAATGTCTGCGGAGGAGGGCGGATGCTTCGCGCAAGACCCCGCTCCGGGGTGGCCGGTCGTGCACATGACTTTCGCAAAGCTGCGCACACGGCCAGGAATGGCGCGCGGCACGTTCTCGAGGCTAACCGTAGCACAGGCGCAGGAGCGCAACCGGGACTACGGCGCTGGCGGAAGGATCTGCCGGAGAGGCCGGTTGCCGCATTGGGAAACATGGGAACCGGTCCGGCTGAGCTTGGGGGGCTGCCAAGGTCCGCTGCGCGGATTGGCAATGCCCTGGCAAGCCCGTCAGGAAACTCGCGAACGCACTTTACGCCTGTTGAGAGGCGCGCCAGCGACGCCAGGGCCAAGCCTGCCGATCACTGCCAAGAAAGTTGCGTTTGCGGTTGAGGAACATTGAAGGTGTTCGGATTCGTCTGGGAGTCGTAATACTCGTAGTCGTCAAACTCGCCGATGCGCGCCCAGCAGGGCCGCCACACGGGCAATGTCGGCGACTATACCATCGGCATCAACGGCTTGTACAGGATTCCCATGGTTGTAACCATAGGGCATCAGCAGCACGCCCATGCCTGCCGCGCGGGCCGCCCGGGCGTCGTTTTCGGAGTCGCCGATGGCCAGCACGGCCGACGGATCGAGCCGGAACACCTCGGCCACCTTGAGCAACGGATAGGGGTCCGGCTTGCGCAGCGCAAAGGCGTCGCCGCCGTAGACCAGCTCGAAATACTGCGCCAGGCCGGTCTTGGCCAGCAGCGGCTCCGTGAAGTTCCAGGGCTTGTTGGTCACGCAGGCCATGCGCAGTCCCAGCCGCTTGAGCGCCGCCAGGCCCTCGCGCACATTCGGGTAGACATCGGAAAACTGGCCATTGATGCGCACGTACTCGCGGTCATAGAGCGCGTAGGCATCGGCAAACAGCCCGTTGGCGTGCAGCGGACTGAACCGGGCGTCCAGCACACGGCGGATCAGGTTCTCCGACCCCTTGCCCACAAAGCTGACGATCTCCCCGGCGGACATCGGCGCCACCGGCCCGAGGTTCGGATGCTGGTGCACCAGGGCCAGCAGCATCGCGTTGACGGCCGCGTGGAAGTCCCCGGCGGTATCGACCATGGTGCCGTCGAGATCGACGATCACCGCCTGGATGCCGCTCCAGTCCGTGCGGCGCAGGATGTCTTCGCTCATCTTTACTTGCCAACCGTCGCCAGGACGTCGCGGAACGTGTTGAGGATGCCCTTGTAGCCACCATCGGCATCAGGCTTGCCGAACACGGCGGAGCCGGCCACGAAGGTGTCGGCGCCGGCTGCAGCGATCTCGGCGATGTTGTCGGGCTTCACGCCGCCGTCCACTTCCAGCAGGATCTGGCGGCCGGTGCGCGCCGTGTAGGCGTCGATGCGGGCGCGCACGGCGCGCAGCTTGTTCAGCGTTTCGGGGATAAACGACTGCCCGCCGAAGCCCGGGTTCACGCTCATCAGCAGAATCACGTCCAGACGATCCATGACGTGGTCCAGGTGATGCAGCGGCGTGGCCGGGTTGAACACCAGGCCGGCCTGGCAGCCGTTGTCGCGGATCAGCGCCAGCGAACGGTCGATGTGGTCGCTGGCTTCCGGGTGGAACGTGATGATGTTGGCGCCGGCGCGGGCAAAGTCGGGGATGATGCGGTCCACGGGGCGCACCATCAGGTGCACGTCGATCGGGGCCGTTACATGCGGGCGGATGGCCTCGCAGACCAGCGGACCCACGGTCAGGTTGGGCACGTAGTGGTTGTCCATCACGTCGAAGTGGATCCAGTCGGCGCCGGCTTCGGTGACGCGGCGCACTTCCTCGCCCAGGCGGGCAAAGTCTGCGGACAGGATGGACGGGGCGATGCGGTACGTGGGTTGGCTCATGGCTAGGCTCTGAAAGCGGGCGGTGTGCGGCAGGCAGCGCAGCCATGCCGCCGGAATGGCCGGTATTTTACGCCGATCGGCGGCCATCTCGCCCGGCGGCGTCTCGCAAGGGGCGCGGAATGCCCGCTTGCCGCTGCCAAGGGCTTGCCGCACAATGCGGACACCCGAGCCGCCGCCCCCGGCATGCGGCCAGCCCACCATCCTCACCCGTCGATCCATGAGCGAGTACGCGTTTTCCGTGGCGGTGCGCACGCACTACATGTCTGACCAGTCCGACCCCGACCGTGGGCGCTATGCGTTTGCCTACACGATCACCATCCACAACATCGGCGAAGTGGCCGCTCAGTTGATCTCGCGCCACTGGATCATCACCGACAGCGACAACGGCACGCAGGAAGTGGCCGGACTCGGCGTGGTGGGCCACCAGCCGCTGCTGAAGCCGGGCGAGCACTTCGAATATTCGAGTTGGGCCACGATCTCGACGCCAGTCGGATCGATGAAGGGCGACTACTTCTGCGTGGCCGAGGACGGCCACCGCTTCGAGGTGCCGATTCCCGAATTCGCCCTGGTGCTGCCGCGCATGCTCCATTGAGCGATATGGCCTGACACGAAAACGCGCCGGAACCTAAGCGTCCGGTGTGCGGTCTGCTTCCTTCGGTGCCGGCTGTCCTGTCTGGCTGGCACGCGAAGGGTGGTCATCCGGTGCGCGCGTGGGGCGGGGATTCTTCTTCGCCGTGCCCATCGTCCAGACCACGATGAAGATCAGCAGGAACAGCGCCACGCCGGCCTCGGCGGCCAGCAGCAGGGTGGGGTGGTTTTCGAAGAACTGGCTCATCGCTTGGTTGGAGACTCCGGGGGGCGCTTCGGAAGGTACTCGGGGACAGTCGACGGATCGGCTTGAGATTGTAGGACATGCGGGGTGAAAGGCTGGCGCGAGCGTGAGAACGAAGGCGCGCCGCAGCCCATTGCCCGCCACGCGGAACAAACAAACACGATGGCATATCAGCTTTCCCTGCGCGGCATCCGCGCGACTGCAAACGACCGGCTGGCGCTGCTGGCCTCGGTACTCGGCGCCGCGCTGCTGGCTGGCTGCATGAGTGGTCCGCCGCCGCGCATCCTGCCGCCGGGCGGCACGACCACGCCGCCTCCCACGTCACCGACGGCCGGACGTTTGCAACCGGCAAGCTGGGCCGAGATCGGCGGCTGGAGCCAGGACGATGTGCGCGCCGCGTGGCCGGCGCTGCAGGCCAGTTGCCAGGTGCTGAAGAAGAAGCCGGAATGGACCCGCGTCTGCGCGGTGGGCATGATGGTCGATGCCGGAGACCTGCCGGCCATGCGCAGCTACTTCGAGAACCATTTCCAGCCCTATCGCGTGATCAATGTCGATGGCACCGATAGCGGCCTGATTACCGGCTACTACGAACCCATCCTGCACGGATCGCGCACGCGCCAGGGCGCCTACCAGGTGCCGCTGTACCGGCGCCCGGTCCAACTCGGCAAGGGCACGCTGCCCGCACGCGGCGAACTGCTGCAGAACCCGGCGATGCGCGGCAGCGAACTGGTCTACGTGGACGATGCGGTGGAAGCCGCTTTCCTGCAGATCCAGGGCTCGGGCCGCATCCGGCTGGCCGACGGCAAGATCATGCGTGTCGGGTACGGCGGCACCAACGACCAGCCGTTCCGCTCGTTCGGCAAGTGGTTGCTCGACCGGGGCGAGATCACACCTTCGCAGGCAACGATGCAGGGCATCAAGGCTTGGGCGAAAGCCAACCCGGCGCGTGTCGAGGAAATGCTGAACGTGAACCCGCGTTTCGTGTTCTTCCGCGAACTGCCGCCCAACAACGACGGCCCGGTGGGCGCGCTAGGCGTGCCGCTGACCGCCGAACGCTCGATCGCCGTGGACCCGGCCACGATTCCGCTAGGCGTGCCGGTGTTCCTGTCCACCACGCGCCCGCTTTCCACCGAGCCGATCCAGCGCCTGATGTTCGCCCAGGACACCGGCTCCGCGATCAAGGGCGGCGTCCGCGCCGATTTCTTCTGGGGCGCCGGCGACGCCGCCGGCGAAACCGCCGGCCGCATGAAGCAGGGCGGCAAGATGTGGGTGCTGATGCCGCGAGGCTGACGTCGCTCTCTCGCGGACCCTTTGTTTTCTCCCCTCTCCCGCTTGCGGGAGAGGGGCGGGGGAGAGGGCAAGCGGTGCAATTTGCGACAAGTCAGCAAGCAGACCCTCCGACCCTCTCCCCCAACCCCTCTCCCACTCCGCAGGAGAGGGGAGCCAAAAACCCCTCGGTATCCGAAGCTCTTTCGGACCAAAAACCCCCGCCGCTAACCTTCCCCGCTGAACTCCCACCCGACCTCTCGGGCAGTTGATTGCCATCAATCCCGCTTTCTCGCTTTATCTCGATGATGGGCGCATCGGACGTGTTGAACACGCCAATGCTTTTCCCACCCTCGCAAGAGAAGAATCATGAAGGCGAAGAGATGGATGTTCCCCGCGCTGGCGGTGCTGCCGCTGGCCATGTGGATTGCCCAGGGTCATGCTGCATCCCCGCAGAAACAGGCAGCGCCGAAGCTGAGCGCTGAGGAGTTCGACACGGCCAGACAGATCTATTTCGAGCGATGTGCCGGTTGCCATGGCGTCCTGCGCCGCGGCGCCACGGGCAAGGCGCTGACGCCGGACATCACGGTGGCGCGCGGCACCGAATATCTGAAGACGTTCATCAAATACGGCAGTCCGGCCGGCATGCCGAACTGGGGCACCTCGGGTGACCTGTCCGATGCCGAGGTGGACCTGATGGCACGCTACGTCCAGTTGGAGCCGCCGACCCCGCCGGAATTTTCCCTCGCGGATATCGAGAAATCGCGCAAGGACATCATGCCGGTGGGCAAGAGGCCCACGCGCAAGATGAACAGCTACAACCTGGAGAACCTGTTCTCGGTCACGCTGCGCGATGCCGGGGAAGTGGCGCTGATCGACGGCGACAGCAAGCAGATCATCAACATCATCAAGACCGGCTACGCGGTGCATATCTCGCGGATGTCGGCGTCAGGTCGCTACCTGTACGTGATCGGACGCGATGCGCGCCTGAACCTGATCGATCTCTGGCTGCCCAAGCCCGACAACGTGGCCGAGGTGAAGATCGGGATGGAGGCGCGTTCCGTCGAGACTTCCAAGTACAAGGGTTACGAAGACAAGTACGCCGTGGCGGGCGCCTACTGGCCGCCGCAGTACGTGATCATGGAAGGCGAGACGCTCAAGCCGCTCAAGGTGGTGTCCACACGCGGCATGACCGTGGACAACGAATATCACCCCGAGCCGCGCGTGGCGTCCATCGTTGCCAGCCACTTCCATCCGGAGTTCGTCATCAATGCCAAGGAGACCGGCAAGATCCTGATGGTGAACTACGCGGACCTGGAGAACCTCAAGACCACGACCATCGACGCGGCGAAGTTCCTCCACGACGGCGGCTTCGATTCCACGGGGCGGTACTTCCTGGTGGCCGCCAACGCCTCGGACAAGATCGCCGTGGTCGATACCAAGGAGGATCGCCTGGCCGCGCTGGTCGACGTGGGCAAGACGCCACACCCCGGACGGGGCGCCAACTTCATCCATCCGACCTTTGGGCCGGTCTGGGCCACGAGCCATCTTGGCGACGAGACGATCAGCCTGATCGGCACCGATCCGGAGGGCCACAAGGCGCAGGCGTGGAAGGTGGTGCAGACGCTCAAGGGGCAGGGCGGTGGCTCGCTCTTCATCAAGACGCATCCCAAGTCTCGCAACCTCTGGGTCGATACACCGTTCCACCCCGACAACAAGCTCAACCAGTCGGTGGCCGTGTTCGACACGAAGCGGCTCGATGGCGGATTCGAAGTGCTGCCGATCGCGCAGTGGGCCAACCTCAAGGGCGACGGTGCCAAGCGCGTGGTGCAGGCGGAATACAACCATGCCGGAGACGAGGTGTGGTTCTCGGTCTGGGGCACCAAGGATCAGGAGTCGGCGCTCGTAGTGGTCGATGACAGGACCCGCAAGCTCAAGACCGTGATCCGG
>Ga0209025_1002452_pt1 | contig 19601 bp, 21 predicted proteins | sample AraplaMF_Col_mLB_FD_184256 | JGI IMG/M metagenome (GOLD analysis project Ga0209025, IMG submission 184256) | Arabidopsis root microbial communities from the University of North Carolina, USA - plate scrape MF_Col_mLB (SPAdes) (version 2) | ecosystem: Host-associated > Plants > Roots > Endosphere... | reverse complement strand
GGCCGTATTGGTCAAATCCGTGCTCAGCTTGCTGAAACAACTTCAGAATTCGATAAAGAAAAATTACAAGAACGCCTTGCAAAATTAGCAGGCGGTGTAGCAGTAATCAAAGTTGGTGCTGCAACAGAAACAGAACTAAAAGAACGTAAACTACGCATTGAAGATGCTCTTAACTCAACTCGTGCAGCAGTTGAAGAAGGTATCGTATCAGGTGGTGGTACGGCACTTCTTAACGTATATGCAGCAGTTGAAAAAGTTGCAGATGCAGAAGAAGGCGACGTAGCAACTGGTGTGAAAATTGTTCTACGTGCTTTAGAAGAGCCAGTTCGTCAAATCGCAAACAATGCTGGTCTTGAAGGCTCAATTATCGTGGATCGCCTAAAACGCGAAGAAATCGGTGTAGGCTTCAACGCTGCAACAGGCGAATGGGTAAACATGATTGAAGCAGGCGTAGTAGACCCAGCGAAAGTAACTCGCTCAGCTCTACAAAACGCAGCATCTGTCGCAGCTCTATTCTTAACAACAGAAGCAGTAGTAGCTGACATCCCAGAAGCAGCTCCAGCAATGCCAGATATGTCTGGTATGGGCGGCATGGGCGGAATGATGTAATCTACGGCTCTAGCCAAATAAAAACCACTTCTCAAATTTGAGAAGTGGTTTTTTTGCTTTGGCGAATATTTTTTAGTGAATCACTGATAAAACTCCGAAAAAGTAGCTTTAGGAGTAGTTATTCTTTTTGCTTCAGCCTAAAATCAGAAGAAATATAAGAGATAAGAGCATAATCCAGTTCTTCTCCTGCTTGAGTTGATAGTTGCACAAGTAAAGATTCTTCGGTATTTGTGGGATGTATAGCGCTTGTTTTTATAGTAATCACTTGAACACCGGTTCTTCTTGGATTTCCAACAACGACTACCTGGTTCCCCATTGTATAAACTGCTGTAATATCAGATTGGAACGCTACAATATATAAATCTAAATCAGTTTTATTTTGAAACATCGGAATCGTGAACCCCATATTTTGTTCAAAGTCGTACCATTCAGAAAGAGCAATATCGTAATTCGTAAATAGTCGATGCAGTGCATAATGAATTCTAGTTGGAACATAGCTCCACCGACCGATTGAGCTATGCCAATATTCTTCATAAGCGGGTCTCTTATAGCCTGGATTATTGATGATAACATCATAAGGAATAATAATGCCATCCTCTATCACCTGTGTAAGTGGTACAAATTTTGATGGGGGAGATAATTCAGGAAAAGGAGGATCAGCAATTGTTTGAGGTTTTATCGGCTCAAGGCTTCTCAAACGATTCTCTAGGCCTTTTATTTGTGCTTTAAGTCCATTAACTCTATTTGATTCTTTTGCATCGTAAGAAGATACAATGCTCAAATTAAATAGTATTAGGCTAATCATACATAAAGATATTTTTTTTACGTTACACATAGATTCACCTCACTAATACTTTGCTCATTAGATGAGGAAATATGTAGGATGGCTGAAAATTGTATAGGCATGTTTCTACTTCCTTAGTTCTCTTATCAGTCAATTATAGTTTCTAATAAACAATAAAAAGGCAATCCGTTAGTTCGTATTTGAACTTCTGGATAGCCTTTTTGCTACAGTCATTTATCTAGGGCTTCCAAATATGTCAGGTAACAAATCTACATGCCTGGTAGGTTTAAACCTGGTAAGCCAGGAAATTGCCCGCCTGGAAATGGCATCGGATATGGCTGAGGACGTGGTGGGTATGGTTGTGGCGGATATGGCTGCGGAGGACGTGGTGGATATGGTTGTGGCGGATATGGCTGCGGAGGACGCGGTGGATATGGTTGTGGTGGATATGGCTGCGGAGGACGCGGTGGATATGGTTGTGGCGGATATGGCTGCGGAGGACGTGGTGGGTATGGTTGTGGCGGACGCGGTGGATATGGTTGTGGTGGATATGGTTGCGGAGGACGTGGTGGATATGGCTGTGGTGGATATGGTTGTGGCGGACGTGGTGGATATGGCTGTGAAGGGCGCGATGGATACGGGCTACCAGAAGGCATGGTAGGGTGAAACGGAATGTTAACATCAAAATCTTCAGGATTTAATCTAGGATTGACCAATGAAACACACCTTTCTTCATTTTTATTCTCTAACATATGCCTACTATTATGATTGTCATAGGCATTAAACTTGGTGAATGATCGATATATGAATTATTCAATCAATTATGCCTCGGCATAATTGTAGCTGTCGCTCTGCTTTCGCTACAGAAAATAATTGCTAAAAGAGATTAAAATGAAAAAAGTTATAAAAAATATCAAATTTAATTATAATAGAAAGAAATATCATTAAAGGATGTTTAAATAAATGACCATTATAAAAATAAAGAAAATAAAGGTACAAAATTTACGAAATGTACGTCATGGTGAAATTATTTTAGCGGTAAATTTCGAGACGTTTTTTAAGCCCAATGTTGTAGGTTTATATGGACAAAACGGTTCTGGGAAAACAACTATTGTTGATGCATTTGGCTTGTTAAAGGCACTTATCTCCGGCTGGATTGCTGAAATTAAATTACCATCTCAGGAAAAGAAATTAATTATGGCAGGGGAGGATATGGCAAGTATTGAGTTCGAGTTTTTAGTTGAAAATCAATTTGGCACATTTTTTCTCAATTATTATGTAGAGTTACAAGAAGATGAAAACAGACTGTACACAACGGTTGAACGTTTAGCTTACAGAGAAAACGAGAAAGGGAAGCGTTCAAAGATTCTAATTAATGTTACAGAGGAAGACATACAACTACGTAAAGCAAATCTTTCTGATATGAATGAAAAAACGCGTATCCAATTACTAGTCACTCATCAATTAGCTAAAAAACAATATTTGTCCTTTATCTTTCACAAAGATTTAAAGCCATTATTACAGGACAAGTTGTCAGAGTTAGAAATGCAATTGCTTCATAATTTAGCAATAGATTTTAATCGGGATTTACATGTCGTTAATAATCAAAATATCGCACCATTATATGAAGAGCGCAGTATGCCCTTTAGTATTCATCTTGAAAAAACTCGTGGTTCTATCCCTTATAATTTGAAGGGGCCAGCGTTATTGCCAGAGGATGCATTTTACGTGTTATGTGAAGTAATAGAGCAAAGTAATCAAGTATTATCAGCGATTATTCCTGGTCTGTCTATAAAGATTAATGTGCTTACAAAACAAACTATGGATAACGGGGAAAAAGGAATCCGTTTTGAATTTTTATCGCAGCGAGGGGAACGCGAATTACCGCTACGGACAGAGTCAGAGGGAATTTTGAAAATTATTTCTGTACTCAGTGTACTCATTGCAGTTTATAATAACCCAAATGCTTGTGTAGTGATTGATGAATTAGATTCTGGTGTTTTTGAATATTTGTTAGGCGAGTTGTTAACAGTGATTGATGAGGGCGGAAAAGGTCAGCTTATTTTTACGTCTCATAATTTACGTGTGTTAGAGGTGCTAGCTATTAAAAACTTATGGTTCACGACCACGAATGAAGATTGTCGTTATATACAGCTAAAGGGTATTAAAGAGGTAAATAATGCTCGAGATGTTTATTTACGTGCAATTCAGTTGGGCGGACAAGATGAAGAGGTATATAAGGAAACGAAGACATTTAAAATTAAGCGTGCCTTTAGAAAAGCGGGTGTACAGCGTGACTAAAAAGGTTCTTTTAATCATTGTAGAGGGACAGACGGAGCAAATTGTTTTAGAGGATTTTCTAGATGAACATTTTGCAAATTCAACGATTCGCTTCGATGTACAACGGGAGGACATTTTAACCAAATGGGATGCAAATAAACGGATTCCTAATATTAAAAATAGTGTTACTCGAGTGATTCAGAACTATTTGGAGAAGTATAAATTTTTAGCGAGAGATTTAACCGCTGTTGTTCATATTACTGATGCTGACGGTTGTTTTATTGCCCCTGAATTTGTCAAGGTGAAGGAAGATATCGGGCAAAATTTATTCTATACAGAAGATGCGATATTGGTGAAATCTGAGAAGCGTAAGGAGCAAATCGAACAACGAAATGAAATGAAAGCGAATAATGCTAAAATCCTTATGGCAAATGATCATTTTAGCATTCAACGATTAAGAATACCGTATCAGCTATTCTATTTTTCTACAAACTTAGAGCATGTACTATGGAATGAGCGTAATGAAGTAGCAACGGAAAAGGTGCAAAAGGCTGATGAATTTATGGAAAGTTTATCGAGTTCCATAGAAGAATTTTTAAAAGAATATCTTCCAGTTAATGCAGAGCTTCCGTATAAAGAAAAAATGAAAATGAGCTGGTCATTTTTAATGGAGGGCTGTAATTCGTTACAGCGCGGAACGAATGTGCCACTATTATTTGAAATGATTAAATCAGATGTACAATAAAGTTTAATCAGTGGACCATTGATAATAATCTTCCCCGATCTGGCTTTTACGTTCAGTTAATAACTATGCCCTCCGTTAATCATTGGAGGGCATTTTATTGTGTAGAGATAAAATATAAAATAGAGCAACATGCCAGAAGCTACATGCTAAGTGAAATGGTTGATTGTAGTAGAGACTAGACACCCACAGGGAAGCGTCAGACGGGTATAACTTCGCTAATTCCTCCACAATGATACTACACATATCAATTGTAGAATGACTTCCCTCATGATCGATACTACCAACATGTGCAACATTTACAACGAGGCAAACAATGAAAAGTACGCTAGTTGTGTAAAAATAATTGGGAAAAGTGTAACAAATAATTAGTTGCGACGACTTATATGTAAGTGTAGAAAGTGGGGTGAAGTTTTGCACCAGGATATATTTAAAATTGAACATTTGTACGATTGTTATCATCGTGATGTGTATCATTTTGCACTTTATTATACAAATAGCAAACAAGAGGCAGAGGATATTACGCAAGAAACGTTTTTTAAAGCGATTAAGCAGTTACATAATTTGAAGGATAAAGATAAAGTAAAAACTTGGATTTTATCAATTGCACGAAATACAGCAGTAGATCTACATAGAAGACAGAAAATTAAGCGTTTATTAACAGAAAAACTTAGCATGCAGCCCGTATTAAGGGAAGTGCCAAAGCCTTTAGAGATTGTGGTGAAGAATGAGCAATGGCAGACAGTACAAGAAGCATTAATGACATTAAAATCACATGATCGGACAATTATTATTTGCAGAATGCTAAAAGACTACACGATACAAGAAACAGCTGCGATTTTAGGTATCTCGGAAGTCAAGGCACGAGTTGATTTTCATCGAGCAATGGCGCGACTTCGAAAAAAGGTAGGAGGGTTGATTGATGGAAGAACGTGATTACGAATTATTTGAGGCACTAAAAAAACGCCCTGATAAAGATCCAGATATAGTTTTCTCAAATCAATTACGTCAAAAGCTTGAAAAGACTCATATAAAGAAGAAAAAAAGATTTTCTATCGCAACCATACTAACCGTTCCAGTGACGATAGCTACTCTTCTATTTGTATTCAACATTGGGACAGGGCAATCATTCCATTTAAAAAATGCAGCACAATTAACCATCCATCTGGAAAAAGACCTAATTAATATAGTGTGTATGTTCCTTATGCTTACGCTCTCATTGTTTATTTTGCTTGTTTATTACAAAGGACTTATGAAGGGAAGACTTGTCTACATGACATTTTCTTTATCTTTCTTTGCATGGGTAGGGAACTTAATATATGCAGAGCATCAAAATATGGATGAACCTATTGTACAACCAAGCTATAACGAAACCTACGATTATACTAGTAAGCAATATTATATAGATGAAATTCAACAGGAACAGGATAACTATCTGATGAAAAAAAATGAGGGAGGTATGAAATAATGAAAAATCCTTACGATCATTTATTTAACGGGGTATGCTTTGTATTTGTAGATTTAAGTAATTTCGGATTACCGGATATGTTGCCAGATTTTATAGGCTATATATTTTTTGCATATGGTATTCACTTACTGCCAACGTACCATAATTTAAAGCGTTGGTCGAAAAACTTTGCTATTATCTTGACGGTAATGTCATTTTTCTTAGAGCTAGGTCAATGGCTAGGCTATAGTATACTAGGGGAAATTGGTGTACAGTTTATGCAATTTTTATTCATCATCTTCATGTATTGGGTTTTTCAATTATTATTACACATTCATAGTAATAAACCTCTTGAAGCAAAAACATTTAAAACATACCAGAAATTCATGGCATTTATGCTTTGCGGTTTTGTCATACAGGCATTTTCAATAAATGTTGATACAAGTATGCGAGAAAATGTTCATTTTATAGGTTCTTTACTACAGATTTTTGCTTATTTTTTATTTATATTCTATTATCGAGCGTGTCATAAATTCTATAAAGAAATTAATGAAAAAAAGGTTCATTCGCTGTAACAAGCAATGGATCTTTTTTGTTTTAGGGAATCTGTGCTTACTTAGTAATGACATCTTTTCCTTTCCTAATTCATAAGCTTTATAGGTGTGATTTTATCAAGCTAGAAGGAGGCACTGACATTCAAATACATGTTGTTCGGGCAGGAGAGTCCTTATGGGGAATTGCGCAGTCATACGGGACAACAGTTCAAAGTATTGTAGATGCCAATCAAATTCCTGAACCAAATCGGTTAGTTATAGGGCAAGCTCTTGTAATACCGATTGTCGGAAATTTTTATTATGTGCAGTCAGGAGATAGTCTATATTCGATCGGCCAACGCTTTGGCATTAATTATTTAACACTTGCTCAGGTGAACAATATTAGTCCGAGTCAACCTTTATCGATTGGTATGCGACTTTATATTCCACCTCAACCAAAAACAAGAGCTGAAACATTGGCATATTTAGAGCCGAGAGGGACATTCGTTAGTGAGGCATTACTAAGTCAAGCAAGAGAAGCGGGCCCATTTTTAACTTATCTAGCTTTATTTAGCTATGAGGCAAGGCGAGATGGAACGCTTAAGGTACCACCGAGTCAAGGTGTGGCGCAAATTGCAAATGATACAGGTGCTTCTTTAGCAATGGTTGTCTCAAATTTGGAGAATTTCAGTTTTAGCGGTGATTTGGCGCGAGATATTTTTCAAAGTACAGCCGTACAGGATTTGCTCTTCAATAATATTCTTGAAGAGGCAAAACGTTTAGGAACCATTAAAGATATTCATTTTGATTTTGAGAATTTGCCAGGCGATCAACGGGAAGCGTATAACAACTTTTTAAGGAGAGCGGTGAGTCGATTCCATCCACAGGGGTATACCGTATCGACAGCGCTAGCTCCAAAAACAAGTGCTAGTGAGCGAGGTCCGTGGACAGAGGCGCATGATTATAAAGCGCATGGTGAAATAGTGGATTTTGTCATGTTAATGACTTATGAATGGGGTTATTCTGCAGGGCCACCTATGGCAGTATCGCCACTTCCAGAGGTAGAAGCGGTTGTTAAATATGCAGTTAGTGAGATACCTCGGAACAAAATTATACTTGGACAGAATTTATATGGGTATGACTGGACATTGCCTTTTGTACAGGGCGGGCCTAATGCAGAAGCGGTTAGTCCACAAAGAGCAATCGAGATCGCTAAGAAATATAATGCTGCTATCCAGTTTGATATGAGATCTCAAGCACCGTTCTTTGAATACTATGATGAGCAAGGTAAAGCACATGTGGTGTGGTTCGAAGATGCAAGATCCATTCAAGCGAAGTTTAATTTAATCAAACGGTATAAACTTCGAGGAGTAGGCTATTGGAAGTTGGGTCTACCATTCCCTCAAAATTGGTTATTAATCGGGTCAAACTTTGATGTAGTAAAAAAATAATAAACTTAGGGAGCAATCAATTTCGCCTTGGCTTAGCTGACGATTTGCTTTCGCACCGAAACATTTAATAGCTCTATGTTCATCTTATTTCTTATAAACATAATTCCCATTTATGGGAATATATATATTATAATCATGGGAAACGATAATCTAGGAGGGGTATTTTGGGGAGATTTAAAAAATTAGGTATCATACTAACATCTACTGCTTTTTCTGTTGGTGTACTTTCGCCAATGGCACAAGCTTCAGCAAATGTAAAAGAACCACAAGAGAGAGTTGCAATTCAAATTGCTTCAACAGAAACAAAAGTAACGAAAAGTAAGCTTATTAAGCAATTAAATACATTATTCCCAGGCAAGTTCAATTTTGTAACAGAGAAAGATTTCTCGATGGGGCAAGGGCATTACTTTAATGATGATAAAACAGTGCGATATGATTTAAGTTTCCATAAGGTAATAAATAACAAGGATGTCTATGGTGGTTTTACTTTTAAAGGCGAAGATTTAGAATTAGAAAATTTCTACTATCAGCCTGTCAATATAGCGGATGCATTGTACCCAGTGAAGTATTCAGAGAGTGAGGCAAAAAAAATTGCCCAAGACTTCTTAAAGAAATTGCCTAACACTGCGAATTACAAACTTCGTGAAGACAATATCAATGGTAATTTTAATTTTAGTAGACCTTTATCTGAACCAATTACGTATTCATTCTCTTATTCACCTACACACAATGGTGTGCCACTTAGTAATCAGTTTATCGATATTACAGTTCTAGCAAATGGTGAAGTTACAAGTATGTATCGTAATACTGAGTCAACAAGTAAGGCTACATTTGATAGCTTAGATCAGAAGAAGAAAGAGTCAGACATACTTGCACAGGTTCGCGAAAATGTTTCAATAGATTTACGTTATATGATTGACTATAACTACCAAACAGGTGAATCTATTGCTAAGCTTGTGTATACGCCTCCAACAAGCTTCAGTGGTGTGCATGCGATAAATGGGCAGTGGCAAACAATGCATGGTTTCACTTCTCAAGTACCAAAGACAAAAGCTGTAGAAAAACTAGCATCGCAACCACTAGAACCTAGAAAGAAGGGCATTACATTAGCAGAAGTTGAAGAGTTAGCAAAGTCATTTTTAAAAGTTGATTCTGACAAAGTAAAGCTACAACTTAATTCGGTTGATGAAAGAGAAAACGAAAATGGTGAGACAATTTATTCAGTGAATTATATGTATGAATCTGGAAATCGTGGCTATGGATCTTCATTTGAAGTGAATAAGGTAACAGGTGAGATTATCAGCTACTGGGATGTACGTAGAGAGTTCAATGAGAAAGATGGTAAAGTAGAACCAATTTCAAAAGAAGCGGCGTTAGCAAAGGCGATAGACTACTTAAAAGAGTGGGCGCCTTCATATATTCATAACTATTCAAAACCAATAGAAGATACAGTATATGACAAACAAGGCGAACAGTATAACTTCTCCTTCCCACGTATTGTCAATGGCATTGCCGTAGTAGGGGATGAAATTTCTGTTGGTATTAGTGCTGATGGGAAATTAAGTGCTTTAAATGTTAGTAATCGAAAAGTTGATAATTGGCCGTCTGTAAACAAAGCTGTTCCTGCTGATAAAGCAAAAGCAACGTTCAGTAAGGGGCTAAAATTGGAGCTACAGTATGCAAAACAGGATGGGGAGGATAATCACCACTATGATTTAGTATACTCCCCAGTTTATAATGGAAGCTTGTTCAATAGTATTGATGCAACTACTGGTGAATGGCTTCAAAAAGTTGATGATTCTAAAGAAAAACCAGCCATTTCACATCCAACAGCTGGAGGAGAATTAACTTATTTATTACACCAAAATGTGTTAGAGGTTAAAGACCCAGCACACTTTAATGCTGATACAGCTGTAACAAAAGGAGAAGCTTTGAAAATTTTAGTTAAATCCTTAACATACGGATATGATTACAGTCCGTATGGGAAAGATGACGATACACAATCCTTTAATAATATTGACAAAAAACATCCATTATACAGTATCGTTGAACAAGCTGTAAGAATGGGTATTTTACAACCAGCGAATCAATTTGCAGTAGATACAACATTGACTCGTCAAGAGCTTGCAGAATGGTTAGTACGTGTACTAAATTTAGAAAGTGCTGCTAAGCATAGTGACATTTACAAATTAAACTTTGCTGATGCAAGCTCAATTGACAAAGCTTACGCAGGTTATATTGCTTTAGCAAGTGCAATGGGACTAATTGATGCACAACAAAATAAAAAATTCAATGCTACTGAAAAAGTAACGTATGCAGATTTGGCTATATCTACAGTTCGTCTAGCAAAGGCTATTAATGAGGAAAACAGAGGCCGCAATTACTATTAATAAACGATAATTTATACATGTAAGGGCATCTCCTGATTTTAGGGGATGCCCTTTTTAACTGTGAAGATAAAATAGATAAATACCCATTCTATTTTCTAATAAAAATAAATAATCCAAAACATCATTTCTATTTCTGGGAATCTATACTATAATAATGGTAAATGATAATATAGGAGGTATATTATGGTAAATTTTAAGAAATTAGGAATAATGTTAACGTCTACTGCTTTTTCTGTTGGTGTACTTTCGCCAATGGCACAAGCTTCAGCAAATGTAAAAGAACCGCAAGAGAGAGTTGCAATTCAAGTTGCTTCAACAGAAACAAAAGTAACGAAAAATATGCTTATTAAGCAATTGAATACACTATTCCCAGGCAAGTTCAATTTTGTAACAGAGAATGATTTCACAATGGGGCAAGGCCATTACTATAATGATGATAAAACAGTGCGCTATGAATTAAATTTCCATAAGATAATAAATGGAAAAGACGCTCATGGTAGTTTTACTTTTAAAGGCGAAGATTTAGAATTAGAAAATTTCTATTACCAACCTGCAAATATAGCGGATGCATTGTACCCAGTAAAGTATTCAGAGGTGGAGGCAAAGAAAATTGCCCAAGACTTCCTAAAGAAATTGCCGAACACTACGAATTACAAGCTTCGTGAAGACAGTATTTTTGGTGATTTTGATTCAAGTTTTAGTAGACCATTAACTGAACCAATTACGTATTCATTCACTTATTCACCAACACATAATGGTGTACTAATTAGTGATGAGTCTATTAATATTGCAGTTCTAGCGAATGGTGAAGTTACAAATATGTATCGTAATACTGAGTCAAATAGTAAGGCAACATTTGATAACTTAGAACAGAAAAAGAATGAGTCAGATATACTTGCACAAGTTCGCGAAAACTTGTCAGTAGATTTACGTTATATGGCTGACTATAATTATCAAACAGGTGAAGCTAGTGCTAAGCTTGTGTATATGCCGTCAACAGGCTTCAATGGTGTACATGCAATAAATGGGCAGTGGCAAACAATGAATGGTTTCACTTCTGAAGTACCAAAGGCAACAGGTGTAGAAAAACTTGCATCGCAACCACTTGCGCCTAGAAAGAAAGATATTACAGTAGCAGAAGTTGAAGAGTTAGCTAAATCTTTCTTAAAAGTTGATTCAGACAAATTAAAGTTACAAATCGAATCAGTTAGTGAAAGAGAAAACGACAATGGCGAAACAATATACGATGTGAATTATATGTATTATCATGGAACTGGAGGTTCGGGCACATCACTTGAAGTGAACAAGGCAACAGGCGAGATTACTGACTACTGGGATATTCGTAGAGATATCGAGGAGACAGATGATAAAGTAAAACCAATTTCAAAAGATGCTGCATTAGCAAAAGCTATCGACTATTTAAAAGAGTGGGCTCCGTCATATATTCATAACTATTCAAAACCAATAGAAGATACAGCATATGATAAATACAGCAAACAGTATTACTTCTCCTTCCCACGTATTGTCAATGGCATTGCGGTACTAGGAGATGAAATTTCTGTTGGTATCAGCGCAGATGGGAAATTAAGTGCTTTACATGTTAATAATCGTAAGATTGATAATTGGCCGTCTGTAAACAAAGCTATTCCTGCTGATAAAGCGAAAGCAACGATCAGTGAGGGGTTAAAATTGGAGCTCCAGTATGCAAAACAGGATGGTGAGGATAATCACCACTATGATTTAGTATACTCTCCAGTTTATAATGGAAGCTTGTTCAATAATATTGATGCAACGACTGGTGAATGGCTTCAAAAAGTTGATGATTCTAAAGAAAAACCAGCCATTTCACATCCAACAGCTGGAGGAGAATTAACTTATTTACTACGCCAAAACGTGTTAGAGGTTAAAGACCCTGCACACTTTAATGCTGATACAGCTGTAACAAAGGGAGAAGCTTTAAAAATCTTAGTGAAATCACTTTCATATGGATATGATTTTGATTTCGGTCCGAATGGAAGAGACAACGATAAGCAATCCTTTAATAATATTGACAAAAAGCATCCATTATACAAAGTCGTTGAACAAGCGGTAAGAATGGGTATTTTAGAACCGGCGAATCAATTTGCAGCAGATGCAACATTGACTCGTCAAGAGCTGGCAGAATGGTTAGTACGTGTACTAAATTTAGAAAGTGTTGCTAAGCATAGTGACATTTACAAATTAAACTTTACTGATGCAAGCTCAATTGACAAAGCGTACGCAGGTTATGTTGCTTTAGTGAGTGCAATGGGGCTAATTGATGGACAGCAAAATAAATTCAATGCTACTGAAAAAGTGACATATGCAGATTTGGCTGTATCTACAGTTCGTTTAGCGAAGGCTGCCTATGAACAAAACAACGGCCGCCGTTACTATTAATTAATAATTTATAAATGAGAGGGCATCTCCTAAAGAGGGATGCCCTTTTTGTGATAACGGTAAAGCAAAAGGATTGCTGTTTAGAAGTTTATATGTTATTATTATCTCGAATTGAAGATAATTTAATTCGAAGTAAATAGGAAGAGGGAGTCGTATGAAGGAAGACAATCGTAATTTAAAAGCCTTTACGGTATTGTTCCGAGCATATCAAACGATTCAAGATGCAACAAAGAGAGATTTACTTCAATACGATTTAAATCAAACCGAATTTTCAGTACTTGAGTTTTTATATCACCATGGTGAGCAACCAATCCAAGTGATTGGAAAGAAAATATTAATCGCAAGTAGTAGCATTACGTACGTTATTGATAAGCTCGAACAAAAAGGTTTTGTGTATCGACGTGCTTGCCCGAAGGATCGTCGTGTCACGTATGTTTTATTAACATATGAGGGACAAACGTTGATGGAAGAAATATTTCCAAAGCATGAACAAAAAATTAACGAGATTTTTGAAGTATTAGATCAACAGGAGATGGACACAATGATTCTGTCTCTGAAAAAGGTTGGTTTAAACGCAGTTAAAAAATAAAAAATTTTACGTATATATCTCGAAATCGAGATAAGTGGGAGGAATATAAAATGAATCATTTAAAAGGAATTCACCACGTTACTGCTATTACAAGTAGTGCGGAAGAGAATTATAAATTTTTTACTTATGTGTTAGGGATGCGATTAGTGAAAAAAACGGTTAATCAGGATGATATCCAAACATACCATTTATTCTTTGCAGATGATAAAGGTAGCGCTGGAACTGATATGACATTTTTCGATTTCCCAAACATCCCTAAAGGTGTTCATGGGACAAATGAAATTTCCAAAACGTCATTCCGTGTTCCTACAGATGCGGCATTGGACTATTGGGTAAAACGTTTTGATCGATTGAATGTTAAACATACGGGTATTAAAGAGCAGTTTGGCAAGAAAACTTTATCATTCGTCGATTTTGACGATCAGCAATATCAACTAATTTCTGATGAAAACAATACTGGTGTTGTATCTGGAACTCCATGGCAAGATGGACCGATTCCTCTTGAATATGCAATTACAGGCTTAGGTCCTGTTTTTGCAAGAGTTGCTAATTTTAAACATTTCAAAGAGGTGCTAGAAAAAGTGATGCTCTTTACAGAAATTGCAGAAGAAGGAGATTTCCATCTTTTCGAGGTTGGTGAAGGTGGAAACGGTGCACAAATTGTTGTAGAACTTAACACAGTTCTTCCAGTAGCTCGTCAAGGCTTCGGTACAGTACATCATGCTGCATTCCGCGTAGAGGATCGAGCTGTACTAAATGAATGGACTGAACGATTTGAAAGCTTTGGCTTCCATACTTCGGGCTACGTAAATCGTCACTTCTTCGAATCACTTTATGCACGAGTAGCACCACAAATTTTATTTGAGTTAGCTACTGATGGCCCAGGATTTATGGGTGATGAGCCTTATGAAACTTTAGGTGAAAAATTGTCGTTGCCACCATTTTTAGAGCCAAAGCGTGCACAAATTGAAGAGCTTGTTCGCCCAATTGACACTGTAAGAAGTGAGATTACGTTCGATAAAGAATATGAGTAATACTTTTTATTCCAATCAGAGAACATAAGCTTCTACTGATTGGAAATTACATACTCTTGGGGGTTAGTAGATGGAATTTGCAAAGCTAATAGATAAGCGCCGATCAGCAAATAATTTTATAGAGGGCATCAAGATGAGTGAGGAAGATATACGTCCCATTTTGGAGGATGTTAAGCTTGCTCCATCCGCTTTTAATTTACAACATGCCGATTATATCGTTGTATTAGATGAAGAAAAAAAAGAAAAAGTAAGAGACGCAGCATATGGACAATATAAAGTGCACTCAGCCTCAGCGGTCATACTTGTTTTAGGAGATAAAGAAGCCTATAAAAATACTGCTACCCTTAATCAAGGGATGGTGGACTTAGGTATTATTAATGGTTGTGAATTAGAAAATATCGTTAATGAAAACACTAAATTTTATGAAGAACGTGGCGCTGAATTTATGAAGGAGGAAGCGATTCGTAACGCTTCACTTTCAGCTATGTTATTTATGCTAGCAGCCAAAAATCGCGGATGGGATACATGTCCAATGATCGGCTTTGATCAGCAACAAATGAGAGCTCTTTTTAATGTCCCAGAAACACATGAAATTGCACTAATGATTACAATAGGTAAGGAAAAAGAAAGTAGTCGCCGCCTGCGTGGTTACCGTAAACCGGTTGAGGAATTTGCAACCTACTATTAGAGCGGTATAAAATAAAACTGGTTACAAATAATAAAATTAATGCACATTTAGGAGGAAATATTGTGAAAGTAGTAGCAATCGTAGGTAGTATCCGTAAAGAATCTTATAATATGCAATTAGCAAAATTTATTCAAAAGCGTTATGCAGAGAAAATTGATCTTGAAATATTAAGCTTAAACGATTTACCAATGTATAATCAAGATATCGAAAATGAAGCACCACAGCCTGTACTTGATTTTAAAGCAAAAGTAAAAGCGGCAGATGCAGTTCTTTGGTTGACACCAGAATATAATGGTACAGTGCCAGGTGTTATGGTTAACGCCATCGATTGGTTATCTCGCGTTGATAAAGTAATGATTGGCAAACCATCATTCATGATGGGGGCATCAATGGGTAACTTAGGTACTGTTAAAGCACAATTACATTTACGAGATATTTTATTCTCACCTGGAGTAAACTCACCATTACTTAGTGGTAATGACGTTTATATTGGAGCAGTACACACTAAATTTGATACTGAAGGAAATTTAACAGATGAAGGTACTATCAAATTCCTAGATGTAGTTATTGATAACTTCATAAACTGGATGAAAAAATACGTTTAAAAATAAAAAAATGTCCCATAAGTATAACAATATACTTATGGGGCATTTTTGGTTTATTAGATAGAGGTTAGAAGCGGCTCATCGGACGCCCCCAGGAAGCTCTGCTCTGCGCGAAAGCGAAGCGCCAGCGGCAAATGTTTTATCTGTACGAAAGCGAAGCGATAGCAACAAATGTTTTCTGCGCGAAAGCGAAGCGGCAGCGATAAAAGCGCCCAGCCGGAACGGACGGAAATCAACCCCTCGTAATGGTGATAAGCTTTTATTTAATCGGAATTATTTTTAACACCTTTTGAAGGCGGTATGCAAAAATACCTGCAAATATAGCTAAAATAATATCCTTTGGTAAAGGAGGCATCATCCAAACCCATGCTACCTTATAAGTGAAAGCATCAGGAGCACTAGCCCATAGCTTATAGGCAAAGTACATCCAATTTGTCCCTAGTAAGTAATTAATAGCTGTTGCAACTAATGCAGCAACCACATAGCTTTTCTTTGTTCCATTGCGTTCTACAATAAGCCCTGCGACAAATGCAGCTAATATAAAAGAAACAATGAAGCCAAATGTAGGGCTTAAAATTTGTCCAAAGCCTCCACCGAAACGGGCAAACACAGGTGCACCAGCTAAACCTATGCACATATACACAGTACAAGCGAGTGCCCCTTTTCTACTACCAAGAATAAGTCCTGCTAAAATAGCAAAAAAAGTTTGCAATGTGATAGGTACGCCACCAACCATCATGAAAGGTACAATGGATGTAATATTAGCTCCTATCATCATTAATGTTGAAAATAGTCCAATGTACGCAATGTCGACTGTTCTTAATTTGTTATGCGTGTGTTCCGCAACTGTTGCCATTATTTCACCCCTAAAAAGTAATGTTGATAATAATATTGTAAAAAAATAAACATTTTGTGTCAACTTGATAATAATAATTAGTTAACACAAAATGTTTATCCTGTTTAATTTGATAACTTATTGTTAGTTTATAGACTATAGAAACATCATAATTAAGAACAGATGCTGATGGAGTGATATCTAGTATGATGTGACCCTTAAAAGGGGCAGTTGATGCAAGGCCGACGCTGTCTCGACTGTAATGAGGCGTTCTATGATGATTTAGTAATCGTTCTTGGACGCCCCAGTCGGAACGGAGATCAACCACTCGCTTTGCTAAAGAGTCACTAGGATTTAGCACGAAAAGTAAAATAAATTAAGATACTGCTTTTAATCCTGCCACACCAATGATAATGGCGATGATACTAATAATTCGAGTCATATTTTTAGATTCACCGAAGAATATGATATTCACGAGAACAGCACCAACTGTACCAATACCAACCCATACTACATAGGCAATGCTTAATTGTAAATAGTTAAAGGATGCATATAATAGCACAAAGGATAGTCCAAAGCCGCCTAGATATATTAATAAATTTCGTATATTTTTTTCCTGACTATAATAGCGTAAACCTACAACACCAACAATTTCTGAAAATGCAGCTAATAAAACAAGTATCCAACCCATTATGCATTAGCTCCTTTCTCTTCAACATAATCTTTTGAAGGGTTATCAGCTAAATTAAGACCAATAACACCAAGTACTAAAATAAACATGAAAATTCCTTTAATTGCATTAAACTCACCGTCAAAAATAAAAATGTCCATTAATGTAGTACCAATTGTACCGACCCCAGCAAAAGTCGCATAAACTGTGCCGGTAGGTAAGTTCTCACAAGCCTTCGATAAGAAATGGAAATCGATCGCAATTAGAGACACAATAATAATCCAATGCCACCAGGAATCGGCAACATTAAAACCAAATATCCAAAACAATTCAAACAAACTAGTTAATCCAACATAAATCCAATCTTTTTGCATAGTTAAATTCCTTTCTATCATTATGACTGACATTCAGTCATTTTTAATGTAAAAGAGAACGCCACTTATGCGTGACGTAAATCGAGTGCATGATGTAAAAAGTCGAGGAGCTCAAGCTTTTGATGTCTAATTGTTTCTTCTTCACTGTCGTCATACAAATAAATTTGCTCAGCGGCAGATTCTACTAGACCGATTATAAGTTTAGAAGAACGTGTAGTATCTAGAGAAGCGCGTATCATTCCTTGTTGTTGAGCTTCATATAAGAAATTATTCATCCATTCGTAATAGGGAGCATATATATTTTCCCATTCTTTCATATGCTCGGTTTGTGTAATACCGGCATAGATAAGTGCAAATACATCTCGATATTCCTCAGTTAGAGAAAAAACAATATCTACTACTTTTTCAAGCTGCTTTGCAAAAGGCTCTTGTTTTGAAATCCCATCGTTAATAGCAGCTATAATTTTCTCAACCATAACTTTTGCGATGGCTGGCATAACTGAAAGACGTGATGGGAAATAAAGATAAAATGTCCCTTGCGCGATACCTGCAGCTTTTACGATATCTGAAACCTTTGTCTTTTCTATTCCTTTTTCACGGAAAACTTCAATTGCAGCTTGAATAATTTTCTCTTCTTTTGACATGAAATCCCTCGCTTTTGGCCTGCTTATTTAATATGTTACAAAATAGCTGAAATAAAGTCAAAGAAAATGACTGACAATCAGTCATTGTTTTTCGTGTATATATGTTTCTTATTTAGGGAACTTTATTCGTGAAAGGAATTGATGAAAATGGAAGAGATAAAAATTGCACAATTAGATCAGCAACAGCTTGAAAAAATTAATGAGCTAGAAAAGAATATTGGAGTGACATTAGTGGCGTATGATTCTTCGACAATGTCATCACAGGGCTCGGGTGCCTTCGAGTCAAACAATAGTACTCACAGCAATCATCCATCATAATTAAGAATAAAATACCTTGCAGCAATGTGAGGTTTTTTTATTTCATTTGAGAATAGGAGGAGTACAATGTTGCAAGATTTCTATGCAGATTTACATATTCATATTGGACGCACTTTAAGTGGTCGTGCTGTTAAAATTACTGGCAGTAAAACGTTAACGTTAGCAAGAATTTTAGAGACTGCAAGTGCAAGAAAGGGATTAGATATTATCGGGATTATTGATTGTCATTCACCTGAAGTAATGGATGAAATGGCAGAGATGATTGAACAGGGAGAACTGAAGGAGCTGGAACATGGAGGGCTTCGTTTTCAAGAAACAACACTTATTCCAGGCTCTGAAATTGAGATTTATGATCATCATTGCCATGGACCCATTCATGTACTCGCCTATTTTCCAACACTTCTACTTATGAGGGAATTTTCAAATTGGATGTCTAATCATATGAAGAATATACATTTAAGCTCTCAGCGCATTTATTGTGATGGCCGAACATTACAGCAAAAGGTTCATGAATTAGGCGGGCTTTTTATTCCTGCTCATGTTTTCACACCATTTAAAAGCTTATTTGGTAAAGGCGTGCATCGTAGTTTAACAGAAGTATTTGACCCTCAGCTTATAGATGCGATAGAGCTTGGTTTAAGCTCCGATACCAATATGGTGAGTAACATTAAAGAGCTGCAAGCATATACATTTGTCAGCAACTCTGATGCACATTCACTAGGGAAAATTGCACGTGAGTATCAAAAATTAAGACTATTAAATGCAAATTTCACAGAATTAAAGATGGCGCTTCATGAGCAAGAAGATCGAGCAGTAATAGCCAATTATGGCTTAAACCCTTTGCTTGGAAAATATCATCAGACTGTCTGCGCGAAATGTGGCGAGCAGCTTAGCAATTCGGCCACAATCTGTACAAACTGTGAAAGCACGCAAATTATAAAAGGTGTTGCAACGCGTATTAAGGAGCTTTCAGAGCAAGTTACAGATAAACGTGCACGACCACCATATATACACCAAGTACCGCTAGACTTTATACCAGGATTAGGGCCAAAAATGATGGAACGATTAGTGCAAGCATTTGGTACAGAGATGAACATCTTGCATCGAGTTACACTAGAACAGCTCGAACAAATCGTGCCGCCCAAAATTGCCAAGATGATCGAGCTGTTCTAGTGTAACTCGATGCAAGA
>Ga0209025_1002449_pt1 | contig 19620 bp, 20 predicted proteins | sample AraplaMF_Col_mLB_FD_184256 | JGI IMG/M metagenome (GOLD analysis project Ga0209025, IMG submission 184256) | Arabidopsis root microbial communities from the University of North Carolina, USA - plate scrape MF_Col_mLB (SPAdes) (version 2) | ecosystem: Host-associated > Plants > Roots > Endosphere... | reverse complement strand
AAGAAAGTGCAGATATGAATCGTTATATTCGAACAGTAGCTTCAAGGGCTGTTCATACAGCTCAAGCTATACCGAGCGGTCCTGTACACATTAACGTACCTTTACGTGAACCGATTGTACCAGATTTATCTATTGAAGATTTATGGGGTCAAGGGAAACGAGGTAAATCATATGTGTCTGCTATTCATGGAGAAGCATCTCTATCGGAAAAAGGTTTCGAAGAAATTGCGAAGCGCTTAGAGGGAACAACAAAAGGACTTATTATATGCGGAGATCAAATGTCTTTAAAAGCAGTAGACAGCGTATGCCATTTAGCTGAATCTTTAAGCTTTCCGGTGCTCGCAGATCCGTTATCACAATTAAGAAGCGGCAGGCATTCAAAAGAAAATGTAATAGAGACATATGATACATTTTTAAAAAGTGATAAGATTGATGAGCGTTTTTATCCGGAAGTTGTCATTCGTTTTGGCGCGATGCCGGTCTCGAAACCGCTATTGCAATTTTTGAAAGCACACGAGCCGACAGAAATGTTTGTAGTTGACCAAGGTAAAGGCTGGAGAGACCCTACTTTGCGTTCAACAGTGATGATTGAAGCCGATGAGACATTATTTTGTGAAGAACTGATCAAGCGTCTTTCAGCGAATCAAGAGGAATCTACTTCATGGCTGAGTCTGTGGAAAAAGATTAATGCTCAAACTGCACAGGCTCTGAGAACATTAACTTCTGGCCAGGAATGGTTCGAAGGACAAGTAGTTCAAGAAATTGTTGATGTAGTACCTGAAGGCACGGCTTTGTTTGCTGGAAATTCAATGCCTGTTCGAGATATTGATTCTTTCTTCTTAAATACGGAAAAAGATATTCCACTCTTTGTAAATCGAGGCGCAAATGGAATTGATGGTGTAGTTTCGTCTGCTCTAGGCGTAAGCACGGCTTACGATCACACCGTTTTATTTATTGGTGACCTATCGTTTTATCACGATTTAAATGGTCTTCTGGCAGCTAAAATGCATAATTTAAATTTAACCGTTGTGCTAGTTAACAATGACGGCGGAGGAATTTTTTCATTTTTACCGCAGTCAAAACAAGAAAAGCACTTTGAATTTTTATTCGGTACGCCAACTGGATTAAACTTTGAGCATGCCACTCGTCTGTATGATGGCACATTTTCTTCAGCAAGCAGCTGGGAAGAATTTCGACATGCAATGAATCATGCTTTCGCAAAAGGCGGGTTGCATGTTGTAGAGATTCGTACAACTCGTACAGAAAATGTAGAGACTCATCGCAGTTTGTGGAAACTTGTTTCCGAGGAAATAAATTTGTCAAACGGTGAGGAATAAGCAATGAGGTATCAATTAAGTGGTGTATCTTACTATGTGCACACCGAGGGAAAAGGAGAGCCGCTGCTTCTGCTTCACGGTTTTACCGGTTCTTCTCAAACCTGGCGTGCCTTTATGAAGAAATTCGCTAAAGACTATCAGGTGATTGCTGTTGATATTATTGGTCATGGCCAATCAGCAGCTCCGAAAGAAATCAAACCATATTCAATGGAAGCAGTTGTTGAAGCACTGCATGAGCTGCTTCAACAGCTATCTCTATCACAGGTAAATGTAATCGGATATTCGATGGGAGGAAGACTTGCTCTTTCATTTGCTCAGCGATATCCACACCTTGTGAAAAAGTTGGTATTAGAAAGCGCATCGCCTGGTTTAAAAACGCGAGAAGAACAAAAGCTAAGAAAAGAAAAAGATGAACAGCTGGCGAGCCGCATTATGGAAAATGGGATTGAAGAGTTTGTGAACTATTGGGAGGAAATCCCTCTTTTTCGTTCTCAAAAGCAATTGCCTCGTCATGTTCAAGAAGCGGTGCGTAAAGAAAGACTTTCTCATACAGAGATCGGCCTTTCCAACAGTTTGAAAGGAATGGGGACAGGAGTCCAGCCGTCCCTTTGGGAGATGCTGGGCGATCTGTTGATGCCGGTTTTGCTTATTACAGGAGAAGTAGATCAAAAGTTTTGTTTAATTTCCAAAGAAATGCAAACATTAATACCAAATGCTACTTCTAAAATTATTTTAGGGACAGGCCATGCAATTCACGTGGAACAACCCGAGATTTTTGGTAGAATAGTAAGTGAGTTCTTAGCTACTACATAATTAGGAGGAAATAAAGATGACAGTTGAATGGACATCAGTACGTCAGTATGAAGACATTTTATACGAAACATATAACGGAATCGCTAAAATTACGATTAACCGTCCGGAAGTGCACAATGCATTCCGTCCAAAAACAGTAATGGAATTGATCGATGCATTTGCTTATGCTCGTGACGATGCAAGCGTTGGAGTAATTGTATTAGCAGGTGCTGGGGATAAAGCATTTTGCTCAGGCGGAGACCAAAGAGTTCGCGGCCACGGTGGCTACGTAGGAGAAGATGAAATTCCACGTCTAAACGTTCTAGATTTACAGCGTTTAATTCGCGTAATTCCAAAGCCGGTTGTTGCGATGGTATCAGGCTATGCAATTGGTGGTGGCCACGTTCTTCACGTTGTATGTGACTTAACAATTGCAGCGGATAACGCAGTCTTTGGACAAACAGGTCCTAAAGTTGGAAGCTTCGATGCAGGATATGGCTCTGGTTATTTAGCTCGCATCGTAGGTCATAAGAAAGCGCGTGAGATCTGGTTCTTATGCCGTCAGTACAACGCTCAAGAAGCATTAGACATGGGATTAGTAAACACGGTCGTTCCATTAGAACAGCTTGAAGCTGAAACAATTCAATGGTGTGAAGAGATGTTAGAAAAAAGTCCAACCGCTCTTCGTTTCTTAAAAGCAGCATTTAATGCTGATACGGATGGCTTAGCTGGTATCCAGCAATTTGCGGGTGACGCAACGCTTCTTTATTACACAACCGATGAGGCAAAAGAAGGTCGCGATGCATTTAAGGAAAAACGCAATCCAGACTTCCAACAGTTCCCACGTTTCCCTTAAACAGCTGAAACAGCTTGGTGATTATCATCAGGCTGTTTTTTCAATTTAATTTAGTTAATCAGTATAAAAAGGAGAGAAATTCATGAGTAGCCAAACGATTCCCAATGGGCTTATGCAAAGAGCATATTTGACGCCAAATCGAGTGGCGGTAGAAACACCGCAAACGTCTCTTACGTTTCAAGAGCTTCATGAACGTGTTCAAAAAGTAGCACAGCAGCTTTCGTTTAACGGTGTAAAGCAAGGCGATACCATTGCTTTATACATGAAAAATCGCGTGGAGTTTATTGAGATTTTACATGCGGTTTCTTATATTGGCGCAAGGTTGCTGCTCGTCAACACGCGTTTGACAAACGAAGAAATTAATTATCAGCTAACAGATGCAAACGTGTCGTTGCTTATTGCGGATGAAACGTTTTTAATGAGAGAATTCCAAAGTTCTATTACTCAGCTTACTTTACCTGCTTTAAAAAGTTCTTCAGAAGCAGAAACGGATTTTCAAAAAACGTGGAATCTCGAGGAGACATTTACCATTATGTATACGTCCGGAACAACAGGTCATCCAAAAGGAGTGCTGCAGACGTATGGAAATCACTGGTGGAGTTCCGTTGGCTCAGCACTTAATTTAGGATTAAACGAAAAAGACTGCTGGCTTATAGCGGTTCCTTTGTTTCATATTAGCGGCTTATCTATTTTAATGCGGAGCGTCTTTTACGGAATGAAAATCATTTTAGAAGAACGGTTTGAAGCAGGAGCAGTAAATGAAGCGATTGAAAACAAAGAGGTAACGATTATTTCGGTTGTCACTTCCATGCTGTCCAACATGCTCGATGAGTTAGGGGAACGGAAATATCCACATACGTTTCGATGCATGCTTTTAGGAGGAGGACCTGCACCGCTTACTATTTTAGAGGCCTGTGTGAATAAAGAAATTCCTGTTTATCAAACGTATGGAATGACAGAAACATCTTCACAGTTCGTTACACTTTCACCTGAAGATAGTTTGCGAAAACTGGGATCAGCAGGTAAACCATTATTTCCATGTGCAATGAAAATTGTAGATGAAAAAGGAAATGAGACCAGCGAAGCAGGAGAAATCATTGTTAAAGGTCCGAATGTTACAAAAGGATATTTAAATAAACCTGAAGCTACTGAAAAAGCCCTTCAACAAGGCTGGTTCTATACAGGAGATATCGGGAAAGTGGATGAAGAAGGCTTTCTATATGTGTTAGACAGACGTTCAGACCTTATTATTTCAGGTGGAGAAAATGTATATCCAGCTGAAATTGAAAATGTTTTGTTGAAGCATCCCGCTGTTAAAGAGGCCGGTGTAACGGGAGTAGCTGATGAAAAATGGGGACAAGTGCCAGCTGCATGTATTGTTGTAAACGAAGACGTTTCAGATGAAGAATTATCTTTACACATTCAACAATTTTTAGCAAAGTACAAACTTCCAAAGTATTTCGTTCGAGTAGAGGAGCTGCCGCGAACGGCTTCTAACAAAATCATACGCCGGAAGCTGTCATCTTTCATACAGAAAAGGAGCTAATCGATGATTATAAAAAAAGTACATCTTTATAAAATTGACATGAAGCTTCTTTCTCCTTTTTCAACAAGCTATGGTACAGTGCAGGATCGAGAATTGATTTTGCTTGAAGTAGAAGATGAACAAGGATTTACAGGGTGGGGAGAAGTAGTTGCTTTTTCATCTCCTTGGTACACGGAAGAAACGATTCAGACATGTTTTCATATGTTAGACGATTTTTTAATTCCCTCGCTTCTTCATCAGCAGCTTCAAAAACCAGAGGATGTTCAAAAGTTATTCAAACCTCTAAAGCGAAATAACATGGCTAAAGCAGCTTTAGACTGTGCTATATGGGATTTGTATGCAAAGCGGCAAAACAAACCGTTATCTGAAGTAATTGGAGGAGTAAGGTCTGCTGTAGAAGCTGGAGTGGTAGTTGGCTTAAATGATATTTCCATAATGAAAGAACAAATAAAGACTTACATGAAAGATGGTTATAAGCGCTTTAAAGTGAAAATTAAGCCGGGTGCTGACTATGAGCTACTGAAACAAATTCGAGATGAATTTCCAAACATTCCTCTTATGGCTGATGCCAATTCAGCCTATACGTTAAGCGACAGTGATTCATTGAAGAAACTAGATAAATTGAATTTAATGATGATCGAACAGCCGTTAAGTTCTGATGATATTCTTGATCATCGATTGTTACAAAAGCAAATGAAGACGCCAATTTGCTTAGATGAAAGTATTGTGAGCTATGAAGATGCACGTCATGCAATTGAACAAAGAAGCTGTAAGATTATCAATGTGAAAATCGGTCGAGTTGGCGGAATGTCCGTAGCAAAGCAAATTCATGATTTATGCGCCCAGCATGGTGTAAGACTTTGGGTTGGAGGAATGTTAGAAGCCGGGATTTCACGAGCTCATAACATCGCCCTTGCCACATTGCCTTCTTTCACGATACCAGGTGATATTTCTGCGTCGTCTCGCTATTGGGAAAAAGATATTATTAAGCCCGAAGTAGAAGTAGAAGCCGGAGTAATAAAGGTGAAGGGAAAACCGGGGATAGGATACGAGATTGATAAAAAGTTTATCAAAACAATCACAGCATTTGAAAAAGAATACAAATAATTAAAAACCGTTTTTTTATGAAAAACGGTTTTTTTTATTGAGGTTGTCAATGTTTAGTAGAAAAATAGGACAAATTTTTTAAAAAGAGCACATTGTTCCATCAAGCGTGTCAAAACATGTTATGATGGAATAGTTTGATGAAAAAAGTCGAAGGATTTTATCGTAAAAAACAAAATTATTTTTGAAAATAGGTTGATAGTTTTCTAAGTTGTCCTATATAATGTGTTTATAACATAACACAATATGTTGTTTTGGAATCGGTAATAAAATACTATATTTTGTGTTTTCCAGTGAAAAAGGTGTCTGATAAAAAGACTTAAAAGGGAATTTGGTGAAAATCCAAAGCTGTCCCCGCAACTGTGAATGCTGATGAAATAAGGAAATCCACTGTGAGTAAACATCATGGGAAGGCCTTAAAGTAAAAAGAAGCATAAGTCAGGAGACCTGCCTTTTTTATGTCGTTTTATCTTCTTCGGGAGGTGAGAGGGTAGAGCGAGGATTGAGAAAAGACTTAGTGTCTTCTTCTATCTTCGTTCTATTCGCTCACCGAGGTACGGTGAGCGATTTTTTATTTTGAAGTGAAGAGAGGAGCCATATTTATGGTGAATACATTAAAGCCTACAATTCTACATGAATTAACTGCATATATTGAACGATTAAAAAAAGAATTTACGCAGCTTGATTTTTCTTTGTATGAGGAAAAGGTTATTCAAACTGTTACAGTAAAGGAAAATATGACGGACGAAAAGGTTGCAAACGTACTAATTTTGGCAGCCCTAGAGCGTATTTCAATGGAAGAACCAGATTGGACGTACGTGGCGGCAGACGTCTACTTAAACGAACTATATCGAAAAGCAGCAGACAGCCGAGGTTATGATAAAAAAGAGAAGTACGGTTCTTTTTATCAGCTTATTCAAGAACTAACAAAAATCGGCATTTATAATAAACAACTATTAAAAACATATACAGAAGAAGAAATTAATGAAATTGCTTCAGTCATTATTCCTGAAAGAGATCGTTTATTTACATACATTGGATTGTTGACATTAGCAGATCGCTATTTAGCGACATCACATGATAAGCGCGTATACGAATTACCGCAAGAACGTTTTCTTATCATTGCTATGACGCTGATGTCTCAAGAAAAGAAAGAAAATCGAACAGCATTAGTAAAAGAAGCGTACTGGGCGCTTTCTAGTCTATATATGACGGTTGCCACTCCAACACTTTCAAACGCAGGAAAGAGCTACGGACAGCTATCTAGCTGCTTTATTGACACGATTGATGACAGCTTACGCGGTATTTATGATAGCAATACAGATTTGGCCACACTTAGTAAAAATGGAGGCGGAATTGGTGTCTACCTCGGTCATATTAGAAGCCGGGGAAGTGATATAAAAGGTTTTAAAGGCGTATCATCAGGAACAATTCCATGGATGAAACAGCTAAATAATACGGCTGTAAGTGTCGATCAGCTAGGTCAGCGACAAGGAGCTATTGCCGTATATTTAGACGTATGGCATAAAGATATCTTTTCATTCTTAGACGCGCGTCTGAACAATGGTGACGAACGCCAGCGCACGCATGATTTATTCACTGGCGTATGTCTGCCAGATTTGTTTATGGAAAAAGTAGAAGCACGTGAAGACTGGCACTTATTCGATCCGCACGAAGTTCGTACGCTGATGGGCTACTCGTTAGAAGATTTTTATGATGAAGAAGAAGGAAGCGGTTCGTTCCGCACTCGTTACGCTGAGTGTGTAAACAATGAACAGCTTTCAAGAGAAACAGTGCCTGCTATTGAAATCTTCAAGCGTATTATGCTTTCCCAGCTTGAAACCGGAACGCCTTATATGTTCTATCGTGATACGGTTAACCGAGCTAATCAAAACCGCCACGCGGGTATGATTTACTGCAGTAACTTATGTACAGAAATCACGCAAAACCAGAGTACAACGGTAGTAACAGAGGAAATTACGGAAGATGGAAAAATTATTATTACAAAGAATCCGGGCGATTTTGTCGTATGTAATCTTTCTTCTATTAACTTAGCGAGAGCCGTAACTGAAGATGTGCTTGAACGTTTAATTCCAATTCAAGTACGCATGCTTGATAATGTTATTGAGCTAAATGATTTGCCGGTACTTCAAGCAAAGCTAACGAATCAAAAATACCGCGCGGTGGGGCTTGGCACATTTGGCTGGAACCATTTGCTTGCCTTGAAGAAAATAGCATGGGAGACAGATGAAGCGGTAGCATACTGCGATGAATTGTATGAACAAATTTCTTACTTAACCGTGCAGGCAAGCATGAACTTAGCTAAAGAAAAAGGCGCATATCCATTATTTAAAGGCTCAGATTTTGAGTCAGGCGCTTATTTTGAAACACGTGAATACACAAGCGAAGCATGGAATGAACTGCGTAACGAAATTCAAAGCAATGGGATAAGAAATGGATACTTAATGGCTGTAGCACCTAATTCATCAACATCTATTATCGCGGGTTCTACGGCAAGTATTGATCCGATTTTCCGTAAGTTTTATTCAGAGGAAAAGAAAAACTATAAAATCCCAGTGACGGCACCAGATTTATCGCCAGCAACAAACTGGTATTATAAGTCCGTTTATTTAATTGATCAGCACTGGAGCATTAAGCAAAACGCAAAGCGCCAGCGCCATATTGATCAATCTATTTCATTCAATTTATATGTACAAAACGATATCCGAGCAAAAGAGTTACTGGATCTTCATATGACGGCATGGAAAGAAAAATTAAAAACGACCTATTACGTACGTTCAACATCAAGTGAAGTCATTGAAGAATGTGAAAGCTGTCATAGTTAAAAGGAGTGAATAATTCATGACAAGCATGTTAAAACGAGAATTAATGAACGAAACAGCTCCGAACCGTTCGACAGGAATCATCAACGGCAAGAGCTCCAATATTCTAAACTGGGATGACGTCCGATTTTCATGGGCGTTCCCTAAATACAAGCGTATGCTAGCTAATTTCTGGACGCCGTTTGAAATTAATATGGGTCAAGATATTAAGCAGTTCCCTCAGTTAACCGCTGACGAACAAGAGAGCTTTCTAAAAATTATTGGCCTGCTGGCGCTGCTGGACAGTATTCAATCAGATTATGCTAGTAAAGTAGCTGATTATGTAACCGATTCTTCGATTAATGCTCTAATGATTATTTTAGCGCAGCAAGAAGTGGTTCATAATCATTCGTATTCATATGTTTTATCAAGTCTTGTACCAAAAGGAAAACAAGATGAAGTATTTGAATACTGGCGCACAGACGAAAAGCTTCGCGCTCGAAATGACTTTATTACAAACGGATATAAAGCATTTAGCGAAGAAGCAACGGTTGAAAACTTTTTGAAGTCTATGGTATATGATGTTATTTTAGAAGGCCTTTTCTTCTATAGCGGATTTGCTTTCTTCTATAATCTTGCGAGAAATCAAAAGATGGTGGCGACATCTACGATGATTAACTATATCAATCGTGATGAACAGCTTCACGTTGGGTTATTTGAAAAGATTTTCAAGGAAGTACTAAATGAAAATCCAGCTTATCGTACGGAGGAGCTAGAAACGTTTGTAGTTGAAACGTTCCAAGAGGCAGCTCGTCTTGAAATTGAATGGGCGGAATCTGTTATTGGAGAAAAATTCGATGGCATTACGATGAAAGAACTGCAGCAGTACATTGAATATATGGCTAACAAACGCTGTAATCAGTTAGGCTTCGGTCGAGCTGCTTTCCCAGAAGCACCGATTGAAAACCCTCTTCGTTGGATTATTGCTTATCAAGAGGTAGATTTAGGGAAAACGGATTTCTTTGAACAGAAATCACGACAATATACAAAAGCATCAGATGCAAATGGATTTGATGATCTATAAACACAAAAGCTGACTAATTTCTTTATTGATTAGTCAGCTTTTTTTAATTGAATAAGTCCAAGTTCTAACGCACGTGTGGTAATTAAGTCATCAATTTCTTCTGGAATGTTTTCAAGTGTTCCCCATTTGTATGTCCATAAATGAGTAAACGATTGTACATAGATTGGAAAGGTTTGTTCATTTGCTTTTATGGCTTCTTCTTTAAAAAAATGAATCAGTTGTTCAGTCTTCATATTAGTCTCCTTTTTTATGATCTTGAAGAGAGAAAAAAGACAACCCAGAGGCTGTCCTTTTGCGGGTTACGCTTCAGTTGGCTTGAACGTTTTACAGTCTGTTTCATAGCTGCTTGCTGCATGTTTTCCGCTATGACTTACTACGTAAATTTCTTCTGCACTGCAGTGATTTCCATTTTTCCAAAAGTGACAGTTATTTACTTCACAAAGAATGTTTTGTTCCAACGTTAACCCTCCTTTGTATGTGATAGCTATAGTATGGTCAAAATTCAACTAACTTATAAGAAAGGTGGTAGACTTTCATTTTAATTGAGAATTTTTATCAATTAAACATTGACAAAGAGAATCATTCTCAATTAAACTGTGTATATAGTAAAGAATACAGGTTGTTGTCAAATCATTAAATGAATAATTAATTGGGAGGGAACAAACATGTCATCAGTCATGGTTGTAGGAGGAGACAGGTTAAAGCATATTACAGATCGTCTAGCGGTAGAAGGATTTAATGAAGTAATTCATTTAGATGGCCGTAAAAGCAATATGGTGAAGCGAGAAATTCCCGAACATATTGGGTTTGTATTAGTTATTACCGATTTTATTAATCACAATATGGCAAAAGTCATTAAAGAGAAAGCAAAAAAACAGCAAAAACCAATTTATTTCGTCAAACATTCATGGAGTGCTATTCGTAAAGTGATTGAGCAAATTTCATGATTTAATTTTTAGTCATTATTGAGAATGAATTTCAATTAGGGTGGTGAGACATAGATGGAACCGATGAAAGTGCATATAAAGACACTCTCCAATAACCACATCGAACAATTTATTCGATGTCCGTACAAATTTTATCAGCAGCAGCTTCTTTTGAAAAAGACATCTATAGATTGGAAACAGCATGTTCAAGTAACTGTCCATCAAATCATTAAAACATACTATAGCAAGCCAGTTGAGTATCGCTCAAACCTCTATGTTTTACAGCTTATTGAAAAATATTGGCGCCTAAAGCCAAATATGTTTTCATCACCCATTCACTATTACGATGTGTTAGCTAAAGTAAGTGATTATTTACTGCGGTTTTTAGGTGAGAAAACACATGCGGAGCTACCGCTTTTTGTGTTTGAGAAATACAGCGTTTATGTAGAAGAAATTCAAAGCAACCTTTCTCTAACTATTGATTTTGCTGCATGGACAAAGAAGTCTTATACGGTAACAAAATTCATTCTAGATGACCATGAAGAAGTGAAGAACGCAATGAAAGACTTTATTATCGTTTTTTCGAAACAAGCTTTTAAAAAGGTTCCTGAACAAATTCGTTTTTATTCATTATTAACCGGAGAAACAACAACTTATCGTATTGCACCAGACGATTATGAAAAAGCCATACTTCAGCTACATATTGTCAAAAGTGTGTTGATGGAACGAAAACATTTTCAAAAGAATTATGCATCCAGTGAGTGTGAAAATTGTCCCCTTAAGCAAGAATGTGATGAAGAAGGGGATGTGCGGCCAACACTGCTGGTGTAAAGGAGCGTCATTTACATGAAGGAAATCTTACTAGCTTATGCGAGTATGTCAGGCAACACAGAAGCGATAGCCGATTTGATCGAAGAAGAATTAGTCAAGCATGGATTGCATGTGAAACGAGCAGAGGTATATGACATTGATGCTTCTGACCTTGTATCCGCAGAATCTATTATCTTTGGAGCTTATACGTGGGGAGATGGAGAGCTGCCAGATGATTTTTTAGATCTTTATGATGAAATGGATGATATAGATTTCAGTCAAAAGAAGATGGCTGTATTTGGTTCAGGTGATTCATCATATGATGTTTTTTGCGGAGCAGTTGATTTAATTGAAGAAAAAATAAAGGGGCGTAACGGAAATATAGCCGTTCCCGGTTTAAAAATCGAGCTCTCTCCCTTTGGAGAAGATGTAGAAAAATGTAAGATATTTGCTAAAGACTTTGCTGAAGTAGTGGCAAAATCTGCTGCTTCATAAGAAAACCCGGTCAGTTCTTGACCGAGTTTTTTAATATGGCTTCTTTTTGCTGTATTCTTTATTATCTTTCATAAATAGACGCCAGAAATAAAAGAATCCAGGAAATAAAATCGCAAAGCCAACAATATACACAATAAATAACGAATGGAACGCATCGGGATGTGTAAATCCATTCTCAATCGTTACGTTTGGATACACGACATACGGTAAGTGACTTCGTCCGTATACGTAACTTGCTAAGAAATATTGAAGGACGATTGATACCACAGCTAAACGAGGCATTCCTTTTCCTTTTTGAGAAGGCAGCAGCAGAGCAATGCCAGCTACTACAAATAGACCTACAGATCCGTAAAGAAGAGGCTTAAACTGCATCATTTTATCATATAACCAGCTGGCTTCTGATTGCATTGTAATCATAATAAAGATAGCCATTAGCAGTGAAAGCGGTCCTGTAATGAGCGCATCGCGCCGATAGACCGCATAAGCTTCCATTTCGTCAGATGACTTCGAGTAATCTGCTAATAAAAGAGACGAAAGAAACAGGGAAGAGGTAATGGCAAAACCAATAAATGAATAGACGTGCGGACTTGAAAACACTCTTGCTAAATTTAATCGCTGCGTCCCGTCAATTACATCAATAAATCCACCTTGACTTACTGGCAGTACGGCGATTAAAAAAGCAGGAATTAAAACGCCGGATATACCGGATACATAAACCAGTGCTCTCCGATATTTGAAGCTGCTGGCATAGTGTGAAAACACTAAAAATCCGCTTCGAATAGATAAGAGAAGTAAAATGATACTGCCCGGTACTAGTAGCACTGTTCCAAGCGTAAATGTAGCTCGAGGAAAAAAGCTAAACAGCGCAACAACAATCGCAACGATAAATACATTGGTTACTTCCCAAGTAGGCGATAGATATCTGTTTGCTACATCTGTAGCATTTGTTTTCGTACGGTTAATATATACCATCGACCAAAAACCAGCTCCAAAGTCCATCGTTCCCATTACGGCATAAATAAAAATGAAGCCCCATATTACAGTAATTGCTAGTAATGAATCACCCATATTCTCACATCCTTTTTAATCTGCTTGCGCAGCAAGCTCTTTAGAAAGCGGATTTCTTCTGAAATAAAACACCAGTACAAGGGCGACTGCGGCCACAAGTACGATATAAACAAGCAAAAATAAAAAAAATAAAATATGCAAATTAGCAGAAGTGGTAACTGCTTCTGATGTACGCATGATGCGGTAAATGACCCAGGGTTGTCTGCCTGTACATGCAAAAATCCATCCGAATTCAATGCCCATGATCGCGAGAGGGCCCGTCGCGACAAATGCCCACATGAAAACTTTAGGGAAGCTTTTCTTCTTTAAAAACTTGTACCAAACAACGCCAACTAGCGCCACTAAAATTAAAATCGATCCGATAATGACCATACCGTTAAACAAGGTATGCACAAAAAGCGGAGGCCAATAATCTCTAGGGAAGTCATTGAGTCCAGTAATCACTGTATTAAAGCTATTACCCGACAAGAAGCTGAGCATCCATGGAAACTCAATTCCATACTTGACTCGCTGTTCTTTTTCATCTGTAAATCCGCCTAAAGCTAATGGCGCATGATCTTGCGTTTCAAATAGACCTTCAGCTGCTGCAAGTTTTTCAGGTTGATATTCGTATACTTTTTGCATAGATTCATGTCCATTCAAAGCCGTTATAAAAGAGAAAATCCCGCCGATTACTAATCCCATCATCAACGCTTTATGATGAAACTTATATTCTCTTGGATTATGTTTTCGCGCACGAAGCATTTTAAAGGCAGCTACTGAAGCAATGACAAAGCCTCCGGTCGTATAAGCAGAAACAGCTACGTGACCGGACGTTACAAAGAAGCTCGGATTAAAGAAAGCTGCCCAAGGATCTACGCTTACAATGTCTCCATTTAAAATTCGAAAGCCAGCAGGTGTTCCTTCAAATGCGTGCACGTTGGTAATTAAAACGGCAGAGGCAAGTGCGCCTATTGCTACTAGAACCAGACTAATAATCCGCATCTTTCGAGAAATACGGTCCGCTGCGTATACATAAATGGAGAGAAAAAGAGCCTCAATAAAGAAAGCATAAATTTCAATTTGAAAGGGAAGAGCCATCACTTTTCCTACGATTTCCATAAAACCTGGCCAAAGCAACGCTAATTGTACACCAGCAATCGTTCCTGTGGGAATGGCGACCCCAAGCAAGACAGCAGCTCCTTTTGTCCATCGTTGTGCCATAAGTTCATAATCTTTATCTTTTGTTTTGTAGTAAAGAATTTCAGCCAATAAAATCATGAGAGGAATGCCGACGCCAAGAGTGGCAAAAATGATATGTACCCCCATGTTCAGACCAAACATTGAACGTGCAGTAACTAAATGATCCATTCATTTTTCAACCTTTCCAGTAAAGTATTGATAAACCTTATTGTCCACTTTTTACCACAATTTATGCATCGGAATTGGTAAAACATATCACTTGAAAATAGTAATCATTACGATTATAATAAGTGTATATTGTTTTAAAGGAGAGATATTTAATGAAAACAAATATTCATCCAGACTATCGTAAAGTTGTATTTATGGATACAAATAGCGGAACATCATTTTTATCAGGATCTACAAAACAATCAAATGAGATCGTTCAGTGGGAAGATGGCAACACGTATCCGCTTTTAAAAGTTGAAATCAGTTCGGATACACATCCCTTTTATACAGGAAAACAAAAATTTGCTGATAAAGGCGGCCGTGTAGAACGCTTTAAGCAAAAATATAAATTGCAATAAAAAACTAGCCGAGAGGCTAGTTTTTTTATTAATATAATGCTTTTTTCAACGTATCAATGTTGTGCTGCATAATCGAAAAATAATCTTCTTTATTTTTAACATCGTTTTTTGTTAATGACTCTAAGTTATGAAGTGTTAAAGGTTGAGCTCCCACTTCATTTTTAACAAGCGTAGACACTTTAGGCTTTAAATTTTGGTCAAAGATAAAGTATTTGATATGATCTTTTTTTGCTTGTTTTACGATGTTTTCTAATTGTTTTTGAGACGGCTCATTTGTAGGAGATAAACCAGCTACGCTAATTTGCTTTAAGCCGTATCGTTTTTCCCAGTAGCCGTAGGCTGCATGTGATACTAAAATTTCTTTATGAGGTGCGTCGCCAATGGTTGTTTTTAGCTCTTGGTCTACATCTTCAAGCTGGGTCTTCAACGTTTGGAAGTTCTTTTCAAATTCTGCTTTTTTATCCGGTTTTAATTCAACAAGTTCATTTTTAATATTTTCTGCTAATTGAATGGCCAAAACAGGATCAAGCCAAACGTGAGGGTCTGTATCTCCGTGGTTATGCTCTTCTTCATGTGCATGTTCGTCCTCGTGGGCATGCTCATCTTCAGAACTCTTTGCTAGTTCAATTCCTTTTGCAGCTTCTACTAAGGCGACATCTTCATTCTTTAGCGTAGACTGTGCTTTATCTGCAAAGCCTTCAAGCCCAATTCCTGAGTAAACGAATGCGTCCGCGTTTGCGATTTTGACCATTGTTTTTGTGGTAGGTTCAAATGAGTGAGCATCTACACCGGTTGGTAAAATGCTTTTAGCTTCTACATATTTTCCGCCGATTTTTTGAGTGAAATCCTGTAAAGGGTAAATTGTTGTGTAAACTTCTAATTTTTTGTTTTTATTATCAGATGCGTTATTTGCACTGCTTGAGCTGCACCCTGCAAGGGCTGTTCCAATTCCTAATGCCAGCACCATTAAAAGTGGTTTGAATTTCATTATGTTGCTCCTTCCGTTCGTATCGTAACCATTTATGACCTCTGTTATTATATCGTAATTATTACGATTTGAAAACTAAAAATTTACGCACTTACCGTAAACTTCGGAAGAGGATCTTTGAAAGCAGCCCAATCCTGATTCATTTCCTCAGTTGTCAGCAAACAGCGGTCTAATGTTTTAATAATTTCGTCTTCGTTCATATCAATACCAATGAACACAAGTTCGTTAATACGGTCTCCAAATTGCTCATTCCATTTTGCTCGTAATTCAGGTTCTTCTTTTAAGGTTTGTTCTCTTTCCTCTGCTGTGTACGTCGCCACCCATTCACCCGCTCCTTGAACCATAATGGACGTACCCGCTTGAGAAAGAAGTCCTGCCATATTATTACGCGAAGCAAGCCAGAAAAATCCCTTTGCACGTACAATATCAACCGGCCAGTTCTCTAACCATTTCATAAAGCGTTCAGGATGAAGGGGACGATTCCTTCTGTATACAAAAGAAGAAATACCGAACTCTTCCGTTTCTGGCGTATGGTGTTCTTCATTTAATTCTTTAATCCATCCGGCTCCTTGACTAGCTTTTTCAAAGTCGAATAAGTCGGTATGAAGTATGGATTCAAGGCTTACCTCACTATTAGTGGTTTGGATAACAGTGGCTTCTGGATTTAATTTGTGAAGAACAGCCTCCAGCTCATCTGCATCATCTTTTGTTAACAAATCAACTTTGTTTAATAAAATGACGTTTGCAAATTCAATTTGATCGATTAATAAATCAATCACTTCTCTTGTATCGTTTTCATCAGTTCCTTCTTTGCGGTCTAATAAGCTTTCGCCGGATGAAAAGTCTTCCCAAAAGCGATTAGCATCTACTACAGTGACCATCGTATCTAACGAACATTTCTGAGTTAAATCAATGCCAAGCTCTTCATCAATATAAGTAAATGTTTGAGCAACAGGGATCGGTTCGCTGATTCCGGAGGATTCAATGACAATATAATCAATATCACCATTGTCAGCTAGGCGTTCTACCTCTTTCATTAGATCGTCTCGGAGCGTACAGCAAATACAGCCATTTTGCATTTCAACAAGTTTTTCTTCTGTTCGAGAAAATTCCCCTTGTTTAACTAAGTCTGCATCAATATTTACTTCGCTCATGTCATTGACAATGACCGCGACCTTTAACTCTTCTTTATTTTTCAAAATATGGTTCAAAAGCGTTGTTTTACCTGAACCAAGGTATCCGCTTAAAACGGTAACGGGAATTTTTTTCACTGTTTTAACCTACTTTCTTGTCTTTAAATAATAATGATTACGATTTAACACTTTTCATCTTATAGGAAAAAGTATTATAATACAAGAAAGAATTTTTTTATGAAGGAGAAGACAGCAAATGAGCTTATTACAAGATGTTTTAGAATTCAACAAAAAATTTGTAGAAGAAAAGAAGTATGAACTTTACGAAACAAGCAAATTCCCTGATAAAAAAATGGTTATTTTATCGTGTATGGACACAAGATTGGTAGAATTGCTTCCGCACGCTTTAAATCTGCGTAACGGAGACGTGAAAATTGTTAAAAACGCAGGAGCACTTGTTTCACATCCATTTGGAAGTATTATGCGAAGCATTTTAGTAGCTGTGTACGAGCTTCAAGCCGATGAGGTATGTGTAATTGGTCACCATGACTGCGGAGCAGGTAAACTTCAGGCGGAACCTTTTTTAGAGAAAGTAAGAGCAAAAGGCATCTCAGATGAAGTTATTAATACCATTGAATATTCTATGGACTTGAAACAATGGTTAACGGGTTTTGATTCAGTGGAAGAGACTGTTCAGCATAGTGTAGAGACAATCCGTAATCATCCTCTATTTTCAAAAGATACTCCTGTACATGGACTAGTTATTGATCCAAATACAGGAAAGCTAGATGTTGTTGTAAATGGGTATGAAGCAATCGAAAACAACTAAAGCCTAGTGTAATTTTTTCTCAGGTACTTCATCGATGCCACCCGGATGGAACGGGTGGCATTTTAAAATACGTTTTACAGTCAAATAAGACCCCTTTACGGCGCCAAAGCGTTTAATGGATTCAACTCCGTACTGGGAGCAGGTAGGGTAAAAGCGGCATCTTGCCGGAAGAAAAGGTGAAATTCCTTTTTGATACCCTTTTATAAGTAAAAGCAAAAGCTTTGCAATCATTTATTATCACGTTCTTTCTTTCGTGTTTGCTCATACTATAAGGGATAGAAGGAATAAAAAGCAACTAAAAGAAATAAAGGTTATTAAATGGATGAAATATATCGGAATTGCATGTTATGATAGGTGAAAGAAGAAAAAAGGAGTGGTATTATGCCATCAGTAGAAAGTTTTGAGCTAGATCATAATGCGGTTAAAGCACCTTACGTAAGACATTGCGGTGTTCACAAAGTGGGAAGCGACGGCGTTGTAAATAAATTCGATATTCGTTTTTGCCAACCAAACAAACAAGCAATGAAGCCGGACGTTATTCATACGTTAGAGCATTTATTAGCTTTTAACATTCGTACTCATGTAGAAAAATACGATCACTTTGATATTATTGATATTTCCCCTATGGGATGTCAAACGGGATACTACTTAGTAGTGAGCGGGGAGCCGACTGTACGTGAAATTATTGATTTGTTGGAAGATACGTTAAAAGATGCAATTAACATTACTGAAATTCCAGCAGCAAATGAAAAACAGTGCGGTCAAGCAAAACTTCACGACTTAGAAGGAGCAAAACGCTTGATGAAGTTTTGGTTAGAACAAGACAAAGAAGATTTAGAAAAAGTATTTGGCTAAAAATAAGCAGTCCGCTGGGCTGCTTATTTTATTTGGAAAAAGATGAAGAAGTTTCTCCGGGTCTAAAGAAAGGGAAATGTCTCTTTTTATGAAAAAAATGTTTTAATCAACTAAAAAAGGGTACAACTATACTATATAAAGAGTTCATAAAGGAGCGAACAATATGGCAGCAAATGTAAATGAAATTGTTAATAAACAAGTGGCAAACTTTAGTGTAATGTACATAAAACTTCATAATTTTCATTGGTACGTGAAAGGTGAACAATTCTTCACTCTTCATGAAAAGTTTGAAGAGCTGTATACGGAAACAGCTACAATTATTGATGACCTTGCAGAACGCCTCTTAGCATTAGAAGGAAAACCTGTGGCAACAATGAAAGAATCGTTAGAACTTTCTTCTATTAAAGAAGCGGATGGAAGCGAAACGGCTAAAGACATGGTTGCTTCTTTAGTAAGCGATTTTGATACGCTAACTGCTGAATTAAAAGAAGGAATGGACGCAGCCGGTGAAGCGGGCGACGAAACAACAGGAGACATGCTGTTAGCCATCCATCAAAGCTTAGAAAAGCATACGTGGATGTTAAAATCATTCCTAGGAAAATAATTAAAACCTGCGAGTAATCGCAGGTTTTTTTATGATAAGATGGACGAACACTTTTTTTTTCACCGGCATATACTGTAGGGATATGACTGCTGAAAGGGTGAAAAAAGTGGATATGCAGAAGCTTTCTGTCTTGATAATTTCAAGTTTAGGTTCACTGGCTTTTTTTTTATTTGGAGAGTGGGACTATTTGCTAATGGCTTTAGTAGCATTAGTGGCAATGGATTACTTGACAGGCACGATTGCAGCTTTTATAAATAAACGTTTATCTAGCAAAGTAGGTTTTAAAGGAATTGCCAAAAAGATTTTTATTTTTGCCATGATTGCTGTAGCAAACTTTATCGATTCTGTATTTTGGGAAAACGGTCATATTATTCGAGATGGAGCTATTTTGTTCTATATTTTAAACGAAATGATTTCAATTACAGAAAACGCAAGAATTGTAGGGGTTCCGATTCCAGAGCCGTTAAAAAAAGCAATAGCGATCTTAAAAGACCGATTTAAATCGTAGAGTGTATAAAAAAAGAATAAGATACAAATAAGAAAGATAAGTTGGCACTAGAAAGAAGGAGCTGAATATCTTTCATGACAAAAAAATATTATGTATCTCTGAGTTCAGGAGAAAT
>Ga0209025_1002447_pt1 | contig 19639 bp, 13 predicted proteins | sample AraplaMF_Col_mLB_FD_184256 | JGI IMG/M metagenome (GOLD analysis project Ga0209025, IMG submission 184256) | Arabidopsis root microbial communities from the University of North Carolina, USA - plate scrape MF_Col_mLB (SPAdes) (version 2) | ecosystem: Host-associated > Plants > Roots > Endosphere... | reverse complement strand
TACTTGTTTTGGATGCTTTGCCATGAGATAAAGTACCTCAAACTCTTTCACCGTTAACTCCACTTCCTTATCACAAACAAGTACATATCTTGTCTTTGGATATATTTTTAAATCTGGAAATTCTATCACTTCCACTAAAGATTCTTTTGCTTGTATCGGTACCTGGCTTCCTCTTCTAAGTATAATTTGAATCCTTAATACTAATTCACGAGGAGAAAATGGCTTTGTTAAATAATCATCTGCCCCCATTGTTAAGCCTAAAATTCGATCCCTTTCCTCTCCCTTAGCAGTTAACATAATAATAGGGACATTTGATTGTTGACGAATTTCCTCGCATAATTCCCATCCATCTTTTTTCGGCATCATCAAATCTAATATAATTAAATCTGGTTGATGCGTAAGAAATACATCCCAACCTTCTTTGCCATTTACAGCGGTATATACTTCATATTCTTCTCTTTCTAAATACCGTTTGCATACTTCTCGAATATTTGCTTCATCTTCTACGATTAAAATTCTTTTCTTCATATACTATCCTCACTTCTTTTTCACCAATAACAAAAAAAATTATTTTTTCTATTATCCAATAAATATATCTTTATAGGTAAAGATGTAAAAACTGATCGCCTCAATAAATCAGAATTCCAGATTTCGGCCTCTAAACGAATGAAAATTCAGAAAAATATTTATGTAATTCAGATAGTAATCTTAACATTTGATTACTTATATGACTAGATAAGTATTTAAAATAGTAGTATCTAAATCATATAAATTAAAAGGAATGAGTCCGATTCAATATCGAACTCATTCCCTATTAGTAGCCTAAATTTTTGAATCAAACTTTTCGGATTCAGTTCATTACCGGTTCTTTTTTCAAACTTAGCAATAGAACTGTTAACTATTACTGAACTCTTGATAGATTCCACGCTATAGTATCAATCCCATTCTCTCCATTACCATATTTCATATAATCGATTAAATATCCTACCTTTAACTTGTTACCATTAGATAGTATGTTCCATTGCTTATGGTGTCCAGTGAAGTTCTTTGGGTATGCATGATTAAATTTAAAAGTACTTGCGTTCTGTTTTTGATCTAAATGGATATAACTATCTTGAAGTTTTAAATATGCATAATCTGAATAAATAGGATTTTGGAATTTAATGAATACCTCTTCATCCTTTTTAATTGGTTTTCCAGGTTTAGGTTGACCTACTCTTTCAATAATTACATTCACTTTTTCATCGTTAGATTTCTCAGCCCAAAGATACTCCCATTTATTCCCGGCGTGATGACTTCCCCAATAAGCTGTATTTCCATATGAAGCTACAGTATATGGAACTCCTTCTGTAACAAATTCACCTGAATTATCTACTACATAATCTTCAAATTCTTTATTAGCTTTAATTTCGGTATCAATCTTTTGTGTAGGCGTTAGATTGTGTGCGTCATTGATTTCAAATGTAACTTTTCTGTGCGCTGCAATTTCAGATTTAATAGGGTGTATATTTTCTCTAGACTCATATGTATATCCATTCTCACGTTTAACTAGTGTTACTGTTTGTGAAGGAGCATTCCATTTCTTGCTATAAGTAGTAGAGATTTCGTTGCTCACCCCAAATAAACCAGGTAAGATTGATGCCCGGATCTTTTGCGTAACAGGATCATAACTACCTTCTGCTAATGTTGGTTGCTGTAGTTTTGCAAAAGCACCGTGTACAGAGTCTTTATGTAAATAACCGCGATCCCCTTGCCCCGCTTTTAAAGTGTTCAATGCATCAGTTCCATTATTATCTGAAACCACTGATACTTGATTATTACTTTTAGCCTTGTTTACAATATGCTTTACTTTATTCGTATCTATATTAATATGTTGAAAAACTTCGTTATAGGATAAAACTGACTTATCAGCAAGGGATTTGTCTTTAGGAGTATACACCCTAAACTTTGGTATATTCCCCATATCTGTTTCTAATTGTTCTGTAGCTGCATTTACTCTAGATTCATATCTCCCTGAATCCCCCAAATGCATAACTTCTTCACCTTTTTCGATGGATAAATCCATTGTACTTGTAGGTAAAACTTCAATCGAAAGAATTTCCCCTTGTTCAACAGCTTTCAATTCATCCAATGATAAGACAATATTCGCATCTGCTTGTCCCTCTAAACTGTCAATTACTACTTCTGTTTTATTCCGTCCACCTTTTTCTGTACTTAAATAGTTTGCCTTATAACGATCTTGTGTTGCCTTTACAGTATTAATAATTTTGTTTCCTAAACGAATATTAAAATGAGGCGATACATTTTCAGCGGATGCTGTGCCTACATTCTTATATTCCAGATGTACCCGTACTTTTGCTGCGTTCGCTGTATCCACAGTTGTTGCGGTAGACCAATCAAAATTATTTGTATAACTCTCCGTTTCAGTAGTTGTTTTTGAATATCCGTATCCCACGTTTGCTGAAACACTTCCGGAAGGAACAGGACCGGCTGCTGAGCCTTCTACACCACCTGAACCACTTAGACCCACATTAAATGAATGTTGTGTAGATACGCTTTTTTCCCATCCTCTGCTAACTGATCCACCATTATTATCCGTAATGGTTGCAATAGGAATTACTTCAATTCGTTTGACACCAATTTGTAAATTTGGCATATTGGCAACTATCGGATTGAAATTAGTATCAGAATCATTGTTATAATTCTCAACTTCATACATATCAGTAAAAGGATCACCATCCGTATTTGCATTCATAGGATTCGATATAAATTTTGGTTTCCCTTTATCCTTCTCGGGATCCCATGCTTTCGCTTCATTTTTCCCAGTTTGTGAATTGAATTCAATTTTATATCCATTAATCTCTAAGTCGTTAGAAATACCATCTTTGTCCCAATCGTTGTTTGCCATTTCAATGTTTTGTGTAATGAGCGAACCTATTTCCCCATCAGATCCGAGCGTGAAATCCTTATCTTCTTTTTTTGCATTTGCATTCTCTTTGAATATTTCAACTGTACTTCCTGGATTCGGCTGTTTTACATCTGCTAAGGCAGGAGATGCTAAAGTCAGTGCCATCGATACACTACCTAATACACTAAGTGCTGGCTTTAATTTTTTCATTGCTATTTTTCCTCCTTGATTTCTAAGTGAGTTAGAACACCTACTAGTAAGATTAATTTCATCATATATAACAAACCTTTCATTTCTCTCTCATAACTGTTAAAAAAGTCTCTCGTAAATATTACAAAACACTTACAGAATTTTGTAAGGCTATATGATTTGTATATGAAACATCAAAAAAGCAGTAAAATGAAGAATCGATTACAATATATACAAAAAAGCAGCTAGCTAAAGCTAACTGCTCACTAACAATAAATTTAGTTTTTAGATGTGTCCTTTACTCGATAATCTTCTAAAGTGTTTACAGTAGAAGAAATCTTAGGTTTCGCATATTCTCCTGAGAAACCAATCTAAGTGACATGGCACTTCCTAATACAAATAGGGAGAGTGACTTCAACTATAGTTCCCTTATCCACTTCACTCTCAATAAATACCTTTCCCTGATGTGTTTCGATAATTTTATAACAGATCATTAACCCTAGGCCAATCCCCTCTTCCTTAATACTATAAAAAGGTTCTCCGAGATATGGTATACGTTCTTTTGGAATCCCGCATCCTTGATCGATAAAACGAATGCTTATTTGATCATTTTCAAGATTATCAATTTGAATCAGAATTTCCCCTCCTGTTGGCATGGATTCAATTGCATTTTTTAAAATATTAACAAATACTTGTTTTAATTGATTTCCTTCACATGGAATCAATGGAATACCGGGTATAAAATCTGTTCTAATTTGTATATTATTCATCAATGCTTGAGGTTGTAGTAGCATTAAAACTTGATCGATTAGCACACTAATGTCATTAGGTCGTATCTTTACCACCTGTGGTTTGGCTACCGCCATAAATTCATTTGTAATACTTTCTATACGCTCAATCTCTGATGATACTATATTTATATAACCCTGATTATTCTCATTTTCCGTAGATTTTAGTAATTGCATAAACCCTTTCATTGCGGTTAATGGATTATTAATTTCATGAGCCATTGCAGTCGCTAATTGTCCTACGACAGCGAGTTTTTCAGATTTTCGGAGCAATTCTTCTGTTTTTAACCGTTCAGTAATATCACGAGAGATGCTTAAGAAAACTTTTTTACCATTTAGGTTAAAAACACGGACACTAAACTCGGTTGTTATTATTTTCCCTGTTGGAAAAGCATATTCATCTTGCAAAGTGAAGGAAGTCTGTCCCTCTCTAATTTTTTTTAAAAACCTTATGATCATTGGAGAATCTTGTGGTACAGCATTTGAAAATGGCAACGAGAGCAGCTCTTCTCTACTATATCCAAATCTCTTACACCCAACAGGGTTTACCTCAATAAATCGACTTGGAACATGATCTTCATTTAGCTCTACTACATATACTGCATCAGTTGCTTGTTCGATTAGTGCACGGTACTTCATTTCACTATCTCTTAATTGTTGGTGTAATCGATGCCGTTCTCTTTCTGCTTGTTTTCTTTCAGAGATGTCTCTACATATTGCTGATAAAGCTATTACATTTCCTCTTACATCTAGTATAGGGGAAACTGTCAGACTGACATCAAGAAGACTTCCATCATTACGTTGTCTAACAGTTTCTAATCTAGTAACTACGGATTCGCCTGTTAGAATTTTCTGAATATTTTCAAGTGATTCATCCATTAAAAAATCTGGTACACAAGGTAATCTCTTACCTATGATTTCTTGTGATGACCACCCAAATATCTTTTCATAAGCTTTATTTGCTTGTAAAATATGCCCTTCTCGATCAGATATGGTAATAGCATCTACATTATGCTTTATAAATGATTCCAGTAACTCTTTTGTTGCTCTTAATTCTGATTCTACCTTTTTCCTTTCGGTTATATCGACTGTAGAACCAACAACTTCAATAACTTGTCCATTTCGTTTAATCGGCCTAAGCGCAATAAGAATAATAGTTTTATCATTTGGCCAGGGTAATTCAAATATAATCTCTTTCCCTTCCCATGCCTGAAGATAATACTTCATCAATTGTGGAACTAAATGTGGAGGAACAATAGAAGCATCAATAGTGCGTAAGCTTTTTCCTACCACCTGTTCAGAATAAAATCCGTTTTGATAATAAAACTGTCCATCACATAAAGTGTGTATAAAGTGCTTACCTACTTTTTTAAATTTAAAAATCCCCCCTTGAAGCTCATGTACGGTTTCTGTGAGTTCTTGCTTCGATTTTTTTAATTCCCGATTCATTTTAGATAAGTCCTGTGTTAAATAATACAATCTCTGGTAAGCTTCCATAAGAAATAGCCCAATTAAAAGTCCTAAAGCTATATATAATAGGCCCCCAGTGTAAAGCAATGTAGTATTAAAGAATACACCAACTAACCACTTTATTCCGACAAAAACAGAAAAATATAAAGATGCACTTTTAAAAGGATGAAGATTTTTAAAATATGTTTTAAAAGTAGCAAATAGGATACTCATACTTAAATATGCAATCACAGGTGGCTCCCAATACCCACCAATGTAAAAGATACGCATTATAATAATGCTAATTAATGTAATCCAACCAGCAATGCGACCAAAGTAAATAAAAGATAAAATAAGAGGAACAACTCTAAGATCGTAGGAAAATCCCATATACGGAAAAGAAAAGAACATCAAAGTAACTGCGATAATCCCTCCATAGAATTTTTCAAAATATCGCCTGGAATGAATCGTAAACACTTGAATAAATATTGCTGCGCTAACTAATAAAGAAAAAATAGATAGATTGATGAAATAGTCTTTAATAATCATGTAATGTCCCTCCTTGCATTAAGTGTATTCGACAAAAAAGCAAAAAATCCTACAAAAAATATAAACGGTTCAGGTGCAAAAAATTCAAAATATGTGTAAGTAATCTCTAAATCTTGGACATACTGATACTGTTACTCTAAAAAGTTGCAGAATCGGTATAAATATTGAAGAATTAGTATTCCTTATAAAAAATTCTTCTCGAAGGATATTAACATGAGATTAACATTTCGCGAAAAAGGATCAAAATGCAGATCCGAATTGAGATTAATATATCAACAGATATTAACATGTTAACCTTAAATAGAATAAAAATGTTAACTTCATGTCAACTCCCTTGATATTAGTACCAACAAGAAGTTAACAATACATGGATAAACCATAGGTCTATTAGAACGGAAATTGAAATATATAGTTTTTTTGTAACATGTAACTTATAGATTCCCAATCCGATTTTAAATATACAATTAAAGAATTAGTACTTCTTACACAGATATTCTTCTTGCAAGGTATTAACATGAGATTGATATTTAGCGAAGTAGGATCGAAATACATAGCAGGAATGAGATTAACATATCAACAGGTATTAACATATTGACCATCAGAAGAACAAGAGTGTTAATCTCATGTTGACCGCATTCGGTATTAATGAAAACAAGACATTACCAACACACCTATAAAAGTATGGCTCTATTAGGACAAGAATTGAAATATGGAAATCCGCATTAGTTAAGGATCGCGCTTTATAAATCATTAGAAGTTCCGATTGGAAAATTACTAAGAAATATAGACTATCAATTAAAGCCGTATCTATTCTAGTGAATTCAATTGACTAGAATAATACATTGATATGAGCAAAATCACTTTATAATATACGACTTAGAAATTTCAAATCTACTCTTGGGCATATAATTGAAGGATCCATACTTTAAATGAAGAGATTCTCCCTATAAGTATTGACATGAGATTGACATTATACAGAATCGAATTAGCACACTTACCAGAAATGCACATTAACATATCAAGCGACATTAACATGTTAACTCTCCGAATGTCATAATTGTTAATCTTATATCGACTATTCTTAATTCTTTTAATAACAAGACATTAACAAAACGTTGATAGATAAAGGTTTTTATTAATAAAAGACTGAATAGATCCTAATATTAAAACACTTATTTACTAAGTGCTGCAGCTATTCAGCAACGAAGTAAATAGTACCTTGAGGTGTTTCAAACTACTAATAGCCGATAACTTAACTAACTATTAGTATTAAAGTTCCTACAAAACTATAATAATTATTACCGAAAATAACTTTACTAGTCTTAGAATTAGTTAAAAAGAGACAATATACTCTATTAGTCACACAGATATCCGTTCTATATTCTCAAGTGTTATCAATGGAAAAGGCTAATACTACAATTATTAATAATATGGACTCTTTTTATCATATTTATACCTATTATTTTTGAAAGTTCAATGCTATATCCTCATAATTTATTTACAAATCGGTTATATTTACTTATCATTAATAGTATGTGAATAAAACTGTCAATCTCATAGCAACAATTTATAAAGATATGAGGGCATAGTTACTTCATTAATCCTATATAACATTGATACATTTTAAGTCCCAGTTAACAAAACATCGACATTTAGTATGAATAAGTGTCACTTTGTTAATGTTCTGTTAACACTTTAAGCATCACAAGTTAATGTTATCTTTCATGTTAATTCCAGATAAGAAAGGGATTCCTATTAGTACCGTCGAAAAACACTTAACATATTAATCTCACATTTCATGTTAATGTCATTTATCAGCAAAATTACATACCGCTAAGGAGGTAATACTATGATTGAGCAGGGAAATCAATCCGAACAAACCATGGTAGATGATGAGAACTCATTACACGAAGACGCTTTTGAAAAAGCCTGGCGAATAACAGAGTTTTCTAAGTTAGTAGGTAGACACCATAATACTGTTTATAATTGGTTTAATACGTTAGAAGAGAAGGGATTGCACGGGACTCTTAGAACCAATAATACAAATGAAAAACTATATAATTCATTAGATTTAAATATAGCTCTTTTCATAAAGCAGAAAAGGGATGAAAAGTGGTCTTTAGATGCCATAATCGAACTTTTACCGCATCAATTCGAACTAAGGCCAGTATCTCCTGAAAACCACTCTAACGAAATATTATCTCAATTTGATTTTCAGGACGCAGCTGAGACAATTGAAAAGTTGGTGGAACAAAAAGTCCAAGCACATTTACAAAACATCGAAATACAATTTCAAGAGAAATTTGAAAATGTATTAAAAGCATTACCTCAGCCTGAAGATCCAGTTGCTATGAAAGAACGCCAAAGACAAGAAAGAATGGATAACATAATAATTGAACATAGGGCTCGTAAAGAGTTGAGAAGACAAGCTGAAAAACTCTGGAATGAAAAACCTGAGGAAGAGCGTTTTAAAAAAGTTGGTTGGTTTAAAAAAGAGGAAGATTTAGCAAAAAAACACCTATTTATTGAGAATTATTTAAACGAAAATATGATAGAGTATATGAAATCTATTATGGAATCATAATAAAAAAGAGGCCCGGGACATTCCCAGGCCTCTTTTTTATTATTTTGATGTACCAAACATTTTGTCTGGATCCATAAATGCAGCTAATTCTTCATCATTCTCTGCATCTGCTGATGGTTCCTCATTACTTGTTCCCATATCGATGTAATCACCGAAATTAATACTGAAATCATCGTCTTGATCTTGCATTTCAATTGTACTAATTTGGGATTTTTTAAACTGAATTTGATTTTGCTTCTCTTTAAACTCATTGAATTCTTCAACTAACCCTTTAGACAAACGAGACGGTAATGCATCAGTTTTATAGAACGTGTAAACACTGCCCATAAAATCATTTTTACTAATTAAATACCCATTAAATACCGTACCGTTGATTGGTAATGTATTTGTAACTTCTACTTTTGCATCATCCATAAATGAATCATCAATATTCTTTTGTTCGTCTAGAATTGCAAGCATTCCAAAATGATGCACCTTAGAAGCCTCCAGCTCACCATCATCGTTCTTTTTCATTAACTCTATAGGATGGTGGAAAGAGCTTCCTTTCAACGATTCTGAGAACATATCTACTATTTCTTTACTATTTTCAATTTGATTCATATTGCGAGAAATTTTATTAATAACTAGACAACCAGTTTTCTCTAATAAAATACGTTTAAAGTCCTGTGAGTCTAAAATAACAGATGTTCCTGCACCATTAGAAGCTGTATTTAATTCGTGGATGATTTCACCAATACGCTGATTAGCATAGTCCCGTGAGTTAGCAATACCTTTTTTCTCATTTTCGTTTAATCCCTTAAATTCATCATAGAAATGTTGGTTATCTGCGAAAACAACGAATGCAACACCTTTTGCTGGGTCATTTGCTAACTTCCAAATCTCTTGAGAGAATTTATTTACTTGTCTTAGTACATCAGGCCCATCGGCTCTTACAGGGAGTGTCACAACAATACCCATTTTAATAAAATCTTTACGCTCAATTGCATTATTGAATGCAATTCTTGCATACTTTTGTTGATTTGCTATTAATTCCTCTCTAGGAATTTTTATTGCCATACTTTTCAGTTCTTCAGCGATAATAGGTTTATTATGAAAAGCCGAGAATTCTTCAATTGCTTTAATGATTGTAGAAGTACCTGTTCCACCGCCTAAGCCTGCAAAAAATAGTACCAATTCATCTGTTGGTCTTACACGCTCTGTGATGAATTCTTTTAACTTTTCTTTCGCTTCATCATTTGATTCTAGTACTTTTACAGCACGTTCTGGATTCTTCCCTAGTCCGCCTAATTTTAGTGATACTTGGTTACTTTTAGGCACATTTTTTAATTCAGCTAAATCACCATCGTTACTATTTAAAGCAAGACAGTTGTACACAGATGTTCCATCCGTATGCTTATATTCAGCAAATTTATCTACCATTCTAGTTCCAGCTTGACCAAAACCAACCATTGTCATTTTTACTGCTACTTCGTTTTTAAGAAAGTTCTTCGCCATTATTTTATCTCTCCTTTTTCTTATCTATTCGTTTGTTTACGTCTTCCAAGTTCAATTAACACCTGTTGCCCTCTAATTGTTGAGATTAAAAATTTATAAGGGTGCATAATTTTTTCAGTTATTAATGACATTGAAGATAATGTACTAACACTTACTTCAGCTGATCTTCTTGATATATTGGTTCGTTCAACCTCTAATGAGTATGATTTTCCCTTTAATTTCTTAACTCTCCTATCAATTACAACATTACCTACTATTTCATTTATTGAGATACCTCTCATATATTTCGTCTCTTGGTATTGTTTATTTACCTCAGATCCTATGTAATGAAATACATTATAAAGTATTTCGTCTTCTTCAAGAATGTCTGCAAACATGTTCACAACTTCATCAGGAAATTTAATTACTTTATACTTTTCGCTCAATACCTCGTTCAAGTTGCCTCCCCCTTAAAACGTTGGTTAATTATTCCTACGAATATATTACATTATTATAAAGCGTATATCAAGTCATTATATATAGCACTTACATATAAAGCGTATAAGTCTTAAATCAGGCCGAAATGTTGATATATAAACATAAATCTATACGACGTATATGTACGATGTATGTTATACATGTCGATTATAGGTTTCATGTAATTAACAATACCGTCTATAAAACGATAAATTTATTATTTAATTTGACATTCTTTTGAATAATCCTTTATAAAAAATCTCAAATCACAAACATATCAAGTTAAAAAACTTCACAAATCATCTATACACTTTATATATAAGCTTCATTTATAAGTCCTATTTATAAGCTGTATATATAAACCTTTAAAAACAAAGGTTTTGTGGTTCCTATATCAATTTCATATTAACATATTTAATACATTTTATTTATGCACAGCTTATATATAAGGTTTATATATAAGCTGTATATGTAAAGAGTGTATATAATATATATAATCATTGCTCTGTTCATATCAAATGGCTTGATATGAACTTACTAGTTTAATAAAGAGATCTTCCTATTCATTTTTCTTTATTTACGTTTTTTCTACCCTTTATATCTATTGATAAAGGCGATCTGTCAATGTCATGTTATAAGTTCACTTCTCTGTTATTAACTCACATAATTGCAAATTCATTATCTCTAGTGTTAGGTTCTACACATTCACTTGTTAATCTCATATGTACACCATCTTTATAATTAACATGTAGAGTCAGAATATTAATAAATTCAACTAGATTTATTATATTTTTATTTAAATATAGATTTTCTAATTGGATTATATATATTACTGTAATACAGCTACTAACTTAACAAAGCAATAGATACACCAAATGGCGATTAGTTCTGTTCAAGAAATTGGGCCTGTTGTATATTCTGGCAAGAAAGATGAAGGGGGGATTGCTGATAAAATGGAAAGTGGCTCAGGATACATCAGAAAGTGAAGAAATGTTAAATAGACTAATTTTGTACATTGGAACCAGTATACCTAGCAATGGTTATTAAGTTTTAGTTTGAAATAAAGATGCACTGTTTTTGAAAAAGTTAAACCGTTTATAAAAAAGATGCATCGGAATTATCTACACTTTGTTTTTTCTTATTGCACTAACAGGAAAATCTAACTAGCTATTAAAGCTAGATGTTAACATTTAGCTGAAGAATCTATAAATTTAAGGAAATTTAAATATAAAAATAATAAATAAAGTTTTAAGCGATTTTGCTAAAGTTAATGCGGGACTACATGTGAGTAATTATTATGAGCTTACTCTTTTATCAGAAAATAAGCAGGAAGGTATCAGCCACGAACAAGTTTGTGTTCTTGTTGCCAGAGACCGTACCAAAGCGACTGTCTCCAAGATTGCTTGTATGGGGCGTGTTGTGAAAACAAAAATTGATAGTATGATTGGTTCTAAATAAACATCGGATAATGTACTTGTTACAGATGCTTGGAGGGCCTACAAAACGTATGCAAAAGAAAAAGGAATAGAGCATTACAGAATTAAATCAAACGATGGTAAGCACGTTATTAAAGGCTTGTACCATATCCAGAATGTAAATGGTCTCCATTCTCGTATGAAACAATGGATAGACCGTTTTAAAAGTGTGGCTACAAAATATTTAGACAACTACCTTGCGTGGTTCTTGTTTATAGATAGCAAAAGTAACGAAAGCACAAAACACAACATTAAAGAGTTCTTACTCACATCATTTGTATTTGAAATGACTGATACTTATGATAGTTTGCGTCTGTCAAAATTCAGTGTATAAACGAACGAATTAAGAAAAGGGTGAAATATTGGATAACTCGAAATGGATACCTTTAAGTAATGTTAATGATGAGGAGGAAATTTGGGCAGGGGCAAGAGTTAGGTTGTACAATGTTGGTATGAATAGAGAAGACAAAGAAAATGATTTCTACGAATACATTATTTCTTATATCTACGACAACGATAACTACTTACAACTAACTAATTTAACAACAGGAAAAGCAGGTTATATTATTTGTGTCATTGAAAAAGAATTGCCGAATAACTATGCTTTGGGCAAAACATTAAAGCAAAGAATGGGCTTAGAAAATACCTATTTTAGATTTGAATAATCAACAACTAAGGGAAGCACCAACTCTAAGGTGTTTTCCCATATTTAATACTTTTTATCAACGTTCAACATTAACAGAACCAAGCAAAAAAGGAGGAAACCATTTTCAAAGTGGTTTCCTCCTTTTTTGCTTACATAGACTCGATTATCATTTGTCTTTCATACCATTTGGTTAACTTATCATTAACACTGTTTGAAATCCGTTTCATTTTCTTATTACAGAATCTCGATAGTGTAGCAGGGGATAAGCCTAGCTCATCTGCTATTTCGCGCATCGTTCTATTTTGATGCATATGTTGGTGCATAATTTTATCTCTAATTAGCTCTTCAGTACTTACTGTAGTATGAGTTACTGTATTTGTAATTAAATTATTTTCTTGTATGTCCGGAGTAGCAGTTACCTTTTTCTTTACCGGACCCCCAATATTATCCATTAATTCTTTTGGTGGTAAGATGATGATTCCTAGTTTTGAGTAATAATTCTTAAACCAGTTCCGTTCTCCAATTCTTGATTCATCAATTTCCTCTGCGTACTCCCAATGTGAAATTACTTTTTCTTTTTCTAAATCTATTAACACATTTTCTAATTGCTCACGAATACGGTGCGGGCGTCCCTTAGCTATATTAATCCCCATAACAGACAATAGTCCTTTTTCTCCATCAATTGAATATGGTCTTTTCAGATTACTGTACTGTTGTCGAATTCTCCATTGCCAAGATAAATAGCGAATTAGTCGCTTATGGAATTTGTGTCGATAACTATTATACTCCAATGCTTTTTTAGATAATAACGCTGTTGTGCTACTAGATCCATATAAATACATCGACAAAAAGCTACCTGGCTTTATTCTACAAGATTCAATACCTACGTAATCATTGGTATTTTTATCTCTCCAAAGAACTACAGAATCTAAAACGAAAAGTCTTTTAATTATTTCACGTTTCATTTCAAATTGCTCACCAGTTTCTGCACGATCATTTAAAACCACGACTTCATTATCGTCATTTAAATAAATAAAGATACTCGCCAAAGCAGCTATACGTTGTGCAATTTTAATTTTATCTTCTGCACGATAATACTCTATACCATTTGCTGATGCTTTTGGAATATTACACAAATCTAGTACATTTTCATAGCTGAAATCAATAAAATCATCTGGAGATTTCGCTTGATTCAACCACTGTATTGTAATTGTATCTAAACAGTCTGCAGTAAGATCATCCATGTTGCTAATAACACCATCGACTAGTATTGACCATCTTTCTGCTTCATTAGTGTTTACAAGCCTTAAATCTTCATCCTTGTGTGACGATAGCTGAGCAACTCCACTTGTATTTTTAGTTTCTAATGGTAAAACAGGTACTGCTCCTACTTCATCTTCTTCAAAGTGATTCTTGGCTATACCATCTCGTAGTTGATAATATACCGCATCATTACTTACAGGATAGTAATCCTCTTGTAGATCAATTGAATGCTCTTTTAACTTTTCATCTGTTTTATTAGATATTATAGCCGTTTCAACTTCTTCAGACGTACCTCCAAATTCTTGCTCTATTATTTTATCGAGTACATTTCGGATCTCAATTTTATATTTATCTAGATTTGCATATATGTGCAATAATGAAATCCCTTGTTCTTGTTTCTGACCTAACCAAGAGACAAGTGCTGAAAATGAAGGGGATATATTGGCTGAAGTTACTACTTTGTCATGATTTCCTTGTACTTCCACATAATATCTATTCCACTTTTCCCATAGCTGCGTGTTCTTTTCATACATTGGAGCAGCAAGTAAAAGGGCATCGCTAAACAACACTAATACTTTCTCCATATTAAAAACCTCCTTACTAAATTCCCACCAATTAGAAATATAAATTATAGAACTTGAGACGTTATAGCTATATGGTGGCAACATAGCATATAAGTTGAAACGTTATCAGAATAATCTATATCGAGAAATGATTTATCGAACAGTATTTGTCCTATCAAGTAAACATTCTTGTACTTGTATTATATAAGACTGTACTTATTTGTAAAATTACTACTTTACACCACAATCTCCATGTGGGAAACCCATTTGGCATTAAATAGTGTAAATCATACGTTTAAAGTGAAACGTAATTGTCCCTTTTCTTACAAATGAAATAAAACATTATAGCGATATGATAACAATTACTTTCGTATTAAGAAACATCGATGAAATATTGGTTTCATCTAAAAAAATTTGAAAATCATTCTATACAATGATGCAAATACCTCTACTTCTTTGAAACACTATAGCTACATTATGGCAAGTACTATTAAAAACTTGAAACGCTTTAGCTTTATGGTGGCAAATATATTCTCAACAAAACATGCCAATGGATTGTCGGGTTTCATTTAATAAGAATTAAAGATATTTCATCCTTCGATACGTGTACCTCTACTTTTTTGAAACACCATAGCTACATTGTGGCAGTTACTATTGAAAACTTAAAACACTTTAGCTTTATGATGGCAAGTATGTTCTGAACAAGAAATACCTATGAATTTTTGGATTTCATTTAACAAGAATTAACGTTATTCCATACATCGGCACGAATACCTTTACTTTTATGAAACATCATAGCTACATTGTGGCAGTTACTATTGAAAACTTAAAATACTTTAGCTTTATGATGGCAAGTATATTCTGAACAAGAAATACCTATGAATTTTTGGATTTCATTTAACAAGAATTAACGTTATTCCATACATCGGTACAAATACCTTTACTTTTATGAAACGTCATAGCTACATTATGGCAGTTACTATCGAAAACTTGAAACGTTATAGCTATATGGTGGCAACAACTCTTTAAATATGAAACATAAACACACTAAAATCTATTCATATAAAAAAATATATTTTTCATTTAAATTAGTGATAAACATTGATATAAAGCCATTCTTTAAAAAAACTAAAAAAGTCCCAATGAAATGCTATAGCTATATGATGGCAACAACTATTTTAAAAAAAAACCTATGAATCCATATGTAACAAGGGTTTAGGTGCATTTCAAGCGCAATGAAACATTGATTTCAAACATGAAACGCCATAGCTTTATGATGGCAACAATCTAAAAAAAACATGAAACGTATATAGCTATATGATGGCAATAGTCCCTTGACGTAAATTAACATGAAAACGCTATACCACAGCATTTATGAATGAATTCTACACATTATTTAGTCGTTTCAAAATATGAAACGTTATAGCTATATGATGGCAACAACTTTTATACAAAAGCACTAAAAAACCTATTATACCAAGGTTTAGGTGCTGTTTCATTAATTTCAGATACGTTTCATATTCAAAATACCTTATAGCTTTATGGTGGCCAAAAAAAAAAAAATGTGAAACGTTGAATCCCTTGTGCCTCTAAGGCTGAGGTTGCGTTTCACATTTTTGATTTTCCTCTTAAAGAGACACATTTCACCAAGATTCGATTTGATATAATCAAAATTGAATTTTTATATCCTATTTAGGTAAAAACTGAAACTCATAATAAGAGGAGGTGAAAAAGATGGCTAAACCTTTCGTTATAAAGAACAAACGTAGTTTAAATGGTGAAACAACAACTCCAGTATTAGTAACAATTAAAGCATGGCAAAAATTAGTGGAAGCTTTAGAAGGCAAATACTATAGCTTTAAAGATACATATCTAGAAGATATCGTAAATTCAATGTCTTACGAGGAACGAATTGCAGATGAAGAAGGGTTTGTTGAAAAAGCCAAACCATCTTTTTCACTTCAAATGAAAAATCTCTTCACTAAAGCAAATGGTAGAAAGCATAAGCTATATGGTATTACTAATGCAGATCTAGAAGTATTTCTATTTCTACATAAAAAATGTAATACCTATGGTGAACTTTCTCATGTTTCCATTCACATGCTTTGGGAGGACTACAAAAACTATAAAGAAGCATTTGCACATATTCATCATTCACAATTCTATGTTGCGTTGAAAAAGCTTAGCTTACACAACATCATTGAAATTGAGAATGAATACAGTGGTAAATATAAAATTACATTAACTGATTTTATGAACAAGGAGACAAATAAAGCGAATCCTTACACGTTTATCAGTCCGATTGTATTTACAAAAGAGTTCTTCGATTTATCCATTGCTGCTAAAAAGCTATTTATTGATATCGCAATGCAGCAAAAACGAGAAACTACTTTGAAACGTTCACTATATAAATTTGATGAGCAAGGACAACAGACTCATTTTGGCGGTATGTATCGCTTCTTACATAAGAAATACCCACATCAGATACGTTCTGTAATGGCTGAATTAACAACTAAATCAACTACTACTGGATCTTCTTTGTTTAAAATTTGCAAATTAGAAAAAGGGAAAAAGAATAAAAAGCAGTATACAACAATGCATTTATCTGTACACCCTGATTTCCTGTGTAATAAGGAAGTAGGGGAAGAATATCGCGATCCATTTACACCAAGACTTACATATAAACGTAAAGCTAAGTTCATTGAAGAATCATTAGTTGAAATGAATATTGCAGAATTTACAAAAGATATAAACCAATTTGTAAATGTCTTAAAACATTCTTGTCATCGTCAAATTCGCCAAGTAATTCGTGGATTACGCGAAATGATTGATAGACAAGAGGGTTTCCCTAAAAATCTTGTTTATACACTAAGCAAATTATTAAAGCAGTCTTCTCAATATCGCGTATTAGATACGGCTGCTAAAACAGGTATTTATTCTCTAATTACACATAATGTGCCGAAAGAGAAACAAGAAGATGCGGTATTTAAATTTGGTACTCACTTCGCTATATATTCATTACAAAATGTTAAGAAGTTATTCTGTAAAGCGCATGACCTTCTTCATGCTACATATGCTGTTCCTGTAACTGAAGAAGCATACCATCGTAATTATATGCAGTATCAAGAAGAAACTCTATTTAGGAAGTATGCTTTTGAGCAAGGAGTAAATGTTAACGCATATATTGCATTAGAAATTAAAATTCGTGAATTATTAAAATCTCAGGGCCATAAAGAACGTCATATTCCAAGTGATATTCGCGAACTGTTCATTGAAAAAATAGATAGATTGCCTAAGGAAAAAATCCGCGTAATTGAAGTTCCAAAAGACTTTAATTTAATCGATTTTCTTCAATCCTTAGAGGCTTATTACCGTAAAACTAGTGAAACACCACACATGGTAGATCAGCTGCTTCCTGCAATGTAAAATTACATGCTCTCCGTTTTTGAAAAATCAAAGACGGAGGGCTATTCGTGCTGAGATTAGAAATAATATTCGTACTATCCAAACATAAAAGAGAGAGATTCTTAAATTTGAGTTAGAATGCCTCTCTTTTTTTTATACACTTCCATACAAAAATCCTAAAATATAATCAGTAATTCACAACTTTACTTTTCCTTTTTTCTGAATATTCGTTCTTTCGTTGGGATTTAATCTACTAAAAATCGTAAATATATATATAAATTCAGTGGATATCTTAATAATATTGTCCAAATGTGTACAATAAAATAGCTCGAAACCTCATTTATAAACGTTTCATATATGAATCTACTTAAAATCAGAATGTTTTTTGTTAATAATGTTGATTTACTGAATTAAGTCTATAACTTACTTCTAAATGTTAATAAAATGTGGATTATTTTATAGCTTATGTGGAAATCATGTTATTAATTTAAGCTAGACTACCATTAATCTTATATACACTTTTATGCATTAAAATAATGCTGATTATATGTAGGTTAAGTGATTCAACTTTATGATATTTTGTATTTTTAGAGTGACGTAAAACGCAATAAATGCATTTCCAATAAGTGTTTTTTTCGATTTTTTATGGTTCTATAACTTGAAAAACACTGTTATTGCTAGATTTGTAAGCCATTTTTCATAAGTATAATAGTTTTATCTTTATATTCTTTTTATATAAAAGATATATATTATATTAGGTTTTAACGTGCTATCCGAAAAAATGCGCATCTCTTAATTATCTAAAAGGTAATAGTCTTTCATTAAGTAAAAAATAAATTTAAATACTTGAAGATACTGATGGTAGTATTAAAAAAATGTGTAATCAGTATGAAAAGAAAAATTAGCTCAAATAGAAGCATTATCAGCATGAACGAAAGAGAAGAGATGTATGAATTGCTCAGACAACAATTATACGCTGAGTTTATCCGTGTAGACCTTAATTAGAAGAGACAATACAATAGTGAGCGAAAAGAAAAGGCGAAATCCATTATGAGCGAAGAAATTTTACAACAATTCTACCCAACTGATAAATACGAATTAGGAGATACCTATAAAACAAAACCAATAGAAATGAAATTTTATTTACAAGAAAATGAACCGGATAAAGAAGAAGTAAATGTGTTAGCTGAATTTATAAATGTCACGACAGATTCAACGCAAAATCGAGAAGAAAAAGTAAACAATGTGTTGCGAATCATCATGAAAAAAGAAAAGGAAACATGGCGAGTTACAAGTGTGGAAGAGTTAAATATGAAAGTTTTATAACGAAAAGGTGGGGTGAGAGTGTGATAGGTGCAATTGGTAAAAAGAGTGAAAGAATCAATTTGAGAAGAAATAAGTCGTGGATCTACCTAGCAATTATCAGCTTTCTATTTTTAGTTTTTTTTGCTTTCTTGACATCTAAAATCTACATGCCGAACGATGAAAAACTATTCCATACGGAAACGAATAAAGTAATCAAGTTGTCAGGGATGGGGAAATTGATTGTAGAGCAAAGGGAATACAATCCGCATAAAAACTTTATACAAATTCGCTTTCGGATAGAAGGATATGAGGAAACAGGCTTTACGTTTAAGGCACAAGAAAAAGGAAAGCCAGGTGTTCAATTGCCTGTCAAAGTGTTGTATGAAGAGAACGGAAATTATGTGGTAGAAGTCAAAGAATTATCTCCGAATTGGGGAGCATTAGCTTTTGATATATACAATAAAAACAGTGAAAAAGAACAAATGGATATTCGGAAGTTTACACAAGATGTTAACGAGTACGAAGATGAAAATACAAGTACAAAGAGTCCAAATAAACTTGTTCA
>Ga0209025_1002446_pt1 | contig 19658 bp, 21 predicted proteins | sample AraplaMF_Col_mLB_FD_184256 | JGI IMG/M metagenome (GOLD analysis project Ga0209025, IMG submission 184256) | Arabidopsis root microbial communities from the University of North Carolina, USA - plate scrape MF_Col_mLB (SPAdes) (version 2) | ecosystem: Host-associated > Plants > Roots > Endosphere... | reverse complement strand
GATAGGTGGGGGATAACTGCCCGTAAAAGCCCGATTGGTTCAACTAACCGTCAGTGGGGGATGAAGAAAACCCCCACTGACGGAAGTTTCACTTTATCGTACAAAATACGCCCGTTTAGAGGCCGGGCGTATTTTGTCAGTTCATTTCTTGCTTGTATATTTCATCTTCTACATAAATCTGTTCTTTTTCAATTGCTGTATTATGTGCGAGAACAAGTCCAATTGGTGTATTTGCATCTTTATTTTGTACAATTGTAAAAGGCACTTGTTTTTCATTTGCTAATGTAATGTATTTAGATAAATGTGGATAAGCGATGTTACCGTTCACATACAATGTTAATCCTTTAGAAGAACTAATACGATCTTTAATCTCTGGATATACGCTTTTTTGCATCACTTGTCCGATCGTTAATGCTATTTCTACACGTTCACGCAATGTGCTTAAAAACATGTTACGCTCTTCAGGTTTGTTTTGTTTTTGGCCGTGAATGCCTTCTTGAAGATAGTCTTCCACATTTTTATTTATCATTTTTTTCACACCTTTCCTGTTTATATTGTATGAAAAAAATGAAAAGGATGCAAAAAAAATAATTTCACATACTATATTGAAAAATTTTATCAACATGAAATAACAAAATGTGACAATAGTGTCTTAACGAAAAATGTTTTTTGTGTTAATATTCAAAATATATATATAGGGTATTTTTCGTATGGAGATGGAGGGAATGGGGGTTTTTCCGATCGAGGATATTAGTAAAATGTTTTGTACGTACTTAAAAATGAATAATCAGCAATTCGTAGAGAAATGGAAAAACAAAATTATTATTTCAGAAAATGATCCTTTTAAACAAGAAATCGTTGAGAACGGAGAAGAAATATTATCATTAATGATTGAGCTTATTATGAGTGAGAAAGATATTGAGCTTATTAGACCATTATGTGAGAAAATTGCCATTGAACGTGCGAAGGCAGACGCAAATATTGGCGATTTTGTCTATAATGCAAATGTAGGGCGGAATGAATTATTTGAAGCGATGTGTGAATTGGATGTGAACGCTCGTGAATTGAAACCAATCATGGGTAAGATACATATTTGTTTTGATCGTTTAATTTATTATACAGTTCTGAAATATTCGGAGATTATTTCGAAAAATTTGGAAGAAAAGCAAAAATTTATTAATGAAACACATAAAGAGAGATTGACAATATTAGGGCAAATGTCAGCGAGTTTCGTTCATGAATTTCGTAATCCATTAACATCTATTATGGGATTTGTAAAATTGTTAAAATCAGATCAACCGAATCTTCCGTATTTAGATATAATTTCACATGAGCTTGATCAATTAAATTTTAGAATTTCTCAATTTTTACTTGTATCAAAAAAAGAAATATGGAATGAAGCAGAAAGATTTTGGCTGAATGACTTATTTCATGATATTATTCATTTCTTATATCCGAGTTTAGTGAATGCAAATGTTTCTATTGAGAAAAATTTGCCGTATCCAATACCATTTACAGGGTATCGAAGCGAAGTTAGACAAGTGTTTTTAAATATTTTAATGAACTCTATTGACGCTCTTGAAGGAATAGATGAAAGCAAGAGAATTGTTATTGAAATTTGTGAAGATGAAGAATTAATACATATTTTTATTAAAAACAACGGACCGATGATTCCAATAGAAAATATAGAAACAATATTTGAACCATTTGTAACTACAAAGAAGTTAGGAACTGGAATTGGTTTATTTGTTTGTAAACAAATTGTGGAGAAACATAAAGGGTACATTACGTGTAAGTCAACAAAAGAGTGGACAGAATTTCATATTTCGTTTGAAAAAGCAATATAACGGCAGAGCGAGCGGTCAGTCTATAAACGTATCGATTATAGACCACATATAACGGTCTTTTTTAAGAGGCGCAGAGCATTTGGCTGTGCATGGCAGCAATTTGTATGTCGAAAAATTAAAATGGATTTATATATTTTTTAATAGGTACTAAAGTGTGGTACATTGTACATTTAAAAACACACCGTTCTCATTTTGAACGGTGTGTTTTTGTTGAAAGAAAAGTTGATATATTTTTATGTTTTGAAACAAAAAATTAAAATGCCCAATTACCATTTCTAAAGATAGGCTCAAATTTTCCATCTAATGTTTCACCATCAATATCGAGGTTGGCAGATCCAACCATAAAATCAACATGTGTAATACTATCGTTTAATCCATTGTTTTGCAGATCTTCTTTACTCATATGAATACCGTCTTTGATACACATAGGGAGTGCACTGCCTAATGCAAGATGACAGGATGCATTTTCATCAAACAATGTGTTGAAAAAGATAACGTTTGTATTAGAGATAGGTGAATCGTACGGAACGAGCGCAACTTCTCCTAAGTGCAAGGCGCCTTCATCTGTTTCTAATAATTTTTTCAAAGTTTCATAACCAGTTTCGGCTGAAAAATCAACAACTTTTCCTTCACGGAAAGTAAGAGAAAAATTATTGATTAATGTACCGCCATAATTTAAGGGCTTTGTACTTCCTACTACACCGTTTACACCAGTTTTTAATGGGACAGTAAATACTTCTTCTGTAGGCATGTTCGGTATAAACGGAGTATGTATTTTATTTTGAAATTGTGCACTTAACCATTTGTGAGTATCCGGAAGTTCTATCGTTAAATCAGTTTTATCAGATTTATAGTGCAGCTTTTTATACTTTTTCTCATTTAAATGATGTGCTTTACTATTTAATAATTGAATATGATTTTGCCATGCCTGTATTGGATTATCATCAGTTACTCTTGTAGTTGTAAAGATAAGCTCCCATAATTTATTGACACCTTCTTCAGCACTAAGTTCAGGAAAGATTTGCGACGCCCATTCGGTGGTTGGAAAAGAGATAATAGACCAACTACATTGACTATTAACTCGGTATTCGGTCAGTTCCTTCATACCAGCTGCACTTGTTTTCATCGCAATTGCAAGTCGTTCTGCATCAATATCTTGAAGAAGAGTAGGGTTAGATGCATCAACATACAAAAAGGCAGCGTTGTTTTTCGCTAATTCAACAAGTCCTTTTGCTTTCCAGTGAGGGAATTCCTTCAAACCTTCTAGTGGTGAATGTAAGTATTTAATTAACGTTAAATCTTCATCCGAGTATTCGACATGGACATTTTTTGCTCCAGATTTATAGGCTTGCTTTGATAGTTCACGAACTAAGCGTGAAGATGTAATAGGGGCATGGATAACGAGAGTTTGTCCTTCTTGAATATTAATCCCAATTTTGTATAACTAATTGCGCGTACTTTTTTAAATTTTCTTCAAAATGAGTCATGTTCAACCTCCTGGAAATATATATTTATTTACAATTATAAATAAAATTCAATATTTTTTCTATTCTGTTTTTTTGTTAGTCGCATGTTTATGGAAAACTAATTTGTCAAAAATAAACTCTCCAGTTTTGGGGATTTATTTACATAACCAAGTGTAACAATCGTATAAATTTTATTTGCCTCAATTTTCACCTCAGGTATTGTTAAAATAACGTTTTTTGTTCCTGCAGCACTTATTTCAATATCTGCGACTCCAGGGCTCACTTGTAAATAATCTGTTGCTTGTTTAAATATAACCTTTTCAAACAGGCTTTCCCCATCTTTTAAAGCCACATCTACTTGAGGTGCATCAGGAGATAAATGAACGAATCGTATTTTGGCTTGTCCATATGGAAGAGGTGTATTATCAGTTAAATGTAGAAGTTGCAGTTTATCGGAATTTCCAGCTGCCGCAAAAGTATATGCATGATTTCCCATTACAGGAGCGAGCGTTGAAAAGATGGGGGTTTCTTCGCCAGTAGGTACGATATCAACGCGGTATTGTCCTTGGATAAGTGAAAGATATGGACTATATTGCTTAAATGAAATGTTTTTTACTACTTTTTGTCCATTCATGACAATATCAATAGCAGATAAATCAGGAGAAGCGTGTAGGATTCGAACGTAAGAGGGTAATGATTGCTCACTTGAAAATGGTAGTGATACACGATTCTTCTCATAAGCTTGTACGAATTGTTTCATCACCTCATAGTGTCTTAAGTATACTTCCATATATTTTTGGGGATTTGTATATTTGTAATAACGAGCAAGTTGCTCATACATCGAAGCTTGCTGCGCGTATTTTTCTCCTTCAAATGAATTCATTGATATGCCTCCCTCTTTTCTCATTATTACAACTATATGCATGTACAAGGAGAAGATATGCAAAAAAAGCCTTAAGTGGATGAAATCTCTATCTGAACTGGAGATTTTTTTAATTTCTAGGCAAACACACATACAAAATAATGTTTGTCCTACATATTTTGTAAATGTAAACTATTTTAAATGGATGTAAGGAGTGAAAAATTATGTGGGGCTATGGTGGAGGATATCCAGGCTATGGCAGTGGTTATGGCTGCGGTGGTGCTGGAGGCTGTGGTTTTGGCTTTGCAATCGTGGTCGTGTTGTTTATTTTATTAATTATAATTGGAGCTACTTGCGTACGTTTCTAATTATGCAGAAAGAGCGTCATGGTGAACCGATTAAAAATAAAGTGAAACTTCCATCAGTGGGAGTCTTTTCGCCTCACTGATGAAAAGTTTGCCCAATTGGGTTTATACAGGCAGTTATCCTCCACCTAGCTTTATTGCCTCTTTTAAATGTGAGGTGGGGGTCTTACTCTCCAGTGATGCAGAAATGATTAATCGGTTCTTTCTTGTTTTGGATGCTATTTTTATTTGTTTGCATAAAAAAACGTGATTTTTCACGAACATTTAAACATTTTTATTAATAATCGTTCGTTAAATCTGTTGACTTTCCAAATGGGACATGATACCTTTAGTAAGGGTTTTCTTAGGAATGCAATGGGGGAATGAATATATGAATACGAACTATGATGTAATTGTTGTAGGTGCAGGTCCTGCGGGGATTTTTACTTGCTATGAAACAACTGGTAAAATGCCAGATGCAAAGGTGCTATTAATCGATAAAGGACATGATATATATCGACGTAATTGTCCGATTCTTCAAAAGAAAATAACGAAATGTCCGCCTGCTGTTGGAAAGAAAGAGTATGCAGGATGTTTACCAGCATGCTCTATCACAAATGGATTCGGCGGGGCAGGAGCATATTCAGATGGGAAATTTAACATTACAAGTGAATTCGGTGGTTGGATGACAGATTATTTATCGCCATCGACAGTAATGGACTTAATCAAATATGTAGATGAAATTAACTTAGCACACGGCGCAACTACTTCAATTACAGATCCATTAACGGATGAAGTTCGTGATATTGAAAAACGTGCTTATGCAGCGGGGTTAAAACTATTACGTGCGCAAGTTCGTCACTTAGGTACAGAACAAAACTTAGAAATTTTAAAAAGCATTTTCGAATATTTAAAAGAGAAAATTGACATGAAATTTAAAGTGGAAGTGGACGATATCGTAACTGAAAAGGCAGAGAATGAACATACCGTTCGTGGAATTGTTTTAAAAGATGGAACAATATTATCTGCAAAAAAAGTAGTCATTGTACCAGGTCGTGATGGATCTGCTTGGCTTACTAAAATTATGAAAAAACGCCGTTTAAAAATGAACACGAACCAAGTAGACATCGGTGTTCGCGTTGAAACTTCAAATATTGTGATGGAAGAAATAAATAGGCATCTCTATGAAGGAAAATTCGTATTCAACACATCTGTAGGAACGCGAGTACGCACATTCTGTAGTAATCCATCTGGTCACGTCGTTGTTGAAAATCATTCTGGTATTATGACAGCGAATGGTCACGCGTACAAAGATTCTGCGCTAGGTAGTGATAATACGAACTTTGCGCTCTTAGTATCACATCAATTTTCTGAGCCATTCGATCAGCCGAACGAATATGCACATGAAGTTTCACGCTTAGCAAATCGCATTTCAATGGGCGGGGTTACGATACAAAAATATGGAGATATCTTAAAAGGTCGCCGTTCTACACCGAAGCGTATTCAAGAAGGGTTTCTTGAGCCAACATTAAAAGAAGCGGTACCAGGAGACTTAGGTCTTGTATTGCCATACAATACAATGAAGAGCTTAATTGAAATGACTGAGGCATTAAACCATGTCACACCAGGCATTGCCTCTGAACATACATTATTTTACGGTGTAGAAGCGAAATTCTACTCTGCAAGACCAAAACTTAATAAACACTTTGAATCAGAAATTTCCGGTTTATACTTAGGCGGAGACGGTGCTGGCGTAACACGGGGATTAGCACAAGCAAGTGCATGTGGTGTTCATATTGCTCGTAATATCGTAGAATATTTAACTAGCAAGACAGAAAAAAGAGAAGAAGTTGTAGTGGGATAATATACAGTAGGAGAACCTCGTCTTATCATAGGACGAGGTTCTTTTTGTGAAAATTTTGTCTAAATTTGTTTGAAAGTATATGGAATAAAATGAAGAAGTAAGAAGGAAATTTACTAGAGGGTTGTCGAAGTTTACATATTAGCAACATGTTTTCGCTTAAAATGATAGTTTAGAAGAGAGGAGTACGTGGTTTTTAATTGATGTTTTCGTTTGGATAGGGAGGGATGTAGAGAAAACGTTGTTGATTTATAGGTTTTTATTTCTGAAATTTCTTTCTATTTTATTTTTATGCATTTATTTTTATATTCTATAATATTGGCTTTTTAATAGATTCACTGCTTAAGCAGAGAGTTCTTTTTTTTATGAAAGAAGAATTGATTTTCTACATATTTATATATGAGTTGAAGAAACGGGGGGAACGTCATGCGTGATTACTTAATTAAGCCACTTGTTGGTCAACCGTATCCGATGATTTCACACGGGAAAGGTGTTTATTTATATGATCAAAATGGAAATAAATATTTTGATGGTTCGTCAGGAGCGATTACAGCAAGCATTGGTCATGGTGTAACAGAGATTGCAGAGGTTATTAAACAGCAAGCAGAAGAAATTGCTTTTGTATATCGTTCACAGTTTACGAGTGAGCCAGCAGAGAAGCTAGCGAAGAAGCTAAGCGATTTAAATATGGGCGATTTAAATTGGAGCTTTTTCGTGAATAGCGGTACAGAAGCAAATGAAACGGCTATGAAGATTGCGATTCAACATTTTCAAGAGCGCGGTATTCAAGGAAAGAATAAAATTTTGTCACGCTGGATGAGTTATCACGGAATTACGATGGGAGCATTATCATTGTCTGGGCATCCATTGCGTAGACAACGTTTTGTTTCCATTTTGGAAGATTACCCGACATTACCAGCACCGTATTGTTTCCGTTGCCCTGTACAAAAGGTGTACCCAACATGTCAACTTTCGTGTGCGACAGAGTTAGAGCGATCCATTGAACGTATTGGCGCAGAGCATATTGCAGCGTTTATTGCGGAGCCAATTATTGGTGCAGCTGGGGGAGCTGTAGTACCACCGAAAGATTATTATAAGGTGATTAAAGAGATTTGTGAGCATTATGATATTTTATTTATTGCTGATGAAGTTATGACAGGACTAGGCCGCACAGGAGCATGGTTTGCGATGGAGCATTGGGATGTCCAGCCGGATATTATGACGCTCGGAAAAGGATTAGCAGCTGGTTATGCGCCAATTGCTGCCACGATGGTAAGTGATCGTGTGATGGAACCGATTTTACGAGGGTCTCGTTCTGTGATGAGCGGACATACATTGAGTGCAAATCCACTATCTGCGGCGACAGCTTTAGCGGTAATTGAATATACAGAGAAGCACCGTTTACCAGAAGAAACTGCTGAAAAAGGGAAATATTTAATGGCAGGTTTGCAAAAGGTGCAGCAACAATCGACAATCATTGCTGATGTACGCGGGAAAGGATTGTTAATCGGGGTAGAATTGCAACCGTTTACAAAGGCGTCTGAACTTATTTCTGTTGCGGCGAAAAACGGTCTTCTTTTATACCAAGCTGTATCGGGACAAGCGGGTAAGGAAGATAGTGCATTATTAGTTGCACCGCCGCTTACGACTACATATGCAGAGCTTGATGAACTACTTCATATTTTTGCGAAAAGCGTAGAAGAAATGACGCAAAAAGGAGGGCATAGTATCGTATGACAACTATTACAAATACATTTGGAAAGATAAAAACAATACAAGATGTTATGCCATATTTTCATGATGAGATGACGCTTATGTTTGGAGGATTTGGAGGGATTGGTTCTCCTCCCTCTTTAATTCAAGCAATCTTAGATAAAGGAATTCGTGATTTACATTTAATTGGAAATGATACAGGTTTTCCTGATGTAGGCATTGGCCGTCTTGTAACAAATGAGCGTGTAAAATCGTTAATTACATCACATATCGGTTCAAATCCAAATGCAGGACGGCAGTTAAATGAAGGGAGATTACAAATTGAATTCTCTCCTCAAGGCACATTAGCAGAACGAATTCGAGCTGGAGGAGTAGGACTAGGTGGTGTTCTTGTTGATGTTGGGATGGATACAATTGTAGAAGAAGGAAAACGAACGGTTGAAATAAATGGGAAGACATATTTGATTGAAACGGCCCTAACTGCAGAAGTATCTATCGTGTTTGCGAAACAAGCAGACCCGTTTGGAAACCTAGTGTTTGATAAAAGCGCGCGCAATATGAATCCACATGTCGCGATGGCCGGTGATATTACGATCGTCGAGGCTGAAGAAATTGTTCCACTTGGAGAACTCGATCCAGAAGAAATTATCACGCCTGGTGTATTTGTTGATTATATCGTTCCATCGGAAGGAGTGAACTGGAAATGGGCATGGGAGTAGATGTTCGCAACAAAATTGCAAAACGTGCGGCAAAGGAAATTCAAAACGGGATGATTGTGAATTTAGGAATCGGCATCCCATCTCTTATTCCGAATCATTTGCCAGATGATATGCATGTTATGTTTCATGCGGAAAATGGCATTGTAGGTATGGGGCCAACACCGGTAAAAGGCGAAGAGGATGAAAATTTATGTAATGCGGCTGGCTTGCCAACATCAATTATTGCCGGAGCTAGTTATTTTGATAGCAGCACAGCATTTGGAATGATTCGAAAAGGATTACTTGATGTTACCATTCTAGGGTCACTACAAGTAAGTGAAAAAGGTGACTTAGCAAATTGGATTGTACCTGGAAAGCGTGTACCAGGAATAGGTGGTGCCATGGATTTAGCACAAAAGGCAAAACGTGTTGTCGTTGTAATGAGTCATGTCGATAAATACGGAAAATCCAAAATTGTTTCAGAATGTACACTTCCGCTTACGTCAAAACGATGTGTAGACGTCATTATTACAGATATGGCTGTAATGGAAGTAACACCGAAAGGATTAGTATTGCAAGAATTAATGAGTCCGTACACAGTAGAAGATATTAAAAAATGTACAGAAGCTGCTTTTCATGTAAGTCCATCTTTACTAGTGATTGACTGAAAGGGGAGGTAACAATTGGAGCAATATAAAAAACAAGTGTGTGAATATATTGAAAGTCATGAAAATATGAGTGTGAAATTATTAAAACGTTTAATTCAAGAAAAAAGCACGAGCGGAGATGAAAGCGGTGCGCAGGCAGTAGTAATTGAAAAGCTGCGTGAGCTTGGTTTAGATTTGGATATTTGGGAGCCGTCGTTTACGAAAATGAAAGATCATCCGTATTTTGTTTCACCGCGTACAAGTTTTAATGATAGTCCTAATATTGTAGCAACATTAAAGGGTCGCGGCGGCGGAAAGTCGATGATTTTAAATGGTCATATTGATGTGGTGCCTGAAGGAGATTTGAAGCAGTGGGAGCATCATCCGTATGCAGGAGAAAAAATTGGGAATCGTATATACGGTCGCGGCACTACTGATATGAAAGGTGGTAATGTATCGCTCATGCTGGCGATAGAAGCCATTGTAGCAACAGGCATTTTTCTAAAGGGAGATGTATATTTTCAAAGTGTAATAGAAGAAGAGAGCGGCGGCGCAGGTACGCTTGCGACACTTTTACGAGGTTACGAGGCAGATGGCGTAATTATTCCAGAACCAACGAATATGAAATTTTTCTCGAAACAACAAGGTTCAATGTGGTTTCGTTTATTCGTAAAGGGGAAAGCTGCGCATGGTGGGACACGTTATGAAGGTGTAAGTGCTATTGAGAAAAGTATGCTTGTTGTTGAGCATATGAGGAAGCTAGAAGAAAAACGAAATGAGCGGATTACGGATCCTTTATATAAAGGAATTCCGATTCCAATCCCGATTAATATTGGGAAAATTGAAGGTGGCAGTTGGCCAAGTTCTGTACCTGATTTTCTTACTTTAGAAGGCAGATACGGCGTAGCGCCAAATGAAAGTATGGAAGATGCAAAAATAGAATTTGAAAATTGGGTAGGACAGTTAAATCAGGTAGATTCATGGTTTACAGAACATCCAGTAGAGGTAGAATGGTTTGGCGCACGATGGGTTCCGGGGGAATTGGAAGAAAACCATCCGCTTATCACGACACTAAAAGATAATTTTTTACATATTGAAGGCACAGAGCCAATTGTTGAGGCATCACCTTGGGGAACAGATGGAGGGTTATTTACACAAATCGCAAATATTCCAACGATCGTATTTGGTCCAGGGGAAACGAAAGTCGCACATTATCCAAATGAATATATTGAAATTGATAAAATGATTGCAGCGGCAAAGATTATTGCATGTACACTGCTGGATTGGTGCGAGGTGGACCAATGAAATATTACGAAGAATTTGTAGAACAGACGAAGTACTATACTTTAGAAGGCACGTTAGATTATTTTAATAAACGTATTCGAGTTGACCATTATAAGGGAAATGTTGAAAAAGTAATGCATAGAGTTGAAGAACTCGCAAACTCTCATTCTTTCACGAAATTAATTATTAAAGGAAAGGGAGAGCACATTTCTGAGTGGCTCTCTCTTGGCTTTGCGCTAGAAGCAAATATTCCTCAATACTTCCAGGGGCATGATGCATATTTTATGGTAAAGTATCGGGATGATGAGCGCCGTAATAGCGTGCAGTGGGTGAAGGAAGATGAAATTTTAAGTGGTGTAATTGCTAAGAAAGTAATAGAAAAAGAAATACAAGTACAGTTTATATTACGAAAAGCGACAGAAGAAGATGCACAGCAGCTTGCGGATGTATTTGGAAAAGTATTTGAGATTTATCCAACACCTTTAAATGAAGTCGATTATATTGTGAAAACGATGAAGGAAGATACAATTTATTACGTGTATGAAACGGATGGAAAGATTATAAGCACCGCTTCAGCAGAAATAAACGTAAAAGAAGGAAATGCAGAATTAACAAATTGTGCAACATTACCAGAGTATCGAAAACACGGTTTTATGAAAAGTTTACTGATGAAGTTAGAAGAGGAACTGCAAGAGAGAGGTATTTTTTGTTCGTATACAATCGCGCGGGCACTTTCATTTGGTATGAACGCAGCATTTTATCAGCTTGGATATACGTATACAGGCCGACTTGCGAATAACTGTTATATTTTCGATAAGTTAGAGGATATGAACGTTTGGGTAAAGGATTTATCTCGTATTTCGTAGATAACAGTTCATAAAGAATCAACTTACTTAACTTCCATAAGCGTAGAAGAAAATATCTTCGCTGATGGGAGTTTCATTTTAGTGATTGATGCTCAAAATTTGGCACCATAATTGCTGATTTTTGAGCAAAGGAGGGAAGTACGTTGCTGGCGATTTCAACACAAGAAGTGATTGAAGCGATTTTAAGTAGCATTGATGAAGCTATTCATGCAGTAGATGAAAATGGGGTTACGATTTTTTATAACACTGTGGCAGCAAAACATGATGGATCGAATGTAGAAGATGTACTTGGTAAATATTTATTAGAAGCATTTCCCTCGTTAACGCCAGAAACGAGTACACTGTTAAAGGTATTGCAAATGAAAAAGCCAATCCTACACCAAGTGCAACGATATCAAAATCAAAGGGGAGAAGATGTATACACGGTGAATACAACGCTTCCTATTTTTATAGAAGGACGCATAGCAGGCGCTGTTGAAATTGCAAAAGATTATTCTACGATTCAAAAGTTAACGGAAAAAATTGCTGACCTGCAGTCGAAAATGAAACGGTCATCACCGAAAAAAGCACCATACAGGCATGTAGCATTCGATACGATTATAACGAATGATAAGCGCTTTTCACAGGCGAAACAATTGGCGCAAAAGGTTGCAACTACAAATGCAAACGTGCTGATTTACGGTGAAACAGGGACGGGAAAAGAGTTATTTGTACAAGCGATACACGAAGCATCGAAACGAAGAAATAACGCGTTTATTGCTCAAAACTGTGCTGCTTTGCCAGAATCATTACTTGAAAGCTTACTGTTTGGAACGACAAAAGGAAGCTATACAGGTGCCATAGAGCGCGCCGGCTTATTTGAACTTGCGGACGGTGGTACCTTATTTTTAGATGAACTGAATTCGATGCCGTTAGATTTACAAGCAAAAATGCTTCGTGTACTAGAAGATGGTGTTATTCGCCGCATCGGTGATAATAAAACAAGAAAAGTTGATGTGCGTGTAATTACAGCGATGAATCAACCTCCAGATGAGTGTCTTCGTGAAAATAAAATTCGTACAGATTTGTATTATCGGTTAAATGTGTTTTCCTTATTTATTCCGCCGCTTCGTGAGCGAAAGGAAGATATTTTATTGTTAGCTCCGCACTTTTTGAAAGCTTATAATAAGGAATATAAAAAGAATGTAGTTGGAATAGATGAAGATGCAAAGCAGCACTTACTTCAATACAATTGGCCAGGTAATGTACGTGAATTAAAGCATATGATTGAACATGCGGTCATTGTAGCAGAAGGGAAAATGCTAACATTATCTTGTTTACCACGTTCGTTTCGACAAACACCGCATCTGCCGAAAAAGTCGATATTACCACTTCGAGAGGCACTTCATCAAACGGAAAAAGACTTGATTGAACAAGCAATGTTAGAATCGAAAGGAAACGTTTTACAGGCTGCAAAGTTGTTAGGCATTCCAAGACAAACGTTGCAGTATAAATTAAATAAATATGCGAAATATGCCGAATAATTGGCAGCTTTTTGTGCATTTGCACCAATAAATGAGTGCTTACATATATAAAAGTAAAGAAAATTCTGTTTCTTTTAAGGGGTATTTATTTTTTGTTTTCGTATAAAACGATATTTTTATAGTAAGAAAGCTTGTAATAGTTAAGGTTGTACTAGTAAAAGCGAATCAAAATCTAGATGTAACCGATAAAGTTGGCATGATTATTGCTTTAATAAGTAGTGAGCGTTTAAAAAGGGGGAATGGCAATGTTACAAGACGTATATAAACCACAACGTCATTGGAAAGATATTGAATTATGGAAAGATGTTACAGAGGAACAATGGAATGATTGGATTTGGCAGTTAACAAATACAATTAAAACATTAGATGATTTAAAGAAAGTTATTAATTTAACACCGGAAGAAGAAGAAGGTGTTAAAATTTCAACAAAAACAATCCCATTAAACATTACACCATACTATGCATCCCTTATGAATCCAGATGATCCACGTTGTCCAATTCGTATGCAATCTGTTCCGATTACAGAGGAATTATATAAAACGAAGTATGATTTAGAAGACCCGCTTCATGAAGATGAAGATTCACCAGTTCCAGGATTAACTCATCGTTATCCAGACCGTGTTCTTTTCCTAGTTACAAATCAATGTTCGATGTATTGTCGCTATTGTACACGTCGTCGTTTTAGTGGACAAATTGGGATGGGTGTACCAAAGAAACAATTAGACGAAGCGATTGCTTATATTCGTGAAACACCGCAAGTTCGTGACGTATTAATCTCTGGCGGTGACGGACTTCTTATTAACGATAACATTTTAGAGTATATTTTAAAGAACTTACGTGCAATTCCGCATGTGGAAATTATCCGTATTGGAACAAGGGCTCCCGTTGTGTTTCCGCAGCGTATTACGGAAAATCTTTGCAATATCATTAAGAAATATCATCCAGTTTGGTTAAATACACATTTTAATACGTCTATTGAAATTACAGAAGAATCTAAACTTGCTTGTGAAATGCTGGCAAATGCTGGTGTACCACTTGGAAACCAAGCTGTTATTTTAGCAGGAATTAATGATAGCGTACCAATTATGAAAAAACTGATGCACGATTTAGTAAAAATTCGCGTACGTCCTTACTATATTTATCAATGTGACTTATCAGAAGGAATTGGTCATTTCCGTGCGCCGGTATCAAAAGGTCTTGAAATTATTGAAGGATTACGCGGACATACATCTGGTTATGCGGTACCAACATTTGTTGTAGATGCACCGGGCGGCGGTGGTAAAATTGCCGTTCAGCCAAACTACATTATTTCACAAAGTGCTGATAAAGTTGTTCTTCGTAACTTTGAAGGTGTTATTACAACGTATCCAGAGCCAGAAAATTATGTAGCAGGCAGAGCAGAAGGATATTTCAAAGAAATTTATCCTACTTACGAAGAAAAGCGCTCTGATGTTGGTATAGCAGCGCTAATGAGTGATAAGAAATTTAATCTTGTACCTGAAGGCTTGCAGCGTATGAATCGCCGTAAAGATTATGAAACAAATAATACACATGCTTCATTAAAAGATAAACGTGAAAAGCGTGATCAATTGAAAGATAAAAAATTTAAAGCGCAAATGGCAAAAGTAGATGAGGATACAAAAACTGAAGGAGATGCAGTATGAGATGTATGTGGTGTGGAGGTGAAGAAGCAATTGAAAGCGTAAACACCGTATACTGGGAATTACCAGATGGAACACAAACAGTTACAATTGAAGAAACACCTTGTATCGCATGTTCAAATTGCGGAATGCATTATCAGTCAGATACGATTGTGAAAGAAATTGAAGATCAACTCTTTTTGATTTATACGAAAGATTTGCCAAAACAAATCAAATTTACAGAGCTTATGGAGCGTCCACGTTTATTAAAGCGAAATTATTTTGATTTTTAACCGGCATTTTTTATGCTGGTTTTTTTCTTGTTTGCCTTGTATAATGTAGCCAAGTTAGAAAGGTAGGGAATATTGTTGAAAAAGTCATTTTATCATTATATGATGAAGCACCGTGCTTCCTTATTGAAAGATGAACTATCCGACTTGGCAGAAACAATGTATGAAGATCATAGTTTTCCAAAGCAATCTGAGGATTATGATGAAATTAGTTCATACCTAGAGTTAAGTGGTTCATTAGAAAGCATGAGCATTTTTGATCGTGCCTGGGAATTATATATGCAAGAGCGGTAGAGTGAAACGACTATTTGTAGATTGTTTTACTACGAATCATTTTTCAATTTGTATTAAGTACACTCCGATAGTGGAGTGTATTTTTTATGAAAAATATTCAATTATACAACCTCATGTTATAAGCGTTTTCGGAGTGGGGCGCATATACTGTTATCGTCACATACTTAAAATCACGACTACAAAAGGAGAGAGAAACATGACGAGAAAAAAACAGCCCAAATACAATATAGGAGATATAGTCGTGATTACGTTATATGGTACAGTTGGTAAAATCACGAACATTAAAATGCTCGATGGCGTTCATGTATATGAAGTAAACAATCACGATGGATTTTATGTAGAACATACACTGCAGCTTGTGACGGACCAAGAAATGAAGGATGGCGAATTAGAGTGGATTGAACTTCGTTATAAATTTACTTTTGGTGATCTCGTTCAAGTAACAGGCTATGAAAAAGATGTGTTTCGTGTTGTTGGTTACCGGACGGAAGTATGGCGTTATAAAAATGATGCTTGGGAAGATACAATTTATGAATTATCTCGTATTACAGATGGGGAATGGCTCGAAGCGGATGAATCCGATTTGACCCTTATTGTGAATGCACAAACAGCAAATGTAATTTTAAAGAAAATGAAACAAGATAAGGCAGGTATGAATAAGCTAGATCTAGGAAAATTAAAGTCTATTAATAATTCGAAAAAAGTAAGTATAAAAACGAATCGAAAAGAGATTATTGATGGTTTACTAGATATTTTTAATGATTACAGAACATTGTATGAAACATTTCAAGATGAAGAATATAAAATTGTGATGGATGTTGTACGTAATTATTTAATCAAATTATCCGAGAAAAAATAACTTAAAAAGAGAAAAGGAACTGAAAGAAAATATAAGTTGTATATGGTATGCCTATAATTGTTAAAAAGATAATAAATATAGAAACGAGCTTGTCCACCCACACATCTTCATGTACGAAACCGTCTTCTGTATGTATGATTTCTTGTTTATATTTCATTGTGTTTTCCTCCTTTATATAGCTTGTACTACATCCTATGCAAAAACTTTTTTTATATAACCTATTTATCTAGCAAAAAAAGAAAAATGTTTTCTATTGTTATACATAATTTCTATTTTTCTTCATAAAACAGAATTAAAGGGGTGATGCTCATGAAGGAAATAGAAGTCGTGATTGATACGGAAGAAATTGCGGAATTTTTTTATGAGCAATTAATTGTAAGAGGCTATGTACCAAAGCACGAAGAAATTGAAGATCTTGCAGATATTGCATTTGATTATTTGTTAGAAAAATGTATGATTGATGAGGTATTTGACGAAGATGATGAAGGAAAGTAACGACGGGATAGACTCGTCGTTTTTTGCACCGTATAAATAAAAACTAATATCACTATCTCGTGTTGTATTTGGTATAATAAAAGTGAAAATTTTTTGAAGAGGTGAAGAGATGTTCAAAAAAATTATTGATTCTTTGCTTGGGAATAAACATAAGCACCGCTCTTACTCCAGTAGTGATTATCGACATCGACATCGTTCGTATTCTAGCAGTGATTATCATAAGCATCATCCATCCCATGGGTATGGACATCATCATTATAAAAGAAAACATAAAAGTCACAGCTTTTTCTCTAGTAGCTGATGAATTTTCAAAAAATATTGGCGTGGATTGATCGACCGTTATCTATCAATACTGTCGTTGCACAGCGATATCAAATTCATCAAATTCTCGGTATGGGAAGTTATGGTTTTACGTATCTTGTTTCGGATCTATTGTCCGGTGAGAAAAGAGTTTTAAAACAACTTCGAAAAAGTAAACAGTGCTACGCATCAGGTAGGAAATCGTTTACATATGAGCAAACGATTTTACAGCAGTTAGAGCATCATGCAATTCCTCGTTTCTTTCATAGTTTTACATGGAGAAAAGGTTCTTTTTTTGTAATGGAGGAAATGAGGGGAAAGACATTTGAAGATTTTATTTTTGATTATAGAGAAATGTATACAGAGAAAGAAGTTTTTCTTATTTTATATAAAGTACTTCAAGTTGTTTCTTATTTTCATAGTCATGGTATTGTGCATCGCGATTTACGAATTCCTAATATATTAATGAATGATGATGAAATATCTGTCATTGATTTTGGATTAGCTCGTTTTATTGGTGAAAATGATGAACGAGCTCAATCTTATAAAGGGGAACAAGCGCATATGCGTGAAATCCATTATCGGAGTGATTTTTATGCTCTTGGACATTTTGTTTTGTTTTTGCTGTATTCTAGTTATGAATCTTCAAAAGAAGAACGGCCTTGGTACGAAGAATTAACATTATCAGCAAATAGTAGTGATGTAATTATGCGGATGCTACAAATGAAAGAGCCATATTATGAAAATGTACAAGAATTACTTGAAGATGTGCGCTGTATAATAGAAAGGGTGGGAAATACATGTTCCAAAAGTTTTTAGCAAGCGTTGGGATTGGCAGTGCAAAAGTTGATACTGTATTAACACAAGAAGAATGGTTTATCGGTGAAGAAATTACAGGGGTTGTACATATTACTGGTGGATCAGTAGCGCAAGAAATTGATTGTATTTATTTAACGTTGTCTACGACGTATATTCGCGAAGTAGATGATAAGAAAATGAGTTCAACATATGATTTAAAGAAAGTTCGTTTAACAACTCCTATTACTATCGGGATAAATGAAAAACGAGAAATTCCATTTTCTTTCCCGATGCCGATTGAAGCGCCGTTAACATTTGGAATGAATACCGTTTGGGTACAGACTGGGCTTGATATTAAACGCAGTGTTGACCCAAGTGACCGTGATTACATTCAAATACTTCCCAACCTGTTATTAAAAAGTGTACTAGATGCAGTCCAAAACCTTGGATTTCGTCTTCGTCAAGCCGAATGTGAAGAACTTCCGTATCGTTTGCGCGATCATGTACCATTCGCACAAGAGTTTGAATTTGTTCCTGTATCAGGTCAATATTATGGAAAGCTCGATGAATTAGAACTTTTAATTATTCCGCGTTCGTATGATAGTTTAGAAATTGTAATGGAAGTAGATCGAAAAGCAAGAGGAATTGCTGGACTATTATCGGAAGCTTTAGATATGGATGAGAGAATTTCACGTTTCACAGTGAAACGTGAAGACATTCCAACAATGCAGCAAAAAATTAGCAGTTATATTTCTTGATGATTCATGCATAAAAAAGAAATGGAGAGGGAAAATAAAACACCCGCTCCATTTTTGTATAGTGAGGTTATGCAGATGAAGAGATATCGACATTTATATATGCTACTTATTGTTTTACTCGTTTGTTTTGTCGTACTATCTTTTTCTTATGAAACATCTTGTATCGATCAATTTGATCATGTAATAAGTAATTATATACAAAGTTTTCGTAACGAATATTTTACTGCTTATTTTGTATGGATGTCTTACATTGGCTCAAAAAAGGTATATTTTCCTGTAATGTTTATCCTGTTTACGTATTTCTTGATTCGAAGACGATATATGACAGCGATTTTGTTAATGATAAATTTTTATGGTTCGCGCTATTTGAACTACATATTAAAGGCATGGTATGAACGAACAAGGCCCGATATATCACAACTTGTTACTGCGACAGGTTACAGTTTTCCGAGCGGGCATGCGATGAATGCTGTTGCATTTCTTGGGTTTATTGCATATATTACAATTACCGAACATCGCCTGCAATTGTATCAAAAATTATTGCTAATTGTAATTGCCTGCTTTCTCATCTTTTCCATTTCTATTAGTCGTATATATTTAGGGGTACATTATCCGTCTGATATTTTAGCGGGCTGGGCTGCTGGTGGAAGTTGGCTTATTTTATGTATCATGTTTCATCAAACATTTCTCTCGCATGCAGCCGACAATAAATCTTCTGTATCAAGTTAAACAATGATTTGTTATAGGATGACTTCGATCCATTTTATTATATAAAAAGAACCTATAGACCTTTATCAAGATCTAAATTATAAAAATCCTTTAAAATAAAGAAGAGCACATATTAGTCATGTATAATATGCGCCCTTCTTTTATTCAATTAAAGCGTCCGATTGTAGAATATTGAAAAATACGATGACTGTAAAATAACTCCACAGTCATTTTGCTAAAGCCCCTTTTAGTTTAATAAGGAAATTTTAAGAACCAATTTCCTAGTCCCAATCCATATAAAAACTCACCTTTAGCTTTTCTTGCCCACAATCTGGACAATCTAGAACATCACTTTGATTAATATCGACTAAAGGCTTTGACGGCATTTGAGTATTACATCGAGGA
>Ga0209025_1002445_pt1 | contig 19663 bp, 19 predicted proteins | sample AraplaMF_Col_mLB_FD_184256 | JGI IMG/M metagenome (GOLD analysis project Ga0209025, IMG submission 184256) | Arabidopsis root microbial communities from the University of North Carolina, USA - plate scrape MF_Col_mLB (SPAdes) (version 2) | ecosystem: Host-associated > Plants > Roots > Endosphere... | reverse complement strand
TAGAATACATTCATTACTACAATTGTGTGCGAATTCAGGAAAAATTAAACTACCTACCCCCTAAAGAATATAAGGGACAGGTAGTTTAGGTGTTTTGATGTGTGTCCCATTTTCAGGGTTCACTTCATAAACATGCTAGGGTTTTTTTATAGGAATTTCATAAATTCTTTACCGCTTAGTGGCTTACGGTAGCCTTGTATGTATTTACAGCTGTTATTGTGCATGAATTGAAGTTATTCTTTCGTTTCAATTCCTTTCGTAACAAAATGAAGAGGGATTTGAGTGTTTATGAAATGAGTTCGAATGATTGTATACCAAGTGATGTAAGGGAAAGTCTTCCTCTATGTTACTTGGTTTTTCTTTTCCCCAATATATCGACATGGGAATTTGAAGTTTGTTATAATAACAATAATCTCATTATTTAGAAAAATTTAAAAATAATAAATGATGCAGATGAGACATATTGTTTACTAAGTGAACTTGTTCCAAATTTAAGGGGGAGGGTTTCAGGGTGGCGAATGTATATGAAAATAGTTATATGATTGTTGGCATCTTTTTACTATTGGGCATATTGCTACCAGTAGTGGCTCTTACATTAGGCAAGCTGCTGCGCCCACATAAACCAAGCGCAGCAAAGGGAACGACGTATGAAAGCGGAATGGAACCTTATCATGATGCAAATGTTCGTTTTCATGCTCGTTATTATATTTTTGCGTTATTGTTTGTAATTTTTGATGTGGAAACTGTATTTTTATATCCGTGGGCTGTCGCATATGACAAGCTTGGTTTGTTTGCGCTTGTTGAAATGTTAATCTTTGTCATTATGTTGCTTGTTGGCCTGGCATATGCTTGGAAAAAGAAGGTGTTACAATGGCTATAAATTTCGAAGAATTACATCCACAGGAACGGGCGGAATTAGAGCGGAATATTTTCTTTACGACATTAGAGCAAGTAAAGGGATGGGCAAGGAGCAATTCTTTATGGCCGATGACATTTGGACTTGCATGCTGTGCGATTGAAATGATGGGAGTTGGCTCATCACATTATGATTTAGATCGATTTGGATCATTTTTTCGAACATCGCCGAGGCAATCAGATGTCATGATTGTTTCAGGAACAGTAACAAAGAAAATGGCGCCAATTGTGCGTCGTTTATACGACCAAATGCCGGAACCAAAATGGGTTATTGCAATGGGGTCCTGTGCAACAGCTGGTGGTCCATATGTGAACTCGTATGCTGTTGTGAAAGGAGTGGACCAAATCGTACCAGTAGATGTGTACATTCCAGGCTGTCCCCCGAACCCGGCGGCTTTAATTTATGGGATTAATAAATTGAAAGAGAAGATTCGTTACGAAGCAAAGACTGGAAAGCAGGTGACGAATAGATGAGCGATTCAAATAAAGAGATAGAGGATATGAAAAAAGAGGCTGCAAGACATGCGAAAGAAGAAGCGCGGAAACGGCTTGCTGCTAAGCATGAGATGGAAATGTCTAATGGAGTACAAGAAGAAAAGAAGAAAGCGCTACCAAAAGATAGCGAGGTCAGTATAGAGGAAGCAAAACACCATGCCGTAGAGGTTGCGTTAGCGAAGCAGGAAGCAAAAGAAAGTGAACCCCCATCAGAAGAAAAGGCGAAAGCAGCCGCAGCAGCAAAAGCAAAGGCAGCGGCGTTAGCGAAGCAGAAAGCAAAAGAAAATGAATCCCCATCAGAAGAAAAGGCGAAAGCAGCCGCAGCAGCAAAAGCAAAGGCAGCAGCGTTAGCGAAGCAGAAAGCAAAAGAAAGTGAATCCCCATCAGAAGAAGAAAAGGCGAAAGCAGCCGCAGCAGCAAAAGCAAAGGCAGCGGCGTTAGCGAAGCAGAAAGCAAAAGAAAATGAATCCCCATCAGAAGAAGAAAAGGAAAAAGCGAAGGCAAAGGCGGTAGCAGCAGCAAAAGCAAAAGCGGCAGCGCTAGCGAAACAGAAGGTATCCAAGGAAGGAACAACGTCTAATGATGAAAAGGTAAAGGCGATTGCAGCGGCAAAAGCAAAGGCAGCCGCTGCTGCTAAGGCAAAAGGCGCTGTGGGCAAGAGAGAAGAAGAGATGAAGCAAGAGGAACCATCTTCGAATCAGCCATATCTGGATGCTTATGTAGAGATTATTAAGGAGAAAATGGATGAAAATTCATTAGAAGATTATTATATTAATAAACTTTCGAAGGATGTACCAACACTTGTTGTTAAGCTGGAAAGGTACTACGAAGTAATGGAATTATTGCGAGGCCATGAAGGACTTGCCTTTGATTATATGTCGGAGTTACATGCTACGGATTTTGTTACACATATGGAAGTGTATGTTCACTTATTTTCATATGGAAAGAAACAATCTGTCGCAGTGAAGGTGAAGATGGACAGGGAGTCGCCGCGAGTAGCATCGATTGCGCCGCTATGGAGCGGGGCAGACTGGCCAGAGCGAGAAGCATATGACTTGCTTGGTGTTACGTTTGAAGGACATCCGAATTTAACGCGTATTTTAATGCCAGAAGATTGGGCTGGTCATCCGCTTCGAAAAGATTATGAACCACTCGATGTGGAGGTGTAGCAATATGATCCGTACAGAAGAAATGCTTTTAAATGTAGGGCCGCAGCACCCGAGTACACACGGTGTATTTAGGCTTGTTATTAAAATTGATGGGGAAATTATAAAGGAAGCTACACCTGTCATTGGTTATTTACACCGCGGAACAGAGAAAATCGCAGAGAACTTGCAGTATACACAAATTATCCCTTATACAGATCGAATGGACTATTTATCGGCGATGACGAATAACTATGTGATCTGTCACGCTGTTGAGACAATGATGGGGCTTGAGATTCCAGAGCGGGCCGAATATTTGCGAGTACTTGCGATGGAGCTTGGTCGCGTTGCGAGCCATCTCGTTTGGTGGGGAACGAATCTTCTTGATATTGGAGCGGTTAGCCCGTTTCTATATGCATTCCGGGAGCGAGAGATGATTATTAATCTCTTAAATGAGCTCTGTGGTGCGCGGTTAACGTTCAATTATATGAGGGTAGGCGGTGTAAAGTGGGATGCCCCAGATGGCTGGATTGAAAAAGTTCGCGAGTTTGTTCCGTATATGAGAGAGCAATTGAAGGGTTATCACGATCTTGTGAGCGGAAATGAAATTTTCTTAAAACGTGTGAAGGGCGTTGGAATATATAGCGCGGAAGATGCACTTTCTTATTCACTTAGCGGAGCAAATTTACGATGCACAGGTGTAAAGTGGGATCTTCGCAAGGATGAACCGTACTCTATTTATGACCGTTTTGATTTTGATGTTCCGGTAGGAAACGTGGGGGATGCTTGGGATCGTTATGTTTGCCGGATGGAGGAAATTGAGGAATCCCTCAAAATTATTGAGCAGGCGGCCCGGCAATTCCCGTCAGAAGGGCCGGTGTTGGCGAAAGTGCCGAAAATTATTAAGGTGCCAAAGGGTGAGGCATTTGTTCGCATTGAGTCGCCGCGCGGAGAGATAGGCTGTTATATTGCTAGCGAAGGGAAGAAAGAGCCGTATCGCTTAAAGTTCCGCAGGCCATCTTTCTATAACCTCCAAATTTTACCGAAGCTTTTGAAGGGTGAAAATATCGCGAACTTAATTACCATTTTAGGCGGCGTTGATATTGTACTTGGGGAGGTTGATGGGTGATGATAGAGCGCCTCTTAGAGTCATCGGCAAGTTGGACGAATTTTTTCATTTTTTTCGGATTAGCGGTGCTTTTATTATTTGCTGTCCTTGGATTTGTTACATATGGGATTTTAGCAGAGCGAAAAGTAATGGGATTTATGCAAGGACGGATAGGACCGAATCAGGTCGGCGGCAGATTTGGTTTATTGCAAACAGTTGCTGATGTTTTAAAGCTTTTATTAAAAGAAGATAGCATTCCGAAAGCTGCAGATAAGCCGCTGTTTATATTGGCACCTGTTATTGCATTCGCACCAGCTTTTATGGTGCTTGCAGTCATTCCGTTTACAGATAAATTTCAGTTTGCAGATATCGGAGTAGGGCTTCTTTACTATATTGCTGTATCAGGGATTACAACGATTGGTGTTGTGACCGGAGGATGGGCATCAAACAATAAATATTCACTTTTAGGCGGGATGCGTGCGGCGGCGCAGATGATTTCCTATGAGATTCCGCTTGTAATGAGCGTAATTGGCGTTGTCTTATTAGCTGGCAGTCTCAATTTAAATGAAATCGTAGCGGGGCAGGAGAAAGTTTGGTACATTTTTGCGCAGCCGATCGGTTTTGTGATTTTCTTAATCGCAGCAGTTGCAGAGCTCAACCGGACACCGTTTGACTTACCAGAGGCGGAATCAGAACTTGTCTCTGGATATCATACCGAGTATTCAGGGTTTCGCTGGGCATTCTTTATGCTCTCTGAGTACGTGTACTTCTTTGGAATGGCTTCGCTTATAACGGTGCTGTTTTTAGGAGGATGGCAGCCAATTCCGTTTCTTGGTTTTATTCCTGGTGCTGTATGGTTTGCTTTAAAGTTTAGCGCGGTAGTTTTCTTGCTTATTTGGTTCCGCGTTACGTTTCCGCGTATCAGGGGTGATCAATTGATGGAGTTTGGCTGGAAAGTATTATTGCCAATCGCACTTGCAAATATTTTCTTAACGGCATTGATTAAGGAGTTATTCTTCTAATCTATGAGGGGGGTGCCAGTAAGATATGAAAGGGCTATTTAAAGGTTTAAAATATACGCTTAGCAACTTAAGTAAGAAAAAAGTAACGTACGATTATCCCAATCAACCATTACCACTACCAGATCGCTTCCGAGGGATTCAAAAATTCTATCCAGAAAAATGCATTGTTTGTAACCAATGTTCTAACATTTGTCCAACTGATTGTATTCAACTAACAGGGAAGAAGCATCCAGACCCTACGAAAAAAGGGAAAATCATTGATACGTATGATATTAACTTTGAAATTTGTATTCTTTGCGATTTATGTACAGAGGTTTGCCCAACTGAGGCCATTGTTATGACAAACAATTTCGAGTTAGCGGAGTATTCGCGTGATGATTTGTTTAAAAATTTGCAGTGGCTCGATGAAAATGATGAGAACGTCAGAAAGGAGAATAAAGCATGAGCGGCGATTTGATAGCGTTTTTTATATTGTCCTTAACGGCGATTATCGGTGGTATCCTTATGCTGAACTTAACGAAAGTCATGCATATGATGCTCGCCCTTGTGTTTACGTTTCTTAGCATTGCGGGATTGTATTTTCTATTATCAGCGGAGTTTGTTGGGGTCACACAAATTTTAATTTATTCCGGAGCAATTACGATTATTATGATTTTCGGTATTATGCTAACGAAGCATGACGCTGAAAGTGAATCTAGTTTTAGTTTTCGTAAGTTGCTTATCTTCCTCGCAGTAGTAGCGTTTGGCGCGGTAATGTACTTTGCTGTTAATAATATAGATTTTACAAATCGAAATGTACAAGGAAGTTTACCGCTTCATGAACAAAATACACTTCAAATTGGTACACTTTTGTATTCGAAATATGTTATTCCATTTGAATTAACGTCGGTTATTTTGCTTGTTGCGCTTGTTGGGGCAATTGTACTTGCGAAGAAGGATGAGAAAGAGGGGGATTCCAATGAGTAGTGTTCCAGTTGCCGCCTACTTAGCTCTTGCTATTATTCTGTTTTGCATCGGCTTATTCGGGGCTTTAACAAAGCGGAATACGGTCATTGTCTTAATTTGTATTGAACTGATGTTAAATGCGGCGAACTTAAACCTAGTCGCTTTTAGTAAATTAGGCTTTTTTCCGAACTTAACAGGACAAATTTTTTCACTGTTTACGATGTCCGTTGCGGCAGCGGAAGCAGCAGTCGGACTTGCGATATTAATTGCGTTATATCGTAAGCATGCAACCGTTAACGTAGATGAAATGGATTCGCTTAAAGGTTAATTGTGACCAAAAAGGGGGAAGGAAACAATGATCGATTATGCATGGCTCATACCGCTTTTCCCGCTTGCCTCGTTTTTTTTGCTCATTATATTTGGGGGGAAATTGAGAGAAGGAAGCAGCTGGCTTGGTATCTTTCTCACATTTCTTTCCTTTGTGGGTGCGGCGACTGTATTAATAGAACGGTTTTCATCAGAAACAGTAAAACATCAGTGGTTATGGCTCCGAATTGGTGATGTGGATCTTTCATTTGGCTTTGAGATTAACGCATTAAATGCTTTGATGCTTTTTATTGTAACGCTCGTTAGCTTCCTCGTGCATGTGTATTCGAAAGGGTATATGCATGATAATGAGAGGTTACCTATCTTTTATGCATATTTAGGGCTCTTTACATTTGCGATGCTTGGGCTTGTCATCTCGACGAATTTATTGCAGCTCTATATATTTTGGGAATTAGTTGGACTTGGCTCGTTTTTATTAATTGGGTTCTATTTCTTTAAAGAAGAAGCAAAGTTGGCGGCGAAGAAGGCGTTTATTATGACGCGTATTGGGGATGTAGGCTTATTTATCGGGATGATTTTACTTTTCTGGCAAGCTGGTAGTTTTGAGTACGACGCTATCTTTAAAGCAATGAAAATGGGAGACGTATCACCTACCATGATTACGCTCACGGCAATTTTAATTTTTATCGGTGCCATGGGGAAATCAGGTCAGTTTCCGCTTCATACGTGGCTTCCGGATGCGATGGAAGGACCAACACCAGTATCAGCACTCATTCACGCGGCGACGATGGTCGCGGCAGGTGTGTACTTAGTGGCAACGATGTTTCCGCTATTTTCTGCAAGTCCTGTAGCGATGCAAACAGTCGCGGTTGTCGGTGCCTTTACCGCAATCTTTGCCGCGTCCATCGGCCTCGTACAAACGGATATAAAAAGAGTCCTCGCATATTCAACAGTCAGCCAGCTGGGCTATATGATGCTCGCGCTTGGCTCGGCAGGGTATGTGGCCGGGGTCTTTCATTTAACGACACATGCTTTCTTTAAAGCGCTACTTTTTTTAGCGGCAGGAAGCGTGATTCATGCGGTGCATACGCAAAACATTAATGAAATGGGCGGATTACAGAAAAAAATGAAAGTGACGGGGCTACTCTTCTTAATCGGCACGCTAGCAATTAGTGGTGTCCCGCTCCTCTCAGGTTTTTTTAGTAAGGATGAAATTTTGGTAGCGACGTGGGTGCACGGCAATTATGTGTTGTTTGTCCTTGCGGTTCTGGCGGCCTTCCTAACGGCGTTTTACATGTTTCGGTTATACTTTCTTGTCTTTACAGGAGAGGCGAAGAAAGAAGATGTGCGTGAATCTCCGCGCGTTATGACATTTCCAATGATTGTCCTTGGTGTTCTCGCAGTTTTGGCAGGTTACATCAATACGCCATGGTTTGGAACATTCCTTGGTGACTGGCTTACGAAGGATATTCCGTTTCAAGTAGAGCAAAGCCATGGCCCGGTGTGGATTATGATTGTTGCGACACTCGTTTCGCTTGCTGGCATTCTCTTGGCATATCTCATCTATGGGAAACGATCCATCTCTCGAGACTGGGCTGGCGGAAAAGAAACCGTGCTATATAGTCTCTTAAAGGAAAAATATTATGTAGATGAAATATATAACGTAACTGTGGTCCCGCTCGTTAAAGGAATCGCTTATGTGCTTCGCTTATGTGAAGTATATATTGTGGAAGGGATCGCTCAGTTAATTGGGCGTATTGTGAAAGGAACGAGCAACGTGGGTTCTAAACTTCAAAATGGAAACGTACAAGTATACGGAACCGTTATGGCTGTTTCTTTAGCGGCATTAGTTGTCATTCTGTTATATACAGGGGGGTATTGGCAATGAATGCATTATTATTATCGTTTTTTATTTTTTCTCCGCTTCTAGGGATTCTCTTACTTACATTAACGCCGAAAACGGAAGTGCGTGCAATGCGAGGCCTCGGTTTGTTCGGAACAATTCTTCCGCTTGGCATCGCGATTGTTTTAGCTAGTACATACGCTTCCGGAAAGAGCTTAACGATTTTTGCTGAAAAGGTGAAATGGATTCAATTTGGAAGCTTTTCGCAAGTAGATGAAAAGTTGTTTTCTATTTACTATGAACTTGGTATCGATGGTTTTTCGCTTGTGATGATGATACTTACAGCACTTTTAGCAACACTTGCGGCGATAGCTGCCTTTTCCATTCAAAAAAATATAAAAGGTTTTTACATGCTCCTACTAACACTTGAAATTGGGATGCTTGGTGTCTTTGCAGCCGAAAATTTACTTCTCTTCTTTGTCTTCTTTGAACTCACACTACCACCGATGTTTTTGCTTATCGGAAAGTGGGGGAAATTGAACAGTGAAAAAGCTTCCTATAGTTATTTGATTTATAACGGAATTGGATCAGCAATTTTACTCATTGTTTTCTCTATCCTCTTTGCAAAAACAGGTACAACAAATATTACAGAGTTAAAAGATATTTTGACTGGAGCGGAAACGACGCTCCTAGGCGATATTTCAAATTCATTGCAGCTCGGTTTATTTATTGCACTTATGATTGCCTTTGCCATTAAACTGCCGGTCTTTCCTTTGCATCGCTGGATGGTGAATGTGCATGTAGAAGCCCATCCTGCAGTGGTGATGCTTCACGCGGGTGTTCTGCTCAAGATCGGAGCATACGGTATCATTCGTTTTGGGAAAGGGCTATTCCCGGAGCAGTTTCATGACTTTGCGATGCTTATAGCGATTTTAGGAGTAATCAACTTGCTGTACGGTGCTTTTCTAGCGATGATTCAAACCGATTTTCGAAAGGTACTTGCCTACTCCAGTATTTCGCATATGGGAATTGTGTTAATGGGGATTGGGGCACTGAATGCAGCTGGCATGAAGGGAGCGCTATTTCAAGTTATATCTCACGGTTTAATTGCAGCGTTACTATTTTGCTTGCTCGGTATGATTGAACGGCGCTTTGACACTTCTGATATTACGAAGCTTGGTGGACTCGCAAAACAAGTTCCGGTGCTAAGTGGTTTTTTATTAGCAGGAAGTATGGCTTCGCTTGGCCTCCCAGGAATGTCTGGGTTTGTTGGTGAGTTTCTTGCGTTCCTCGGATTATTTCAGGGGAAGCAGGTAATCGCAGCAATTGGTGCGCTCGGCATTATTTTAACAGCGGTATATGTCTTAAGGGCTACGCTTCAAGTGACATTTGGAAAGAAGGAATTGGAAGCGCGGCCGGATGTTCGCGGCTGGGAATACATTCCGCTTGTGTTATTACTCACTTGTATTATCGCAATTGGTGTTATGCCAGAACTGTTAGGAACGCCGCTGCAATACACTGTGAAAATATTGGGGGTGAGATAGGATGGATATGAATACATTACTTGGTTTATCTTGGCATTTAATGGTACCGGAATTCATCATTCTTGGGGCGGCCATCCTTCTCTCGCTTTTTGATTTATTTCTAAAGTTTGATCGTAAGTATTTAGGGATTGGAGCGATTGTATCAGCGGTGCTATCACTAATAGCGTTAATTACATTGTATAGTGAACCGGCTGGAGACATTTTAAGTGGTTCGTTTGTACTAGATGGGTTTTCAAAAGGTTTTAAAACATTACTATTAATTGGAGCGATTCTCATCTTGTTTGTGGCGATGAGTGATGATAAAAAAGAGCCGATTCAAGATAAGGGAGAATACTATTACTTATTTTTAATGGCAGTTCTCGGGGCGATGTTCATGGCATCTAGCGTTGATTTTATTACGCTCTTTATTGGTCTAGAGTTGTTGTCATTGTCTTCGTACATTTTAGTAGGGATTCGAAAGAAAAATCGTGCTTCGAATGAAGCAGCAATGAAATATGTCATTAATGGCGGAATTGCCACGGCTATCACTCTCTTTGGAATGAGCTATTTATATGGTATTACGGGATCGACTAATATTCTGGGTATGCAGGAAGTTCTCATGCAAGGTGTAGATGGAAGTATTGGACTTTTGCTATCGCTTGCTTTCTTGCTTCTGTTTGTTGGGTTATCCTTTAAAATTGCGACAGTACCGTTTTATATGTGGGCACCGGATGTATATGAAGGGGCCGCAGCACCTGTTACAGCTTTCCTTGGGACAATCTCTAAAATCGCCGGCTTTATTATGATGATAAGATTGTTTCTCATGGTATTCGGCGGCATACCGGTTCATGGAAGTGAGCAATCCATATTCGGTAATATGAGCGTATATATCGCCGTGCTCGCTATTATTACAATGATTATCGGTAATATCGTGGCGCTAAAGCAATACAATGTAAAACGGTTATTTGCCTATTCTGGCATAGCGCATGCTGGATATTTACTTGTTCCGCTTGTAGCGTTATCGCCATTTACAATGGATAGTATGTGGTTTTATATGTTGGCATACGTGTTAATGAATATAGGAGCTTTTGCAGTCATCCATGGGTTAATCTTACAAAGTGGAAAGGGAAATTTAACAATTTTCGCAGGTTTATACAAACGTTCTCCGTTTGTTTCTGTAGCGATGACTATTTTTATTCTGTCTTTGGCAGGAATTCCAGGAACAGCGGGCTTTATCGGAAAGATTAATATTTTCTTAAGCGCCTTTACAGCTAGTCCAGCTCATTACGTACTAGCATCAGTCATGATGGGCACAACGGTTATCTCATTTGTATATTACTTCCGTATTTTGCAGCAAATGTTCTTTCGAAAGAGCAGTGAAGAAAAGCAGGTAAACCTACCGATCAATTTGAAGGTCGTCATTAGTTTTTGTGCAATTTCAATCGTATTACTCGGGATTCTACCGACGATTGGCTACAATTTCTTTTATGAATATTTTCCACTCATGAAAGATTTCTTCTTTACGGGGAACGTGGTACAATAGTGACAATAAAAAGTGTAGAGTTACCGCTCTACGCTTTTTATTGTGGAGCAAGAAGCTTTTATCTTTCACGAATGTGATGCGTAGGTAAAGTAAATTTTAATAGGTAGTTCTTCTCTAGCAATTTCGGAGAGAAAACTTTATACTACCTATTTGAGCGTGAAAAAGTGTGGTTTCCATTTGTATGGGATCGTTTTGCATCCTAAGTGATGGCAAGCCAAACAAAAGGAGTCGATTTTTTTGGCGCAGCTTTTAGGGCAACAAGCACTGATTGCGATTGTTTCGCATTTATTGTTTATTACCATTACATGGTGGGCCTTACAAGGTATCCATATCGAACGCCTGATGAAATCTGGAAAGGTAATGCAGACGAGGATTTTGCTTATTCTTGTTACGATTGCAATCGGTACATCTGTCAGCAACTTTTTTCTTGATTATTTAGGGTATTCGAAGAGTTTAACGTATTTAGTAAAGTAATTGTATAGAACCTCATATCTCCGTTAACAATGGGGATAGGAGGGGATGAACCTTGAAAAGCTTGAAAACAATTCTTATTGTTGTCGTAAGTATTGTCGTATTCTTGGTCGGGTATAAACAGATAAAACCCGTAAGTGACGAAGAGAAGATGGAGAGTATGATCGCAGCTCTTGAAAAAAATGGAGCAGAGGTAGAGCGGTGGTCATGGTTAGCACGAGAAACCAAAACCATTTCTAACATACATACGTTTCAAAAGTTGTTAAATGAAGTGAAAGAAAAAGCGAATATTCAAAAATGGGAATTGGAACCATCTCATGACGGATATAAAGCAACAGCATACAAAAAGTTCTCTTCTCATGAAGAACGAATAGTAGTAACTTGGAGTAAGGAAAATACTAAAGAAAACACTTTCATTATCTTTGAAGTGAGTGGGTCAAGATGGGACCCTGAAAATATTCGAAAAATGGATAAAATTTTTAGTACAAAACCCACAATTTACACTTGTGTTCAAGGTGTACTGAATGATAAGATTGAAGGTGTTTTGCAAAATAAAACCAATCAGGTTTTGAAAGATCTTTCAGCAAGAGCGATCGAAAAGATAGAAGAAAGAGCATTTGTGTCAGTCTCGGCATATAATAAAAAGTGGAATGACGCTCTTTCAACAAATAGAGAGAAAATCAATGTGCAAATAGCAATACGTTCTACAGACAACAAAGATACAATTGTGGTTGGCACACCGATCATAACTTCTGAGTATTGAATAGATATTGAAAAAAGGACACGGAGGGGAATAAATTGGAAAAAATCATCGTCCGTGGCGGAAAGCGGTTGAACGGCACAGTGCGTGTTGAGGGCGCGAAAAATGCTGTATTACCTATAATCGCTGCAGCCCTATTAGCGAGTGATGGAAAGAATGTACTATCTGAAGTACCAGTTTTGTCTGATGTATACACAATTAATGAGGTATTACGTCATTTAAATGCTGAAGTCGTATTTGAAAATAATCAAGTAACAATCGATGCTTCAAAGGAATTAAATATTGAAGCGCCATTTGAATATGTACGTAAAATGCGTGCGTCAGTTCAAGTAATGGGACCATTATTAGCACGTAATGGTCGTGCTCGTATTGCACTTCCTGGTGGATGTGCAATTGGTTCACGTCCAATTGACCAACATTTAAAAGGCTTCGAAGCAATGGGAGCAAAAGTAAAAGTTGGTAATGGATTTGTTGAAGCTTATGTAGATGGACAATTAGAAGGCGCGAAAATTTACTTAGACTTCCCAAGCGTAGGTGCAACAGAAAACATTATGTCTGCTGCTACATTAGCAAAAGGGACAACAATCCTTGAAAACGCAGCGAAAGAACCAGAAATCGTTGACTTAGCTAACTTCTTAAATGCAATGGGAGCGAAAGTACGCGGAGCTGGAACTGGAACGATTCGTATTGAAGGTGTAGATAAATTATATGGTGCACATCATTCTATTATTCCTGACCGTATTGAAGCGGGAACATTTATGGTTGCAGCAGCAATTACTGGTGGAGACATCTTAATTGAAAATGCTGTACCAGAACATTTACGTTCAGTTACAGCGAAAATGGAAGAGATGGGTGTTAAGGTTATTGAGGAAAATGAAGGTGTACGTGTTATCGGCCCAGATAAATTAAAAGCTGTTGACATTAAAACAATGCCTCATCCAGGTTTCCCAACAGACATGCAATCACAAATGATGGCATTATTATTACATGCTGATGGAACAAGCATGATTACAGAAACGGTATTTGAAAACCGCTTCATGCATGTAGAAGAGTTCCGTCGCATGAATGCTGATATTAAAATTGAAGGTCGCTCTGTTATTATGAACGGACCTAACAACTTGCAAGGTGCAGAAGTGTCAGCAACTGACTTACGTGCAGCAGCAGCATTAATTCTAGCTGGTTTAGTATCAGAGGGTTACACTCGTGTAACAGAATTAAAACACCTTGATCGTGGATATGTAAACTTCCATAAGAAGTTAGCTGCATTAGGTGCAACAATTGAACGTGTAAACGAAAAAGTAGAAGAAGTGAAAGAACAACAAATTTCTGATCTTCACGCTTAATTAAAATCGTCTCTATGTCTTTTGACATAGGGGCGATTTTTTTTCTATCAAATTTTATCGAAAGAGTATCCCTACTTCAAACGAAGTTAAGTGGGGGAGTATTCATTACAGTTATAGTCAAGAAAAGCCCAACTTATGCACGTCTCATTAAAAAATATTTAGAAAATTCGTTCGTTTAATGAGGAAGCCTCCTAATAGAAGAAGTTTCTCCCGGTATGTTCTAAAAACTCGCCATGCTCCATAAGAATGAAATGAGTCTAATTTCATAGCGGGGGAAAAAGATGAAAATTTCAAAGCCACTTTTCATTACAATGGCGCTCTTAGTAGCGCTCGTCATTATTGTACCGACCGTGCTTGTCATTCCATTTACGAAAGAAAAGACAAGTCAGCCGCCCAAAAATCCTCCAGCGATGCAAAGTGTGCCAGCTCCTAAACAGGTAGATACCGCTGTCAAAGTGACTGTGTATCGTAATGCACAAAAGAAAGTAGAGACAGTGCCGATGGAAGAATATGTGACAGGTGTAGTAGCCTCTGAGATGAATGCTAGCTTTGAAATGGAGGCATTAAAAGCACAGGCATTGGCGGCAAGGACATTTATTGTACAGCGTATGCTAAGCGGAAGTAAGAAAAATAACGCGGATGTGACCGATACGGTGGGAGATCAAGTGTACAAAAGTAAAGAAGAATTAAAGAAGACATGGGGCAGAGACTATGAGAAAAACTTGAAGAAGATTGAGGAAGCTGTGTCTAAAACAGCCGGACAAGTTTTAACGTATGACGGTAGTCCCATTACAGCGTCCTTCTTCTCAACAAGCAATGGTTATACAGAAAATGCTGCAGACTATTTTGGCAAGGACTTACCGTATTTGAAAAGCGTAGACAGTCCTTGGGACCAAGTTTCTCCGAAATTTGCGAGTGAGCAAATTTTTACCGTAGCTGATTTTCAAAAGCGTCTTGGTGTAAAGGTACTGGAAAGCGGGAAAGTTGGCAATATTAAAGAGCGTACAAAAGGAAAGCGTGTAAAGGATGTAGAATTTCAAGGGAAGACATTAACAGGAAAAGAAGTGCGAGAAAAGTTAGATTTACGTTCTTCGGACTTTACGTGGAAACAAGAAGGAAATAACATTGTCGTCACAACGAAAGGATATGGTCATGGCGTTGGCATGAGTCAGTATGGTGCCAATGGAATGGCGAAAGAGGGAAAAGTGTATACAGATATTGTTACTCATTATTATAAAGGGATCGAAATTAAAACGATGAATGAGTATGAAGGAAAGTTAATGGCGAAAAATTAATTGAGAAGTAATACGAAGTCCATCATAATAGATGGGCTTTTTGTCCTTATTGAAAGAGGAGCGTGTTATTTCTTGAAATCTATACATTTTTATATAATGAGCAGGAATTTTTTGCTTTTCCATGTGTATCTGTTAAAACGTCAAGAGGGGCATTATTTATAAATGAATAAGATGAGAAAGAAGAAGCGTCTTTTTGTGCCTTTCGGACGCTTTTTCTTCCGTGAATTTGGATCACACAAATGATCTGTAAATCAAATATTCTTTGATTTACAGATCATTTGTATGATAGTAATTAAAGATAATTGCAGGATAATAAGTTTACATTACTGATTTTAAAAGGTCTTGTACTAATGGGATTATGCTACCAATAAATTTCAATACAGCCATTGCGATTTCCATAATATTAATCCTCCTCTTAGTTCGAATATTAAGATGTTTCAAATCTTGATGTCTTCATTATAGTAAGCGTTTATAATTATATCAATACGTTTTGGCATGCAATTTTGCATGCCGAATTAGAGATCGAAAAAATCATTCATATAATAAAATATCACTTGTGGATATGTTCTATAAAGTAGAATGGATGTTTTAATACAGCTTTAATGGGATGTCATTTTTTGTAGAAAATGAAAGAAATGTTGCTTCCTTTCGTTATGTTCCTTCGTGTTATAATACAGTTGGGTGATTAAATATAATAACAGGGGGCATGAAACATGATGATGGATGTACCACTCCTCATTCCAGCGATGATGGAGAGAGCTGAGAAATATTTTTCAAAAAAGGAAGTCGTCTCACGCACTGCATCTCGTATTCAAACATTAACATACGGAGAGATTGCGAAGCGGACAAGGCGGCTTGCTAGTATCCTAAGCAAAATGGGAATTGATAAAGGAGATAAAGTCGGAACAATTGCTTGGAATCATCACCGACATTTGGAAGCGTACTTTGCGATCCCAGGACTTGGAGCGGTATTACATACGATTAACTTACGTCTCTCTGCAGATCACATTTCTTATATCATTAACCATGCTGAAGACAAAATCATTCTTGTTGATGAAGATATGGTTCCTGTACTCGAAAGTATTCAACACGAAATTCCTCATGTGAAAGCATTTATTATTATGACAGATGATCACGAACTACCTCACACAACACTATCACCAGCATATCATTATGACAAACTACTTGAAGAAGGCGACGAAACATTCCCATTTATAACAGATTTAGATGAAAAAGAGCCTGCAGGTATGTGCTACACTTCTGCAACGACAGGAAAACCGAAAGGCGTTGTATATACACACCGTAGCATCGCACTCCATAGCTATACACTCGGCCTTGTGGACGGCGGTAACATTTCAGAAGTAGATACTTGTATGCCTGTTGTTCCAATGTTTCATGTGAATGCATGGGGACTTCCATTTGCAGGTACATGGTTCGGTACAAAGCTCGTCTTACCAGGGCCACACTTTACACCGGAAATTTTGGCACAGCTTATTGAACGTGAGAAGGTGACGATTGCTGCCGGTGTACCAACAATCTGGATTGGCCTGTTACAAGAGCTTGAAAAGCACCCGTATGATATTAGTAGTATTCGTACAATATGGTCAGGTGGATCAGCAGCACCAGGAAGTATGATTCGCACATATGAGGAGAACTATGGAATTGCTTTTAGGCAAATATATGGGATGACTGAAACAAGTCCAGCTGTTGTGATTAACTGTCCAAAATCATATCAGCGCGATTTACCGAAAGAGGAATATTATGAGTTACGCTCCCGCCAAGGTTACTTAATCCCAGGACTTGAAATGAAGGTAATTGGTCAAGATGGGGAAATCAAATGGGACGGTGAAGAAATGGGAGAGCTTTGCCTACGCGGACCATGGATTGCCGGTAGTTATTATAAAGATGAACGCACAGAAGATTCTATGAAGGATGGCTGGCTACATACAGGAGATATTGTAACTGTTGATCCAGAAGGGTTTATTAAAATTGCCGACCGTACGAAAGACTTAATTAAAAGCGGCGGTGAATGGATTTCCTCCGTGGACTTAGAAAACGCTTTAATGGCACATGATAAAGTGCTAGAGGCATCTGTCGTTGCTGTTCCGCATGAAAAATGGCAAGAACGCCCTGTTGCCTGCGTTGTCTTAAAAGAAGAACAAACAGTAGAACAAGAAGAGCTTTATGCATTATTAGAAGAACAATTCCCGAAATGGTGGATGCCGGACGACATCTTATTTGTCGAGGAAATTCCGAAAACATCCGTCGGGAAATTCTTGAAAAGAGCGCTTCGTGATCAGCTGAAGAGTTATTTGGTGAAGCAGTAATAATTGTTTTGTTTCACTCGCTTTCGAATATATTAGCGTTTCGACAAAAAGAAGCTAATTTAAATTAGCTTCTTTTTATATACGGAATAAATATCATAATTTTCCATTAATTGTTTGATATAATAAGGTAAAAAACTCACCTGGAGGAGAAACCATGGCGTTATTGGAGTTAAAACAATTGGGTAAGACGAATCAATTGCAGGCGATTCAGCTTGAAATTAAAAAAGGGCAATGTGTTGTGCTGCAATGTAACAATCATACGGCGAAGATTTTACACCGCATTATAATCGGTGAAGAAGAGGCATCGACTGGAAGTGTTTTATTTGAAGGGAAACCGATTCAAAAGCAATTCTACTCACGCATTGGTTTTTGCTTTTTAAAAGATGAAGCATACGATCGGTTAAAAGTGAGAGAATACTTCGCCTTTTTATCCGGATTGTATAACTCGAATATTAACATAGAAGAAGTTGTTCAGTATGTTGGTTTACTAGATAAAATGAACATCAAAATCGAAAAACTATCATTTTCTGAAAAACGGCGTCTTCATATTGGCCGGGTCATGATTCATAATCCGGATTTAATTATTTTGGAAGAACCCGAACAAAATGTAGATATAGAAAGTACAATTATCATTCGAAAAGCAATTATGAAGATGAAAGAACAAGGAAAGGCCATCTTTATTACATCATCCTTTTTGTCGGATGCACTTTCTTTAACAGAAGATGTGTATATATTAAATCTAGATGGCGTTAAAAAAGTAGAAATCGAGCAGGAAGAAGAGGTAGAGATAGATCTAGAAAACATCGTTCAAATGATTCCGCAAATGAAGCTCGAGAGAATTCCAGCGAAAGTGAGCGATAAAATCATTTTGCTTGATCCAATGGAAATTCATTTTATTGAAACACAAAATGGAACAACGCATATTCATGTCCGCGAAGGAGACTTTGTATGCGCGTTAACATTAAGTGAGTTAGAAGAAAGATTAAAAGGTTTCGGATTCTTCAGATGTCATCGTTCTTACCTTGTTAACTTACAGCGTGTACGAGAAGTAATCACTTGGACTCGTAATAGCTTTAGCTTAATTTTGGATGATGAACGAAAAAGCTCAATTCCACTTTCGAAGGGTCGAATGGATGAATTAAAAGGTGTAATTGGACTGTAATTATGCTCCAGTAAGCTAAAAATAGGATTCATTCGCCGGTGAAAATACTCCTTTTATCGGTGTTTTAATGCGTAATCCCTTTGTTTTTCATAAGATTAAGTCACAAGCAGCGAAACTAAAAAGCGGAGGCGGCAAACAAGCCACTGAAGCGAATTTCAACTATAAAAGAAAAACAAAGGGGATGACGAAATGACATTGGCAATTGAAATGAAGGATGTAATGAAATCCTTTGACGGGAAAACAGCACTTCGAAATGTGAATATTGAAGTGAAGCGAGGAGAAATATTCGGGTTTCTTGGACCGAGTGGATCAGGAAAAACAACAACGGTGAAAATTTTAACTTCTCAATTACTTCATAGTATTGGAACAGTGAGAGTACTAGGGAAGGATATTGCCGGACCAGGCAGCATTGATTATAAACAAATCGGTATTTTGACAGATAACAGCGGTTTATATGAAAGACTTAGCATTTATGATAACTTACTATTATTTTGCGACTTATATGATTGTCCAAAAGGACGAATCGATGAAGTACTATCCCAAGTGAATTTATTAGAAGATAAAAAAACACCAGTTAAAAAATTATCAAAAGGGATGAAGCAGCGCGTTACGCTAGCACGAGCAATCCTGCATAAACCGGATATTCTCTTCTTGGATGAACCAACATCAGCACTTGATCCAGTAAATGTCCAAAACATTCATAACATCTTAAAAGACTTAAATAGAGAAGGAACAACTATTTTCTTAACGACCCACAACATGGATGAAGCAGAGACGCTTTGTGACCGCATTGCATTCTTATGCGGCGGGGAAATTGTAGCACTTGATACACCGGAGAACTTAAGGCTTCAATATGCGAAAGACAAAATCGAAGTGGTTTTAACAAATAAGAAAAAAGAAACAGTGCAAAAAGATGAATTAGGGGCAAAACGTATTTCGGAATGGATGAAACAAGGTGAGCTTTTATCAATTCATTCGCATGAACCGACTTTAGGGGATATCTTTATTGAAGTAACTGGGAGGGGATTATAATGACGTTTTCAATGAGACGTGTATCAGCTATTTTTCGAAAAGAGGTACAGGATTTTAAAGCAAATTCACAAGTATTGTTAATGGCGGCAATGCCAATTATATTTGCTTTCATATTTAGCCGGTTTGGTAACGCGAGTGGAGCAGGTTTAGGGACCATTACACTCATGACGTTTCTATTTGTTGCAGGGTTTGCTCAATCTATGGTTATTGCAGAAGAGAAAGAGAAACATACATTACGTGTATTAATGTTATCACCGGCTTCTTCAGCTGAAGTACTGATTGGAAAAAGTATATTAACCGCATGTATTACGATTGTGATTTGCATCGCCAACTTATTCATTCTAGATCAGCTAGATGGAAATCTTCCATTACTCGGTTTGCTATTTTTATGCGGAACAATGTTATTT
>Ga0209025_1002444_pt1 | contig 19667 bp, 20 predicted proteins | sample AraplaMF_Col_mLB_FD_184256 | JGI IMG/M metagenome (GOLD analysis project Ga0209025, IMG submission 184256) | Arabidopsis root microbial communities from the University of North Carolina, USA - plate scrape MF_Col_mLB (SPAdes) (version 2) | ecosystem: Host-associated > Plants > Roots > Endosphere... | reverse complement strand
CGCGCAGACGCCAAGAAAATCCGGGCTGCAGCAAAGCGCGGACGCGGTGCGGGACCGGTCCGACGGAAGGGGTTCAGGCGAGCCGGAATTCTAGCGGGCCGGGGCCGGTAACGCCAGCGTCATGTGCGCGAATCCGGCAATTCAGCCGATATCGCCTGTCCCTGTTCATGCAACCGGTTCAGGCCAGCAGATCGCGCAGCCGATAGCGTCCGGGCGCGCGACCGGCCAGTTTCGCGGCCGCGTGGAGTGCGCCGCGGGCAAAGATGTCGCGGTTGGTGGCACGGTGGATCAGCTCGATCCGCTCGCCCGGCGCGGCGAACTGCACGAGATGCTCGCCGACGATGTCGCCGGCCCGCAGCGAGGCATAACGCGGATTCGCCCCGCCGTGTTCGGCGCTCGCACCCAGCGCCAGCGCGGTACCGGACGGCGCGTCCTTCTTGTGGACGTGGTGCGATTCCACGATGTCGCAATCCCAGCCCGGCAACGCCTGCGCGGCGCGTTCGACCAGTTCGCTCAGGATCGCCACCCCCAGGCTGAAGTTCGCGGCCCACAGCAGCGGGATGCGCTGCGAAGCGGCATCCAGCGCGGCCAGTTGCGGCGCCTCCAGGCCCGTCGTTCCCGACACCAGCGCCGCGCCCCGCTCCTCGCACAGCGCGAGGATGGGATCGAAGCCCTGCGGCAGGCTGAAGTCGATGGCCACGTCGAACGCGGGCGCACCATGCAGTTCGGACGCGGCGAAATGCGCCACGCCATCCACCACGCGCTGCGATGGCTGCGAACGCTGCACGGCGGCGACGATGACGATGTCGTCGCGCTCGGACGCAAGGCGCAGCAGCGCCTGCCCCATGCGCCCCGATGCGCCATGGACGAGGATGCGGGTCTGTCCGGTGAGGTCGCTCATGCGCGCAGTCTGAAGGTGGCGTTGCGCGACGACAAGCGCTGCGGCGATGCAGCGCGGGATCGATTCGATTCAGAACCTTCTGATTCATCGATGCGGACGCGATTCCTAGCATCGATGCGCCGCAATCGGCGGCGCCATGCCGGTCCCGGACCACGCACGCATGAAGAAGCTGTTTCGCTCCTGCGCCTCGCTGCTCCTGCTGCTGGCCGCCGTCACCGCCTGCTCGGGCAGGAACGACGCGGAGCTGCTCGCCTCGCCGCAGGCCGGCGATCTGTATGCCGGCGAGCTGTCGCACTTCGCCGCGTTCGAACACAAGGGTGAGGCCTATGGGCTGATGAAGGTCGTCGCGGTGACCGAAGGCAGCGTCACCGTCGTCACCGACAGCAGCGCCTGGCCGAACAGGGCCGGCGCGAACAACGACCTGCTCGGCGACCAGTCCGGCGTGAAGTGGGACGCGCAGAACACGGTGCGCATCGCGCGCGCGGAGCTTCCCGCGCTGTACGAGGAAGACCGCATCTTCGGCGTGCGCAGGCCGGAGGCCGGGCAATAGCACGGATATCCGAGGCACAAAAAAAAGGCCGCGGACGAAGCCGCGGCCTTTTCGGTCCCGCCATACCTGACTTACTGGTAGACCACCTGCGCACGCAGGTTCGCGAGCACCTTGCGCATGAAGTCCTTGTAGTCCTGGTTGTACTTCGGATCGCACAGCGGTCCGGGGGTCAGATCCTCCAGCACGCGCGTCACCCGCAGCGTGTTGCCATCGCGCTTGTAACTGGCCCGATAGCTGAACGCACTGCCCTTCATATCGACATCCGGCGGAACCGCGGCCAGTTGCAGCGGCGAGGCGAACTCGATTTCGTACTCCTCCTGCGACGAACCGCTCGTGCAGACGACCGGACGGGTTTCATCGACCTGCATGTTGGCCTGCGAGGCGAATCGCATCACCGGCGCGGTCGTCGAGAACAGCGGGTTCACCGCAAGGGCACCCGGCACCGGCATCGCCTGCCCCACGCTGAAGGTCACCTGATAGCGATAGCGATCCTCCATCGGCTTGGGATCGTCCATGCGCATGCTGCCAGTTCCGTCCGCCCCGACCTGCTGGAAGTAGCGCTTCATCATCTGCGAGGCCTGGTCTTCGGTCGTGCCGCGCAGCGCCGAGCGCACGCCGACCGCGTACATGCCCTGCAGCTCGACTTCGGACTCGCCCGCGATCGAACCGTCGGCGGCGAACTTGAGTTTCGTCTTCACCGTCTGGCGCGAACTGCCGGGAACCAGCGCCGGCGTCATGGTTCCGTCGCGATAGCCGTCCACGCGGAACACCGGCTTGCCCATGTCCTGCATGGGAAGCATGCCGAAGGGAATGCCCTTCGCCGTCGCGTCGACGTACAGGTCCCACTGCGGCAGGTAGTTGATGACGTGGTTGACCATCGACACCGCTGGCGTGCGCGGCAACAGGAACAGATCGCCCGCGTTGATCAGCGCCTGCGTCACCGGGATGTCCTTCGCGGTGAGCAGCGCCTGCAACAGCGTCGCGTGGTCCTTGCAGTCGCCCATCTTGTTGTCGAGGATGAAATCGGTGTCGTGCGGTACCACCGCGCCCAGGCCGATGCAGTTGCCGGCGTAGGTGATGTTGGTGGACACCCATTCGTACAGCGCCTTCGCCACCTCACGTGGCTCCTTGCGCTGGCCGGCGATCTCGTCGGCGAGCTCGCGGATGCGCGGCGTGACGGCGGCCTTCGCCGACGCGCGGGCGCCGTAGACCTGCGCGATGTCGCCGTAGGACGCGAAGGTCGAGTACACCAGGCCCGGCTGATCCTCGAAGCGGAACACCGCCCCGGTTTCGTCCGGCATCAACGGCGCCTTGTTCTGGAAGCGCCAGTGGCTCAGGTGGCGCCCGCCGACGACCTCGTCGCGCACCTTCTCCATCTTCCACGACTCGGTCTTGACCGGCAGCTGCGCCGGGGCATCGAAGCGCACGTCGACCTGGCCGTAGTAGTTCTCGAGGGAGAACGTTTCGACTTCGGAGAACTGGCGTTCGAACATCGGCTGCGAACCGGTCAGCCGATACTTGAACACCACCGTGTCGCCGACGGCCAGTTCCGGGAACACCACCGTCATCGAGGTGCGGTCGGAAAACACTGGGCCGCCCTCGGCGTGGCCACCATTGGTCTGGACCTGGTAGTTCGACTTGGGCACCGGCACGCGGCGGCCGTCGGCCTTCAGCGTGTAGGCCTCCAGCACGTCGGCCTTCTGGATGCTGGTGCTGTAGCTGACCGAAGCATCCTTGACGTACTCCAGCGCTTCGGCCTTGAGGACCTTGACCGCCTGTTCGCGCGTTTCGGTGAACGAGCCGTCGGCCTGGATGACATAGGCCACGTCCAGGCGTTCGGTCTGCGCCGAACGCTCGCCTTCCGGCTGGACCACCGGCGCCGACATCGCCGGCGCGCACGCGAACGACCACGCGGCCGCCAGGGCCAGCGCACTTGCTTGCTTCAACATGGGTTCCCCTGTTCCGGTGAACCGTCACCGTTGGGGCAATGCTAGCGGCACGAGACGGGCGCGAACAGGTCGTGTTCGCGCCGCCGCGTTGTATTGGCAAGGCCGCCGTCCGGGCTCAGGACGTCATCCGGTCCCAGAAGCCCTTCACGCCGTCCATGAAGGTCGACGCGCGCGGCGAATGGCGGCGCGCGCCCTCGCCGACGAAGGTGGCTTCGAACTTCTCCAGCAACTCGCGCTGCTCTGTCGTGAGGTTCACCGGGGTTTCCACGACGGCACGGCAATACAGATCGCCCGGCTTGCGGCTGCGGACCGACTTCACGCCGCGGTCGCGCAAGCGGAACAGCTTGCCGGTCTGCGTTTCGGCGGGGATGCGCAGCTCGACTTCGCCCTCCAGCGTCGGCACGCGGATGGTGTCGCCCAGCGCAGCCTGGCCGATGCGGACCGGGACTTCGCAATGCAGGTCGTCGCCGTCGCGCTGGAAGATCTCGTGCTCGCGCACGCGCACGTCCACGTACAGATCGCCCGGCGGCGAACCGGCCGGACCGGCCTCGCCCTCGCCGCCCAGGCGAATGCGGTCGCCGTTGTCGACGCCGGCGGGAATCTTCACCTGCAAGGTCTTGGTGCGCTCCACGCGCCCCTGGCCGTTGCAGTCCGCGCACGGATTCGGAATGGTCTTGCCGCGACCGCCGCAATGCGGGCAGGCCTGCTGCATCGAGAAGATGCCGCGCTGGAAGCGTACCTGGCCGCGGCCATGACAGGTTTCGCAGGTTTCGGTCTTGCCGTCGGCAGAGCCGGAACCGTCGCAGGTCTCGCATTCGTCAAGCGTGGGGATCTCGATCGTCTTCTCGGCGCCAAACACGGCCTCCTCGAGCGACAACTCCATCACGTAGCCGATGTCGGCGCCGCGACGCGGGCCGCGCTGGCCACCGCCGCCGAAGATGTTGCCGAAGATGTCGCCGAAGATATCGCCCATGTCGGCGTAACCCGCGCCGCCGCCACCGCCGCCCATGCCGTGCTCGAACGCGGCGTGGCCGTGCTGGTCGTAGGCGCGGCGCCGATTGGCGTCGGACAGGACTTCGTAGGCTTCCTTGCACTCCTTGAACGAGGCTTCCGCGGCGGAATCGCCGGGGTTGCGGTCCGGATGGAACTTCATCGCACAGCGGCGATAGGCCTTCTTCAGGTCTTCGTCGCTGGCTTCGCGGGCCACGCCCAGCACTTCGTAGTAGTCGCGTTTGCTCATGGAGCCGGGATTCGGGATTCGATATTCGGGATTCGTAACGGCATGCTTGCTTCAAGACACAGGAAAGGGATCCGGGCGCGGAGTTGTTTTTCCGAATCCCGAATCCCCATTCCCGAATCCCGGGCTTACTTCTTGTCGTCCTTGACTTCGGTGAACTCGGCGTCGACCACGTCGTCGGACTTCGCGCCGCCCGACGGACCGGCAGCGGCGTCCGGGCCGCCCGGCTGGCCGGCCGAAGCCGCGGCGAACAGCGACTGCGCCGCTTCCTCCAGCGCCTTGGACTTGGCCTCGATCTGGCCCTTGTCGTCGCCGCGCATGGCGGTCTCGAGTTCGGCGATCGCGCCTTCGGTACGGCCGATGACGTCGCCCGCCACCTTGTCGCCATTGTCCTTGATCGCGCTGCGCGCGGTGTGGATCAGCGCGTCGGCATGGTTACGGGCCTGGACCAGCTCATGGAACTTCTGGTCTTCCTCGCGGTGGGCTTCGGCGTCGGAGACCATCTTGGCGATCTCTTCTTCCGACAGGCCCGAACCGGCCTTGATCTCGACCTTCTGTTCCTTGTTGGTCTTCTTGTCCTTGGCCGACACGTGCAGGATGCCGTTGGCGTCGATGTCGAAGGACACCTCGACCTGCGGCATGCCGCGCGGCGCCGGCTCGATGCCGGTCAGGTCGAAGCGGGCCAGCGACTTGTTGTAGCGGGCCTGCTCGCGCTCACCCTGCAGCACATGCACCGTCACGGCCGACTGGTTGTCGTCGGCGGTGGAGAACACCTGCGAAGCCTTGGTCGGGATGGTCGTGTTCTTCTCGATGATCTTGGTGAACACGCCGCCCAGGGTTTCGATACCCAGCGACAGCGGGGTCACGTCCAGCAGCAGCACGTCCTTGACGTCGCCGGCCAGCACGCCGCCCTGGATCGCGGCGCCCAGCGCCACGGCTTCGTCCGGGTTGACGTCCTTGCGCGGCTCCTTGCCGAAGAACTCGGCCACGGCCGACTGCACCTTCGGCATGCGGGTCTGGCCGCCGACCAGGATCACCTCACTGATCTCGCTGGCACGCAGGCCGGCGTCGTTCAGCGCGATGCGGCACGGTTCGATCGTGCGCTTGACCAGGTCGTCCACCAGCGCCTCGAGCTTGGCGCGGGTCAGCTTGATGTTCAGGTGCTTCGGGCCCGAGGCGTCGGCCGTCACGTACGGCAGGTTCACTTCGGTCTGCTGCGCGCTGGACAGTTCGATCTTGGCGCGCTCGGCCGCGTCCTTCAGGCGCTGCAGGGCCAGCGGATCCTTGCGCAGGTCGATGCCCTGGTCCTTCTGGAATTCCTCGACCAGATAGTCGATGACGCGCTTGTCGAAGTCCTCGCCGCCCAGGAACGTGTCGCCGTTGGTGGACAGCACTTCGACCTGCATCTCGCCGTCGACCGACGCGATCTCGATGATCGACACGTCGAACGTGCCGCCGCCGAGGTCGTAGACCGCGACCTTGCGGTCGCCGCCCTTCTTGTCCATGCCGTAGGCCAGCGCGGCCGCGGTGGGCTCGTTGATGATGCGCTTGACGTCCAGGCCGGCGATCTTGCCCGCGTCCTTGGTCGCCTGGCGCTGGCTGTCGTTGAAGTACGCCGGCACGGTGATGACCGCTTCGGTGACGGTCTCGCCCAGATACGCCTCGGCGGTCTTCTTCATCTTGGCCAGCACTTCGGCCGAGATCTGCTGCGGCGCCATCTTCTTGCCTTCGGCCGTCTCGACCCACGCATCGCCGTTCTCGTGCTGCGTGATCTTGTACGGGACCAGGCCGATGTCCTTCTGCACTTCGGCGTCGGTGAACTTGCGGCCGATGAGGCGCTTGACGGCGAAGAAGGTGTTCTTCGGATTGGTGACGGCCTGGCGCTTGGCGCTTGCGCCCACGAGGACTTCGCCATCCTTGGTGAAGGCGACGATGGACGGAGTGGTGCGATCGCCTTCCGCGTTCTCGATGACGCGCGGCTTGCCGCCTTCCATGATCGCCACGCACGAATTGGTCGTGCCCAGGTCGATGCCGATGATCTTGCCCATGGTGTTGCTCCCTCTCTGATCTTTTGACTGTGCGGCGGCGGGGGCCGCCTGCTTGAAGGTGTGGTGGCGACTCGCGTCGCCGATGTGCGTTATCTGGGGGGCTCGCCGCCCCGCTTCAAGGCGTCAGTCGTGCTTGGCCACGACCACCAGCGCCGGGCGCAGGAGGCGTTCGTTCAGCACCCAGCCCTTCTGGTAGACCTGGACCACGTTGCCCGGCGCGTGGCCGGCGGCGTCGACCATGCTCATGGCCTGGTGGCGCTCGGGGTCGAAGGGCTGGCCGACCGGATCGACCATGACCAGGCCGTTGTCGGAGGCGACCTTCAGCAACTGGCGCAGCGTCAGTTCCATGCCTTCGCGCAGGTGGGCGGCGGTGTCGCCCGGCACGGCCAGCCCGGCTTCAAGGCTGTCGATCACCGGCAGCAGCTCCGACAGCAGGCGTTCGTTGGCGAACTTGCGCGCCATCTCGATGTCGCGCGCCATGCGCTTGCGCTGGTTATCGAGTTCGGCCCGCTCGCGCAGCGCGTCCTCGCGCAGCTGGGTGAGCTCGGCCTGGAGGGCGTCGATGTGGGCCGTAAGGGTCGCCGAGGTATCGGCCGTGTCGGGCACAGTGGTGTTCCGGGCCACTTCGACGTTCTCGTTGGGTTCGCCAGAAGGCGTACTAGCGGTCATGAGGTTGCTCCATCCCTGCGCCAAAGGCGCTCAAACTTGCTGGAATTCAAGGTCTTGCGGCGGCGCCCGAAGGCGCGACAGGGCAGCAATGGGGCCCGGCCCGCCCGGATTCAAGACAGCAAAGTTCAACACGAGCGCGACGCCGGGCACCGGCCAGCGCTCCTCGCCTGCCGCGGCCCGGCCGCCCGGTTCAGGCGTCGGGGTTCAGGGCCGCGCCCAATGCGTCGGCGGCTGCCTGCACGACCGGGATCACGCGGTCGTAGGCCATGCGCGTAGGGCCGATCACGCCCAGCACGCCCAGCACGGTGCCCGAGCCCGCCGCCACGTACGGCGCGGTCACCAGCGACATGCCTTCCAGCGGGGCCAGGCCGGTCTCCTCGCCGATGAAGATGCGCACGCCCGGCGCCTGCACGGTGCGTTCGAGCAGCTGGAGGATCTCCCGCTTGCGCGAAAAGGCTTCGAAAAGGTCGCGCAGGCGGTCCAGGTCGGCCAGTTCCTGCACGCCCATCAGGCGCGTCTGGCCGGCCAGCACCATGTCGTCGCCGCCGGGCGCGAGCGCCTGCTCGGCCAGCTCGACCGACTGCGCCAGCAGCAGCTGCATTTCGCTCTGTGCGCTGCGCAACTCGCGCAGCAGCGTGGTGCGGATATCGGCCACGGTGCGCCCGGCGAAATGCGCGTTGAGGTAGTTCGCCACACGCTCCAGTTCGCCTGCATCGAACGGCCGGCGCGTGAGCACGATGCGGTTCTGCACCTCGTTGTCGGCGAACACCAGGATCGCCAGCACGCGTGCGCCGTCCAGCGGCACGAAGTCGATGCGCCGGAACGCGAACTGCTCGCGTTTGGGCACGCTGACGACACCGACGAAATGGGTCATCGCCGACAGCAGTTCCGACGCGCTGCCCAACAGCGCCTGCGTGCCGGAACCGGCCGGCAGTTCGCCCCGCAGCCGCGCGACGTCGGTCTCCGGCAGCGGGCGCACCTGCAGCAGCGAGTCGACGAAGAGCCGGTAGCCCTGTGGCGTCGGAACGCGTCCGGCGGAGGTGTGTGGCGCGCTGAGCAGGCCGGCGTCCTCGAGGTCGGCGAGGATGTTGCGGATGGTCGCCGCGCTCACGTCCAGGCCGGCGTGGCGGGCCAGCGTCTGCGACCCGATCGGTTCGCCGCTGTGGATGTAGCGGCCGATCAGGGTGCGCAGCAGCTGGCGCGCACGCGGGTCGAGGCTGGGATCGGCGGGTTTGCGGCTCATGTCGGCGATATATGACGGGTTGGCCAGAGGTGCAAGCGCCGGGATTGGGGATTCGGGATTGGAGATTCGAAAAAGCAGGTTACCGGCACGAATCCCGAATCTCGAATCCCCAATCTCGGCTGCTGCGACGCCCCGCCGCTATCAAGCCGCAACCTTCACAGGGCACAATCGCCATCCGATGCTCGTCCACCTGTCCCTCAAGCAATTCGCCGTCGTCACCGAAGCCGAACTGGCCTTCGGTCCCGGCCTGACCGTCATCTCCGGCGAAACCGGCGCCGGCAAGTCGTTGCTGGTCGATGCGCTGGGGCTGATCTCCGGCCTGCGCGCCGACAGCGGCGTCGTGCGCCACGGCGCCGACCGCGCCGAACTGGTCGCCGAATTCGCCCTCGACGACGTTCCGCTGGCCGCCGCGTGGCTGCGCGAGCACGAACTGGACGAGGACGAGGCCTGCCAGATCCGCCGCGTGATCCGCGCCGACGGCGGTTCGCGCGCCTGGGTCAACGGCCGGCCGGTGACACTGGGCCAGCTGGGCGAACTGTCCGCGCTGCTGGTGGAAATCCACGGCCAGCACGAACACCAGGCCCTGCTTTCGCGTCCGAGCCAGCTCGCCCTGCTGGACGCCTTCGGCCGCACCGAAGCAGAACGCCGCGCGGTCGAAGCCGCCGCCGCCCGCTGGAGCGCGCTGCTCGCCGAACGCGACACGTTGCTCGCGCAGGGCGACGTCTCCGACCGCATCGACTGGCTGGAACACCAGCACGCCGAGCTCGATCGCGAGGACCTCGCGCCCGAAGCGATCGCGCGCCTGCTCTCGGACCATCGCCGCCAGGCCCACGCGGCCGGCCTGATCGCCGCCTGCGACGGCGCCTTCGCGCAACTGGGCGGCGAGGACGGTCCCTCGCTCTCGCGCACCCTGCAGCACGTGCGTTCCGACCTCGCGCGCGTGGCCGAACACGAGCCGCGCCTGTCCGAAGTGGACGCGATGCTCGATGCGGCGACGATCCAGGTCGACGAAGCGCTCGCCCTGCTCGACCGCGTGCGCAGCGACCTGGACCTGGACCCGTCCGCGTTCGACACCCTCGAACATCGCCTCGGCCGCCTGCACGAGCTGGCGCGCAAGCATCGCGTCACGCCCGAAAACCTCGCCGCGCAGCGCGACGCCATCGCCACCGAACTCGACGCCTTACGCGGTGCCGGCGTGCGGCTGGCGAAACTCGATGGCGAGATCGACGCCGCACGCACCGCATGGCGCGACGTCGCGCAGGTGCTGAGCGCGCGTCGTCGCGATGCCGCGGCGCACCTGTCTTCCAGCACCAGCGCGCTGATCGGCGAACTGGGCATGGGCGGTGGGCGTTTCGACGTCGAACTGGAACCGCTGGACACCGAACGCCCCGATCCGCAGGGCGCCGAACGCGTGGAATTCATGGTCGCCGCCAACCCCGGCCAGCCGGCGCGCCCGCTGCGCAAGGTGGCGTCGGGTGGCGAGCTGTCGCGGATCTCGCTGGCGATCGAAGTGGCGGCACTTGGCCTGGACGCCGTGGCGACGATGGTGTTCGACGAAGTCGACACCGGCATCGGCGGCGGCGTGGCGGAGATCGTCGGCCAGAAGCTGCGCGCCCTCGGCGCCAGCCGGCAGGTGCTGTGCGTGACGCACCTGCCGCAGGTCGCCGCGCAGGGCCACGCGCACTACCGCGTGAGCAAGGCCAAGAGCGAAGGCGTCACGCAGAGCGCGGTGCAGCTTCTCAAGGCGAAGGAGCGCGAGGAGGAACTGGCGCGCATGCTCGGCGGCGTCGAACTCACGCGCGAGGCGCGGGCGGCGGCGAAGCGGTTGCTGGCGGATGTGGTCTGACGGCTTCCCGGGCGCGCTGCATCGCTTGCATCAAACATGAAAAAGCCCGCCATCGGCGGGCTTTTCGTTAAGCGCGACCTGCGATACGAATGCCGGATCAGCCGCCCTTCTTCTTCCGCACGTAGAGCACCAGCGAGTGCTCCTCGATGTCGTAGCCGTGCTTGGCCGCGATCTTGCGCTGCAGCTCTTCGATCTCGGCGCTTTCGAACTCGATGATCTTGCCGGTGTCGATGTCGACCATGTGGTCGTGGTGGTGGCCGCGGTCGAGTTCGTACACCGACTGCCCGGCTTCGAAGTTGTGCTTGAGCACCAGGCCGGCGGCCTCGAACTGCGTGAGCACGCGGTAGACGGTGGCCAGGCCGATGTCCTCGCCGTGTTCGAGCAGGTGGCGATAGATGTCTTCGGCCGTCATGTGACGGGGCTTGGCCTGTTCGAGCAGGTCCAGGATCCGCAGGCGCGGATGGGTGACCTTGAGTCCGGCCTTGCGGAGTTCTTGCGATTCCATGGATGGTCCCTCAACGATGCGGCGCGACCGGTGGCGCCGGAACGGCGGATGAACACGGCCGGCCCGAAGATTGGCCGACCCGACTCCGCGCTTGGTGGATGCGCCCGGCAGTGTATCATCGCGGCGTTATCCGCCTGTCGCAGACACCGATGCCGAAGCACACGCACAAGCTCCTGCTGGTCCTCTCCATTGCCTTGGTCACCAGCGGCTGCGGCATCCTCTACAAGCAGCCCATCTACCAGGGCAACCTGCTGGAAAAGGCCAACGTCGACCAGCTGCAGACCGGCATGAGCAAGCAGCAGGTCACGCTGCTGCTGGGCACCCCGTCGGTGGAGGATCCGTTCCACCACGATCGCTGGGACTACACCTCGACCCAGCGCACCGACCGTCGCGGCACCACCGAGAAGAAGAACCTCACGGTGTGGTTCGAGAACAACAGCGTCGTGAAGTGGGAGGGCGACTACTTCCCCGAGCAGGACGAACAGCTGGCGCGCCAGACGGTCAAGCAGTTCGGCCGCAACCTGCCGAAGGAAAAGGGCAAGAAGGGTCGCTGAGTCGCCCGGATCGCCATGCGGTCGCGCCAGCGCGATCGACGAAAACAGAAACCCCGGCTCACGGCCGGGGTTTTGTTTTTGCGGCGTCCTCGCGGCTGGTCTGCGCGCGTCGTCGGCGCGCGTCCTTCGGATCGGCCTGCAGGGGCCGGAGCAATTCGACGCGATCGCCCTCGCGCAATCCGGTCTCGCCGGTAGCCCGAACGCCAAAGACGGCACAGGCGATGATCTCCGGATCGTCCTGCCAGCCCGACGCAGCCAGCGCATCGGCAACCGTCGCCCCGTCGGACAGTTCGAGCCACACCGACTCGAAGCGTCGCGGCCACGCACGGATGACCTCGACCTTCACGCGTCCTCGCCGCGATCGGCCACACGCACGAAGTCGTCGACCATGCGGTCGGCCAGGCTCTGGAAGCCCACCGCCATCGCCGGGCCCAGCAGCTTCACCTTCGGCTCGAAGTTCAGCGTGAGCGTCACCTTGCAGGCGGACTCGTCCAGCGCGTGGAATTCCCAGCGTCCGCCCAGGCTCTGGAACGGCCCGTCGACCAGCTTCAGGTCGATGTGGTGCGGCGCGCAGGTCGTGTTCTGCGTGACGAACCAGGTCCGCAGCGCGCCGAAGCCGATGTCCAGCCGCGCCACCATGCGCCCGGTGCCGTCCTCCTGCACGCCCTCTTCCAGCACCTGCGAGCCCTCGCACCAGCTGAAGCGGCGCGAATAGGCGGCCACGTCGTTCACCAGCGCGAACATGCGCGCGGCGGAGTGCTCGACGAGGGCGGAACGGCGGATGGTCTGCATGCGGCGACGGTCTCGGTCTGATGGTTGAAAAACGCACATCCCGTGCGTTTTTCAAGTCGCCAGTCCGGTACGTGCCCGGACTGGCTCCCGGCGAATCAAGCGCTTGCGCGCTCGATTCTCCGACGCGGCCTTCCCTGGCCGCTGCTGGCCTCGCGCGCAGGCCCCGCTTTCGGGGACAATGGCGCGATGTCCAAGAATTCCAACAAGAAGACCGGCAAGGATAAGGGAAAGGGCGCCGGCGGCGGCACCATCGCGCTGAACAAGCGCGCCCGCCACGAATACGCCCTCGAGCAGAAGTTCGAGGCCGGCCTGTCCCTGCAGGGCTGGGAGCTGAAGGCGATCCGCGCCGGCCGCGCCAACATCGGCGACGCCTACGCGGTGGTCCTGCACAACGAGATCTTCCTGATCGGCTCGCAGATCACCCCGCTGATCTCCGCCTCGACCCACGTCGTCGCCAATGACCGCCGCTCGCGCAAGCTGCTGCTGCATCGGGCGGAAATCGACACGCTCATCGGCCGCGTCCAGCGCGACGGCTACACCCTGGTGCCCACCGCGCTCTACTGGAAGGGCAACAAGGTCAAGGCCGAGATCGCGCTGGCCAAGGGCAAGCAGGCGCACGACAAGCGCGAGGCGAGCAAGGAACGCGACTGGCAGCGCGAGAAGCAGCGCGTGATGCGCCGGCATAACAAGGACGCGTGATGCCGTTGGCCCCTCTCCCCTCGGGAGAGGGGTTGGTGTGAGGGTCGGCGAAGGTGGTACGTCGATACGCCGTCATGGTTGATCGGCCCATCGATCGACGGACCGGCGCGCGCAATCGCAACGTCCGCGCCCCTACTCCCCCAGCTTCTCCCGCGGCAACGTAAACCAGAACGTCGCGCCCTTCCCGACGTCGCCTTCGGCCCGGATCGTGCCGCCGTGGCGTTCGACGATGCGCTTCACCGACGCCAGACCAATGCCGTGCCCGGCGAAATCGTCGTTGTGGTGCAGGCGCTGGAACGGGCGGAACAGCTTGTCCACATAAGCCTGCGAGAACCCGGCGCCGTTGTCGCGCACGAAGTACTCCAGCCCCTGCGCCTCCATCACCGCGCCGAACTCGATGCGCGCATCCAGACGGTCGCGCGTGAACTTCCACGCATTGCCCAGCAGGTTCCCCAGCAGGTTGCGCAGCAGCGGCGCATCGCCGATCACGAACAGCTCCGGCTGGATGTCCACCTCGACCTGCCGGCGCGTGTCGCCCACGCGAAGTTCCTCGATGACCTCACTGGCCAGCCGGCTCAGGTCCACGCGCTCCAGCCGCAGTTCGCCACGGCTCACGCGCGACATCTTCAGCAGCGCGTCGATCAGCTCGCCCATGCGGGCGGCCGCCCGGCGCACGCGCACCAGGTAGCCGCGGCCGTTCTCGTCCATGCCGGCCGAATGGCGCTCGATCAGGATGCGGCTGAAGCCGTCGATCGCACGCAGTGGCGCACGCAGGTCGTGTGAGACGGAGTATGCGAAGGCCTCCAACTCCTGGTTGGCCTGGCTTAATTCTCGGGTGCGCAAAGCCACCCTCGCCTCCAGTGTCCGGTTCAGCGCATGCACCCTCGCCTCGGCCCGCAGGCGCTCGGTGACGTCCTCGACCTGCACCAGCCCGACGATGTCCTGGCCTACGTTTCCGGGCACCGGGGCGTACGTCAGTTGCGCCTGGCGCGGGTCGCCACCTTCGCGGTGCAGGCGCCGGGTGGCGCGATGCACGCCCTGCGCGTCGGTGGTGCCGTGACCGTGCGCGATCATCTCCGGCTCGTCGCTCTCGAACAGCCCGTCGAAGCGCCGGCCCACCAGCGCCTCGGGCGTGAGGCCGACGATGTTCGCCAGCGCCGGGTTGGCCTCGACGATGTGGCCCTCGCTATCGAGCAGCGCCTTGCCGATCGCCGAATAGCGCATCGCGCTGCGGAAGCGCTGCTCGCTGCGGCGGTAGTCCTCGGTCATGCGCACGGCGATCCGGTACGCCTGCGCTTCGGTGCGCGCGAGCATCCACGCGATCGCATAGAGCAAGAGCGAGGAGAACAGGCCCAGCGCGAGCAGGTTCTGCAGCCCCTGCACGCGCGGTGCGGCCTGCGCGAGCGGCGGCGATTCGAAATCCACGCGCCACTGCCGCCCGTACAACTCGAACGCGCTGCTGTGACGGAACGCCGGCGCCGGCCGGTCGCTGGGCGCGTAGGTGGCGTAAAGCAGGCGATCGCCGGCGGAGATGTCGACCACGCGAAACTGGTTGTCGTTGCGCAGCGCCCCCAGTGCATTGCGCACGAACCCCTCCATGCGCACGGGCACGTAGACCCAGCCCTGCATGTCGGCGCGCCGGTTGGTCAGCGTCGCAGGGCGTCCACCGCCCCGGTACACCGGCAGGTACAGCAGCAGGCCGGTGCTGCGTAGCGAGCCGTCCTGGATCAGGTGCACCGGGCCGGACAGCGTCGCGTTGCCGCTCTCCATCGCCTGCAGCATCGCGGCGTGGCGGATCGGCTCGGAGAACATGTCGAAACCAATCGCACCGACGTTCGCCGGGGTTTTCGGTTCCAGGTAAAGGATCGGACCGTAGTCGTGCCGCTGCCCGCGCGGCCAGATCTCGAGCAGGCCGTGGCCGGCTTCGCGCCATTCCAGCTGCAGGTCGGCCAACCGCGTGGCCGGCACGAATTCGGCGAAACCCAGGCCCACCATGCCGGGGAAACGGCGCTGCAGATCCATGCCGTCCACGTAGGCCTGCCACTGCGCAGGCGACGGACGCGGGCGCGTGACCGAAGCGAACATCGACACGCCACCGCGCGCGACCAGTTCGTACTTGGTCATGCCCTGGCGCAGCAGCTCGGTGACCTCGGCGGTCTTGCTGATGAACTCCGCCTCGGCCGCGCGCAGCTCGCGTTCGCGCGCGGCGCGCCATGCCGTGAAGACCAGCAGCAACGAACCCACGAGCACGATGAGCGCGAGCAGGTATCCGCGACGCGGAGACAGCTCGGACAGGTCGGGCGTGCGGTCTTCGCGAACGGCCTCGGGGCTCATGCCCCCAGCATACCGCGCTAAGAGTTTGTCGCGCCCCGGTTGGACTTCGCCATTCTGTGACGGTTAGCGCTCACGTGCGTGGTCCCCGTGGTGAACGCTTCACCCCGGCCAGCGCCAGCAGCTCGATCGCGTCGACATGGAAGCGGCAGGCGCGCGCCATGATCAGCGCCCGTTTTCGCGTGGTGACGTAACCACGCTTGCGCATTCGACGCAGCATCTCGGTACTGATACCGGCGGCCTGCGCAGCGGCTGCGCAGGAGTGGAAACATTCTACGTATCGCTCGACCGGATTGGCCGAGACGTCCTTTTCTCTAGTCATGGCGAAAGGGATACCACCGCCAATTGGCGCAATCAACAACTCCCGGATGCGTGCTTTTCGCGCAGTGTGCGCAACAATAAGTTGTGACGACGCACACTCCTTATGTGCGTGTCAGAACCCTCTTACATCGAGCGTAGGGAAATGCGTCAGGGACCCCACAAGGAATTCGCAAAACGTTTGCATCAGGCCTGGGATTACGCCGGCATCGCGACCGGACGCCATCGCGTCACCGCGTTGGCCGACCGGTTCGAAGTGAGCCGTGAATCGGCGCGCAAATGGTCGCTGGGTCATTCGATCCCGGCCACCGAACGTCTTCGCGCGATGGCGGTGCAGACAGGCGTCGCGTTCGAATGGATCTCCACCGGGCGAGGCCCGATGGAAGCCAAGAATGTCGTGCGCGAACAGCCCACCAAGTACGACAACGCGGAGGAACTGCGGCTGGTCGGGCTGGTGCGCAAACTGCCGCGCAAGAAGCAACGCGCACTGATCCAGTTGCTGGAAGAGAAGTAACCCGGACAACCCCCTCCCTCGAAGCCGGCACCCGGCGTGGACGCGGCAACGCCTACCGTGTGCGGCGCGCCGGTTGAACGCACGCAAACCCCGGGCGCCGCGGCCCTTGTCGTGGCGGCCTTCGCCCCTATACTGGTCGGGTCAGCGGAAGCTGTCCCCGGGGGTGCACTGGCTTCGACGGGGGTCGCGAAATCGCTTGGCGCATGCCGAGGGGGTAGCTTTCCTCGTAAATCCAGCTGCAAACTTCTAGTTGCCAACGACGACAACTACGCTCTGGCCGCTTAAGGCCTAAGCCCCGAAACTGCTTGTGTCCGTGCTCGCAGCGTAGGGTCATCATCACGGAATCGCCGGGGACGGTTGCCTGTCAGCCCCTGGTCAACCCAAAACAGGCTGGTTCCGGGATGCGCTTCGCACATCGTGCTGTTCCGGGACGAGACCTAACGATGAGCTAAGCATGTAGTGCCGGGGATGGAGTGCCTTCGGACGGGGGTTCAATTCCCCCCACCTCCACCATATCTAGATACCGGGTCATCCCGGTGCATCACAGAACCCCTGAGAAATCAGGGGTTTTTTATTGCCTCTTGTCACGCCGAGTCACCATTGGGAATCGGAAAACACCCAATTTTGGCGGTAGGGATGGCGGTAACCATGGTGCGCCGGGACTTCGGTACCGCCAAAACGTGGCGGTAGCGGATTCCACAGCCATCTAGAGGACACCGCCGCCATGGCAAAAACCATCAAGCCGCTCACCCCGTCGCAGGTCCAGAACGCGAAGCCCAAGGACGTGGCCTACAAGCTGCGCGACGGCAATGGCCTGTACCTGCTGGTCAGCCCGAATGGCAGGAAGGGCTGGCGCTATGAGTACCGCCGCCCCGTCACCGGCCAGCGGAATACCGTCTCCCTCGGGACCTATCCGGAAGTCGTGCTGAGCCGCGCCCGGGAGCGCCGGGCCGAGGCACGCCGCCTGCTGGCCGAGGGCTGTGACCCCAGCGACCACCGCAAGGCACAGCGCCAAGCCCATGCTGCCCGTTCAGCAAACAGCCTTGAGGTCATTGCCCGGGAATATCAGGCGAAGAAGGCCAAGGAGCGCACCGAAGGAACGGCCGCTCGGGCCGCAGCTTGGATGGAGCAGCACGTCTTCCCCCTGATTGGCGCTCGACCCATCGACGAAATCGAGGTCCCCGAACTGCTGGCGGTCCTTCAACGGATGGTTAAGCGCGGCACCATCGACAGCGCCAACCGGGTGCGCGCCGAACTGTCGGGGGTCTTCTGCTACGCCATCGCCACCGACCGGGCCAAGCGTGACCCGGCCCATGCCCTGCGCCAAGCGCTGCCCAAGCACACCAAGACCCACTTCGCGTCCATGACCCGCCCGGATGACATCGCCGATCTGCTGAAGGCGATTGATGGCTATATGGGCGACCCGCTGACGCTGGCGGCGCTGAAGCTGTCGCCCATGTTGTTCCAGCGCCCGGGAGAGCTGCGCGGCATGGAGTGGGCTGAGGTCAATCTGGATGGCGCGGAGTGGCGCATTCCGGCCAAGCGCCAGAAGTTGCCTAAGGCCCAGAAGGAAAACCCGCGTACCCCCGACCACGTTGTCCCGCTGCCGGTTCAGGCCGTCGCCATCCTGAGGGAGCTGGATGAGCTGACGGGGCGTGGCAAGTACGTGTTCCCCGGCCGGGTCACCCCGACCCGCCCAATGTCTGAGAACACTGTGCGTAGCGCCCTGCGCCGCTTGGGCTACACGAACGAGCAAATCACTCCTCATGGCTTCCGGCACACGGCCAGCAGCCAGCTCAACGAGTTGGGCTGGAACCCGGATGCCATCGAGCGACAGCTTTCCCACCGTGTTGCTGGCGGCTCCGTGCGTGCCACCTACAACCAAGCCGAATATCTGCCGGAGCGCCGGGAGCTGATGCAGGCATGGGCAGACCGTCTGGACGCCCTGCGCACCGGCTCCAACGTCGTCCCCATCGGCCGCAAGCGCGCCTAGCCCGCGCCGCCAAATAGGTTCAGGTGATTCCGGGCATCACGGGGCGGCACGGGCCAGCCAATCAAAACTCGGAAAATCACGCAAAAGCAGCCTGATTTACGGGATTAGTTTCCTAGGACCGCCGGTTTGTCAGGGCGGGAACGATCTAGGAATCCCATGAAACAGGAACACGTATCGGCCATCCATCCGGCCACCAGCATCTACGAACGCGCCATCGCGCCCAGCGACCTCCTCGACGAGAAGGAGGTCGCCGCCGCGCTGGGCATTGCCCCGGGCACCCTGCGCAACTGGCGCTCCCTCCGCATCGGCGTCCGTTTCGTAAAAATCGGCAAGCGCGCTGTCCGCTATCGCCGCGCCGATGTGGACGCCTTCATCGCCAGTGGCATGGCGCAGATGGAGGCGGCGTAATGCTCAACTTGCCGCCCGAGCACAACGACGAGCCGCCGCAGGACCCGTGCCTGCTCCTGACCTTGTCGACCATCATGCTGGTCGCCGCGTGGCTGGGGGCCATGCAATGACCTCGGCACCGTCCTATCGCTGGCCCCGCCGGAACACGAAACGCTTCGCCATGCTGCTCATGCTGCTGAGCGGCATCCGCGTGACGCACATGAGTGTTCTGGCCCGCGTCCGCACCTATCGCGCCGCCGCCGTCGTGCTGGCACTGAAGGAGGCCGGCTTCCCCATCGACGCCGACCTGCAGACCATCCGCGACACCAATGGCCACGCTACCCGCATTGCCTATTACTCGATCCCCGCCGACGAGTTGGGATATGTGTTGGCCGATGCCCGCCAAAAGGGGGTGCCGCTGTGAGCACCTTCGACAAAATCATCAAAAAGCGCGCGCGGCTGAAAGGCCGCGTTTCGCTCGGGGAAAAGAGCAAGCCGGGCATGGCCCTCATCCCCGAGGAAATCATGAACTCGGCCGCATACCTCCGCCTGCCGATTCACGTCCGGCATCTGCTCACCGAAATTTCCACGCAGTACCGCCCCGGCAACAACGGCAACCTGTGCCTCGCCTACGAGCCAATCTTCGAGCCGCGTGGGTGGAAGCGCACCAACTTCTACGAGTCCAAGGACACGCTGGCCGAGGCCGGCTTCATCGTGATGACCCGAAGGGGCGGCAACCGTCATGCGGGCTACTGCGCACTGGCATGGCGTGAAATCGATCCGCCGCTGCCGAAGGTCGGCAGCTACGACCCCGGCATCACAGTCGGCTCCCGCCCGAGCAAACCGTGGTTGAAGTCGATTGCAGACATCCCCTCGCTGATGAAGAAACTCACCGTGGCGGACGAGGTCAATACTTCGGGGGAAAAAAAGCGCGGTGCCGCCACGCGGCACGTTAACTCCGAAACGTGCCACCACACGACACGTTCGCCCTCCATCGAGGCGATTAACGTGTCGGGACACGGCACAAGCGAGCCTATTCAGCCCCCTGAAACGTGCTGCCAGCCGGCACCCTCTAAGAATCTCTGCCATGGGCAGAGTGCTTCTGCGGCGCAAGGCGTCGGGCAGCACATC
>Ga0209025_1002438_pt1 | contig 19722 bp, 20 predicted proteins | sample AraplaMF_Col_mLB_FD_184256 | JGI IMG/M metagenome (GOLD analysis project Ga0209025, IMG submission 184256) | Arabidopsis root microbial communities from the University of North Carolina, USA - plate scrape MF_Col_mLB (SPAdes) (version 2) | ecosystem: Host-associated > Plants > Roots > Endosphere... | reverse complement strand
GCGACCGAGCTCGCCTCGGGGATGCCGTAGAGCCGCAAGGTGATCTCGGTGATGACGCCGAGCGTGCCCTCCGAGCCGACGAAGAGGCGGGTCAGGTCATAGCCGGCCGAGGATTTGCGGGCGCGGCCGCCGGTCTTCAGGATGGTGCCGTCGGCGAGCACGACGGTGAGCGCCAGGACATTGTCCTTCATCGTGCCGTAGCGCACCGCATTGGTGCCCGAGGCGCGCGTCGCGGTCATGCCGCCTAGGGTAGCGTCGGCGCCGGGATCGACCGGGAAGAACAGCCCGGTATCGCGCAGATGCTCGTTGAGGTGCTTGCGGGTGACGCCGGCTTCGACCGTGCAGTCGAGATCTTCGGCATTGACCGTGGTGATCGCGTTCATGCGCGAGAGGTCGATGCAGACGCCGCCATGCAACGCGACGACATGGCCTTCGAGCGAGGTGCCGGCGCCGAATGGAATGACCGGCACCTTCGCCTGATGGCAGAGCTTGACGATGCTGCTCACCTCCTCGGTGGTCTGCGGATAGCAGACGAGATCGGGCGCCTTGGTCGGATGATAGGATTCGCCATGACCGTGATGCTCGCGCTCGCTGTCCGAGGTCGAGCAGCGCGGGCCGAGCAGTTCGCGCAGCGAGGCGGTCAGGTTGTCGAGGGCGGGATGCCGAGAGGTGCCGGGCGTGGTGGCGGGGGCGTTCATGCGGTCTTCGATCCTCGTGCACGTCTTCGGCGCGGCTGCGCTGCAATCTCGGCCAGCCCATTGTTTTCGGCCACCGCCGATGCAGCATGAGCGCTCTGCATCGTCAGGGGAAGTGCCAGGTCAAGCCGAGTGGTCGCGACCGGCGACGCCTAGCAGGTACTGGCCATAGCCGCTCTTCGACAGGGCCTGCCCGAGCGCCCGCAATTGCTCGCGGTCGATCCAGCCGTTCTCGAAGGCGATCTCCTCGGGGCAGGCGATGCGGAAGCCCTGGCGACGCTCCAGCGTGCGGACGAATTCCGAGGCTTCGACCAGGGAATCCGGGGTGCCGGTGTCGAGCCAGGCATAGCCGCGCCCGAGCCGCTCGACGCTGAGCGCGCCGCGTTCGAGATAGGCGAGGTTGACGTCGGTGATTTCGAGCTCGCCGCGAGCCGAGGGCTTCAGCTTGCGGGCGATCTCGACAACCTCGGCATCGTAGAAATAGAGGCCGGTGACCGCCCAGTGCGAGCGCGGCACCTTGGGCTTCTCCTCGATCGAGAGCGCCTTGCCGGCCGCATCGAAGGAGACGACGCCGTAGCGCTCGGGATCGCTGACGCGATAGGCGAAGACGGTGGCGCCGCTGCTGCGGGCGGCGGCGCGGTGCAGCACGTCGGTGAGGCCGTCGCCGTAATAGAGATTGTCGCCGAGGATCAGCGCGGAGGGGCCGCCGGCGACGAAATCGGCGCCGATCTGATAGGCCTGCGCCAGGCCTTCCGGCTTCGGCTGGACCGCATAGGAGAGCTTCAGGCCCCAGCGCTCGCCAGTGCCGAACAGCGCCTCGAAGCGCGGCGCATCGTCCGGCGTCGAGATGATCAGGATCTCGCGGATGCCCGCGAGCATCAGCGTCGAGAGCGGGTAGTAGATCATCGGCTTGTCGTAGACGGGCAGGAGCTGCTTCGACGTCACCATGGTCATAGGGTGAAGCCGCGTGCCGCTGCCGCCGGCGAGGATGATCCCCTTCATGATGGCTCCTTCAGCTCTTTGGCTGCGCCAGCAGCGCGGCGACGCAAGTCTTCACCGAGTCCTGCCAAAGCGGCAGGCGCAAGCCGTGGCGCTCGGCGAGCAGGCCGCAGTCGAGCCTGGAATTGCTCGGCCGCCGGGCAGGGGTGGGGTAGTCCGATGCCGCGATGCGCCTGACGCTCGCGCTCGGACCACCAAGCGCTGCCGAGGCGGCGAAGACGGTCTCCGCCAGATCGGCCCAGCTCGCCTCGCCTGCGCCGGCGGCGTGGAAGACGCCACGTAGCGAAGCATCGCTGGGGCAGGCGGCCAGCGCCTTCGCCATCGCGATGATCGCCGTGGCGAGGTCTGGCGCGCTCGTCGGCGAGCCCAATTGGTCGGAGACGACGCCGAGCTCATCCCGGCTTTCGGCGAGGCGCAGCATCGTCTTCACGAAGTTGGTGCCATAGGGGCTGTAGACCCAGGCGGTGCGCAGGATCGTCCAGTCGGCACCGGACGCCGCGACCGCGTCCTCGCCGGCGAGCTTGGAGCGGCCATAGGCCGAGAGCGGGCCGGTCGGGTCGCCTTCCAGCCAGGGACGCGGCGCCATGCCGTCGAAGACATAGTCGGTGGAAAGCTGGACCAGCGGCACGCTGATGGCGGCAGCCGCAGCAGCGACCGCGCCGGCGCCCTCGCCATTGATGCGCATGGCGAGCTCGGGCTCGGCCTCCGCCTTGTCGACGGCGGTGTAGGCGGCGGCGTTGACGATACAGTCGGGCTGCGTGTTGGCGAGCGCCTGCCGAACGCCTTCCGGCTGCGCCAGGTCGAGCTCGGGCCGGCCGACCGGGATGACGGTGATGCCCGCCGCCCCGGCGCGAGCGAGGAGGGATTGGACGACCTGCCCGGTCCGTCCGGTCACGGCTATGCGCATCGGGCCTTCGCCATCGGAAGCATGGCGGTCGGTCTAGAGCATGCCGGGGAGGGGCTCAACCCGCGGCGTCGAAGCGGCGACCCTCCTCGCAAAGCCAGGTGACCAAAGCGTCGAGCGCAGGGCTGCGCTCGCTTTGCGGGTTGACGGTCAGCCAGCAGCCGGTCGCGCTGTCGAAACTGAGACCAAGCGGATTGACCAATGCGCCGGAGGCCAGCTCCTCGGCGACGTAGCAGCGCGGCGCGAGCGCGACGCCGAGCCCGGCGACGGCGGCGCGGATGATCACGGAATAATAGCCGTAGCGGACGGTATGGGCCGGAACCGCGCCGCGCAGGCCGTGCGCCTCGGTGAACTCGGCCCAGAAGGCCGGCATCTGGAAATGCTGCAGCAGCGTCATCTTCTGGATGTCGGCAGCGCGGTGGAACCCGCCGAGACGCTCCAGCGCCGAGGGTGCTGCGACGAGGGCGACCTGCCGGCCGAACAGGTAATACGACTCCTGGTCCGGCAGGGGACCGAAACCGTGGATGATTTCGAGATCAGCTTCCTCGATCTCGTTCTCGCTGACGAAATTGGTGAACTGGACGTCGATCTCAGGATGGGCCTGGGCGAATTCCGGAAAGCGCTCCATCAGCCAGCGCTCGCCGGCAATCGCGATCATGTGCAGGCGGATCGGCCGGCCGATCGCGGCGCGCTCGGCGAGGCGGCGGGCGCCGCGCTCCATCTGCTCGATCGCGGCCTCGGCGTAGGGGCGATAGATCGTGCCGGCCTCGGTGGGTTTCAGCCCGGCCGGGCTGCGCTCGAACAGGACGGTGCCGAGATGCTCTTCCAGCGCCTGGATCTGCTTGGAGACGGCGCTCTGGGTCAGGTGCACTTCGCCGGCCGCCTTCGCCGTCGAGCCGAGGCGGGCGACGGCGAGGAAGACCCGGAGCGCCGTGGTCGACGGCGGGAGATTGCGGCCGGCCAAGTAGATATTCCTTCAGCGACTACCCTTGAGGAGATCGTTTCGTTTGCCGGTTGCGCGGTCAAGAGGGCAGGTTCCCGGCAAGGGAGAGGATCATGAACCATAATACGCGCCTCTGGGGCGGCCGTTTCCGCAAGTCGCCCGACCCGCGCATGATGAAGCTGTCGAGCGCGGCCGGCGCCCATGCCCGCCTCGCGCCGCAGGACATCGCCGGCGGCAAGGCGCATGCGGCCGAGCTCGAGCGCGCCAGGCTGCTCAGCCAGGACGAGTTCAGGACCATCGTCGCGGCGCTCGACGGCATCGCCCGCGATCTCGCCGCCGGAGCTCTCGCGCCCGACGAGAGCGACGAGGACGTCCATACCTTCATCGAGCGCGTGCTGATCGCCCGGATCGGCGCGACCGGGGCCAAGCTCAGGGCCGGGCGCTCGCGCAACGACCAGGCCGCCAACAATCTCAAGCTCTATCTGCGCGCCGAGGCGCGGACGATCGGTGCGATGCTCGCCGAATTGCTCGAGGCGATCGCCGGCCAGGCCGAGCGGCACGCAGGCTCGGTCTGCCCCGGCTTCACCCATCTGCAGAGCGCCCAGCCCGTCACCTTCGGCCATTGGCTGATGGCCCATGGCCAGGCGCTGTCGCGCGACGCCTCCCGCCTGCAGGACTGGGAGAAGCGGTCCTCGCTCTCACCGCTGGGGGCTGCCGCGCTCGCCGGCTCGGCGATCGCGCTGACGCCCGAACTCAGCGCCAGGGCGCTCGGCTATGACGGCCCCTGTGAGAATTCGGTGGACGCCGTCGGCGCGCGCGACCATGTCGCGGAATTCCTGTTCGTTGCGGCAATGCTGGCGACGAACCTGTCGCGACTGGCGGAGGAGGTGACGCTCTGGACCTCGCGCCAGTTCGGCTGGGTCGTGCTCGACGACGCCTTCGCGACGGGCTCTTCGATCATGCCGCAGAAGAAAAACCCGGATATCGCCGAGATCTCGCGCGGCCGGGCGGCCCGCCTGACCGGCGACCTCGTCGCCATGCTCGGCGCGCTGAAGGGCCTGCCGCTGGCCTATAACCGCGACCTCGCCGAGGACAAGCGCGCCGCCTTCGATGCGGTCGACGTGCTCGGCGAAGTGCTGCCGGCCTTCGCCGGGCTGGTCGCGACGATGGAGGCGAGGCCCGAGGTGATGCGGGCGCAGGCAGGCACGGGCTTTGCGCTCGCGACCGAAGTCGCCGATCATCTCGCCCGCAAGGGCGTGCCCTTCGCCGAGGCGCATGAGATCAGCGGTGCGCTGGTGCGCTATTGCGAGGAGATGGGCCGCGAGCTCGAAGGTCTGGAGCCGGTGGAACTGCGTGCGATCGATCCGCGCCTCGACGAGAGCGTGCTCGCGGTGCTGACGCTCGACGCGGCGGTCGCAGCGCGCAGCGGTCATGGCGGTACGGCCCCGGCGAGGGTCGTCGAGCAGATCGGCCGCTTCCGCGGCTGGCTTTTCGGTTTCGCGCAGTGGACGAGGGAGCGCGCAGCATGAGCAGTGCAACCCAGACCATGCCGGATCGCGGCCTTGCCGAGCTCGCCGGCCTGACCATCGTGCCCAAGCGCTTCTATGGGCGCTGGATCGCCGCTGCTGCGATCCTGTTCGTGCTCGCCTGGATCGTGAAGGCCTTCGCCCAGGGGCAGATCGCCTGGCCGGTGGTGGCGCAGTTCTTCACCGCGCCCGCCATTCTCGGCGGTCTCGTCAACACGCTGATCATGACCGTCTGCGCCATGGGGCTCGGCATCGTGCTCGGCGTCGTCTTCGCGATCATGTACATGTCACCGAACCCGGTGCTGCGCGGCGTCGCGCTGTTCTACATCTGGTTCTTCCGCGGCACGCCGCTGCTGCTGCAGCTCCTGCTCTGGTTCAATCTGGCGCTGGTCTTCCCGACGATCGGCATTCCCGGCGTGATCGAGTGGCGCACCATCGACATCATCGGGCCGTTCATGGCGACGCTGCTCGGCCTCGGCATGAACCAGGGCGCCTACACCGCCGAAGTCGTCCGTTCCGGCATCCTCTCGGTCGATCTCGGCCAGACCGAGGCCGCCAAGGCGATCGGCATGACCCGGCTGACCACCTTGCGTCGGATCGTGCTGCCGCAGGCGATGCGGGTGATCATCCCGCCTGTTGGCAATGAGGTGATCAGCATGGTCAAGCTGACCTCGGTCGCCAGCGTGATCCAGTTCTCCGAGATCCTGCGCAATGCGCAGACGGTCTATTACGCCAATGCCCGCGTCATCGAATTGCTGATCGTCGCGGCCGGCTGGTACCTGCTCGTCGTCACTCTCCTGCAGATCGGCCAGTTCTTCCTCGAACGCGCCTTCTCGAAGGGCAGGGGCGAGCGTCGCGCCAAGCCTCAAATCGCCGAGGAGGCCGCCGCGTGACTTCCGTGTCTCCGATCGTCGTCGCTGCCAGCGTCACCAAGCAGTTCGGCCCGCTGAAGGCGCTGAACAATGTCTCGCTCTCGGTCGTGCCGGGAGCGGTGCAATGCATCATCGGCCCATCCGGCTCGGGCAAGTCGACCCTGCTGCGCTGCATCAACCAGCTCGAGAAGATCGACGCCGGCGCGATCACCGTCGCCGGGGAGCTGATCGGCTATCGCCGCGTCGGCAACGAGCTGCATGAACTCAGCGACGCCGAGATCGCGCGTCAGCGTCTCAAGACCGGCATGGTCTTCCAGCGCTTCAACCTGTTCAACCACATGACGGTGCTGCAGAACATCATCGAGGGTCCGCTCACGGTGCTGAAGCGGCCGCGGCGCGAGATCGTCGCCGAGGCGATGGCGCTGCTCGAGCGTGTCGGCCTGGCCGAGAAGCGCGATTCCTATCCGATCGAGCTCTCCGGCGGCCAGCAGCAGCGTATCGCCATCGCCCGTGCACTGGCGATGAAGCCGGAGGTCATGCTGTTCGACGAGCCGACCTCGGCGCTCGACCCGGAACTGGTCGGCGAGGTGCTGAACGTGATGCGCGACCTTGCAGCCACCGGCATGACCATGATCGTCGTCACCCATGAGCTCGGCTTCGCCCGCGAGGTCGCGAGCGACGTCGTCTTCATGGACAAGGGCGAGATCGTCGAGCAGGGCCCGCCGCAGCAGGTGCTGGTCGCGCCGCAGCAGCCCCGCACCCGCGATTTCATCGCCGCCGTTCTCAAGTGAATCCAAGCAAAGACAACAGGGAGACCACCATGCTTCGCCTTTCGCTCGCCGCCGCGCTGCTCGCCGGCACCGCGCTCGCCGCCCAGGCCCAAGCCCTGCCGGACCGGATCAAGACCGCCGGCAAGATCGTCATCGCGACCCAGCCGAACTACGCGCCGATCGTCTACAAGGACCCGGCGACCAACCAGATGGCCGGCTTCGACTACGAACTCGGCGAAGCGATCGCCAAGGAGCTCGGCGTCAAGGCCGAATGGCAGGACACCGCCTTTGCCCAGATGCTGCCCTCGCTGGCGACCGGCCGCGTCGACATGGTGATGGCCGGGATGAGCGACCTGCCGGCACGGCGCGAGACGGTCGATTTCGTCGACTACATGGTCTCGGGCGCGCAGTTCTACACGGTCACCGCCTTCGCCTCGACGATCAAGTCGGTCGAGGATCTCTGCGGCAAGAGCGTCGGCGCCAGCCGCTCGACCAACTGGCCGCAGCAGATCGGCGACTGGAGCAATGCCAATTGCGTCGCCAAGGGCAAGCCGGCGATCACCGTGGTCGGCACGGAAGGCTCGGTCGACGCCCGCACCCAGCTCAAGACGCAGCGCCTGCAGGGCGGCGTCCAGGGCAGCGAGACGATGAGCCATTTCCAGAAGCTTGAGCCGAACACCTATATCCCGCTCGGCGAACCCTTCACCCGCTCGCTCACCGGCATCCCGTTCCCGAAGACCGCCGAGGGCGGCCAGCTGCGCGATGCGGTCAAGGGCGCGCTGGAGCGGCTGCAGGCGAATGGCACCTATGACGCGCTGATCGCGAAATATGTGCAGCCGAGCAACGTGCTGAAGCCGATCTCGGTCAACAAGGGCGAGTGAACGCTTGACCCTGCCGGCCTCGGCGGCTTCGTTGCCGTCGATGCCGGCGATGTCCTCGCCGGAATGTCCCGCGAGGATAGCGTGCTGACCTTCCGCCAGATCGAGGTGTTCAAGGCGGTGATGGCGGCGGGCAGCCTCGCCGGCGCGGCGCGCGAATTGCGCGTCGCGCAGCCGACGGTGACGCGGATGATCCTGCGCATGGAGGATCAACTCGGCGCCAGGCTGTTCAACCGGGTCCGCGGCCGGCTGACGCCGACCCAGGAAGCGGCGCGCTTCCTCGCCGAGATCGACCGTGCCTTCGAGCAGATGCGCTCGGCCGTGGAGCGGGCGGCGCAGGCGGCGCAGCCGGAGCACTCCGTCTTCCGCTGCGGCGCCTCGCCCAGCATCGGCCGCGGCTTGGTCCCTTCGGCATTGGCGCGGCTGGTCGAACGCATGCCGACGGTCTCGCTGCAGCTCGACATCCTGACCGTCAGCCAGGTGCTGCCCTATCTGCTCGACGGTTCGGCCGATGCGGCGGTGACGCTGTTCCCGGTGCTGCACCATGAGATCGTCAGCACGCCGGTCGGCAATGGCGGGCCGGTGCTGCTGGTGCCGGCTGCAATGGAGCTACCCTCGGGCGAGCCGAACCTCGCCAGCCTCGCCGACCAGGCCTGGATCGTCTTCCAGCCGCGCTCGGTCCATGGCGACATGGCGGCCGGCATCCTGTCCGATCACGGCTTGCGCCCCGCCCGGACGCATCTGGTGCGCTTCGCCGAGACGGCGGTCGCTCTGGTCGAGGCCGGGGTCGGTGTCTGCATCGTCGACGAGTTCTCGGCGCGCGCCGCCGACATGTCGCGCTTGCGCTGCCTGCCGGTGCCGACAACCCGGCGCTACGAGGCCTATCTGCACCGCCCGCTCGCCGCGCCGCGCGAACTGACGGACCCGTTCGAGCAGTGCCTGAAGGATGAGCTGCGAGCCCATCCTATGTCCTAAGGCTATAGCTGTCGCATGCAACGTCGCTTGAATCGGCGAGCCGGCTCCGTTTGAGTGCGCGCGGAAAAATCCAGGGAGGATTGCAGCATGCAGAAGCGTCAATCGGCCGTGAGCCGGCGGTTCGTCCTGTCCGGCATGGCGGCCACGCTGGCCTGCCCGGCGCTGGCGCAATCCTATCCGGGCAAGCCCGTCACCCTGATCGTCACTTTCGCAGCCGGCGGCGGCGTGGACGTGACCGCGCGGCTGATCGCGGAGTCGCTCAGCAATATCCTCGGCCAGCGCGTCATCATCGACAATCGCGGTGGCGGCGCGACGATGACCGGCACGCAGGCCGTGACCAAGGCCGATCCCGACGGCTACATGTTGCTCGCGGCGCCGACGACGATGGTGATCAACCCGGCGCTGCGGACGAGCATGTCGTTCGACTGGCGCAGCGACCTCGTTCCGGTCGGCCTGATGGCGAAGTTGCCCTTCGTGGTGGTGACCCGGCCGAATTCGCCGGTGAATACGATGAAGGATCTGGAGGCGCTGGCGAAGAAGCGGCCCGAGCCTGTCCTGTTCGCATCGGGCGGCACCGGCACCGTCGCCCATCTCGCCGGCGAGCTCTTCGCCATGCGCACCGGCAGCAAGATGCAGCACGTGCCCTATCGCGGCGAAGGGCCTTCGCTCGCCGATGTCGCGGGCGGATCGCTCGACGTCACCTTCGCGACGCTGGCTGCGGTCGCGGGGCAAGTCGAAGGCGGCTCGCTGAAGGCGCTCGCCGTCACCACCAGCGAGCGCGCCGGCCTGCTGCCGAAGGTGCCGACCGTCGCCGAGCAGGGCTATCCCGATTTCGATGTCTCGGCCTGGGTCGGGCTGATGGCGCCGAAGGGTACGCCGCCGGCCGTGACGGAGAAGCTGCGCGCTGCGCTGGCGACGGCGCTGGGTGATGCCGAGCTCAGGCGCAAGCTCGAGGCCAGCGGCTCGATCCCTGCCGCTGTCGGCTTCGACTTCGATGGTTTCCTCAAGCGTGAGAGCGAGATCTGGAGCAAGGTCGTCAAGGACGCCGGCGTCAAGGTCGACTAGTCGGGTCGTCGCCATGCTCGCCATCCGCAAGACCGTGCCCGAACCGGGGCTCGTCTGTCATGAGGTCGAGGCCACAGGCATCGGCCGCGACGACGAGGTCCTGATCCGCGTCGAGGCCGCCGGCATCTGTGGCACCGATCTGCACATCGCCGACTGGACGGCGGGCTATGAGGCGATGGCGAGCGCCATGCCGGTCACGCTTGGCCATGAGTTCGCTGGCCGGGTCGAACAAGGCCCGTCTGAGTGGGTCGGACGGCGGGTGGTGATCAGGCCTTCAGTGACCTGCGGGCGTTGTGAAGGCTGTCGGCAGCGCGGCGAGGATGGCTGCACCGCGCGAACCGGTATCGGCATTCGCCGTAATGGCGGCTTCGCCCACCTGGCGAGCGTGCCGGTGCGCAATTGCGTCGCCGTGCCCGATGGGCTCGATCCGGAGCTCGCTGCCCTGACCGAGCCGATGACCGTCGCGGCGCAGGCCGTTGCGCGCGCCGGCACGGTCGAGGGCAAGCGCGTGCTCGTGTTCGGCCCCGGACCGATCGGGCTCGGCGTCGCACTCTTCGCCGAGCGGGTTGGAGCCGCCGCGCTGACGATCGCCGGGCGCGACGATGCGGCGAGGCTCGCCTGCGCCCGTGCGCTCGGCTTAACCGACACCAGAGATGCGCTCGCCGGTGACGAGCCGCTGGAGCCCTCCGGCTACGATGTGATCTTCGAGGCGACCGGCGTTCCGGAGGTCGCGAGCTCAGCTCAGCACCTGCTCGCTACTGGCGGCGTCCTGGTGATCTGCGGCATCCATGCAAGGCCGGCCAGCTTCGACCTGACCGGGATGGTCCGGCTGGAACAGAGCGTCGTCGGCTCCTATCGCGCGCCGGTGGCACGCTGGAGCGAGGTGATCGCGGCGATCGCAGACGAACCGGAGCGCTTTCGCACGCTGATCAGCCACCGCCTGCCGCTGGGTGAGGCGCTGGACGGTTTCGCATTGATGCGCAGCCGGGCCGCGATCAAGGTGATGCTGCAGCCATGAAAAGCAGCGCCTTCCTCGTCTTCGCCAATGATGTCGTGCCCGAGCAACGCACGGCCTATGAAAGCTGGCATGGCGGCCATCATGTCCCGCAGCGCTTTACCGTGCCGGGCATCCTGCGCGCCACGCGCTATCAGGCTGCCGGGGGCGGCTCGCCGGACTATCTCACGGTCTACGACCTCGCCGATATCGCGGTGCTCAATTCGCCGGAGTATCGCCTGCTCGCCGAGCAGCCCGATGCCGTCACGCAGGCGATGCGGCCCTTCCTGCGCAACCCGTTGCGGCTCGCCTGCCGTTCTCTGGCCGGCGCCGATTGCCCGCATGGCGTCTTCCTCGTCATGCTCCGGATGCTCCCCGCGAGCGCCACGCAGGCAACCGAATGGCTGGCGGTCGAAAAGCCTGTGACAATCAGGCTCGGCAGGACCGCGCCCGATGCCGGCGGGCATCCGATCATGGGGCAGGCCGCGATGTCGGAGGAGGCTGTCGCGCTCATCTTCGCCGATACTCCCGATGCTGCACGAGCGACGGCCGGGGTCGTGCGGGATGCGGCGCAGATCGAGGGCCCGTCTGCTCCTGGCTCTGGCCAGACCTATGAGCGGATCGAGAGCTTTCCCTAGGCCCGCGGGTTAGCTCCGCCTGCCTGCCGAGCTGCGCGCCGGCGGAGTTTGTGTTATACGATTTGTATAACGCCGCTTGGAGAGCATGCCATGAACAAGCCCGAAAAGCCCGCTGGCGAGCATGCCATGGTCCTGCAGGTCCGCAAGATCGGCAATTCGGTCGGCATCATCCTGCCGAAGGAATTGCTGGCGCGATTGAAGCTGGCGGAAGGCGACAAGCTGACGGTGGTCGAGCAGCCGGAAGGCGCCTTCAAGCTGTCGCCTCACGACGATCTGCACGAGCGAACGATGGCAATCGCGCGCAAGGCCATGAAGCAATATGCCAATGCGCTGCGCGAGCTCGCGAAGTGACCGAGCCGTTCTGGCTCACGCCCGAGGTCGTTGCTGATATTCATTCCGAGCAGTTGGCGCTCTTCGGCGGCCCCGACGGCATTCGTGATCGGGGCCTGCTGGAATCGGCTTTGGCGCGGCCGATCAATCGCTTCGCCTATGGCGAAACCGACATGGCGGCGCTGGCGGCGGCCTATGCGTTCGGCATCGCCAAGAATCATCCCTTCATCGATGGCAACAAGCGCGTCTCGCTGTTGGCGCTGATTATCTTCCTTCGGCTGAAGGGGATCGAGTTTGCGCCGAGCGAAGCCGATGCCGCGGCGATCATTCTCGCGCTCGCCGCCGGCGAGGTTGAGGAGGAGGGGCTGACGCGCTGGATCCGCGACAATTGGCCGAAGGGTGCGCCCGCATGAAGACCCCGATCTGGATCGAGGCCGCGATCAACGGGCCGTGGGGAAGGGAACGCCAGCCTGGAATCCCGATCACGATCCCCGACATCGTCGCCGACGGGATCGCGGCGGTCGAGGTGGGGGCAGCGATCGTCCATCTCCACGTCTACGACGTCGAGACCGGCCGCCAGCGCGACGACTGGGAGCTCTATGCGAAGGCGATCGAGGGCATCAGGGCCAAGGTCGATGCGATCGTCTATCCGACCATTCCCATTCTCGGCTCGGGTTATGCCGGCGACATGATCGGCTCCGGCCGCTACACCCATCTGGAGGAGCTGGCCAAGCGCGGCCTGGTCGAATGGGGCGTGCTCGATCCCGGCTCGTGCAACTGGACGACCTTCGCCGGCATCCCGGAGGGCGAGGCCGGCTTCATCTACCAGAACCCCGGCGAGCATATCCGCGAGGGTATGACGGTGGCTGAGGCGCACAGGATCCATCCGAGCTATGCGATCTACGAGCCCGGCTTCACCCGGCTGGGCGCTGCCTTGGCGAAGGCCTATCCGGGCATGCCGACGCCGATCTACCGGCTGATGTTCTCCGACGCCTTCGCCTGGGGGTTTCCGCCGAAGCCTCATGCGCTGGAGGCCCATCTTGCCCTGCTGGCAGAGTGTGCGCCGCAGGCCCCGGTGATGATCGCCGGGCTCGGCGTCGATCTCAGCGAGATCGTCGCGCCGGCGGTGGCTCGCGGCGTCCATGTCCGCGCGGGGCTGGAGGATGCGCCCTTTGGCGAGAGGCGCAGCAATGCGCAGCTGATCGCCGACATGGTCCGCAAGGTCGAGGCGGCCGGTGGACGTGTTGCGAGCATGGCGGAGGTCCGGGCAAAGCTCTCGGACATCGAGCAGGCAAGAGGCTGAAGACCGATCGCCGCATTGGCGTTCGCCCTGGCAAGGCCTACATCGGGGCATCTGCCGCTTGAATGCGAGCCCCGATGTCCGAACGCGATAGCGAAGCCAATCGTTTCTCCGCCCGCGCCGCGCGCTATGCCCGCGTCGGGGCCAATGTCGGCGGGGTGGCGGCGCGGATCGCCGGCACCAAGCTGTTCGGACTGGAAGGCCGCAACGCCACCAATGCCGAGGCGCTGGCCAGGGCGCTCGGCGGCTTGAAGGGCCCGCTGATGAAGGTGGCGCAGCTCGTCGCCACCATTCCCGACGTGGTGCCGCCGGAATACGCCGCCGAACTGCAGAAGCTGCAATCCGAGGCGCCGCCGATGGGCGCGGCCTTCGTCAAGCGCCGGATGCAGGCCGAGCTCGGCGCGAACTGGCGCGAGCGTTTCGGCGAGTTCGACCTAAAGCCGGCGGCGGCGGCCTCGCTCGGCCAGGTGCACCGGGCCACCTGGCAGGACGGCGCGCCGCTCGCCTGCAAGCTGCAATACCCGGACATGGAATCGGCTGTCGAAGCCGACATCTCCCAGCTCGAGATCCTGTTCGGGCTGCACCGGCGCATGGGCGCGGTGATCGACACCAGCGAGATCGCCAAGGAGATCAGCGCCCGCGTTCGCGAGGAACTCGACTATCGCCGCGAGGCCAGGCATGTCGCGCTCTACCGGCAGATGCTCGCGGAGACGCCCGAGGTGCGCGTGCCGGATGTCGTGCCGGAGCTGTCGACGCGTCGCCTCCTGACCATGGGCTGGCTCGATGGCGACAAGATCCTCAACCACAAACAGGCGAGCCAGCAGATCCGCGACCGGATCTCGACCGCGATGTTCCGGGCCTGGTGGCGCCCGTTCAGCCATCACGGCGTGATCCATGGCGATCCGCATCTCGGGAACTACACGGTCTTCCAGGATGGCGGCGAGCCCCAGGGAATCAACCTGCTCGACTATGGCTGCATCCGCATCTTTCCGCCGAGCTTCGTCGGCGGCGTGGTCGCTCTCTATCGCGGGCTGCTGGAAGGGGACGACGCCCGCGTCGTCCATGCCTATGAGGTCTGGGGCTTCAAGGGGCTCAACAAGGAGCTGATCGATACCCTGAACATCTGGGCGCGGTTCATTTACGGGCCGCTGCTGGAAGACCGCACGCGCCGCATCGCCGAGGGCGTCAAACCGTCCGAATACGGCCGCAAGCAGGCCTTCCAGGTCCACTCGGCGCTGAAGGCGCGCGGGCCGGTGACGGTGCCGCGCGAGTTCGTCTTCATGGACCGGGCCGCGATCGGCCTGGGCGGCGTCTTCCTGCATCTCGATGCCGAGCTGAATTTCCACCGCCTGTTCGAGCAGGAGATCGAGGATTTCAGCGTCGCCAGGGTGGCGAGCGAGCAGAGCGCAGCGCTGGCGACAGCAGGACTCGGCCACGCGTGAGCGCCAGGCCTCAGTCCACTCCGGAACGAATGGCCGCGACGTTTCGGCAAGCTGAGCGCTCGAGTGGACAATCTGCACAAACTAGCTTTTTCAATCGATTGAAATTGACGTTTCGCTGAAAGAATGCGCTGATATATCGGAGCAGTGCCCAAAAACCGGGCTTGCCTCCCTCGCCCCTCCGTTGCCGACCCTTTTCAGGTGCGGTACAGGGCGTGAGGATAGGGTTGAACTCGGGACTTTCTTCATGGCCGATCACGGACACGCCGCCGACATTCCGCAGATGGATTATCCGGAGCATGAGCGCACTTATGTGGGCTTCGTGCACTTCGCTGAAGTCGGCACGCTGGCTTGCCTCACGATCGTTGCGGCACTCGCCGTCGGCGGCTCCAAGCATGCCTGGGGCACCGCCATCGTCGGCACGCTGCTGACCCTGGTCGGCACCGGCGTCGGCATCGCCGCTCCCTCGATCGGCTGGCGCGCCACGCTCGTCCCCCTCGTTCTGATGCTGCTCGCGCTCCTCCTCTACTAAGCCCGAAAGGCCTGGCCTCCATGCGCATCGCTGTCCCAGCCGAAACGCAAGGGGCGGAGACCCGCGTCGCCGCGACGCCGGAAACCGTCCGCAAGTTCATTGGCCTCGGGGCCGATGTCGCAGTGGAGAAGGGGGCGGGCCTCGCCTCCGGAATTACGGACAGCGAGTACGAGGCAGCCGGCGCCAAGCTTTCGGCGACTGCCGCCGAGGCGCTGGCCGGTGCGGATATCGTGCTGAAGGTGCGCCGTCCGGCCGAGGCTGAGATCGCCGGCCTGCCGGCCGGCGCGCTCGTCGTCGGCATCATGGACCCGTATGGCAGCGAGGCGCAGGTCGAGGCGCTGGCGAAAGCCAATGTCGCCGCCTTCGCCATGGAGTTCATGCCACGCATCACCCGCGCGCAGGTGATGGACGTCCTGTCCTCGCAGGCCAATCTCGCCGGTTACCGCGCGGTCGTCGACGGCGCCGCCGAATACGGCCGCGCGCTGCCGATGATGATGACCGCGGCGGGCACCGTGCCGGCGGCGAAGATCTTCATCATGGGCGTCGGCGTCGCCGGCCTTCAGGCGATCGCGACCGCGCGGCGCATGGGCGCCATCGTCACCGCCACGGACGTGCGGCCGGCTACCAAGGAGCAGGTCGAATCGCTCGGCGCCAAGTTCCTCGCCGTCGAGGACGAGGAGTTCAAGCAGGCGCAGACCGCCGGCGGCTACGCCAAGGAAATGTCCAAGGAATACCAGGCCAAGCAGGCGGAGCTGACCGCCAGCCACATCGCCAAGCAGGACATCGTCATCACCACCGCGCTGATCCCGGGCCGCCCGGCGCCGAAGCTGATCTCGGCGGCGATGGTCGAGAGCATGAAGCCCGGCTCGGTGATCGTCGACCTCGCGGTCGAGCGCGGCGGCAATTGCGAGCTCGCCAAGCCGGGCGAGGTCGTGACCACCGCGAACGGCGTCAAGATCGTCGGCCATCTCAACGTGCCGGGCCGGCTGCCGGCGACCTCGTCCAGCCTCTACGCCAAGAACCTCTTCGCCTTCGTCGAGACACTGATCGACAAGGCTGAGAAGAAGCTCGCGGTGAACTGGGAGGACGAGCTGGTCAAGGCGACCTGCCTGACCAGGGACGGCGCCGTCATCCATCCGAATTTCGTCGCGAAGGCCTAGCGGCAGCGCACAGGGGAGTGTCACGTCATGGCTAATCCGGCACCCGAACAGGCGCTCGAACAGGCCCGCTCCGCCGCGGCATTGGCGAAACAGGCGGCCGAGCTCGCCGAGAAATATGCCGAGCAGGCGGCGGCTGCCGCCGGCGCCGCGACCGGCGTCGATCCGACGGTCTACCGCCTCGCCATCTTCGTGCTCGCCGTCTTCGTCGGCTACTACGTCGTCTGGTCGGTGACGCCGGCGCTGCACACGCCGCTGATGTCGGTCACCAACGCGATCTCCTCGGTCATCGTCGTCGGCGCGCTGCTGGCGGTCGGCGTCCAGGCCGCACCGGCTCTCGGCGACGGACCGCTCTGGGCCAAGGTCTTCGGTTTCATCGCACTGATCCTGGCCTCGGTGAACATCTTCGGCGGCTTCCTGGTCACCGAGCGGATGCTCGCCATGTACAAGAAGAAGGGCTGACGCGCATGGCCGCCAATCTCGCCGCCCTTCTCTACGTCATCGCCGGCGTCCTCTTCATCATGGCGCTGCGGGGCCTGTCGCATCCGACGAGCTCGCGCCAGGGCAACCGCTACGGCATGATCGGCATGACGATCGCCGTGCTGACCACAGTGATCTTCTATCCGCCGGCCGGTTTCTCCGGCTGGTTGCTTGTCATCCTCGGCATCGCGATCGGCGGCGGCTTTGGCGCCTATATGGCCAAGCGCGTGCAGATGACGCAGATGCCGCAGCTCGTCGCCTTCTTCCACTCGCTGGTCGGCCTCGCCGCGGTGCTGGTGGCGGCGGCGGCGCTCTATGCGCCCGAGGCCTTCGGCATCGGCCAGGTCGGCAAGATCAAGGGCGCCAGCCTGTTCGAGATGGGGCTGGGCGTCGCCATCGGCGCAATCACCTTCACCGGCTCGATCATCGCCTTCCTCAAGCTCGACGGGCGGATGAGCGGCAAGCCGATCATGCTGCCGCAGCGCCATGCCATCAATATCGGCCTCGGCGTCGCGCTGCTGGTGATGCTGCTGATCTTCCTGAAGACGGAGAGCCATGTCCTCTTCTGGCTGATCGTGCTGGTCTCCTTCGCGCTCGGCGTGCTGCTGATCATCCCGATCGGCGGCGCGGACATGCCGGTCGTCGTCTCGATGCTGAACTCCTATTCGGGCTGGGCGGCAGCGGGCATCGGCTTCACGCTCGGCAACATGGCGCTGATCATCACCGGCGCGCTGGTGGGCTCCTCCGGCGCGATCCTGTCCTACATCATGTGCAAGGCGATGAACCGGAGTTTCATCTCCGTCATCCTCGGCGGCTTCGGCGGTGATGACGCTGCAGCCGGCGCAGGTGGTGCGGTCGAGGCGCGCCCGGTCAAGCAGGGCTCGCCGGACGATGCCGCCTACATCATGAAGAATGCCGGCAAGGTCCTGATCGTGCCGGGCTACGGCATGGCGGTGGCGCAGGCCCAGCACGCGCTGCGCGAGATGGCGGACCTGCTCAAGAAGGAGGGCGTCGAGGTCAAATACGCCATCCACCCGGTGGCGGGCCGCATGCCCGGCCATATGAACGTGCTGCTGGCGGAAGCCAATGTGCCCTATGACGAGGTCTTCGAGCTCGAGGACATCAACTCGGAATTCGGCCAGGCCGATGTCGCCTTCGTCATCGGCGCCAACGACGTGACCAATCCGGCCGCCAAGACCGACAAGTCTTCGCCGATCTACGGCATGCCGATCCTCGACGTCGAGAAGGCCAAGACCGTGCTGTTCATCAAGCGCGGCATGGCGGCGGGCTATGCCGGCGTCGAGAACGAGCTGTTCTTCCGGCCCAACACGATGATGCTGTTTGGCGACGCCAAGAAGGTCACTGACGAGATCGTCAAGGCGATGGCCCACTGAGCCGGGCATCCGTCATCGGAACGACGCAAAGGGCCGGCTCGATGCCGGCCCTTTCGTTTCCGGCGAGGCCTGAAGGTAACCATTGATGCGCAGGATCCTGAAGCTTCTCGCCATCGGCGCGCTCTGCGCCTATGCCGCGGTGCTGGTGCTGCTCTATGTCAAGCAGCGCGAGATGCTCTATCCGCGCAATCCGGCCCGCGCCGAGATCGCCAGCGCCAACCTGCCGGGCGCCGAGGAGACGGTGCTGACCGCCGCCGACGGCGAGACGCTGGTCGCCTGGGTGGTGCCGCCGCGCGAGGGCAAGCCGGTGCTGCTGTTCTTCCACGGCAATGCCGGCAATTTCGGGCGCCCGATCCGGCAGACACGCTTCCGCGCCTTGACCGAGGACGGGACAGGCCTGTTCGCCGTCAATTATCGCGGCTATGGCGGCTCGACCGGCTCACCCACCGAGGAGGGGCTGGCGCAGGATGCCCGCGCCGCCTATGCGGCGGCCGTGGCGCGCTTTGGCGCGGACCGCCTGGTCGGCTATGGCGAGTCGCTCGGCACGGGTGTGGCGGTGAAGCTGGCGGCGGAGGTGCCGCTCAAGGCGGTGATTCTGGAAGCGCCGTACCTCTCGACCGCGGCTGTGGCCCAGCAGCTCTATCCTTACATCCCGGTCGGGCTGTTCATGCACGACCAGTTCCACTCCGACCGGGTCATCGGCAAGGTCAAGGCGCCGCTGCTGATCCTGCATGGGGAGCGCGACGGCGTCATTCCGTTCAGCCAGGGCGAGGCATTGTTTGCGCTCGCCAATCCGCCTAAACGCTTGATCCGCTTCCCGGAGGGCAACCACGAGAACCTGCCGGCGCATGGCTCGGTGCCGGAGATCAGGCGTTTTCTCGCCGATCTGGACAGTAGCCGCCTCGCCGGTAGCGAGACGGTTACTGCGGCGGCGCGGCCTTAAATCCTGCGGATTTTACTCGGAACCACTGCGTCATCCTGGACCAGCGGCGAAGCCGCGCAGATCCGGGATTCATCGTAGGGCGCTGGAGCTCTACGATGGATCCCGGGCCGAGCTTCGCTCGCCCGGGATGACGGTAGGCGTTCCGTGTGAAGTCAGCACGCTCCAGGCGAGAAGCCTCAGAAGCGGAACATCCCGCCGCCGCCGCCGAGACGGGCCGAGCCGGCGCGGGCGATCTGGTTGTTGCCGTCGAGGCCGAGGGCGCGCTGATAGGCCTCGCTCGCCTCGGTCTTCTTGCCCTGCTTCTCGAAGGCAAAGCCGCGGCCGGCCCAGGCGGCGGCATTGCGGTTGTCGACATTGAGCGCCGCGGTGAAATCCTCGAGCGCGGAATCGTATTTGCCGAGCGCATTCAGGCTCTCGCCGCGGGCGATGTAGGGCGGAGCGGTATAGGGATTGCGGTCGATCACCGAGTCGAAGTCGGTGACGGCGTGCTGGTGCTGGCCTTCCTTCTGGTAGACCAGCCCGCGGGCATGGAAAGCTTCGGCCGCTTCCGGGTTGAGGCGGATCGCGGTGTTGAGGTCGGCCAGCGCCTGCTGGCTGTTGCCCTGCAGGCGCAGCAGGTTGGCGCGGGCGACGAAGGCCGGGGCGTAATTCGGATTGGCGGTGGTGGCGCGGTTGAAGTCCTGCAGCGCCGCGTCGTTGCGCCCGCTCTGGCGTAGCGCCAAACCACGATTTGTGTAGGCCGGGGCGAAATTGGCATCGATCTGCACCGCCTTGGTGAAATCGGAGATCGCATCGGAATAGCGGCCGACGCGAGCATAGGCGGCGCCGCGGGTGTTGTAGGCTTGCGGATCGTTGGGGTTGCGGCTGACGACCTCGCTGAGCGAGCCG